>CAJHYV010000456.1_pt1 | contig 25382 bp, 24 predicted proteins | sample 9198851 | NCBI WGS metagenome assembly CAJHYV01 (sample SAMEA7708375, study PRJEB35096) | sediment metagenome | biome: marine neritic benthic zone biome [ENVO:01000025]; feature: sediment [ENVO:00002007]; material: shallow marine sediment [ENVO:03000034] sea grass bed [ENVO_01000059] ...
GCCAGCCTTCTGCCATGAGGTCGTCGGCGAGCGCCCGGGCCGAATAGCCGAGACCGAAACAAAAGAGGCGGGGAGGGGCCATGTTGCGCTACTGTACCTCGATTGGACGGTCACGCCGTCATGGCCCGCACAACAGGTCGGGCCGTGGCGGCGCAGCCGTCAAGAGCGCAGACTGTAGGATTCACGGTGACGCAAGACAAGCATCGCTCCGTGCTGGCGGTTCTCCTGATCAGCTTCTTTGCGGCCACCGCACCGGTGCGCGCGGACTCGCCGGCCGCCCTTCCCGATGCCGGCGAGCGCTATCAGGACTGCATGCGTCTCGCCCGTGCGAAACCAGCGGACGGCTTGGAACGTGCCGTCGCCTGGGAGGAACACGGCGGCGCCGGCGGAGCCCGTCATTGCGCCGCAGTCGCGCTACTCGGACTTGGCAATTTCGACGGCGCGGCGGCACGGCTCGAGGAGCTCGCCTGGAGCCTGCCGGTGGACTCGCCGGATTCCGTGCGCGTGCAACTCCTGTCGCAGGCCGGCCAGGTATGGCTCGATGCGGGCAAACCGGACAAGGCCCATGCGGTCATGAGCGCCGCGGTCGATCTCGCACCGAGGGACCCCGAACTGCGTATCGACCGCGCCATGGCATTGGCCGCGGCGCAACGCTATCAGGATGCGATCCTCGACCTCAGCGCCGCACTGATCGCCGACCCGGCCTCGATCGATGCGCTGACGCTCCGGGCCAGCGCCTATCGGCTGTCGGGACGCCGGAAAGCCGCCACGGCCGACATAGACCGGGCGCTTGCGCTCGCGCCGGACCACCCCGACGCGCTGTTGGAACGCGGCATATTGCGGCAGCTTGCCGGCGATCGCACCGGCGCGTCCCAAGATTGGCTGCGGCTGGTCAACCGCCACGCGGATACGCCGGCAGCCGCAATCGCCCGCCGCAACCTCGAACGCGCCGGCGTGCGGCGGGATAGCGGCGACAAGCAAATCCGCTAAAAATCAAGATCCGCATAGTGCCGCGGCGGCGGATACCCGGGAATGTGATCGCCCAGAATGTCGCGAAAACTCGGCCGGGACTTGATCCGAGCGTACCAGTCCTTGGCCCGCGGATGGTCCTCCCAAGGCACGTCGCCGAGATAGTCGATACACGAAATATGCGATGCAGCCGCAATATCGGCGAGGGAGAATTCGTCACCGGCCAGCCACTTCCGGCTGTCGATCAGCCAGCCGATGTAGTCGAGATGGATGTGGATGTTGCTGTGCCCGGCGCGGATCGCCGCAGAGTTCGGTTCGCCGAGCGATAGCAGGCGTTTCATGATCTTCTCGTACACGAGATGCCGGGTGACCTCGGCATTGAACTTCTCATCGAACCAAATGACCAGCCGCCGGGTCTCGGCGCGGCCAATCGGGTCGCGGCCGAGCAGCGGCGGTTCCGGGTAGACTTCTTCCAGGTATTCGGTGATGACCGAGGAATCGCAAAGAACCGGCCCGTCGGCGGTTTCCAGCACCGGTACCTTCCCCATCGGGTTAAGCGCCAAAAAGCCTTCGCGCCGATCCCAGATCTTTTCAATTCGGGGTTCCAGATCGAGCTTTTTCTCCGCCATCGCCACGCGCACCTTGCGGCAGAACGGTGAGAGCCAAAGGTGGTAGAGCCTGTGCATGAGGGGACTATAATCCTGCACCGGCGGACACGAAACCGTCTTGCAATGCAAGAAACCGGGCCGGGTGATCCCGGCGCTATTCCGCGACGCCGTCCAGGCTCGCTGCCTGCGCGCCGGATAGCGCGTGTTCAAGATGGTCGATCGTCTCGAAGGGTACGATCTGCCAGAAACGGTGCTTTTCGACGACCCAATCGGCAAGGATGCTCTCGGCCCAGCTCGACTGCGTTTCTTCGTAGTGTTCCCCGATCAGACCACGGCAAGTTTCTTCCCAGTGATCCGTCTCGATGCGCTGGCAATGGACCGTTTCCGAATTGATCCGGTATTGGAACGCTTCGTCCACGTCATAAATGAAAGCCATCCCGCCCGTCATGCCCGCCGCGAAATTATCGCCCACCGGGCCCAGAACCACCACCGTGCCACCGGTCATGTATTCGCAGCCGTTCGATCCGCACCCCTCGACCACGGCAATCGCGCCCGAATTGCGCACGGCGAATCGCTCGCCGGCCTGACCGGCGGTGAACAACTTGCCCGCGGTCGCACCGTACAGCACGGTGTTGCCGATGATCGTGTTGTGGTTCGATGCGAGCGGTGACGACGAGAGCGGCCGCACGACGATCATGCCGCCGGACAAGCCCTTGCCCACGTAATCGTTGGCCTCGCCGAAGACTTCGACCTTCAACCCCTGCACGGCAAAGGCGCCGAGCGACTGCCCGGCCGACCCGCGCAGGCGCACGGTGATATGGCCCGGCCGCAGACCGAACATGCCGAACTGGCGGGTAATATGCGACGAAAGGCGGGCGCCGATGGCCCGCTGGGTATTCTGCACATTGTACTGTAGCTGCATTTTCTCACCGTCGGTAAACAGCGCCGCCGCATCCTTGACCATCTGGGCGTCCAGCGTATCGGGCACTTCATTCCGCCCTTCGACGGTGCAGTAGCGCTGCTTGTCGCCTGCATCGGCCTGGGCAAGCAGCGGATTGAGATCGAGGTCGTCGAGATGCTCGGCCCCGCGGCTCACCTGAAACAGGAGATCGCTCCGGCCGATCACCTCCTTCAGCGAGCGCACGCCGAGCGACGCCAAAATTTCGCGCACTTCCTCGGCGATGAAACTAAACAGGTTCACGACTTTCTCCGGCGTCCCTGTGAATTTCTCCCGCAGCGCGGGATTCTGCGAGCAGATCCCGACCGGACAGGTGTTTGAATGACATTGCCGCACCAGAATGCAGCCCATCGCGACAAGCGACGCCGTACCGATGCCGAATTCCTCGGCGCCGAGCATGGCCGCCATGACCACGTCACGGCCGGTCTTGATGCCGCCGTCGGTGCGCAGCTTCACCCGGTGGCGCAAGCCATTGAGGGTCAGCACCTGATGCACCTCCGAAAGGCCCATCTCCCAGGGCGTGCCTGCGTATTTTATCGACGATTGCGGCGATGCCCCGGTACCGCCCGAATGTCCTGAAATCAAAATTACGTCGGCATTGGCCTTGGCCACGCCGGCAGCGATCGTGCCGATGCCGGTCCGCGCAACCAGCTTGACGCAAACCGATGCATCCGGATTGACCTGTTTCAAGTCGTAGATCAGTTGCGCCAGATCCTCGATCGAATAGATGTCATGATGCGGCGGCGGCGAGATCAGCGTGACGCCCGGCATGGAATGGCGCAAGCGGGCAATCAGTTCGCTGACCTTGAGTCCGGGAAGTTGACCGCCCTCGCCGGGTTTTGCGCCCTGCGCGATCTTGATCTCGATCTCGCGGCAATTGTTGAGATACTCGGTGGTGACGCCGAAGCGGCCGGACGCGATCTGTTTGATTGCGCTCGATGCATTGTCGCCGTTTCGTTTCGCCTTGTACCGCGCGGGATCTTCGCCGCCTTCGCCGGAATCGGATTTTGCACCGATCCGGTTCATCGCGATCGACAGCGTCTCATGCGCCTCCGGCGACAAGGCGCCCAATGAGATTCCCGGCGCCACGAGCATTTTGCGAATCTCGGTGATCGACTCGACCTCGTCCACGCCGATGGGGGCGTATTTCGGATCGAAATCGAGCAGATCCCGTAGATTGATCGGTGGAAGGTTCGCCACGCCGTTGCTGAATTTTAAGTATTGGCCAAACGAATCCGTTTCGACGGCGGTCTGCAATTGGTGAATCAGATTGCCGTCCCAGAAATGAGATTCCCCGCCGCGCCGGTAACGATAGAAACCGCCCATCGGCAACGCGACGAAATCCTCCGCATAGGCGCGGTTATGGATTTCCAGCACCTTTTTCTGAATGCCGGTTAGGCCGATGCCGGAAATTCGGCTGGCCAATCCGGGAAAAAACTCGGCGACCAGCGATCGGGAAAGTCCGACCGCCTCGAAATTATAGCCGCCGCGGTAGGAACTGATGATGGCGATGCCCATCTTCGACATGATCTTGAGCAGGCCTTCGTTGAGGGCATTTTTGAAGCGCCGCAACGCCTCGTCGAGCGGCATCTCATCGAACAGCCCGCGCCGCCGGCGGTCGGCGACCGATTCCTGCGCCAGCCACGGATTGACCGTCGTTGCGCCAACGCCGATCAACACCGCCGTGTAGTGCACATCCATACACTCCGCGCAGCGCACATTGATCGAGGTGAACGTCCGCAACTGGGTGCGGATCAGGTGGTTATGCACGGCGCCGACGGCAAGAATCATCGGGATCGCCGCGTATCCCGCATTGACGTTCCCGTCGGACAGAACGATGTGCGTGTGGCCGCCTCGGATCGCGTCCTCGGCTTCCGCCTGGATTCGAGAGACCGCGTCGGCCAACGCCTGCGGTCCCGCATCGACCGGAAAAATGCAATCGATCTCGACCGCCGACTCGCCAAGATAATCGACCAGCGATTCCAGTTCCCCGTTCAACAGCACCGGCGAATCGAGTTGCAGGAATTCGAGCTGGCTTTCGTCTTCATCGAGTATGTTGCCGAGATTGCCCAGCCGCGTCGTCAGGCTCATCACCCGCCGTTCGCGCAGGCTATCGATCGGCGGATTGGTCACCTGGCTGAAATTTTGCCGGAAGAAATGATGCAGACCCCGGTATTTGTCGGACAGCACGGCGATTGGCGAGTCGTCGCCCATCGAACCGGTCGCCTCTTTCGCGTCTTCGACCATCGGATGAAGAATCATTTCCAGATCTTCCATCGTCCAGCCGACCGCCACCTGGCACCGGCGCAATTCCTCGCGCGTCAGCGTGGCCGTTTCAGTCGTCCCGCCGGCGCGAAGGTTTTCAAGCCTTGTCCGTTTCTTGAGCCATTCGCCGAACGGCCGAAGGGCGGCGACCTTATTCTTGATGTCCCGATCATGGTACAGCTTGCCCTCGGCAAGTTGCACACCGATCATTTGGCCGGGACCGATCCGGCCCTTTCTAACCACGGCGGTTTCATCGACGCGAACCATGCCGGCCTCGGATCCGACGATCAGCAGATCGTCGTCGGTGACCACATAGCGCATCGGCCGCAAGCCGTTGCGGTCCATTCCGGCCAGTACCCAGCGGCCGCCATAGGCGCAAATCGCCGCCGGCCCATCCCACGGTTCCATCACCGAATTGCCATAGGCATAGAATTGGCGGTGCGCCTGCGGAATCGTGTCCGAGTGTTCCCATGCCTCGGGGATGAGAAGGGATTTTACTTCGGGCAGCTCACGATCGGTGCGCACCAACAGCTCAAACACCGCGTCGAGCGCGGCGGAATCCGAATCGCCTGGTTGGATCACCGGCTTTATGTCTGCGATGTGATCGCCAAATCGCCGGTTCGCCATCGGCGTCTCGTGGCTGCGCATCCAATTCACATTGCCGACCAGCGTATTGATCTCGCCATTGTGGGCCAGCACCCGGAAGGGCTGCGCCAACCGCCAGGTCGGGAAGGTATTGGTGGAATAGCGCTGATGGTAGATCGCAAAATTGGAGACGAACAACTCGTCGAGCAGATCGGGATAAAACGCGGTCAACTGCTCGGCCAGGAACAACCCCTTGTAGATCATCGATCGGCAGCTCAGCGAACAGATATAGAAATCGGCAATACTCTCCGCCGCCACCGCCTTCTCGATCCGCCGGCGAATGATATAGAGATCGACCTGAAACTGGCTATCGGAGACGTCGCGCGCGTTCGCGACCATCACCTGTTCGATTTCCGGCCGGGTCGCGTTCGCCTTTTCACCGATCACATCGACATTTACGGGAACCTGGCGCCAGCCATAAATGCGATGGCCGAAGCGCAGGATTTCCGTTTCGACGATTTGCCGGCAGCGCTCCTGGGCCGATAAATCGGTTCGCGGCAGAAATATCATGCCAACGGCGAGCCGGCCGGTGCCCGGCTTATGACCGGTCCGCCGAATATGTTCCTTGAAGAAATCCTGCGGGATCTGAACGTGCAGCCCGGCGCCATCCCCGGTCTTGCCATCGGCGTCCACTGCGCCGCGATGCCACAAGGATTTAAGCGCCTCGATGCCCTTGAGCACCACATCGCGCCGCGCGTCGCCGTTGATTGAAGCGATCATTCCGACGCCGCAAGCATCGTGCTCCTGTGCCGGGTCATAGGCATGGTTTTGTTGGAGGACTTCGGCGCTACGCCGCCATTTCTCGACAAATTCATTCATGGCCGCACCCTAAGACGCGAGCGGCAGTGACTCGTCCCGCCGGCTCTCGATATAGCGATGAATTGCGTCGGCGGCATCGCGCCCGTCGCGAATCGCCCAAACCACGAGCGAGGCGCCCCGGACGATATCGCCCGCGGCGAACACACCATCGGCGTTCGTCATCATGGTATTCCAATCGATTTTCACCGTCCCCCATCCGGTCACCGGAAGCGCCGGATCGCCGAACAGCACGGGCAGGTCTTCCGGATCGAACCCGAGCGCGGTAATCACCAGATCCGCATCGTGAATTCGACTTTCGCCCTCGATCGGCTGCGGCGACTGTCGTCCGCTCGCATCGGGCAGACCGAGCCGCATGACCTGTGCCCGGACGCCAGACACCATTTCGTCGCCGAGGAAAGCTTCCGGCGCTGACAACCAAACGAACTCGATGCCTTCCTCCTCGGCGTGTTCCACCTCGCGTGCGGAGCCCGGCATGTTGTCCCGATTCCGGCGATACAGGCATTTAACCGAACGCGCCCCCTGGCGCACTGCCGTCCGCACGCAGTCCATCGCAGTGTCGCCGCCGCCGATCACCACGACGTTGCGGTCCGATGCGTCCAGCACGCCGCTATCGAAAGCCGGAACCGGATCCCCCAAACCCTTGCGGTTGCTCGCGATGAGATAGTCGATCGCCTGAACGATATTGCCGAGACCGACGCCGGGCGCGGCGATGTCGCGCGATTTGTAAACCCCGGTAGCGATCAGCACTGCGTCGTGCCGGTTCCGCAGTTCGGGCAGGCTGGCGTCGCGGCCTACTTCGAAATTCAGATCGAATTCCACCCCGCCTTCCACCAGCCACTTGGCCCGGCGTTCGACGATATTTTTTTCCAGCTTGAAATTGGGAATGCCGTACATCAGCAATCCACCGACCCGGTCGTGCCGATCATAGATGACCACCCGATACCCCAGGCGGCGCAACCGGTCCGCGGCGGCGAGACCGGCCGGTCCCGCGCCGATAATGCCGATTGATTCGGGCCGTTCCCGAACCGGCGAGGCCGGGCGTATCCAGCCGTTTTCCCAGGCCACCTCGGTCACGTAATTCTCGACGGTGCCGATCGTGACCGTGCCGTGGCCGGCTTTTTCGATGACGCAGTTGCCTTCACACAAACGGTCCTGCGGGCAGATTCGCCCGCAAACCTCGGGAAAGGTATTGGTCGCCGAGGCGACTTCATAGGCCTCCTCCAACCGGCCTTCGGCGGTCAGCAGCAGCCAATCCGGGATATTGTTGTGCAGCGGGCAATGCTGTTGGCAGAACGGAATACCGCATTGCGAGCAGCGCGCCGCCTGCAACGCCGCATTGTCCGGCTGAAACCGCTTGAAGATTTCATCGAAGTCACTTCGACGGAGCTCGGCATCCCGCTTTTCCGGCATCTGCCGGGCGGTATCGACGAAACGCAGCATTTGAGTCGGCATACCTTAAATTGCCCCCTTGCAACCCGGCTATCCCCATAATTCTTTGCTTTTGGAACACTTAAGACGGATGTCACCAACAAACGGGCGTCACCGTGCGCGCCGTCGGCGCGCCTAGGCTCAGAACCAAATTTCGCCAAGTGGCAGGTCCGAAGAAACCCGCCGCTTCCACCCATGGCTGTCGCGAAATCCAGAAAACAGCAACGTTGCCTCGCAGCGCTCCGTCATTGGATACAACAATTAGCACCGGAAATCTAGCAATTTTCCCTTAATAGGTCAAGTTGCTTGTCCTAAAATTGAGTCTTCCGAGGATGTGCTGGGCGCCGCACCGCCCGGCCGGGCGCGGATAAATTCTATTTAGTCTCACATCGGAACTACCATAGCGGCTGCATTGCAAATCAGAGGATGCTAGTCTGCCGCCGGGAATGAGGTTGGGTCGCCGGCCGCATAAGGGGATGTAGGGAAAATTCGTGGAAATCGTCCAGCTCGTTACCCTGGCCGTCGTCCAAGGCATCACTGAATTTCTGCCTATCAGCTCATCGGGTCACTTGGTGTTGACCTCCCGAGTCCTCGGCTGGGCCGACCAGGGTTTGATCATCGATGTCGCCGTTCACGTCGGCACACTGCTTGCGGTTATGGTTTATTTCTGGCGCGACATCTGGAAAATGGTCGCCGGCACCGCCGGGATCGTGACGGGGCGCCGAGACCCGGGCTTCAGCCTGGCGCTGCACGTCCTCGTTGCCACGATTCCCATCGTTGCCGCGGGATATTTTATCCAACCCTATATTGGGTCCACCTTTCGCAGCGTCGAACTGATCGGCTGGACGACCATTGGGTTCGGCGTCCTGCTTGGCGTCGCGGATTGGCTTTGCATGACGCTCCGCCGCATCGAGCATCTGAACGTGCCGACCGCCTTTTTCGTTGGGGTCGCGCAGGTATTGGCTCTCCTGCCGGGCACCAGCCGATCCGGCGTTACCATGACCGCCTGCCGGATCATGGGTATGGAGCGCGGCGAAGCGGCGCGCTTTTCCCTGTTGATGTCGATTCCGGCAATCCTCGGCGCGGCAACGCTCGCCGGCCTAGGGCTTTACAAGAGCGGCAACATCACGCTCGGCCTGGACGCCGCGCTGGCCGCGCTGTTCGCTTTCGGGACCGCTCTAATTTCCATCGCCGCGATGATGCAGTGGCTGATGCGCGCAACCTTCACGCCCTTCGTCATCTACCGCCTGCTGCTCGGCGGGCTGCTGTTGTATTGGGTTTACTGGTAGACGGGTTCAGACGAAGTGCGGCTGGCTGTACCGTCCGCCGCGGCGGTAGATGTCCAGATAGGTCGGTAGAATCACCTCGGCCGCGGTCGCCGCCACGCCGAGATCCTGCAACCCAGGCTGTTTTCCGCTCACCACGTTGTCGGTTTTGAGCAGGGTAACCTGATCGCGCGTCAAGGGCGGCACCGGAAGAAACTCGGCAAAGAACGCCATCAGGTAAGCGGCCCAAAACGGCACCGGATTCAGGAACCGACGCCGCCCGGTTTGTTCCATTACCAACCGCATCAATTCGACGAAGCTGTAGACTGCGGGGCCGCCGAGTTCATAGATCTTGCCGCGGCAGGATGGATCGGCCAGCACCTTGAACGCAGCGTCCGCGACGTCACCGACATAGACCGGCTGAAACCGAGTGCCGCCGGACCCATAAAGGTCCAATTTTCCGTTGCGGAACCGTGGGAACGGGCAGCCGAATACCGGCAGTGCCGGCGACCAGCAGGCCATCTGGGCAAAGCGATTGAAAAAATCGTCCTGCCGCCCGAAAACCACGCTGGGGCGTAAAATCACCGCATCCGGCATATGCTTGCGCACCGCTTCTTCGCCACGCGCCTTGCTTCGCGCATAGGCAGATGCCGAGTTTTTGTCCGCACCGAGCGCCGACATCTGAACGAAGGCATCGACCTTCGCGGCCTTTGCGGCGGCCGCGATACGCTCGGCGCCGCCGCGATGGACCGCATCGAATTTCTGCCGCCCACGCTGATAGAGAATACCCACCAGATTGACGACCGCATCGGCGCCATCGACCGCCGCACGCACTGACGCGTCGTCCCGGATGTTGGCCTGGATCGGTGTAATCTGACCAACATTACCCATCGGCTTCAGCACCAGTGCCCGTTGCGGGTCCCGTTCGGCGGCGCGAACTTGCGCACCCGCCGCGGCCAGCCGTTGCACAATCTGCCGACCGATGAAACCGGATCCGCCAAAAACGGTTACGAGAAGCCCTTCCATATTACCCCCAAAATCACCATCTCTGGTTTGGCCGCGGCCCCGCGTCGATTAGGGCGCACCGGGCCGCGCGCAGCATAGCCGACCCGCATGCCATAGAACAGAGACGTGAATCCAGTTGACATTATTCGTGGCAATGACCAAATTCCGGGCCGCTGGGCCCAGGTGGCGGAATTGGTAGACGCGCAGGTTTCAGGTACCTGTGAGGGAAACCTCGTGGAAGTTCGAGTCTTCTCCTGGGCACCACCAGCCCCATGCGAACCGGCGTACGCACGAACGACCGAACGGCGCATCGCCGTACCACGCATACAGCCTGGAGGAAGACGGTGACAATCCATCTCCATCAGGGCGATCTGCCCGAAGGGCTAGACTTCAAAGGCAGCATCGCCGTCGATACGGAAACGATGGGGCTCGATCCGTTGCGCGACCGATTATGTCTGGTGCAGCTGTCCGACGGCGGCGGCGACGGCCATCTGGTGCAATTCGCGCCCGGTGTCTATGACGCGCCAAACCTGAAGCGGCTGCTGGCGGATACCGATATTGTCAAACTGTTCCATTTCGCACGCTTCGATCTCGCCGTGCTCAAACACCATCTCGGCGTTGAGTGCCAGCCGGTGTATTGCACCAAGATCGCATCGCGCCTGGTTCGCACCTACACTGACCGGCATGGCCTCAAGGATCTGTGCAAGGAACTGCTCGGCGTCGACATCTCCAAACAGCAACAATCGTCGGATTGGGGTAATGACACGCTCAGCGACGAGCAGAAACTCTATGCTGCCGGCGACGTGCTGTACCTGCACCAGATCAAACAACGGCTGGACGCAATGCTCGCGCGCGAAGGCCGCGTGGACCTGGCCGAGGCCGCGTTCCGGTTTTTGCCGGTGCGGGCGACGCTCGATCTGAGCGGCTATCGCGACATGGACATTTTCGCACACAGCTAGAAATCCGCCGGCAATACTCGGGTTCATTGACCCTTAACAAATGCGGTTGCATAATTTTTTGCCGTCGGGCACGCGCCGTACCATGACGAACGGCGCCGACCAAAGGGCGAAGAGTAGGAAATAGTGATAGAGATTTGTACCGACACCAAGCCGCAAGAGCAGCGACATCCGCTGTGCATTGCGATAGTCTGGCCATCATGAGCGCGCCAAAACGCACCAAATCCAAGACTGCAACGGGCGCGGCGTCGAAGGACCTCGCCTCTGCGACCCGGGTTCTCCGTCTCGAAGCGGAAGGGCTCGAAGTGATGGCCGACCTGCTCGACGAGTCCTTTTCCGCGGCGGTGGGCATTTTGGAGGCGGTGACCGGCCGCATCATCATGACCGGCATGGGCAAAAACGGACCGATCGCGGGCAAGATCGCCGCGACCCTCGCGTCCACCGGCAGCCCGGCCACTTACGTGCACCCTTCGGAAGCCAGCCATGGCGACCTCGGCATGATCAGGGGCGACGACGCGGTGGTCGCGCTGTCCAATTCAGGCGAAACCGCGGAGCTCCGTGACATCCTGGAATATTCACGCCGGTTTTCGATTCCGATGATCGCCATTACAGGCAATCCGACGAGCACCCTGGCGGAAATGTCCGACGTCGTGCTTGTCCTGCCGAACGTGCCGGAAGCCTGCCCGATGGGATTGGCGCCGACGACCTCGACCACCGCTAGCCTGGCGCTAGGCGATGCGCTGGCGGTGGCGTTGCTGGAACGAAAGGGATTTTCCGTGCAGGATTTCCGGGTTCTGCATCCCGGCGGAAAATTGGGCAGCAGCCTGATCCGGGTCGCTGACCTCATGCATACCGGTGACGAAATTCCGCTCGCGACGACCGCGACGCCGATGAGCGAAGCAATGCTGATCATGACCGAGAAACGCCAGGGCTGCATTGGCATCCTTGACGAGTCCCGACGCCTGATCGGCATCATCACCGATGGCGATCTCCGGCGGCATATGGATGATTCGATCCTGCAGAAAACAGCCGGTGAAATCATGACGCCTGCGCCGCGCACGATCCGGCCACAAGCATTGGCCGCGGAGGCGATGGCAACGATGGTGATGGGCGATAGGCCGATTACGAATTTGTTTGTCATTGAGGAATCCAAGGAGTCCGGCGACCCTCTGCCGATCGGCATCCTGCATATAAACGACTGCCTTATCGCCGGCGTCGCCTGATCCGATGGCGAAGAACGCGGAGATCGCCGTGGGCGTAATGTCCGACCCACCGTCAAACTATCGCAAGCTGAACATTTCCAGCAGCAGGTCGACCCATGTATCGCGCCGCTATGGCCGTTTCGTCGGCATAATGCGCGTTCTCCTGCCCACGATCGCCGTCGCTCTTATCGTAATCGTCGCAATGTGGCCGCAATTCAACGACCAAAAACGCCGGTTTTCGATCGCTCCGGCCAAAGTCGATCACCGCGTGGTCAAGAATTTGACGATGGTGAACGGGGTCTATACCGGCGTCGACGAGAAACGGCGACCCTATACCGTAACCTCCGAAGCGGTCAGCCTCGCCAGCCTCAAATCCCCGAAGATTTCGCTGACCAGCCCGAAAGCCGATATTTTGATGGAAAACGGCGCCTGGGTCGCCGTAACCGCGGACGCCGGCAAATTCCACAAAGATACGAAGAAGCTGGTTCTAATCGGAAATGTCAGCCTGTTTCACGATAGCGGATACGAATTTCGCACCCAGGAATTATCGGTCGATCTCGCCAAAGGAAATGCGCATGGCGACACGGCGGTCAAGGGGCAAGGGCCGTTCGGTAGCCTCGAGGCGCAAGGCTTCAGGGCGCATAATCGAGGAGAGCGGGTAATCTTCACCGGCAAGGCCAAACTCGTGCTTTATCCGGGCAAGGTCCCCGGAGGATGAGGAAATTGCCGGAATCAGCGGCTTCCCGCATCGGCTCCATCGCTGCTCTAATGGTGATCACAGTGCTAACGGCGGCTGCAGCACGAGCACAAAACCTGTTCTCCCAGGGCGGCAACCAACCCGTTACCATCCGAGCCGATAACGGCATCGAATGGATTCGCGACCAACGAAAATACATCGCGCGCGGCAACGCCACTGCCACGCGCGACAACGCGGCGATCAAGGCGGATTTATTGACGGCCTATTACCGGGAAAAGACCGTCGGCAAGGGGCAGGAAATTTTTCGCGTCGAAGCCATCGGCAACGTCAAGATCACCGCGAACGAACAGGAAGCGGTCGGGGACAAGGCGGTCTATGACATCGACCAGGCCTTATTCGTCCTGAAAGGCAAGAACCTGCATTTCCGGTCCAAGCAAGGCATCCTGACCGCCCGGGACAGTCTGGAGTACTGGGAGGGCAAACGTCTCGCGGTGGCGCGCGGCGATGCGGTGGTGGTGCGTGACGATCAACGCATCCGCGCCGACGTGATGACCGCCCATATCGAAGACCAGGCACCTGCGAAATCCACCAAACCCGCGGAGAGAAAGACGACGGCAAAGAAGGCCACGAAGAGCGGAAAAGCCGAAGATCCATTCGAAGGGTCCCGCATTCGCCAGATCGATGCGTTCGGAAATGTTCATGTATCCATGAGTAAAGGCATTGTGCGCGGAGAAACCGCCGTGTATGAACCCGCGAAGGGGATTGCGACAATTTGTGGTGGTGTAAGCATCACCAGCGGCAAGAATCAGCTGAATGGTCAATGCGCCGACGTTAACCTCAAGACGGGCATATACCGATTGAAGGGGCGCGCGACCGGTCTGGTAGTGCCGACACGGAAAAAGCAACCCTGAAACCGCCGTATTTCAGACGGTTTTTTGCGGATAGCAGGTAATGTCGATCAACCAGAAAGACGCACAAACGGCGGAAGGCCCACATCTCGTTGCGGAGAATGAGGGCCTCAGCGCACTCAACCTGGGCAAGACATTCAAGAAACGGCCGGTCCTGCGCGCCGTCAGCTTGCATGTCCAGCGCGGTGAGGCGGTTGGCTTGCTCGGTCCCAACGGCGCGGGAAAGACCACGTGCTTCTATATCATAGCCGGCCTGATTGCCGCGGACTACGGATCGATCCACCTGGACGGGCAGGACATCACGACATTGCCGATGTATCGCCGATCCCGCCTCGGCATCGGATACCTTCCCCAAGAACCATCAATTTTCAGAGGCCTTACCGTCGAACAGAATATCCGGGCGGTTCTCGAATGCGTCGAACCGTCACCCGGCCGGCGGGACGCGATATTGGAAGCCCTGATGGCCGAATTCTCGATATCGCATCTCAGGCGCACCTCCTCGATCGCGCTTTCCGGCGGCGAACGGCGGCGCGTGGAAATTGCCCGCGCACTGGCTTCACAGCCCTATTTCATACTGCTGGATGAGCCGCTGGCCGGCATTGACCCAATCGCGGTGCGCGAAATTCGCGACCTCGTTGCTCATTTGAAACACCGGGGAATTGGCGTTCTCATCACCGACCACAACGTTCGCGAAACACTGGATTTGGTTGACCGCGCCTACATTCTGCATGACGGCCAGGTCTTGATGGAAGGCAGTCCCGACGAAATCGTCGCCAATTCCGAAGTGCGGCGCGTTTATCTTGGGGACCGGTTTAGCCTCTAGGCGCCGAGCAATTTCCCATGGCCCTGACACCGCGACTGGACCTGCGGCAATCCCAATCCCTGGTGATGACGCCCCAGCTTCAGCAGGCGATCAAGCTGCTGCAGCTTTCGAGCGCGGACCTCGCCGCCTATGTGGAGGAAGAACTTCAGCAAAATCCGATGCTGGAGCCCGACGACCGCGCCGAGCAGGACCGTCACGAGGCGGAACGGGACGGTGCCAAATATGATGGCGGACCGACGCCAGGCGACGGGGTGGCCGAGGATTCATTGAGGGCCGATACACTGGCCATGACCGATACCGATACCATGCCGGCGGAGAATAGCAGTCCACTCGATGTCGAGCACGATACCGTTTGGTCGGAGTCGGGCCCTGGCGACAGCGAGAGCTCCGCGCCGCAAGAGTATCAGGGCTTGGAAGCCGGATCCTTGGGTCCAGGCGGCCAGAACAGCGGCGGGAACACCGATTTCTCGGAGCGGACGGGCGACCTCGAAGCGACGTTGAGCGAAGCACCGACGCTGCGGGCGCATCTCACCGAGCAATTGGTCATGGACGTGCACGATCCGGTCGACCGGTTCATCGGCGCCTACTGCATAGAAGCATTGGATGAGTCCGGCTGGCTGACAGAAACCTGTGAACAGATTGCCGAGAAGTTAAGCTGCTCGCTTGACCGGGTCGAAACCGTGCTGGTCCGTCTGCATCGTTTCGATCCGCCCGGTATTTTCGCCCGCAATCTCAGGGAATGCCTCGCATTGCAATTGCGCGATCTCGACCGCCTCGACCCGGCCATGGAGGCACTGCTCGACAATCTTGAGTCGCTCGCCAAACATGATCAATCGGCGCTGCTCAAGGCGTGTCGCGTCGATGCCGAAGACCTGGCCGACATGGTGGCGGAAATTCGTGCGCTGAACCCAAAACCGGCACAGGCCTTCGATCACGAAGTGGTACAGACAGTGACGCCGGATATCCTGATGCGGCCGCATCCGGATGGCGGCTGGGCGGTGGAATTGAATTCGGAAACCCTGCCCCGCGTCCTCGTCAATAGTGAATACTACGCGCGCATTCGCCGCGACGTTCGAAACAAGCAGGAACGCGAATACATCAACGACTGCTTTCATTCCGCGAATTGGCTCGTCAAAGCCCTGCATCAGCGCGCCACCACCATCCTGAAGGTCGCCACTGAAATCGTTCGCCAACAGGATGCATTTTTCCGCAAGGGCATCGAGCATATGAAGCCGTTGGTTTTGCGAGATATTGCCGAGGAAATCGAAATGCATGAGAGCACGGTCAGCCGCGTAACCTCCAACAAGTACATCCATACGCCGCGCGGCCTGTTCGAGTTGAAATACTTCTTCTCGGCGGCGATCAGCGATGTGGCCGGCGGCACGACCCATTCCGCAGAAGCGGTGCGATATCGAATTAAATCATTGATCGAGGCCGAGCCGCCGGTGGCGGTTCTGTCGGATGACCGAATCGTGGAAATTCTAAAAGAGGACGGGGTCGATATCGCGCGACGTACAGTAGCGAAATATCGCGAAGCCATGAAAATTCCTTCTTCCGTGCAACGGCGAAGAATCAAAAACCAAGCGTTTTAAATTCCATGAAGAATCCCGATACGGTGGCGGCGCGCGGCTGGTTTTACGCCCACCAGCCTGTTGACACCACCGGGCCGCCTGCTTATCGTCCGGCTCCTCAGAATCGGGATTTGAGATTGCGCCGAGTTAAGAGGCGTCTAACGGCCCGAGACAGGGATAAATGCAGCTAACAATCAATGGTAAACAGCTCGACGTGGGCGCTTCCTTGCGTGAACATATTGAGCACGAAATTCCGTCGATCGTCGGGAAGTACTTTGAAAACCCGACGGACGCGAACGTCACCGTCTCCAAGGAGGGGGCGTCTTTTCGTGTCGATATCGCGGTGCATGTGGGCAAGAGCATATTGGTGCAAGGGCATGCCGTTACCGGCGACCCGTATGGGTCGTTCAACGAAGCGGCCGAACATGTCGGGAAACGCCTGCGCCGTTACAAACGACGCCTCCGCGATCACCATCGCGGACGAACCAACGAAGGCCGCCTTGCCGCAGCGCAATACGTATTGGCCGCGGAAGCGGAGGTCGAACCAGAGGCGCAGGACCATCCCGAACCCGACCAGCCGATTATCATTGCGGAAATGGAGTCGGAAATCGAAACCTTGACTGTCGGCGAGGCGGTGATGCGAATGGATCTCGCCAACCAGTCGGCCTTGATGTTTCGCAGCCTAACACATGGCGGGTTGAATATGGTTTATATGCGACATGACGGTAATATTGGATGGATCGATCCGCAAAGCAAAGACAAGTAAGCGCCTGGATCAGCCTGTAAGCGAAAGATCGAATTGATGGAAATCGTAAATCTTCTTACGCCGGACGGAATCGTTCCGAATCTTCGCGCCACCTCGAAGAAGCAAGCGTTACAGGAACTCGCCAAGAATGCAGCCGAGATCACCGGCCTGCACGAGCGTGTTATCTTCGACGTGCTGCTTGAACGCGAGCGACTCGGCACGACCGGTGTCGGCAACGGCATCGCGATTCCACACGGCAAGCTCTCCGGAATCGATCGGCTGCACGGCGTGTTCGCACCTGGAGACCGGTATCGATTTCGAAGCCATCGACGAGCGGCCGGTCGATTTGATTTTTATGCTGCTGGCGCCCGAAAACGCCGGCGCGGATCACCTAAAGGCGCTGGCGCGGGTTTCCCGGCTGCTTCGGGACACGGTGATTTGTGAAAAATTACGGGGCTCCGATAAGGCCGAAGCGCTCTATGCACTCCTCACGGAAACTGCCACGAGCCACGCCGCGTAAGGCGGCTCAGTGAACGCTAACGGTGTAGAAACTGTTTTCGTGGGCCGCAAGGACGGCGGTCTCGAAATCCTCGGCAATCGCAATCTGCCGGCCGTCCGCCGATGTGACCGCAAACAGAGTTTCTTTTTCAAGAATGATTGGCCGGACGTAAGCCAAGTCGTCGGCACCGAGTTGCGCCAGGTCCTGCTCCGAGATGTCGCGAAGTCGTTCATTGTTAACCATTATCATCTCCTTGTGCGACCACTCTAGGTGGAGTCTACGATCAGCTTCCTTGCCGATTTCTTAACGCCGTCGCCCGCCCTGGATTTGATTTCTACACGCCGCACCCGACTCTCGGGCTGAGGCCGCAATAACTCTATATGTAACAACCCGTTGTCCATTTCCGCGCGGCACACTTCGAGCCCGTCCGCGAGCACGAAAGCCCGCTGAAACTGGCGCGTCGCGATGCCTCGATGCAGATAGACCCTTTCGGCGCCGTCATCCGGACGTTTGCCTTGAATGATGAGCTGATTGTCGACGATCTCGACCGACAAATCGTCTTCGGCGAAACCCGCAATGGCCAGCGTAATGCGCAGCCGATCGCTGTCGAGCTGTTCGATATTGTAGGGCGGATATCCCTCCGCCGACTTTTTGGAAACGTGGTCCAGCGTCCGTTCGAAATGCTCGAACCCGAGCAAAAGCGGGCTGTCGAATAAGGTCAAACGCGCCATTCTGCAGCTCCTCCTCTTGTATGAGCGAGTGGCCATGCGGGCGGAAAACCGCCCATTTTGAGCCCGAAAAACCGGCACTCGGTCGCGGCGGATTCGAAATCCCGCCGCTCGGCAGATATAAGGATTATCGCGCGCGTTTCAACGTTGCGGCGACCCTTGCGGCCGTTAACCCGGCCGCAGTGTTTTGCCCAATGCCCGGCCGTCGCCGGCGTCAAGCGCCAGGATTCGGTCGCACAGCGCGGCCGCGGCATCCTTCGGCAGCACCAGGCCGGCATTGCCCATGAACTTGGCGACGATGGCATTAATCGGGTCACTCATAATTCGGCCTCCTCACTTTGCCGTCTATGCCGTCAAGCCGCGCGCCAGCGCGGGGGCCGCCACCGTATCCAATCCCAGCACCAAATCCCGTACCGTGTGCGCCTTCGCAACGGTGGAAACCAGCGCCATATTCTCCAGGAATTTCTCGGCGATTTCTTCGCCGGTGAGCGCCCGGTCGCCGGCGCCCCGGTTGATCCGTTCATGATGCACCAGTTCCCGGCCATCCCGGGTCGTCACGGCGACCCCGCCCGAGAAGAATGTCGGAAATGCGGAATTCGTGTCCGCTTCGCACTCGACCTTGTCGGCAACCGCGAGAATTGCCGAATCGTTTAGCGCCTCCGGCTCCAACTCCGCGAGGCCAAGCCGGCCTCGCACGAAACAACAGGCGGTAATGTACTGGGTACTGAACTTGGCGTCATAGTCACTGGACGGCCGTTTCTTGTTGGCCACCGGCTCGGAAATCAGCTCGATCGTTTCTTTCGGGATGAAGGCCCGGATACGGGCGATATCGTCGGCCGCCAAGTCATGATCGCGCCGCAGCGCCAGCGCGGAATCGGCGATACTGTGAGTGAAATGGCACGTCGGATAGGGCTTGATCGCCATTTCCGGTGTCTCCCAACACGCACCCAGGCCATCGGTGATTGCCGCGTAGTCCACCTTGCGCTCGCCGTCTCCGAGATAGGCCTTGAACAGCCCGAAACGGCCTTCATAGGGCTGGCTCGGCGCGACGAAGCCGTTCTTCGCGAGGCTGGCCGCGGTGATGCCCGCGCCGCCCGCCCATCCCGGATGAATTCGTTTATTCCAGGCGCCCTCGGACAGGAATTCCTGGCTTCCGGCCGCGGTGCTGCCGGCGATACCTTGCGCCGCGGCGATCCCGGCCGAGTCGAGACCGAACAGACGACCGGCAATCATGGCGGCCGCAAAGTGGCCAATCACGCCGGTCGGATGGAATCCGACGTCGTGGAACCCACCCTTTGCCGCGGCGCCGATCCGGATCGCCGCCTCCATACCGACCACATAGGCGGTCAATAAATCCCGTCCATGTAAATCTAACTGTTCCGAAACACCCAGCGCACAGGGAAAGCAGCTTGAGGTCGCGTGGACGATCGCTGCCATATGGGTATCGTCGTAATCGAGACCGTGCACCAGGGCACCGTTCATCAGAACGGCGTCGCGCAACGGCAACCTGTCGCCAAGGCCAATCACGCTGCACTCGCCCGGGCCTGAAAGGTCGCGAATGCCCGCCAGGATTCGGTCGGAGAAATCGTAATGGGTCGATGCAAACGCAATGCCCACCGCGTCGAGGATCAAGTATTTGGCGCGCTCGCGAACCGCTTCGGGGATGTCTTCGTATTGCAATACATGGGCAAATTCGGCCAGTCGCCGGGATATGGTTCGACCATCGGCGGCCAAATCTTCTTGTGCGATAGCGTTGCCGGCTGACATAGCGGATCCTCCCGGTCTCGGTTTCCAAGGCGATTAAATCGGTTGCGGGATACGGCGACCGCAAAATCGCAACGGCACAGCGGGGGACATCCACCCTCATTGGGCGGATGTCCCGGCCGTGTCGACCAATCATGCTAACATGAAATCGACGGGAGTCTCATGCCGGCCGGGCAGAACGCGGCATGAGGAAAAATCGCTACTGGCGCGACACTACGGCCAGGACGCCGGTCGCGGTGTCAATTCGAGAACAATCCGGCCCGTTACGTGCCGATCCGCCCGATCCCCCGGTATCGGACCGCGCACATCGAACATGCCGCCAAAGGCATCGGCCTGGCGCGCCATCGAGGCCGCTTCGATGGCCTTTGCCGGCGGCTCGAGTGGACTGCCGCCCGTGACCCAGCACGTCCCGGCAAAAATCATTAAAATCGTCATCATGCCGATTGTTGCCGCTATGCTTAATTGCTTCATTTGCCCGCCCCGCGTCTGGCATCGTCAATTGATGCAATAATCGCCGTTTTCCAAGCCCTTAACAGGGTCAAATCGAGGTGATTTCGGGGAAATATCGAGGCGAGACCAAGGCAAATCGTTAACGCCGTCAGGGGCCAGGCTGGCGCACCCCGCACCGGTGTTTTACGCTGTCGCCGACCGAGGGAAAAATCAACGAAATTCGGTGTTTTACACTGCAAGAGAGGATCCATGCCGGAAGTGCGAATGATGGCAACGACGGGAATGCTCGGCTACGGCTACACCGAACAGGCGTTCCGCCGTGGTTTGGAACAAGATCTGGATTTCATCGCCGCCGACGGCGGCTCGATGGACCCGGGCCCGCATTATCTTGGCGAAGGCATCCCGTTCGTCTCGCGCCAGGCGCTCAAACGCGACCTCAGCCTGATGATCGAAGCGGGCATCCAGCGAAACATTCCCGTACTGGTCGGCTCGGCCGGCGGCGGCGGTAGCGACCCGCAGGTCGGCCTGGTGCGCGAAATTGTCGAGGAAATCGCCGCCGAAAAGAAATTGTCGTTCAAGCTGGCCGTGATCCACAGCGAATTGGAAAAATCCTACCTCAAACAAAAACGCGGCGCCGGTAAAATTCATCCGCTGGGTCCGATCAACGAGCTGTCGGACGACGATATCGACGAGAGCCACCGCGTGGTCGGCATGATGGGGGTCGAGCCGTTTCAGCAAGCCCTCGAAGACGGCGCCCAGGTCGTGTTGGCGGGCCGGGCCACGGATGCCTCGATCTATTCCGCCATTCCCTTGATGCGCGGCTGCGATCCGGGACTGACCTGGCATCTCGCGAAAATCATCGAATGCGCGGGGCAGGTGACCACGCCGCGGACCGGCCAGGATTGCGTGCTCGGCACGCTGCGCGACGACCATTTCCTGGTCGAACCGGGTCATCCGGACAAACGCTGCACCCGCATGCGGATTGCGGCGCACACCTTGTATGAAAATCCCAGCCCCTATCATCTGGTCGAACCCGACGGCACGCTGGTGACGAACGACGCCGAATACGAGCAGATCGACCCGCGGGTGGTGAAGGTCTCGGGCAGCCGGTTCGAGGCGTCGAACCAATATTCCATCAAGCTGGAAGGCGTTAAGCAGACCGGTTTCCGCACCGTCTTCATCGCCGGCGTGCGCGACCCGGTGCTGATATCGGTGATCGACGATTTCATCGCGTCGTGTCATCAGCGCGTCGCCGGCGAGGCGGAAACGCTCGGCATCGCGGCCGACACCTATCGCCTGAACATCCGGGTGTACGGCAAGAATGCGACGATGGGCCCGCGCGAGCCGGTCACCGAGACGGCGGCGCATGAAATCGGCGTGCTGGTCGACGTCCTGGCCGACGACGAAGACACCAGCAAGGCAATCATGGCGAAGGCACGCTATGCGTTGCTTCACACGGATTTCCCCGGGCGCAAATGCATCTCGGGCAATCTCGCCATTCCCTTCTCGCCCTCGGACATGCCGGTCGGCATGACCTATGCCTTCAACGTTTGGCACACGATGGAGCTCGACGACCCGATGGAGCCGTTTTCCATCGATATGGTCGAGCTGTAAGGAACCGCGCCATGGCCCGACTAGCCGACCTCGCCCAAGTCCTGCGCTCCAAGAACGCAGGCGCGCTGCTGTGCACGCTCGACATGATGTTCGAGGACGACGCCACCTACCGCCGTGTGCTCGACAGCAACGCCATCACGCCGCGATCGATCGCCGCGCTTTACGGGTTGTCGGACAACGAAGTCTCGGTGATTCCCTACGACGTGGCGTATGCCATCAAGATTACCATCCCGCGGCTGCACCCTTCCGGCGACCCGGCCGACAGCGATATCTACGGCGCACAGCAGCATGCCCCGTTGCTCGGCATCGAGATCCCGGACTAAAGGCCCAGACCATGGCGCAGGCGGACATTAAGGCGCTTACCTTCGACGTGTTCGGCACGGTGGTCGATTGGCGCAACAGCATTGCCCGCGAGGCGGAGGCGTTTTTCGCCGCGCGCGGCGTGGACGGCATCGACCCGACCGAGTTCGCCATGCAGTGGCGCGCGCTCTACCAGCCGGCGATGCAGCAGGTGCGCAGCGGGAAGATTCCGTTCACCAAGCTGGACATCCTGCACCGGATGAATTTGGACAGCCTGCTGGAACGGCACCGCGTCACCGGCGTCACCGAAGCCGAGGCGGATCACCTGAACCGCGCCTGGCACCGGCTCACTCCCTGGCCCGATTCGGTCGAGGGCCTGACCCGGCTGAAGACGAAATTCATCCTCGCCACCCAGTCGAACGGCAACATCGCCCTGATGGTCAACATGGCGAAGCATGCGGGCCTGCCCTGGGACGTGATCCTGGGCGCGGAGGTGGTGGGTCACTACAAGCCCTGCCCCGACGCCTATATCAACTGCGCCGATGCGCTGGGGCTGCCGCCGGATTCCTGCATGATGACGGCGGCGCATAACGACGACCTGGTCGCCGCCAGCCGGCAGGGATTTCGCACCGCCTTCGTCGCCCGGCCGACCGAATACGGGCCCGGCCAGGACAGGAACCTGAAGGCCGAACACGATTTCGATTACGTCGCCGGCAGTTTTCTCGAGCTCGCCGACCAGCTTGGCTGCTAACCGGCGAAAAGGCCCGCAATTCCGTTATTCCAGCGTTTCCAGCAGGCGGATCCACATCTTGGCGCGCGGCTCAAGCGACGAGAAATAGATCTGCTCGTTCTTGGCATGCGCGCCGACGCCGTCCGCGCCGAGCCCGTCCAGAGTCGGAATGCCGAGCGCCGCGGTGAAACACCCGTCGCTGCCGCCGCCGGTGTGCATGTCCTGCAATTCGAATCCTACTTCCGCACAAACGTCGCGGGCGTGCTCGAACAGGCTCTGGATGGCCGCATCCTTCTGATAGGGAGGTCGGTTGATGCCGCCGGTAATCTCAAACTCCACATCCGAATTCCGCGCCGTGACGCCAAGAATTCGCGCGCAGTAGTCATCCGCCAATTCCTGGGTCGGCACCCGCAGGTCGATTTCGATCCGGCATTCCGCCGGCACCACATTCACCCCCGTACCACCCTGGATCATGCCCACATTGGTGGTGACGCCGAGGTCGAAATCGGTCATCGCCTCGATTTCCAGAATCACCCGCGCCATTTCCTCGACCGCGCTGCGGCCGTCCTCGGGACGCGAGCCGGAATGCGCCGCGACGCCGCGCGTCACCGCATCGAACCGGCCGACGCCCTTGCGCCCGGTTACGATCTTGCCGCCTTCGCGGGCCGGTTCCGTGACCAGCACGTATTTATTCTTCTGTGCCTCGGCCTCGATCATCCCGCGCGAGGTCGGGCTGCCGATCTCTTCCTCCGGAATATAGAGAAACGTCACCGGCAACGGCGTTTGCCGGCCCATACGCACCAGATGCTGATAGGCGTAATACGCGAGATACGCGCCTGCCTTCATATCGTAGATGCCGGGGCCATAGACCGAATCGCCCTCGCGCCGCCAAGGATTGTAGCCGTCGATGCTGCCAATCGGGTGCACCGTGTCGAGATGGCTCAGCACAAGGATGCCGGGCCCATCACCGCCCCACGGCGCCCGCGTCTTCAGGATATCCCCGAACCCGTCGCGGCCCGGAATGCGCTCGATCGCCGCGCCAAGCGCCTTCATGGCGCCTTCGACCACGTCAACCAGCATGTTGACCGCCGCGCCTTCATAGGTCGGCGTCTCGATTTCGACCCATTGACGGATGCCGTCGAGAATTTCCTCGCCGTCGACTTGCGGAATATTGCCACGGTCGGCCATTGGACTGCCTCGCCTTTCTATTCCGGAAACACCGTCATCCTCCGACAATTGCAACAGGGCGGCAATCGCCTCGGATGCAAGGCAGCTCCGCCTCCAGCGCTTTCAGAATAGCGATACTGCCGGGATGGCTTTCCAGGTTCTCCGAATCCTTGGCGTAAGCCCGGCGCACCGCCCAATAAACCTGTTCAATGTGGAGAAACCGTCCGGAAGATTTCTTCGCCGCCACCCGGCAGGCATCGGGACTGCCGTTAAGGTCGCGCCCCTGCACCGTGGTCGTCGCGCAAAGCCAGCGGGTCTGAATTGTCCGGTCCTTCGGATCCTGACAACTCACTGCCCGATCACGCTCGCCGAGCTGCGCGTTAATGCGGTCGCGCACCCGGCCGGTCAAGCCGGTATCGCCCGGCCGCCGCACGCGCGTGCCGTCGGATAAGACGAACCACACATTACTGCCGTCGTTGCGGAATCCATGCGGCTGCACGGCGATGGACCGTGGCCAACGGCGCGTGAAGTAAAGATGCATGGCATGGAACAATGTTGCCGAATTATGCGCCGGATCGGAAGCGCGGTATGGATTGCGACCATCGCCGCAGACATGTGTCTTACCGCTGCACGGTGTTTCATTCTTCGCGGCGCATCGGTTGGCGCCGGAAAGAATGAGCGCCCGCGCGCCGAGGCGAAGGAACAAAACAGTCGCTTCCTTGTCGGTCGCTGTATCGATTACCGGGTGCGGCGCTTCGATAACCGCATCGCGTATCGGCTGCCGGGCCACGGCCACGACCGGCCCGATGCCTGCCCCATCGCTTTCGCTCAGGATAAAATAGTCCCGGCCGCCGTCGGATTTTTCGTCGATCCGATAACCGGCGCGGGCGGCGTGACGGCGCGCACCCGCCAGGTCGCCCGACAACAGCCCATCCAGCGCAGACGACAATGCGGGTCCGGCCGTACCGGCCTCGGGCATGGTCCAAAGCGAGTCGGCGGCTCGATGCGGCGCGTCGAACAGCATTGCCGAGGCCGTTTTATACTCCTCCGGCGCCCAACGACCCTGGCAGCCTGCAAGTGCCAGCATGGCCAACATGGTCACAACGCTGCGGACAGCTCCACCCATGTCATTCTCTCCGGTTCGCGACTCAATTTCCCGGTGCATTCACCACGGCGGCGCAGTATAGGAAAGTGCAAATTCCGCAGTATAAGAATTTATGTCGACCGAAACGGGGAGAACATCATGGCAGGCACGATTCAGGCAAA
>CAJHYV010000172.1_pt1 | contig 25256 bp, 24 predicted proteins | sample 9198851 | NCBI WGS metagenome assembly CAJHYV01 (sample SAMEA7708375, study PRJEB35096) | sediment metagenome | biome: marine neritic benthic zone biome [ENVO:01000025]; feature: sediment [ENVO:00002007]; material: shallow marine sediment [ENVO:03000034] sea grass bed [ENVO_01000059] ...
AGATTTAGACATCGACGCGCCTTCCTCCCGTTAACTGGCTTCAGCGTACCGTCCCGTGAAATTCAAGGGAAGCGCTGCCGTCATTTGGCCAGGTCGGCCAGGGTGCAAAGAGAGATCCCGACCGCGCAATCGCGCTTGGATACATTAGGCGGAGTCCGCCGATGAACCCTTCAATATGTCAGCCATCTGGTTGAGACGCTTGCTGAGCGTCCTGCAGATTTGCAGGGGAACCTCCGGATACTCCTTGGCAATCCCTTCGAAATCATCGCGACTGAGAGTTAAGAAGGTCGTTTCCTGGATAGTTTGAGCGGCCACGGACACGGGGGAATCATCAAACAGGCACGCCAACCCGAACACCTCCCCGCGGCCCAACCGGATCAACTCCACGGGCCTGGCCGGGTCCCGTTGCTGGTTCTGCTGGACGGCCACTTCTCCGCTCACCACGAGATACAAGGTATCTCCTGCCTGGCCTTCACGATGTAAAATAGTGTCGGCAGGGTATGTCATCTCCTCCGTGACGGACGCGACCGCTGTCAACTCGGCGACGGACAATCCCGTGAAAATTTCAACCTCCCGGAGCTGAACGACCTTGTCGGGAATGCTCATTGTCGGTTCGAAAGTATCCATCTCACCTCCTTCCGGCAGCTCTTCCGGGCTGCTCAGCTTGCGGGTCAACCGGCGGATTTCTGGGTCTTCGGAATTCGCGTGCGCTTGTAAAGTCCCCGCGTCCACCCCACCAATCTCCTCGGTCGCGACCAGGTGCAACGTCAAGAGGGTCGTGATGCAATCCTCCTGGGCCAGAAGACGACGAACCAGGTCGGCCGGGTCCACGGCAACTAGGGGTATCTCCCAATGTTTGCGGCCCAGGGCGAGGAGTGCTTCCGGGGGGTGTGCTTCCAGCATCGGGATCAATATCCGCGACAGGGCTCGGTCCAGTTTCGTCTCTAATGCTTCAAGGCTGTTTGCCTTGAGCCGGCTATTTTCCGACAGGGCGCCGCGCCATATGGCTCTCATTTCCCCACTGGCGTCTCGCGCTGCCAGGGCGCGCAGAACATTCTCTACCCGGCGTAGCCGCAGCTGGTCCAGGTGCGCGGCGAGCAGCTCCTGCGTTTTACTCACCGGAAGTCGACCCAGTGCTACGCCGTCCGCCACGTGCTGGTACGCCTTCATGAGCTGCCCGCGGCAGAAACTGAAAACCTCCACGTCGGTCACGTCTAGAGACTCTGCCAGCCGGAATATACCATCCCGGACCCTGCGGCTTTGCGCCCCCAGGAACTCGACGATCACTGAGTCGATCCGAATAGGAGATTGCTCGAGTTTCTCGATGGCGCGATCACGGACCTCGTCGGAGCGATCCCCCATCAGGCGAATCACCGTGCGCACGGCATCAACGTCCTCCAGCTCCAACGTCTCCAGGGCCGCCAGGCGTACGTCAACTGAAGCGTGACCCAGGAAAGGAGACGCGAGGTCGTACAGCCTGGGCACTCCCAACCGGTACAGTGCTCTTAGGAGCAGTGGAATGATGGTCGGATCGGATTCCGCCTCGAGCATGTCACAGAGTTTCTCGACGTAGTCATGCCGCTCCGACTCCCCGGCGGCCATCACCCCCGCTCTTCTCTCGGCGAGAAGATCCGAGCGGAGCCAGCCGTCGATGATCGGCCGGTACTTCTCGGGAGCATGGTGGAGTAGCCCCACAACCGCGCACGCTTTCACCTCGGGAATTTTCGCCAGTTCGAATATTTCCCGCTGATGCGCCAGGGGCATGTCTGCGTACACACGCCGGGCGGTCTGCGTGAAAGCGATCATCAATGCGGGCTTCCCGGGATCGATCAGCTCCCGAAACACCGGCACCACCTGGGGTCCGGCTCGATCGGAGAGGAAGGGCAGTAACGCTATGCGGGTCGCATCGTCTTCGTTCCGAATTTTCTCCAGGATCATGGCGTCCGGAGCCGCCGCCCCGAGGGAGTGCAGCAAGGACGCGTACCACGTAGCTGCCTCGCCCCGGGAAGTGACGAACGTCTCGATTAGTTGGGAGCGCACGCTCTCATCGTCGAAAATTTCCTGCGCGTCCGCCTCGTCTAGTCCGTGTCGATCCCAACCGTCCCCCCGGATCAGCCTGACGAGGATGTCGGCGTAGTTCCTCTTAAGGTAAACCGCACTGCCGATCCACAGGGCGACGATAGGCAACGCCACGAGAGACAGGTATCGCGGGTGGATGAGAAACCCGGACAGGTACACCATCGCGGACCCGGACAGCACGCCAATCCGCACGACGGTGCCCCGCAGAAAGGTTCGGATCACCGCCCTCTCGTTGGGGCGAAAGAGGCCGTATAGGACGGCGCGGGCCGGCCCGTTGACGGCGGCCCGCAGGACACCGGTGGACAGCGAAGCATAGATGGCCGAGAAGATGTTGAACTGGAGCAGATAGGCCAGAAACGCGAGTACGTAGTTGAACGGGTGGAACATCAGCGCCACCGGGATACCGAAGCGCCCATAGATCCTACCGACGAACAAGCTGACGACCAGCGCAATGATGTTTTGCGCCCCTCGGAAGTATCCATAGAAGTCGATCATGCCCCCTTCCGAGGCATAGGTTTGGTCCACCACGTAGCTGAACTGGTAGTTAATGATGGGGATCACCACGTTGGGCAGCAGCGTCAGAAGGATCAGGGCTTTAGCCAGGGCAGATTCCCGCACCAGGGGCAGCACCATCTTGATTTGATCGGTGATCGAAGATCGCGGCGGTCCGCTCCCTTTCGTCTTCTCCAAAAACAGCGCGGCGGGAAACAAAGCCCCCATCCTGTGCGCCGTTGCCGCGCCTATTAGCGCTACCGCCGCATACGCAAACAGCAAATTGTCCAGGGGGATCTGCTTAGCCAGAAGCGGCGTGCAGAAACTACCGAGAATTGCCCCGATGAGTCCCCCGGCGGTGATGAGTGGAAAAATCCGTTTGGATTGTCTCGTGTCAAATAAGTCGTTGGCCAGGTTCCAGAACAAAAACACAAGCAGCACTTCATATTGAGTCTTAAGAATATATAGAAACGGGTAGAGCAGCTTGATGTCCAAAGGCACCGCGAATCGCAACGCCCCCACGGAGACCGCGCAGAAAACCAGAACGTAGGTCAGCAGCCGGACCCCGGGGATCCGAGCGACAAAACCACTCAGGAACCCCATCACGATGAATGTCGTGACAGAGTTGATCGCGGTTATGATCGGCAGGTATTCGACGCCGAACCGCTTCAGGAAGGCTGTCTCGGCGAAGTTGTTGAAGAGTAGTCCGGAACTGCGAATGAGAAACAGGAGGAGGCCCGTCCACAAGAACAGTGCCATCTCATCCTTATTGATATTCAGCCAACGGTTCAGCCGGGTCATCCCACTCTTCTACAAGGCCCACTCCGAATAGGCACTATTATGCTCCATCGGACCCGCCGGTTTGTCTATCCGTTTGGCGAGCGGCAATCTGCCCGCAGCAAGGCGTCAAAGATGGGTCATTAGCCGAAGTCGCATGCGGCCGCTCGAATTTATGCGCCTGTGGGAGGAGCGGACCCAGTACAAAACACTGCAAACGTTCGCGATGCATTCCGGTGCTGTACTATAAAGAACCGATCGAGCATGCTCGATAGGTAGGGTGCATGAGCAGGAGGTGGAAATGCCCGATAAAAGGTCAGTGCCGTCCCACAGCAATCTTGGCGGCGCGCTTGACGCCATCGTGATCGCGGAAAGCGACAATGTGGCGGTCTGCCTGCACGACATCGAATCGGGCGCCGAGGCATCGATCAGGCGAGGCAAGGACAGCATTGTCGTGACCGCCACCGATCCCGTGCCCCGCGGCCATAAACTCGCCGTTCGCGATATTGCCGAGGGTGAGAGCGTCCTGAAATACGGCGAGGTTATCGGCAAGGCCTCGCAGAACATCGGCACGGGAAACCACGTGCACGTTCACAACGTGGTGGACTGATCCGGCAGGGCCATACAAAAACAAGGAGTGTCTCAAATGTTCTTCGGCTTTCCGCGTCCCGACGGCAGCGTCGGCGTCAGAAACCGCGTCGGCATCATCTCGCTGATGGATAACACCAACGGCATTGCCCGGAAAATTACCGAGAATGTCCGCGGCACCGATCTGGTAACCGACCTGTTCGGACGCAAGATGATCGGGCGTAATCATGAAATGCGGCTCAGGGCAATTCATGGCATGGCGATGAACCCGAACATAGCCGGCGTGGTCCTGGTCAGTCTGCACAAGCCGTCGGTCGACGCCTTCGCCGGCCCCATCGCCGCGGCGGGCAAGGACGTCGAATGCGTCGCCTATCAGGAAGTCGGCAGCACATTGCGCGCCATAGAAAACGGTATCGTGGCCGCCGCCAAAATGGTCCGGAAATATTCCGCCACGCAGCGCAGCGAGCAGCCGCTCTCCAAACTCATTTTCGGCGTCGAATGCGGCGGTTCCGATTTCAGCAGCGGCCTGTCGGGCAACCCGGCGCTCGGCCATGCGGCGGATCTGCTGATGGAGGCCGGCGGCTCCGTGGTCCTCTCGGAGACCGCCGAGATTATGGGCGCCGAGCACCTGCTTGCCGAACGGTCGGTGAACAAGGACGTGGCCGCGAAAATCGTGCAGGCAATTGCCGATATGGAGGAAATGTCCCGCATGGGCGGCGTTGAGGATATCCGCAAAACCAATCCGTCCGCCGATAATATCAACGGCGGGCTTACGACCCTGGCCGAAAAGGCGCTTGGCGCGGTCAAGAAGGCGGGCACCAAGCCCCTGCAGGGCGTCGTCGAATACTGCGAGCCGGTTATTCCCGAGCCGCCCGGATTCTACTTCATGAGCACCCCGGCACCCGCATGCGAGTCCATGACGGGTTTTGCCGCGGGCGGCGCGCAAATCATCGGTTTCAACACCGGCCTGGGGCAGCCTTCATCCCACCCGTTCGCGCCAACGATAAAAATCAGCGGCAACCCGCTTACAGCCTCCCGGGGATTCGACGACCTGGACGTGGATGTCAGCGACATCATGAGCGGCGAGATGTCGATCGAAGAGGGCGGACAACGAATCTACGAAGAACTTCTGGCGGTTGCGAACGGCCGGTACACCTTCACCGAGCTCTATGGCACGGCGCAATCAACGATTGGCGTTGCCGGCGCGAGCTTCTGAATTTTTAGCGTTTTGTCGGATTCGAGATGTCCTTCTTAGCGAAGCCGTGCCCGCTGTTGGGGGAAAGCGGACTCATTCCAAATCCGCGCAAATCCACATAGCCATATCCGGCACGATCCTTCTTCTTGATAATTTTCGGCATTTCCGCGTCGGCAATGATAAGGCCGTATCCGAGAAGGCGCGCCAAGCGCCGAAGGCGCATGATGAGGAAGATTAGATCGTCGCCGCCAAATTCTTGATGCTCTCGGACACCGTTGCCGAGTAACGCGGCGCCTCTTGCAGGACACGAAGTGATTCTGGAAGCGTGGCGAGATTTCCCGCCGCATGTTTCCGCGCTTCCGCAAGGGTCGGCAGGGGCGCGACGAGGGTGCCCGTCTGCATCACCGGCTTGATCAACGCTTCACCGTCGTCGGCCTCGTCCGCCAGGGCGAGTAAATCACCGGCCATGCATCCGTCCGGATCGAATTGCCGGAAGACCTGCTTGCGCCCGGGCCAGGTCGCCTTGCCCTCGGACTTTTTACGTTTCGGCCGGCCCGCGTATTCTTCAAGTTTGTAGGCGCAGTCCAGTGACGGGGCGTCGCCCGAGGTGGTCAGCTGCGTGCCGATTCCATAGCCGTCGATTGGCGCATGGCCGGCGGCGAAATCCTGCAATTCATTCTCGTCCAAGCCGCCACTGGCGAATATGCGCACTGACTTCAAGCCCCCCGTGTCCAATATGCGTCTGACCTTTCGCGCGTGATCGGCCAAGTCGCCGCTGTCGAGCCGCACGCCCGCGATGACGACTCCTTCCGCGTCCAATTTCGGCGCCAGCGCGACGACTTTCCCCGCCGCCGTCTCGGTGTCGTAAGTGTCGAGCAGCAGCACGACACCCTCCGGCCGCACCCGGGCAAAATCCACGAAGGCGCGGGCCTCATCCTCATGTGCTTGAATAAAGGAATGCGCCATCGTGCCGAATATCGGAATGCCGTAGAGCGCCGCCGCGGGGACCGTTGCGGTTCCGGTAAAGCCGGCGAGATAGCTGGCTCGCGCCGCAAGCAAGCCGGCTTCCGCCGAATGGGCACGACGCAGGCCGAAATCGAGCAGCACTTTGCCGGGGGCCGCCAACACCATGCGGGCCGCCTTGCTCGCCACCAGGGTTTGGAATTGCAGCAGGTTTATGAGCCTTGTTTCCACCAGCTGCGCCACCGGCAGCGGCGCCGTCACCCGCAGAATCGGCTCATCGGCGAAGAAGGCGGTGCCCTCCGGCATGGCGTGAACATCGCCCTCGAAACGAAGGTTCTCCAAATATTGTAGCAGCGACTTTCCGAAGCGGCCGCTATCGCGCAGCCACCGCAATTCGGGTTCGGTGAATTGCAATCTTTGCAGATAATCCACGACCTGTTCCAAGCCGGCGGCGAGGAGGAAATTCCGCTGGCGCGGCAGTCGCCGGACGAAAAATTCGAATACGGCGTCATCGGTCATCCCCGCCTCTAGATACGCTTCCATCATGGCGAGCTGATAGAGATCGGTCAGCAAGGCGCTGTTGCCCGCGCCGCCGGCATAAATCTCCCGTAATGCCGGGTCTGGATTTGCCTGATCGGATGAAGCCATCGATCTACACCTCTTATAGCCCGAAATCCGACATCGCCGCCGTGAGGACGCCGGCCTCGTCCATCGCGTCTCGCGCTGCCGCTAACGAGCCATCGAGGTCGATTGCCCGGCACGCCGCGTCGATCAACACCACCTCGAACCCCGCCTTATGTGCGTCGAGTGCCGTAAAGTTGACGCAGAAGTCGGTCGCGAGCCCGCAGAGAAATACCCGGTCGATGTCACGTTCCCGAAGATAGCCGGCGAGCCCCGTCGGCGTTTTCCGGTCATTTTCGAAAAAGGCCGAATACGAATCGATTGCGCGTCGGAATCCCTTCCGGACGATCAATTCGACCCGCGGAAGATCGAGTGCCGGATGGAATGCGGCCCCATCGCTGTCTTGAACGCAATGGTCCGGCCACAACACCTGGTCGCCATAGGGTAGCGACACGGTCTCGAACGGTTGCTTGCCCGAGTGCGCCGAGGCAAAAGACAGATGGTCGCTCGGGTGCCAATCCTGGGTCATGGCCATGTGGGGGAAGACTTCGGCGAGCCGGTTTACCATTGGTACGACGGCCGCTCCGTCAGGCACCGCAAGGGCGCCGCCGGTGCAGAAATCATTCTGAACATCGACGATTAGGAGAATATCGCCTTCGCCGGGCCTGAAACGTGACATCTGATCGGTGCTCCTGCGCGATAGACCGTCTCGTGGGTTTTGCACGGACCGCCGGGTCGTTACCGCGTGTCAGACGGACAAATATACAAGCCCGGGCGCAGCTTCACGATCGGGATGTCGAGTTACTGCGGATCGGGCCGCTACGGTCCAATGGATCATGAACCGGCGGCGGATTCGCGTACGAGAAGGCATGGGCAGTCCGCCAGTTGGACGACCTTATGGGACACACTGCCGAGCAACATGCCTTTAAGGTCGCTCATTCCCCGGCTCCCCATAACGATCAGGTCGATCCCGTGATCACGGACAAATTGCACGATTTCGTCGGTGGCATCGCCAATCCGTATCTCGCTCGTGACCCGTCCGCGTTCGCACATCGTTACCTGCGCTGTGGCGTGTTCGAGAATTCCTTCCGCCTCCGCATGAAGAATGTCATGTTCCGTAAGGTCGATATTTTCTCTTTTGGCAAGTTCACGAAGGCCCTCGGGGACCTTGGACGATCCCGCCGATTTCATGACGTGGAGTAGGCAGAGATTGGAGCCGCATTTGTCGGCGAGATCATCGGCATAGGCCACGGCGTTTTGAGCGTGCATCGATCCGTCGACCGGAACCAAAATGTTTCTTGGTGGCATTTTCTCGCTCCTGACAACAACTGTTCAGGGCCAACGATACTGGTTTTCTCCATGGGTAGATTGATATGCCTCAGTCGTGGCCGGACCGGGTGTCGAACGCCGCCAATAAAATTCGCGTGATTTTGATCTGGATCAACGAATGATGACCGCCATGTCCCAAGCTGTCAGTTGCTGCGGCGAGGAGCCATGATCGGAGAAGTACCGGTGAAACGTCCTTTGGGCGAGGTAACCGAGCAACGATGTACCTATCACTTGCGATGATCCGCCGTGACAGGGCCCGCAGGCGGCCATCCCTAGCGCTGCAGGAGGAGACTCCGGAAGTGGAAGGGTTGGCGCTGCGGGTTTCTGTTTGTACCCGACACGGTACTTTGGACCAGGGTCTGGAAGGATCCATCGAAGTGGATTTGGATTTGGGTTTTCACGCATAAAACATTTTGTAAGGGGGACGTAATGGCGACACGGGATGATTCTGCGGCATCGCGCGGCTCAAAATCCCAGCAGCGCATGAAACATGATGATGTCGTTCAACTCGTCGGCGATCTGGAAGATGCAAAAGTTGCCGAGATTTTGGCGATTTCACCGACCCTTGAAGAACTCGAGGAGGCGGTGGCCTGGGCCGAGGCCGAAAGCGATGTCATGGGAGAACTTGAAAAATCGCTGAGCGGCCCGGCCGCCCGCGTTTACGAAATTCTCATGACCAGGAAAGACTTCGGTGAAGACGAACGGCCATGTTGATGGCCCGCTGCGATGACGCCGAAGCGGGCGGTCGCGCAAGGGCTCGGCGTTGATTGTCAATCCGACTGTGGCTATTTCCGTTGAAGTCCTGAAGGAGGCGCCGCTTTACTCTGAAGGACTCGGCATTCGACTCGAAAAGGATCGGGAGCCGGAGTATTTCAAATGGTTTTTGGCCAGCGTGTTGTTCGGTGCGCGGATTTCCGAGACCATCGCGGCCAAGACCTATCATGCATTTCGCCGCTATAAATTACTGCATCCAAAACGCATCCTCGGCGCGGGCTGGGAATTTCTGGTCAATCCGGTTATGCGCGAAGGCGGATATGTTCGGTATGACGGTCGTAAATCGACGCAGATCTTGCGCGATTGTGAGGAATTGCTCGACCGATACGGCGGCCGTCTCAAACGGTTGCATGCCCGTTCGCAAGATGCGCGCGACCTGGAAGACAGGTTGCAGCACTTCTATGGCATAGGACCCGTAACGGCGAACATCTTCTTGCGCGAACTGAGGCCGTTTTGGGACAAGGCGGACCCGGAGCCGCTTCCCGACGTCCGTGCTCTTGCCTCTCGATACGGCATCGACCTGGCTGAATTTCCACGCAAATCAATAACATTCACGCGCATCGAAGCAGGGCTTATCCGGCACCGGCATCGCCCCGCAGCATGAAATTTCGTTCAAGGCCGACCCCAGTCCGACTCCTGAAGCCCGAAGTCTGGCGAAAAACAATGCCCATCGGTCAGTCGCCAGGCAATTCTCCGCCGGTCGCCGGCTCGAAGGCGCGCATCAGATCCATCGGGAACGGAAATACGATGATCGAACTCTTGTCGCCGACGATCGATTGCAACGTGGTCAGGTAACGAAGCTGCAGCGCCTGGGGGTTAGAGGAGAGTACCTCCGCCGCTTCGAAGAATTTCTGCGAGGCCTGAAGTTCGCCTTCGGAGTCAATCACCTTGGCGCGGCGCGTCCGTTCCGCCTCGGCCTGTTTGGCGATGATGCGGATCATGCTCTCATCGAGGTCGACATGCTTAAGCTCTACATTGGTTACCTTGATGCCCCAGGCATCGGTTTGCTTGTCGAGAATTAGCTGAATATCGGCGTTGAGCCGTTCGCGTTCGGCCAGCATTTCGTCCAACTCGTGCTGACCCAGAACGGAGCGTAATGTCGTTTGGGCCAATTGCGTCGTTGCGGCGAGAAAATCTTCCACCTGAATGACCGCCTTCTCGGCGTCGAGCACGCGGAAATAGACCACGGCATTGACCTTCACCGACACATTGTCGCGTGAAATTACATCTTGCTCCGGCACGTCCAAAACGCGGGTGCGCAGATCGACCCGGACCATGCTTTGAATCACTGGCAGCACGATGATCAGTCCCGGCCCCTTGACCTTCCAAAAACGTCCCAGCAGGAACACAACGGCCCGTTCGTATTCGCGCATGATGCGGAACGAGTAAAAGACGATGAAAATGGGGATCAGAACAACAACGGCCCATGCCTGGTCGACGATCCAGTTCATCACGACGATCTCCTCCATTACGTTTCGGGCTCGACGATAAGAGTCAGTCCTTCGATTTTGCCAACTCGTACCTTCCGGCCGGGCGTTAGTGTCCGGTCGGATCGCGCCTGCCAGATCTCACCATGAGTGCGAATTCGCCCTTCGTGGCCTGTCCACTCGATAACTTCGCCATTGGCGCCGACCATTTCCTCAAGCCCGGTCACCACCGCGCGCCGGCGGGCCTGCATAAGCAAGATCAGAACGAGAAGAAAGCTGCCGGCGCTCACCACGGCGATCGATCCGATCAACAACCATGAAATACCGAAACCCGGAATGTCGGTATCAAGCAGCAGGATCGATCCAACAACGAAAGCGATGACGCCGCCAATACCCATGGCGCCGAAGCTGGGTGCGGCGGCTTCGGCAACCATCAGGGCGAGGCCGACGAGCAACAGGGCGAGGCCGGCATAATTGACCGGCAATACCTGGAAGGCGTAGAGCGCCAGCAACAGGCAGATAACGCCGGTGATCCCGGGGACCAAGACGCCCGGATTGTAGAATTCCAGCACGATGCCGTAGATCCCGGCGAGAAACAGAATATAGGCAATATTCGGGTTGGTGATGATGGCGAGGAATTCGCTGCGCCAATCGGGCTCAATCGCAACGACGCGGACCCCCGCGGTTGCGAGCGTGTAAGGTTTGCCGGCGATCGTCACCGTGCGGCCGTCTGCCCCCTTCAGTAACGCCTCGACGTCGGCTGCGATCAAATCGATGACATTTTTTTTCAGCGCTTCCCCGACCGACAATGAAGCCGCTTCGCGCACCGCCTTTTCCGCCCAATCCGTGTTACGGCCGCGCATTTCGGCAAGGCCTCGGATGTATGCGGCTGCTTCGTTGACAGCTTTATTCTGCATCGTTGGAATTACGCCAGTGGACGGCGTGGATTTTTTGGTCGGTTTATCCGCGCTCTCGTCTTTTGTGCGGTCCTTCTTTTCATTCGGTTTACCCGGCGTCGGCATTCCCGGCGCCGTGATTTGCACGGGCGTCGCCGCACCGAGGTCGGTGCCGGGCGCCATCGCCGCGACATGAGTAGCGTACAAAATATACGTGCCGGCGCTGGCGGCGCGGGCGCCGCTTGGCGCGACATACCCGATAACAGGCACTGGGGCGGCAAGGATCGCCTTGATGATATCGCGCATCGAGGAGTCGAGTCCGCCCGGCGTATCTATTCGCAGGATGACCGCTGGAGCCCCGCGCTTCGCCGCCTGATCGAGGCCGCGCGTGACATAGTCACTAACCGCCGGGCCGATTGGCCCCTTGATATCGAGCAGCACCGCTTCGTTTGACGGCTGGTTCTGGCTTGCTGCGGCGACAACCAGGAGCCCAAGCAGAGCAAGGGCGCCCAAAAGCGGCCTTTGCGCTCGAGCAACGGCAGATTGTAACGGTCGACGTCGGCGCAGCATCAGCTCTTCCACGACTGTGAACAAAGAATAAAATAGAATCGGCGACAAATGCCCGGACTTGCGATTCCTTCTCCGGAAATCCCTCGAGCCCTTCCCGGTGCGCGACTTCCCCGCGCCGACCCCGATGGGCGGCGCCTATACATGTGCGGAAACAACGCTATCGGCCGCTTAGGGGCATGGCATTGAGGCAAGTCAAACATTGGCGGGCCAGGGTGAGCGCGCCAATTCCGCCGTGCCCCTTGCAGCAACGAAGAATAAACCCTATGTCCATTGCGTGCCGCGAGACGGCCGGGGGCCGGCTCAGAGGCCTCTGGTATTCACGCCGAGTGTTCGCTATAGACACTTGCGCCCCGAATGGCATCATCAATCCGAGGCCGAATGCACGACGGACCTTTCGACGAAATCCATGCCCAAAGCATCAGACGCCGCGCGTGGCGCGCGCGCCGGGAGGCCATGGAAGCGAGGCCGGAGGGCAAGCGATGGCGCGGGCAGGTCCGAAGCCATTTGTATGGCTCGGCGCAACGTGTGCATGACGTCCTGCGCCCGACGCGTTCCTTGAAGTGGGCGGCGGAACGTGCTCTCAGACTGGAACTCACCGAACTGACGGTGTTTCTTCCCGATCTGCCACCGAATTTCGACGGCTACAGAATTCTTCACCTAACGGATCTGCATCTCGACAATATCGAAGACACCGCCAAAGCCACGGCGTGGCATATTGCCGGGCTGGACAGCGATCTTTGCATCATCACCGGCGATATCCGCGACAACATTCACGCGCCGATAGCGCCGCTGATCGATCGTCTCGGCCATGTGGTGTCCGACGTCCGCGCGCCCGATGGCGTGTTCAGCGTTCTCGGCAATCATGACAGCGCGGCCATGGTATCGCCGATGGAAAGCCTCGGCATCCGCGTCCTGTTGAACGAAACGGTTAGTTTAGCGCGCGGCGCGGACCAATTTCACATTACCGGCCTGGACGACGTGCACCGGTTCCACACCGATGCAGCTCATGCGGCGCTTGAGGCCGCACCGGACGGGTTTTGCCTCGCGTTGGTTCATTCGCCCGAAGTGGCCGATATTGCGTCGGCACGCCATCGCCTGTATCTGACCGGCCATACCCATGGCGGGCAAATTTGCCTGCCAGGGGGGCGCCCGTTTGCCGCCGGCCTCAAACGCCATCATGATTTGGCGCGTGGCGCGTGGCGGCATGGCGACATGCTAGGGTATACGAGTCGCGGAATTGGGACGTGCGTCCTTCCGTTTCGCACATTTTGCCCGGGAGAAGTGGTGCGCGTGACACTCCGATGCGGGCCCGAGCATGTGTCTATCGACGGACGGGCGATCGATCTCTGAGATCACGACGCCGCGATCCCGGTTCCTTAACTCCAAGCAATTTCTGCCTGTAATGCAGCGTCGCGCGGGTCCGGGTGAAATGACCTAAATCGATTTAGTCGCGCGATCGAGGTATTGATGACGTAGAGCAAGGCCGTTTCGGATTTTTGCGGCAATTTTACATCAACGTGTTGAGGTTCGGCGCGCTGCCGGCTCAGCAGTTGGGGGAATCGGTCGCGGACGAGCAATGCCGGAAAACACGCAAGGTGCCCAACCTCATATCGTCTGTCGCCGGTGCCTCGGCCCTGACGGCCAGCCGCGCCACCCCTGGCCGGATTTCGCGGCGCAGCCGGAGGCGTTGATCGAACTTTATCGCGCTATGGTGTTGACACGGACCTTCGATGCCAAGGCTGTCGCGCTGCAACGCACCGGCCGCCTCGGGACCTTCGCCTCCTCGCTCGGCCAGGAAGCGGTGGCGGTTGGCATCGGCGCAGCGATGCGGCCGGATGACGTTCTTCTGCCGTCTTTCCGAGAACAGGGCGCCCAGTTCATCCGCGGCGTCAGCATGGTCGAAATTCTGCTGTATTGGGGGGGCGACGAGCGGGGAAGCGACTTCGCCGGGCCGCGCCAGGATTTTCCCATCTGCGTTCCGGTAGGCACCCACGCGCCGCATGCGGCGGGGGTGGCCCTGGCGATGAAATTGCGCGGCGAGGAACGGGCCGCGGTCTGCGTGATGGGCGACGGTGCCACCTCCAAGGGCGATGTTTACGAGGCGATGAATATCGCCGGTGTGTGGCAGCTACCGGTCGTTTTTATCGTCAACAACAATCAGTGGGCAATTTCAGTGCCGCGCAACCGCCAAACCGCAGCGAAGACGCTGGCGCAGAAGGCGGTTGCAGCCGGTTTTCCCGGTGAGCAGGTAGACGGCAATGATGTGATCGCGGTACGCCATACGGTTGAGCAAGCCCTGGAAAGGGCGCGGACGCAGAGTGAGCCGACCCTGATCGAGGCGCTGACCTACCGGCTCAGCGATCATACCACTGTCGACGATGCGAGCCGCTATCGCGATGACGCCGAAGTCAGCGCCTATTGGAAAGAGGAACCGGTGGCGCGGCTGCGCACCTACCTTGTCGAGTCGAAAAGCTGGGACAAGGCGCAGGAGGATGACCTCCTCTCTGAATGCCGACAGCAGGTCGAGCAGGCCGCGGACCAATACCTCGCCGCGCAACCGCAGCCCCCTGAGACCATGTTCGATCATCTCTATGCCGACTTGCCGCAGTCCCTGGTCGAGCAGCGTGCATTGGTGCTCGCCGCGGCGCAGAATCCGGAGGTGGGCGATGGTTGAACTGTCGATGGTCGAAGCCGTTCAACTGGCGCTCGCGCGGGCCATGGCCGAAGACGAGACGATCCTGATCCTGGGCGAAGATGTCGGCGTGAATGGCGGCGTGTTTCGCGCCACTGAAGGTCTGCAGGAGCGGTTCGGCGAGGCGCGGGTTTTCGATACGCCGTTGTCGGAAGCGCTCCTTGGCGGCCTCGCCGTCGGCCTTGGAGCGCAAGGCTTCCGGCCGATCGTCGAATTCCAGTTTATGGGATTTATCTACCCGGCGGTCGACCAGGTGGTCAGTCATGCGGGACGGTTGCGCAACCGCACCCGCGGGCGTTTGACCTGTCCGATCGTGTTGCGCGCGCCATTTGGCGGCGGCATTCATGCGCCGGAGCACCATTCCGAGAGCACGGAGGCGATGTTCGCTCACATTCCCGGCATCCGGGTGGTCATCCCGTCTTCGCCGGCGCGCGCCTACGGTTTGCTGCTGGCCGCCATTCGCGAGCCCGATCCGGTGGTGTTTCTGGAACCGAAACGGATCTATCGCGCACCGAAGGAGGAGGTCGCCGATGACGGATCGGCGCTGGCGCTGGATAGCTGCTTCCGGCTTCGCGACGGCAACGATATTACCCTGGTGACATGGGGCGCGCTCGTCACGGATGTCCTCGCGGTCGCCGACGGCTTGGCCGAGGAAGGGGTTTCGGTGGAGGTCATTGACGTCGCGACCCTGAAACCGCTCGACATGCCGACGATCCTACAGTCGGTCGAAAGGACAGGACGATGCGTCATTGTCCACGAGGCCGCGCTGACCGGTGGCTTTGGAGCCGAGATCGCGGCGCGGCTGGCCGACGACGGGTTGATGCATTTGCTGGCGCCGGTGCGCCGGGTAGCCGGCTTCGATACGGTCATTCCTCTGCCGAAGCTCGAACACCTATATTTTCCGGACGAACAACGCATTGAAACCGCCGTCAGAAAGGCGCTGGCCCACGCATGACACGCTTCAATCTGCCGGATTTGGGAGAAGGCCTGCAGGAGGCTGAGATCGTCGCATGGCATGTCGGCGTCGGCGATCACGTGGTGGCCGACCAGCCCCTGGTTTCGGTCGAAACGGAGAAGGCCGTCGTCGAAGTGCCCTCGCCGCAATCGGGCCGGATTGCCAAACTGTTCGCGGAAGTTGGTGACCTCCTCATGATTGGCGAACCTGTGGTGGAATTCGAGGATACCGCGCGCGCCGACACGGGCACTGTGGTTGGCAGAATCTCGGAAGAAACAAAGGAGGCGCCGCCCAGCCCGAAAAAGCCGAAAATCCGTTCCGGCGAAGCGTCGGGCGCGAAGGCCGTACCCGCCGTCCGGGCGTTTGCCGAACAGCTCGGCGTCGATCTGACCGCGGTCGCGCCCACCGGGCCCGAGGATAGCATCACCCGTGCGGACGTGGAACGCACCGCGGCAAGCGCGCAGGGGGGCGACGCGATCGAACCGTTGCGCGGCGTGCGCCGGGCAATGGCGAAGAATATGGAGCGCGCCCATGCCGAGGTGGTTCCTGCAACGGTAACCGAGTTCGCCGATATCGGCGACTGGCCGGCGGATACGGATGTCACGATCCGTCTGGCGCGGGCGATCGTCGCGGGATGCCGCGCCGAACCTGCGCTGAATGCCTGGTATTTTGGGCGCGAGTCGGGCCGCCGCCTGCACGGGACGGTGGATCTGGGAATCGCCATGGACACGGAGGACGGCTTGTTCGTCCCGGCATTGCGGGATGTCGGCAACCGCGACGCTGCGGATTTGCGCCGCGGTCTCGACGCCATGCGCCGCGATGTCGCTGCGCGGACGGTGCCGCTGGAAGAGTTGCGCGGCCAGACGATCACCCTGTCGAATTTCGGCATGTTCGGCGGCGTGCACGCGGCGCTCGTCGTCCTGCCGCCGCAGGTCGCGATTGTCGGGGCGGGACGTATTCGCGATTCGGTCGTTGCGCGCGACGGGAAGCCGATGGTTCGGCCGGTACTGCCATTGTCGTTGACCTTTGACCATCGCGGCGTGATGGGCGGCGAGGCCTCCCGATTTCTGGCGGCGGTGAAGGCCGATCTCGAAATTGCGAATTGAAATATGCGCTGTTTGAGGTGAATCGAATGCGGGAGTCGAGAGAGATGGAAGGTGTGTTTGGACTAACGGATGACCTGGGTCCGTCAAGAATCGTCCATCTTTACCAGCCGACCGCAAAACTCAAGGCGATCGTCGTCGTCGACAATGTCGCTTGCGGTCCATCGATCGGCGGCACGCGTATGGCGCCGGATGTCAGCTTGGAAGAATGCTTCCGTCTCGCCCGCGCGATGACACTTAAGAATGCAGCCGCCGGCCTGCCACATGGCGGCGGCAAGTCGGTCATCTTCGCCGACCCTAAGATGGCGGTGCAGGATAAGGAGGACTTGATCCGCGCCTTCGCCGGAGCGATCGGCCAGATCGATGATTATATCGCGGGCCCGGATATGGGCACGGATGAGCGTTGCATGGCGTGGATTCAAGACGAGATCGGCCGCTCGGTCGGCCTGCCGCCAGAGATCGGCGGCATCCCGCTCGACGAAATCGGGGCGACGGGTTTCGGCCTTGTGGCGGCCATCGACGTGGCGCGGGAATTTTGCAACCTCGATCTCGAAGGCGCCCGTGTCGCGGTTCAGGGCTTCGGGTCCGTGGGGCGTCATGCCGCACGCTTCCTTGCCGAGAAAGGGGCGGTCCTGGTTGCCGCCGCCGACTCCGGTGGCACGCTCGCCGACCCGAACGGGATCGATATCGACGCGGTGAGCGCCATCAAGGCGCAGGGCGGCAGTGTGACCGATCACAGCACGGGAGAGATTCTGGACGGAGAGGCAATTATCGACGTGGCGTGCGACATCTGGATTCCCGCGGCGCGCCCGGACGTTTTGAGGGCCGACAATGTCGACCGGCTCCAGGCCAGGCTGGTCGCGCAGGGCGCCAATATCCCGGTTAGCGAGGAGGCGGAACGGCAGCTGCATGAACGCGGTGTTCTGAATCTTCCGGACTTTATCGCCAATGCCGGTGGCGTGATTTGCGCGGCGGCGGAATATCGGGGTGCAACACAAACGGCCGCGCTCGCGGAAATTGATGAAAAGATCCGACGCAACACAATGGATATTTTGAAAGCCTCCACAGACTCACGCGAGACGCCGCGGCGGGCGGCCAACGCACTTGCGGAACGGCGCCTGCGGAATGCCATGGCCTACCGGCGCTGGTTATAAGCGAAAAAACCTGTTCGAAGGTTCGGATCATGCCAACGAAATCATCGGAAAAACGGGTGCGGACGGTGATTCTCGGCGCTGCCGGCCGCGACTTCCATAATTTCAATATGTTGTATCGCGACGACCCGGCGACCGAGGTCGTGGCGTTCACGGCGACGCAGATCCCGGAGATCAGCGGGCGCCGATACCCGGCAGCCCTCGCCGGATCGCTTTATCCTTCCGGCATACCGATTGCCGATGAGTCGGCGCTGGAGGCGCTGTGCGAGGCCGAACGCGTTGACCGGGTTGTGTTCTCGTATAGCGATGTTCCCCACGAGGCTGTGATGCACCTGGCCTCCCGCGCGCTGGCGTCGGGCGCCGACTTCGCCCTAGCGGGACCACGCCGGACAATGTTGGCGTCGAAACGTCCGGTCATCGCAATTTCCGCGGTTCGCACAGGGTGCGGTAAATCTCAGACAGCGCGATGGTTGTCGGTGTGGTTGCGCAAGAGGGGGCTGCGCGTCGCCGCCATTCGCCATCCGATGCCTTACGGCGATCTTGGGAAACAGGCCGTGCAGCGCTTCGAGGCCCTTGCAGACCTGGACTCGGCGGCGTGCACGATCGAGGAACGCGAGGAATACGAGCCGCACATCCGCGCCGGCAATGTCATCTATGCGGGTGTCGACTATGCCGCCATTTTGCAGGCGGCGGAAAAGGACTCGGACCTGATACTCTGGGACGGCGGCAACAATGACTTTCCGTTCATCCGGCCTGATTTGCATGTCGTCATTGTCGATGCGCTGCGGCCGGGGCAACTGACGACACACCATCCCGGCGAAACTGTACTGCGTATGGCTGACATCGTCGTCATCAACAAAGTGGACGCGGCCGCGGCGGCCGATGTTCAATCCCTTACCGAGCGAATTCGCGATATTGTGCCCGACGCGAAGATCATGCGCGCGGCCTCGCCGGTGACTCTCGAGGACCCTGCCGCGCTCAGCGGACGAAGAGTCTTGATTGTTGAGGACGGCCCGACGATTACCCATGGCGGCATGCCGTTCGGTGCGGGGTATGTGGCGACGTCTTCGGTGCCGGATGTTCGCATCGTCGACCCGCGTCCTTACGCATCGGCCATGATTCGCCGCGCCTACGAACAATACCCTCATATCGGCCTTGTATTGCCGGCGCTCGGCTATGGCGAAGCGGCGATCTCGGCCTTGCGCGACACCATCAATAGCGCCGATGCGGACGCGGTCGTATCGGCGACACCAATCGATATTGCCGCACTGATCGAAATAAATAAGCCGGTGTTCAGGGTACGCTATGAATATGCCGATGCCGGCGCGCCCACATTGGCGGAATTGGTGGAGCAGTTTTTGGTCGAGCGTGTCGACGACTTGGCCGCGGAATAAGCGAAATGCTTGTTGTGATTGCGCTTGGCGGAAACGCGTTGTTGCGGCGGGGCGAACCGCTCGATGCGGACACGCAACGACGCAACGTCCGGGTGGCGGCACGCGCCATCGCCGAGGTCGCGGCTCGGCACTCGGTTGTCGTAACCCACGGCAACGGTCCGCAGGTCGGGCTCCTTTCGCTCCAATCGGCGGCATATCGGGAGGTGCCGCCGTATCCCCTCGATATGCTCGGCGCGGAAAGCGAAGGTATGGTCGGCTATATCATCGAGCAGGAACTGCGCAACTGCTTGCCGGACCGGGAGGTGGCGGCGCTCCTGACACAGGTCGAAGTCGCACCGGATGACCCCGCCTTCCTGACGCCGTCCAAACCCATTGGCCCTTTGTACGATGAGGAAACCGCGCAGCGCCTGACGCGCGAGGAAGGATGGCGCTTTGCAATATATGGCGACGGATGCCGCCGCGTCGTCGCCTCGCCCGAGCCGGTGCGGTTGCTTGAACTCGAAAGCATTCGTCTGTTGGTTCAGCATGCGGTCCTGGTGATCTGCGCCGGCGGTGGCGGGGTGCCGGTTGTTCTCGATGACAACCGCCAGACAAGGGGGATCGAAGCGGTTATCGACAAGGATTTCAGCGCCGCGTTGTTAGCCGAGGCGCTGGCAGCGGACTGGTTGCTTATGCTGACCGATGTTCCCGCCGTCAGTTCCGACTGGGGCGTGGCGGACGCAAGGAACATTCGTCAGGCTTCGCCGCCGGCCTTGCGGCGGATGGCCTTCGAAGCGGGTACCATGGGCCCGAAAATCGACGCCGGCTGCCGCTTCGTCGAACGGACCGGCGGCCAAGCCGGCATAGGGTCGCTGGGCGATGCCGCGGCAATCCTGGACCGCCGCGCCGGGACGGTCGTTCGGGCCGGTTTGCGCGAAGTCGAGCTGTACGCCACGGAACCGGAATGAACCGCATTCGGCGTTGTTCCTAAAATCCGGGCCACTGGATACACCGCACGGCCCGTCTTGGTCGATGAGGGGGCGTGCAGTTTTGCGGTCGCGCGGATGGTCGACAGTATCGGCCGAACGCACTAGCGGCACCACGAGACCGAACGGCTTTAGGGGAAGCGCCGTTAGCGCTTCGGCTGCCGGCGCCACCGGTTTGCAAAGAGCTGCACGGCGAGCGCGAGAACGGCGCCCGCCAAGGCAAGGAGCATGTCCTTTTGCGCGTCGAAGACATCGCCCTGGGTGCCCAGATAGGCCATCGCCGTGTCGGGACTCAGGATCTTCGCGGCGCCCCATTCGAGGATTTCATAAAATGAGCTGAAGAAAACGATCGAGACAACGGCGAAAGCCGAACTCCAGGCCCTGCCGACATGTGCGGCCTTCCTGATGATTTCCCAGATCGGCAGGAACATCAAAAGGCCGTAACAAAAATGAACGAAACGGTCGAAATGATTGCGTTCCAGGGAAAGGAGATTGCGCAGCCAATCCCCCGCCGGTGTTTCGGAATAGGTATAGTGCGCGCCGATCGTATGGAGCGCCAGAAACGCGATGATAAGGCAGTATGACAGCGTCGAGAATTGCAGTCTTCGCCGTGTCCACAAGAGGAAACCGCCAAGCGCGAATACCAGCAGGTTCTCCACGAACCAATCGGCGCGATGTCTTGGTGCAATCGCCAAAAAAACCCAAAATACGAGATAGCCGGCGACAAGGACGCGGAGCAACAATGCCGACCGGGCCTTGTTCCGGATGGCCTGCGCCGCACTGGATTTCCCGCGTGTGCAAGCGTGATTCAACTTTGCCTCCCGCGTATGGAATCCCGCGTTCCAGCTTGATCTAACTAGACGGCCCTAGGAGGTCACATTGATTTGAATCATCCCGTGTCTCGGCTGCGCCGCTTGAGACGGTGGGCCGCACAGTCGCGGGGAAACGGTCCGGATTTATGAATCGGAGGCCGGGTCCATCAAACAATTAGACCTGCGGTAAAAGGGAACGCCAACGGCGCGGTTGCAGTTTCCGATTCCGGCCATCCGGCCGAGATCAGAGTCGAATACTATGATGTCGGTGACGCCGACCGCGATAGGCGCCCTGGTCCCTGCGTGAACCAGCATTATCGCAGTTCTCCTTCCAGCAGCCCCCTCCTATTTCGGCGGCCCTTACAATTCTTCATACCTCGATCAATCGGTCGCCCGGGGGTGCGGGGGAGAAATATCAAATTACTATGAATAGAATTCTTTTTATTTATCGATTGTTTGACGCGTTCAAGCCTTTACATGTCGATATTGATATAGATCAAGGAAAAACCCCATCGATCTGAATTTATGTTAATTTCGAAGTCAATGCAGGGTCTCTCCCAATTGACAGCCTGGATAGGCAAAGGGGTCGTTATGCAAAATTCGATGACCTTCAATATACAGCACCCCATCCATAGCATCATGCTCAAACTGCGCCGCAGACTTGCTTTGCGCCGCTTGAACAAAGACTTGGCCCTTTTAACGGATGAGGAGCTGAATGACCTGCTTGCAGAGGCAGGAATACAGCGGAAGGATCTCTTTACGAGCTTCGACGGCAATGCACCGCACCGTCGGCTGATGAGCCGAATGTTGATGCATTTCGGCATCGATCGCGAACAGGCGTCGCAAAATAATTGGGCCGATCTTGTCCATGCAGAAAGCCAGTGCGCCCAATGCCTCGGTGCGGGCCGGTGCCAAAAGTGGTCCGATGCGAGCGACACGAACATCGCGCCAAAAATTTTCTGCCCGAACGCCGCGCTGTTCGAATTCATTCGTTCGGTCCAGGCACGAGCGGCGGCGGCCAGAGCCCGGGTCTATCCCTACACTCCGGACTTGCCCGATTCGAAAGCCGCGCGGGTTGAGAACGCCTGGAACACCGTACGAAGCCACGAAGGAAAGCCTTTCTGGCGGCAATAGCGTCGCGCAATGTACCGGCTCGAACCAGCTCAAGTCCGGATATGGCTAAGAGTAGACCTCTACCGACCCGCTGATTTCGGTCCGCTATTCCCCCAACAGCGGACGTGACAGACACAAGCTGGCAATGTCTGCTTTTGACCCCTTTTCGGACATTTGGGGTCGATGGACTCGGCAGCCGCCCAGAAATAAGATTCCGCCGCAAACACCAAAAAGAGTGGCAACGCCCGAGATGGCCTAGGAACGCATCCTGTGGCGGTGTCGCCGTCGTCCTTGCCGTCGGCCAAGACCGCGACTTCCGGAAAGTCAAATAAGTAGAAAATGGATCCGATTTCGATTGCGATTGCGTTCTTTCTCGGGTTCGGGGCCCGGCAGATCGGCCTGCCGCCGCTGGTAGGATTCCTCGTCGCCGGCTTTCTCCTCCAGCCGCTGGGGGTGGAGGCGGGCCCCGCGATCCAGGAGATCGCCGATCTCGGCGTCACGCTTCTGCTCTTCGCCATCGGGCTGAAGCTCAAAATCAAGAGCCTGATCCGCCCCGAGGTATGGGCCGGCGCGTCCCTACATATGCTTATCACCACCACCCTATTCGGTCTTGGCCTCTATGGGCTGGCGCTGACAGGCTTCTCGGTGTTCGCCGGTCTTGATCTCGGAACAGCGCTGCTCGTCGCCTTCGCGCTCGCCTTCTCGAGCACCGTCTTCGCCGTGAAGGTCCTGGAGGCAAAGGGGGAAATGGGGTCGCTCCACGGCCGCACCGCCATCGGCATCCTGATCATCCAGGACATCTTCGCCGTCGTGTTCCTCACCGTCTCCACCGGCAAGCTGCCCTCCCCTTGGGCCTTGGCGCTGTTCGGGCTCATCTTCGTGCGGCCGGTGCTGGGCTATTTCCTCGACCGCGTCGGCCACGGCGAATTGCTGTCGTTTTTCGGCCTGGTCGCGGCGCTGGTGCTCGGTGCCTTCACCTTCGAGCTGGTCGGTCTCAAGCCCGATCTCGGCGCCCTGATCCTCGGCATGCTGATGGCGAACCACGAGCGGGCGTCGGAGATCGCCGATTCGCTTTTCCGCCTGAAAGAACTCTTGCTCATCGGCTTCTTCCTCAACATCGGCCTTTCCGGTACGCCGACCCTCGACGGTCTCGCCATCGCCGTCGCATTGGCCCTGCTCGTGCCCCTCAAAGTGGGACTCTTCTTCGTCCTTCTTACCCGCTTTCATCTGCGCGCACGCTCGTCCTCACTGACGTCCCTCAGCCTCGCCAACTACAGTGAGTTCGGCCTCATCGTCGGCGCCGTCGGCGTGGCCAATGGTTGGATCAGCGGCGACTGGCTGGTGATCATCGCCATCGCGCTCTCGATCTCCTTCGCAATCGCGTCTCCCGTGAACAAGGCCGCCCACAACCTCTACGCCCGCTGGCATGAGGGGCTGATGCGACTGGAAACGGGGCGGCGCCATCCCGAGGAGCAGCCGATCGATCTCGGGACGGCCGAGGTGGCCATCTTCGGCATGGGCCGGACCGGCACCGCCGCCTACGACTATATCCGCGAACGCTATGGCGGCATCCTGATCGGGTTCGACAGCAACGCCGAAAAGGTGGCCGAACACCAGCGGGCGGGACGCAATGTGGTCGAGGGCGACGCCACGGACTCCGACTTATGGGAAAGGGGCTGGGAGATAGCGCATTCTGTTCGGGTGGTCATGTTGGCCATGCCTGAGCACCACGCCAACATGTACGCCCTTGAGCAGATCAACAAGCGCGGCAACGAGGGCTTCATTGCCGCCCTCGCACAATACCCGGATGACGCCGAGCGGCTCCGGCAAGCCGGCGCGCAGGTAGCGTTCAACACCTCCGCCACGGCCGGCGCGGGCTTCGCGGCCCACATCGATGACAAGATTCGAGAACTGACTAGCGCTACGAGCACCCAAGACGCCTAAAGCGCGACAGTGATTTCCTCGGTAGGTTCGGGGGCGGCTTCGGCAGACCTTGAAAAGGCGGTTTCAAGGGGAATTTCCGTATAGCCGATATTTGGAATGTTTAGGATTTGTAGCCTTCGTCCTAAGGTCCACTCATGGTTATGAGCAGACGTCCGCACGGCTTTGGAATGAGTCCGCTTTATCCCTAGAAGCCGACATTCGGTTAGCGATGCCGACGGCGTCGCGGTATGGAAGCGTATAATGCGCGCTCTCACGGAGTGGTCTTCGGCGAAAGGTGGGGCGATTCACTACGCTGGAAAGGCTTCTCCAAGGGCTGCGAAGAAATCGCGCGCAAAAACTTACGAGGGTAAGGCAGATGTCGTTCGAGGTTCGCCGGGTTGTCACCGGCCATGATGAGAACGGTAAGGCGAAGGTACTTATCGATGAGATTTCCGACAACGTGATATCGCGACGATCAGGCCAAAATTCGACGGTTATCTGGGCGACGGATCAATATCCCCCCGACCTAGGCTCGTTAGTCGATATCTCCAGCAAAGTGAAGCAGACCACTTTACCGGACGGTACGGTCTTTCGAATTTCCCGTTTAGAGCCTGGCGTGGCCCCGCGGATGCATAGGACCGAAAGCCTCGACTACGCGATCGTGATGTCCGGCGAGATCGACATGGAGCTGGACGATGGTGAAACGGTGCATTTGAAAGCTGGGGACGTGCTCGTTCAGCGAGGAACCGTCCACAACTGGATCAACAACGGCACCGAGCCCTGCGTAATGGCATACGTGCTGATTACAGCGCCTCCGCCCGAGGGGCTTAAGGGGTCTGGGTGATATCCAGCGGTACAAACGAAACGCGATACAGATTAAGACACGCGTGGTATCCGGCCCTTCAATTCAACCGTCTTTCCATCATCCATCTCTAAAGCTGGTCGGAGCTATGGCGGCGCATTTTCGATTCTGCCTAAAAGCAGAAGAAAAGCGTGCTGCGTCCACGGGTCCGCTTTGCACCCGTAAGCCGGCATTCGGCCACGCGATGCACGGGATCGGCCTGGCGCCAGCCTTCTCATTGCGGTTTTCCGACCAAGCCCCGTCATATCGGATCGCTCGTCTCGAATGCGAGGATGCTGCTTGTCGATCGAAAAAATGTCCCGGCCGTTCGGGAATCGGCTGCTAACGATAACGATTGCGAATATCGACGGTGCCGTGATCCTTTTGATGAAAGTAGTTGGCGCTAAAGAACTCCATGATGAGATCGGCATAGAGCGCCGGCTCGTATTTCGGCGGGTCACCCTCGTTGGTACAGCTCGGCAGCACCTCGATTGTGCGGTACGGGTGTGGACTGTGAAAATATGCCAGCGAATATCGGTCCTCCGCACCGTCGACGATCACGCCATGCGGCGTCGACAGGAATTGGTCGTTCGACA
>CAJHYV010000258.1_pt1 | contig 24570 bp, 18 predicted proteins | sample 9198851 | NCBI WGS metagenome assembly CAJHYV01 (sample SAMEA7708375, study PRJEB35096) | sediment metagenome | biome: marine neritic benthic zone biome [ENVO:01000025]; feature: sediment [ENVO:00002007]; material: shallow marine sediment [ENVO:03000034] sea grass bed [ENVO_01000059] ...
AAAGCGTCGAGACCCTGGGCAGTACGACCGTGATCTGTTCGGACAAGACGGGCACGCTGACCCAGAACCTGCTTAGCGTGAATACTCTGGTCATCGGCGACAACGCCTATGCCGTGAGCGACCGCGACGTGCTCGGCGATCCCGGGTTTGCACCGGCGTGGCGGGCAATGACGCTTTGCAACAACGCGCACTTCATCGACGGCGCATTCTCGGGCGATGCCACTGAGGCGGCACTGCTACGCTATGCCGACGGCATGCGACCGGTCGACGAGCTTGAGGGCTATCGGCGGATCGACGAGCGGCCTTTCGATTCGACGCGCAAGCACATGATCACCCTGCATGAGGGTCCAGACGGGGCGAACCGTGAGGCCTATCTCAAGGGCGCGCCCGAGGTCGTGCTCGAAATGTGCGATCGCGTAGTGATCGACGGTGAGGTGCTGCCCCTGACTGCGGTGCGCCGCGGCCACGTCCTCGACGGTTACCGCCGGCTGGCAGGACGCGGCGAACGCGGACTCGCTCTCGCCTGGCAGGAGGTCTCCAGCGGTAGCATTCCTGAGGATGGCTATGTTTTCGCCGGCATCATCGGCATGCTTGATCCACCGCGCCCCGAGGTCCCGGACGCGATCGAGCGATGCCATACCGCCGGCATCCGTGTCGTCATGCTGACCGGCGACTACGGTCTCACAGCGGAATCGATTAGCCGTCAAATTGGATTGATTCGGGGCCACGGCACTGTGGTCCACGGCGACGAACTGGCGGCGATGAGCGACGATCTGCTCGACCAAACGTTAGAGTCCCGGGAACTGATATTTGCGCGCATCTCGCCGGCCCAGAAACTCCGGATCGTGCGCGCCTTCCAGGCGCGCGGCGAGGTGGTGACCGTGACCGGTGACGGGGTCAACGATGCGCCTGCGCTCAAGAATGCCGACATGGGCGTCGCCATGGGACTCAACGGTACCGAGGTCGCGCGCGAGGCGTCCAACATGGTGTTGCTCGACGATAACTTCGCGACCATTGTCGCCGCGGTGGAGGAAGGGCGCACGATCTTCGAGAACATCAAGAAGTTCATCGCCTACATCCTGACCAGCAATATACCCCAGATCCTGCCCTTCATCGCGTTCGTGCTGCTGGACATACCGCTGCCGCTGACCGTCGTCCTGATTCTTGCCATCGACCTCGGTACCGACATCCTCCCGGCGATCGGCCTGGGTGCCGAGCCGCCCGAGACCGACGTGATGCGCAAGCCGCCACGCGCGCGTTCCGAGCGTCTCCTGACCCGAAATATGCTCGGAATGAGCTACGGCATCGTTGGCATGATCCAGGCGGCCGCCGGCTTCTTCACCTACTTCGTGATTCTGCATGCAGGCGGCTGGCAGTGGGGCCAGCACCTCGCGTCCGCCGATCCGCTCTACCGAACCGCGATCACCGGGTTCTTTGCCTCTATCATCATATGCCAGGTCGCCGACGTGATCATCTGCCGCACACGGCGCCAGAGTCTGTTCACCGTCGGCGTGTTCAGCAACCGCCTGGTGCTGTTGGGTATCGCCGCCGAGCTCGGACTGCTCGCCCTGATCGCTTATGTTCCCGTTTTCAACACCTTCTTTGGTACCGCGCCGCTGGAAGCCTGGCACCTCGTCCTCAGTATCCCTTTCGCTATCCTGATCATGGTCGGCGACGAGATCCGCCGTGTTTTCGTCCGCCGCGAGAACCCGTTCGTGCTCCGGTGGCTGACATGGTAATGGCCTGCGGTTGTTACAGGCAATTTTGGTATCGAGGCCTTTTCCTGCCGTTTGCGCCTAAAAGGCGACGTTCTATGTCGCGGGGGAAGGTGAATCTTGCGGTCGCAAATGTCTGAAGTGCGTCAGGAAGGGAAGTGGCGCGTAGCCCATGCCGCGTTTCTTCGATCAATGCGTGGCGTATCGAAGAGCAGGTTAAGATGGTTGCGTGCCCGGGATTTGAACCTGCGGAACCCCGAAATTGTGTTTCCCTGTTTAACAGGGAATCCGGCAGAGACGGGTTCGATCCAGACTCCCTGCACCAGCAAAATTTTCCGATGCGTTTCAACATCTTAATGGGTGTTGATCCTTCCCGGCCAACACGCGGCACTTTCGTAGCGGGCTTCTGCTTTATTTCCGCGAACGCTACGGATTAGAGGCTTCGCCCGGCGATGACGGTAAATTCCCGCTGCCCGATGTCTCGGACGCCGGCCTCTACTCCGTTTTCGCCGTTGCTATTTCACCCACCGCCCCCGATTCGACGACATGATCGAATTCATCTCCCGCGTAACCGAGAACGTCCTTCAGGATTTCAACCGTGTGTTCGCCAAGCAGTGGCGAGCGTTTGACCTCGGCCGGGCTATCGGAAAGCTTTACCGGGCAACCGACCGTGAGATAGGGCCCGCGCTCGGGATGATCGACCTCCGCGATTGTGCCGGTCTCGCGCAGCGATGGTTCCTCGGCCAATTCCTTCATCGAAAGGATCGGCCCGCACGGAATATCGAGCGGATTGCAGGCATCCATGACTTCGAACTTGGTCTTGGTCTTGGTCCATTCCTCAATGCGGTCGAATATCTTCGGGATCTTATCGAGCCGGGCATCCGGCTTTGCATAATCCGGATCCTCCTTCCAGTCCGGCTGGCCGATCAGGTCGCAGATATTGCCCCAGACCGCGGCCTGCGTGATGAAGTAGACGTAGGCGTTCGGATCCGTTTCCCAGCCCTTGCACTTGAGGATCCAACCCGGCTGACCGCCGCCGGAGTCATTGCCCGCGCGTGGCGTCGCATCGCCGAATTCGATACCCTGGCCGAACTGGCTGTATTCCGTGAGCGGGCCGCGCTCGAGGCGCTGCTGGTCGCGCAGCTTGACGCGGCAGAGATTTAGGACGCCGTCCTGCATGGCGGCGAGGACTTTCTGGCCCCGCCCGCTATGCTCGCGTTGGAATAGGGCAGATACGATACCCAGTGCGAGGTGGAGTCCCGTGCCGCTGTCGCCAATCTGCGCGCCGGTGACCGTGGGCGGGCCATCGAGGAAACCCGTGGTCGAGGCCGAACCGCCGGTGCATTGCGCGACGTTTTCGTAAACTTTGCAGTCCTCATACGGGCCAGGGCCAAATCCCTTGACCGACGCCAGGATCATGCGCGGGTTGAGTTCCTGAATCCGGTCCCAGCTGAAGCCCATGCGATCCAAGGCGCCCGGTGCGAAGTTTTCGACCATGACGTCGCAAGCCTTGATCAGTCTTTCTAGGACCGCTTTGCCGGTCTCGTTCTTGGTATTGAGCTCGATGGAGCGCTTGTTGTGATTGAGCATGGTGAAGTAGAGGGAATCGGCGCCCGGAACGTCAACAAGCTGCTTGCGCGTTGCATCGCCGACACCGGGACGTTCGACCTTGATCACGTCGGCGCCGAGCCAGGCCAGAAGTTGAGTGCATGTCGGGCCCGACTGCACATGGGTGAAATCAAGTATCTTTACGCCATCAAGCGCCTTACCCATCGGGATCTCCTTATCCTTAAGCGGTGCGGGGCGGCTGAATGGAATTGCCCCGCTTCATCAGGTGCGCGCTATTTGTACATGGTCTGACGTTTGGTGCCCGGCGCATATTCGTTCGGGTCGATCCAGACGTTGACGACAGCGCATTTGCCGGTCTTGGCGATCGCTTCGCGGGCGCGTTGAAGCGCGGGCTGAAGCTGGTCCGGCTCGCGCACTTCTTCGCCGTAGCCGCCGATCATTTCGCCGAATTTCGAGAATTCAACATCGCCGAGCTTGTTGCCGATGTCGCCCCGATTGGGGCCGTATTTGGCGAGCTGGCCATAGCGAATCTGGTTCATCGCAGAGTTATTGCCGATGACAGCCAGATACGGCGCGCCGAAGCGTTGTGCCGTTTCCATGTCAAACGACGTCATTCCGAAGGAACCGTCGCCATAGAGGCACAAGACCTCTTTTTCCGGATGCGCGAGTTTGGCCGCCATGGAGAAGCCCGTTCCGACACCGAGCGATCCGAGCGCGCCCGGGTCCATCCACTGTCCCGGATTGCGCGGCCGAACGGCTTGCGCCGAAATTGTGACAACATCGCCGCCATCGCCGATGTAGATGGTGTCTTCGCCAAGGAATTCGTTGATTTCCCAGGCAAGGCGGTAGGGATGAATCGGACTGCTGTTCGACTTGAACAAGGGCATCAGTTTGTCGAGTTTGGTCGCTTCGATTTTACGAAGTGCGGCCATCCACTGCTGCCGTTTCTTGCGGGCGCTTTGATCGATGCGCCCGGTTGCAGCCTCGGCAACGGCGGTCAGGATCGCGCCCGGATCGCCGACAAGGCCGAGACTGATGTCGCGGTTCTTTCCCGTCGTGCGATAATCCTGGTCGATCTGGACGAGCGTCGCGGCCTTGGAAATGCGTTTGCCGTAGCCCATGCGGAAGTCAAACGGCGTGCCGACGATGAGGATCACATCGGCTTCCTTGAAGGCGTCGGACCGCGTGCGGTCGAAATGGTGCGGGTCGTCCTGCGGGAGCATCCCGCGGCTGGCGCCGTTCATATAGGCCGGGATGTCCAACGCGCGTATGAATGCGATCGCGTCGTTATGGCTTTGCGAGGCCCAAACCTGCTGACCGAAAAGCACCGCCGGACGTTCGGATTTCGTCAGGATGTCGGCGAGCCGTTCGATGTCCGCCGGATCGCCGATTGATTTGGTCGACGCGCGATAGTGGCCGGCCTCCGGGATGACCGCTTGTTCGATCGGGATCTCTGCGTCGAGAATGTCGCGCGGAATCTCAAGGTAGGATGGACCATACGCACCGGCGAAACACTCGCGTGCCGCCATCGAGATCATGTCGGCGACACGGTTGGTGGAGAAGACGCCCGACGCGAACTTGGTAATCGGCGTCATCATGTTGACGTGCGGCAGGTCCTGCAAAGAGCCCTGCTTGTGTTGGGTAAGCGAGCTTTGGCCGCCGATATGCAGGATCGGGCTTTCGGAGCGGAACGCGGTGGCGACTCCGGTGACCGCGTTGGTGCAGCCGGGGCCCGCGGTCGTCACGACACAACCGAGTTTGCCTGTCTGGCGGGCGTAACCGTCGGCCGCGTGTGCCGCGGTTTGCTCGTGACGGACGTCGATGATCCGGATTCCCTCGTCGATGCAGCCATCGTAGATGTCGATGATATGTCCGCCGCACAGCGTGAAAACCGTGTCGACCCCCTCGGCTTTCAGGGCCTTGGCGACAAGGCCGCCACCTGAAATCGTGGATCCGTCTTTGGTTTTTTGCGCCAGCGTGTCATGCGCGGTTGTGGACGGGGCGGTCGTGGCTGTCGCCATTGTTCAAACCCTCCTTGCGTGGTCAAAATTGTGCGGTCGCCGGAAATTTGCTCCGACCCGGGGCTGGTTTCTTCCGTTTTCCGTACTGTCTCAGGTGTCATGTCCTCTCATCGCGAAAAGGGCGACGTAAGGCGTGGGCTCATTCAAGATAGTGGGCGTTCTTGTCGACATGCGCGGCAAGCCCGAGCGTGTGTTCGCGTACCAGCCGTTCCGCAAGGTCGGCGTCTCGTTGCTCCAGCGCTTCAATAATGTTCATGTGATCGATGATCGACCGGCTCGCGCGGTCGTTTTCGGAGATCGTCCGCATGCGGATCCAGCGCATATGGACGAGCAGGTTCTCCGCCATCTGATTGAGCAGATCGCAATTGCTCATTTTCAGGATCGCCTGGTGGAATCGAATGTTGGACTCCGAGTATTCGTCGATCTCGGCCTGCACCCGGTCGTCATCGAAGGTCGCGAACATCTTGCGCAGCGTGGCGATTTCCCGGTCCGTCGCGTGCAGCGTGATCAAGCGTGCGGCCATGCTTTCCAGCGCGGCCCATACGGTGATCATCTCGAGGATTGACTGCTTGGTCTTGCGGATGACGAAGGCGCCCCGGCGTGGGATGACCTTGACGAACCCTTCCTGCTCCAATCGGGTGATGGCTTCGCGCACGGGTGTCCGGCTAACGCCGAACTCCTCGGACAGCCGGCGTTCGTCGAGACGGGGTTCTTCGGTCTGGGCGTAGATGTTCATAGAGGTGATGGCCTTCTTCAGACCGTCATAGACCTTGTCCTTGAGGACGAAATTCACGTCGATCGGTTGGATGACCAGCTTTGCTGTCGCCATGGCGTGTCCCGAATTTCCGTATGGCTTCCGCCGTGCCCGCACTCTATTGCCGCCGACGGCCGTTAAATTCGTATCTGGTATTTTGTATACCATATGCGCTTTTTAACGCAAGATCATTTTGCGCCGTGGCGTGTATCTTCGGGACCGTCCCCGCGCGATGCCATTGATGGATCGTCTCCTTCAGCCGGCGACGGGCATCGCCCTGTCGGCTTTGCTATCGAACGGCCTGACCGTCCTTTTTTCGCCTTAGAATTCTGATCAATGGCAAGATGAACAGGATGACGGCCGTGACCATGATTATCGCGGAGATGGGACGCTCGAAAAATATCGCGAAGGATCCATGCGACATGATCAGAGACTGGCGCACCGAGGATTCGGCGAGCGGCCCTAAAACGATAGCGAGCACTGCTGGCGCCAAGGGGTAGTCGAGCTTTCGCATCAGATAGCCGACGACACCGAATATCAGCATAAGCCAGACATCGTGCATGTCTTTGGTCGGGGCGAAACCGCCCACGATACAGAGGACGAAGATTAGCGGCGCAAGGATCGTGAAGGGCAACTTCAAGACCATCAGGAAGCAGGGAATAAACGCCAGGTTGATGAGCAGGGCAAAGGCGTTGGCCGCATACAGGCTTGCAATCAGCCCCCATACGAATTCAGTGTGGTTTACGAACAGCATGGGTCCAGGTTCGAGACCCCAGATGACCATGCCGCCCAACAGGATGGCGGTCGTGGGCGATCCTGGAATGCCGAGCGTCAGCATCGGCAGCATCGACCCGGTGCTGGCCGCGTTGTTCGCAGCCTCCGGCGCGACGACACCGTCGACATTGCCCTTGCCGAAGGAATCGGGATCTTTGGCCGTGGTCTTCGCCACGCCATAGGCCATCAGCGAGCCCGGCGTCGCGCCCGCAGCCGGCAGGATGCCGATGAAATAGCCGAGAAACGAGCCCATGATCATGGTTTTGATTGATCGCTTTAGGCTGAGCAGCGCATCGACGATGCCCCGCGCCGATATCTTCGCCTTCGTTACGAGCGCGTCGCCCTGACCCGTTTCGATGGTCCACAACATTTCGCCGATGCCGTAGATGCCAATGGCGAGTACGAGGAAGTTGATGCCGTGGTAGAAACCCGGAAGGTCGAAGAAAATGAGGCGCGGATTACCGCTGACGATATCCAAACCGACCGCGCTGAGCACCAGGCCGATAAATATGGAAAAGAACGTTTTCGGAATGTCGTCGCCACCCAGGCCAATGAAGGTCGCGAAGGCCAGCAACATGAGGGTGAATTCCTCAGGCGGGCCGAAGGCCAGCGCCGCATCCGCAAGCGGCGGGGCAAACAAGGTGAACAGCACGACGGAGATCGTGCCGCCCACGAATGAAGCCGTTGCCGCCGCCACCAGCGCCAGGTCGGCACGCCCCTGCAGCGCGAGGGGCCTTCCGTCGAAGGTCGTCGCGACCGCGGTCGATGCGCCGGGTATTCCCAACATGATCGAACTGATCGCGCCGCCATACATTGCCCCGTAATACAGCGCGCCGAGGAAAATAATGGCCGATGTCGGCGGCACCAGGAAGGTCATCGGCAGCAGGATCGCCACGCCGTTCACCGAACCAAGGCCGGGCATCGCGCCAATGAAGAGACCGACGGTACAGCCGAATATGATCAGCGTGAGATTGAGCGGCTCGAACGCGATAAAGAAGCCACCGATAAGAAAATTAAGTATTTCCATGGCCTAGATCAGAAAAATATGTCGTATAGCGGGTAAAATGCCGGCTCTGTCACGCCTTTTGGCAGGGTGATCTTCAAGGCGATCTCGAAAAAGAAAAACGTTAGAACCGGCGTGACGACGGCAAAGGCGCCGATCGTGCGCCAACCATGCTTGCCGAGAACGCGCATATAGAAGATCAGGAACAGTGGCACCGACACGTATATGCCGACGACGTGGATTGCGCCGATCATGACCGTCAGCGATCCGGCGGCGAGCAGAAACAGCTTCAACGTCTCCAGCCGCATGAACGGTTCGGTCGACCGGGACGGCGCGCTTGACCGGCGGAACCAGCGGATGATGATCGCGAAGCAGCACAGCAGCATCCCGAGGCCGAGCCAAAAAGAAAACGCCCCACCGCCCGGACCCTCGTTGGGAATCCAGCCGATGGGGAGTTCCGTACTCTTCCACATGATGCCGGCCGAGAAGAGCGCCAGACACAAAGCCATGATCAGCTCTGCTTTGCGCATTCCGGCGATCCCCCCAATTCGTCGATGTCGTTGGCCGGTCGGGCGCTACTTGATTTCGCCCGCCTTCTTCAACAGCCCGCGGTGCACCTCACGCTCTTTGATGAAGTAGGACGTGAGTTGCTTGCCGGTCAACCAACCGGGGATAAGGCCCTTCTTCTTCAGGTAATCCTGCCACTCTTTCGACTTATAGACCTTTTCGAACACGCTGACGTAAAAGGCCTGGACGTCTGGCTTGGTCTTTGGCGGCGCGATGATGCTGCGCTGCATGTAATAGACCATGTCCTTGCCGAACCCCAGCTCTTCGAATGTCGGAATGTTGCCGAACCGGCCTTTAAGCTTGCCCTTCGGCGTGAAGCTCGCGAGCGGGCGGGATTTGCCGGCTTCCCAGAAACCCGCCTGTTCCGACGGGTTGTTGACCGTCGAATTGATGTGGTTGCCGATCAGGTTCTTGGCGACCGTCCCACCGCCTTTGAACGGCACGTAGGTTACCTTGATGCCGAACTTCTTCTCCAGCATGCCGGTGACCAGGGAATCTTCCTGACCCTTGCCGGTGCCGCCCATCTTCCAGGACTGCGCGCCGGCTTTCTTGACCGCATTGACGTAGTCCTCGACGGTTTTGATGCCGCTGTCGGAATGGACCCAAAGTTGGAATGTGTCTTCCGCCATGCGCGCGATCGGCGTGAACTTCGAGATATCGACGCCAATGCCCGGATTGCGAAGCGGTGTGGTGTAGTAACTGTTCAGCGTCGCCATGATGACATGCGGGTCGCCCGCCTTGTCCATGACATAGCGAAGCGCCTCTGCGCCCGAACCGCCGCCCTTGTTGACCGGCACGAACGGTTTCGACGAGAGGTTGTGTTTTTCGATGATGCCTTGAATGAAGCGAGCGAGACGATCGGCGCCGCCGCCCTTGCCGGCCATGATGACGAACTCGACCGGTTTCTTGGGTTCCCAGGCCGCGATCGCGTCCTGCGACGTCGCAAATGTCCCTAATCCCGAGACCAAGCCGGCGGCGAGGCCGAAAAGCCATGTTTTGCGCGGAAGCGCATTGTTTTGGATTGTCATTTTATTCTCCCAGTGTGGATATCGAATTTTTTTTGTTTTTTGGTAAACAGGTTTTCAGAACACAATTCAACCATATTCATGCCTGCAATGGTTGAATTCACGAGTTATGTCTCTCCTGCTGAGGGCGGTATGTATGCGAAGTCTAGCATATTGTATACCAGATGAAAGCCGGTATCACTCGGACGTGTTTCCGCCATCGCTATCATCAAAAGTGACCGCTCGGCGCGTCGAAGATGAAGCCGAATTTACGCAACGTTGCGCACCCATCAACCAAACCTCGATACGCAGCTTCGTTGCCTCAGCCGCAAGCGCTTGTGAGTCCGGTGGCGCTCACACGCTCTTACCCGGCCATCCACTCCGCCGCGGATTGCTTTTGGCCCCCCTTTGGGCGCAGGCGCTTGATCAAGATCCGTCCCCCGTTCGCCTGCATTGTAATTCCATCGTCTTCGACGGAAACGAGTTCTCCGGGGCTTCCTTCACCGTCAACGCGCGCGCAATCGTAGATCTGAACCTCCGTACCATTGATTTCGGTTGATGCGCCGGGAGCAGGGTTGCTGGCGCGGATGAGATTGTAAATATCGGTGACGGACTTGGACCAATCTATGCGCGCAATGTCCTTATTGAACCAGCTTTCGTAGGACCCGTCTTCCAGACGCTGTTCGTGCTTCAAGAATATCCCCGCCTTAACAAGATCCAGGCCTTCGATCATGGCGTCCACCCCCATGGGAAACAATTTCCCAAAATAGATGTCGCCCAGCGTTTCATCCGGGCCGATCTCACAGGTTTTCTGCAGCATGATCGGCCCTTCATCGAGGCCGTCATCGGGCCAGAATATTGTCAGGCCTGTCCGGGATTTACCCATTGCGATCGGCCAGTTGATGGATGAGGGTCCGCGGTGCCACGGACACAGCGACGGATGATACTGGAATGTTCCGAACTTCGGAGCGTCGCGAACGGCTTGCGGCACAAAAAGCAACACATAGGCCATCATGCAGATATCGGCCTCGAAGCTCTCCATCAAGGCCAGGGCCTCGGGCGTCTTCCAGGACGCCGGCTGGTGCACCGGCAATCCGTTTTCACGGGCAAGTTCCGCGAGCGGATCTTCGGGTCTGCCCTCTTTTGTCGGTGCGCAGCAAACCGCGACGACGTTTTCGCCGCGTTCCAACAACCGTTCCAATACAGCCTTGCCGAAGGCCTGCTGGCCATGGACTACAATTTTCATCATCTTCCTCCCGTGTCCGAGCAGGCCGACCTGCGCCATCGCCGCCCGATAAGATAATTTTGTTGGCTTTATTTGCCGTGCCAAGTGCGCGCGGGTTCCAGCAATCCACAACGACGCCCGAACGACAAGCCGCGGATTGCGATCCGCATGCAGGATATGTCATCGGGGCAATCAAACCCATGCCGTATCCTGTATTTGAACGAACCTTTTGCGATCTCAGGATCGAACTTAATGACCCATGACTTGGGTTGGCAATAGCGGTCGGTAGCGGAGGTCGCATCGCCGACGCGCCGAGATGGGCGTGTTGACCGGCGGTTTTATGAACCGGATCGGTCCCAGCCCCACCAGGCGCAGATCGCCTCTCCCATGACGAGGCGCTTGTCCCGGTCGCTGAGCCAGGGCAAGTCTTCGGTAAACATCTCCACGCACTGGCGCCAGGAACAGGGCATCTTCGTGATGTCGGTGCCCCAGAACATGCGGTCCGGACCGAAGGCATCGTAGATCTGACGAAGATAGGCGTGCATCGCCGGAAACGGATAGGCCTCGCTGGAATAGCCCGGCGCGCCGGTCGCCTTGACCGCCACATTGGGATATTTCGCCAGCGCCAGAAGATCCGGCATGTGGGTCATGGCTTCGGCGTCCTTGAGCGTGGTATTGCCGCCGCGGCCGCCCAGGTGATCGATGGTCAGCCGAAGGCCGGGGTGGCGCTCCGCAATCCGGCCGAATGCCGCCAGCGAATCCGTCGCGAGCGCGGCAATCGGAACGCCGGCATCCTCCGCCGCGGCCCACAGCCAGTCGAGGGTGCCGTCCTCCACCCATTGCCGCGCCGGATCGCTCAGGAAGGTATACCGCAGGCCCAACATTCCCGGTTGGTCCCGCCAGTTTGCAATCAGCGCCTGGGATTGCGTCTTGTCGAGCGGCAGCGAACCCATGATCGCAAAACGACCGGGGTAGGTCCGCACCGCCTCGAACGCCATGTCGACCGAACCCGGGTCCCAGCTCGGCGGATGAATAACGGCGGCGTCGACACCGCCCTCGTCCATCAGGCCGATGGCCTCTTCCGGGGTAAAGGACGTTACCTGTATATGCGCGAGATTGCTCGGCAGGCCGGATCCCCAGAGGTGAATTTGGGCGTCGACGATTTGCATCGCGGTCTCTTTCTTACCTGGTTTGTTCGCAGCGTCTTGTTGAGGCGCCGATCTCTTAGATTTTCGCGATCCGCTCTAATCTTCCCGCTGAGCGAAGACGTCCTTGGCGATGGCGGCGGCGGTCATGGCGGTGGGCCAACCGGAATAGAAGGCGAGGTGGGTAATGATCTCGACAATCTCATCCCGGGTGACGCCGTTGTCCAGGGCCCGCCCCAGATGGCCGACCAATTGCCGCTCTTGGCCCTTCGCGATCAACGCGGCAAGGGTAATCAGGCTGCGGTCCCGTTTCGATAATTCTTCGCGCTCCCAGACATCGCCATAGATGACGTCTTCCGTCAATTCGATCAGTTTCGGCGCCGTGCTGCGGATGAGGTCGCGTGTATTCGGTGCTGGTGTCTTGCTCACGATTGTTTCTCCCTGATACCGGTTTGTTCCAGCTCAATGGTGACTTGCAACTTTACGGCGATACGGAAACGGGAATTGGCGTCCCGACCAACACTAAAGCCGGATTTATATTTCTGCCGACGCAGTTTATGCGACACTACAAATCCGGACCAATCAGGCTATTTGCGGCACGCCAAGCCATCACGCATTAAGCGCCGATCACATTAGCGGGATCCTGTTGCGACCTGAAAACGGTGGTCGTTGTCGGTCGCCATCTGGTTCACGAGATCGATTTCCCAAGCCAGGTATTCACGCATGGCTTCCTCTCGGTTTTTGCCAAGCTCCCGGGCAGATAGCCAAACGTCATCTGCTTCGTCCGCCATATTCGTCGGCCCTTCCTCGCTCGGGTAGCCCGCACTAAACCAAGCCTTCGTGCCTCCGGACAGGACGAAGACCGGAACGGACGATTTTGCCGTAACATCGGTTGCAGCGAGACCTGCAAGTGCTCCGTCTGATGACGTGAAGACTAAGGCCTCGGCCTTGGGGAGTGTTTGCAAAGCGCCGTCAAGGCGGGCACGGGTGGAAAAATAGGCGCCCGGAATGTGAGCCGTTCGATATTGCCGGCTGTCGCTAAAATCGACAACCACGGCCGAGCCGGCATCTAGGCGCGCGCGGAGATCGGCTGCGTCGATCGTCTGCACCGACGCCGGATCGAAGCTCAGAGCCTTGGGCACATGCGGTCCTTTTGCCAAGGGGCCGTCCACCATGTCCATTTTTAGAATCCCGATGTCCGTCCACCCCATTTGTTTCAACCAGGATGCGGTCATCGTTGCGCGAACGCCATCGTCGTCGACAAGCACGATCCGCGCGCCCCAGACGGCGACGTGGTTGTCGGTTTCCTGTACGAGTTGGCCGCCCGGCGCCGACCGAACGCCCGGCAAGTGACCAGCCTCGTATTCTTTCGGAGTCCGGACGTCGAGGATATACAAAGTTCGTTTGTCCGCCTCGTCGCGCCAGGCATCGAACGTCGCCGGATCGATTCTTGCGATGTCGCACAGCGCCGCCACTTTTGCCGCGCCGTTCCGGGCTGCCTCCTTGCCCTTTCCCGAAACCTCGGGGGGCTGTCGGGTGGCGCCGTTCACCACATCAAAACCCGCGAGATGCCACGCCATCGTCCCGTCTTTCAAGGAGACAATCCTGTTCTGAAAGCCTGCGTTAATCAGCGATTGCGCCCCGATAATACTGCGCGTGCGGCCGCCGCAATTGACGATCACCATGGTATCAGGCGACGGCGTCAGGTCGGTAAAGCGATAGACCAACTCGGCGCCTGGAACGCTGATCGCATCGGGAATGCTGTTGTTATTGTATTCCTCATAGGAGCGGCTGTCGTAGATCGCGATATCGGCCTTACTATCGATCAGCGATTTGAGTTCCTGCGCCGTGATGTAAGGCGTGCCGGCATCGTGCTCGACCACTTCGGCAAATGCTTTGCTCGGGACGTGTACGCCGCTGTAAATACGAAAGTCGGCCGCTTCCCAGGCGGCGACGCCACCATCCAAGATTGAGACGTCACTGTAGCCCAACCCCGCCATGCGTTCGGCGGCCAATGCCGCGTATCCCTCGCCATCGTCGCACCAGATGACCCGGGTGTCGCGGCGCGGTACGAGATCGTCAATCATCAGTTCCATTCGACTGAGCGGAACGCATGACGCCAAAAGGAGATGGCGCTTGCCAAAAGCCATCTCTTCGCGTGCATCGAGGATGGCGATTTCGCCACCATCCTTGATTTGCGTTTTCAGCGTCTGGGCGCTTATGCGTGCTACTTTATGGCTCACGTGGGAATCCTCCCTGGAATTTGGTTCGTTCGGTCGGCGCGGCGGTCGAGCGGGCGTCGGTCGATCGGCGCCTGTTGGTCGTTTCTTGTATAGATCGTTATCGTCGGATAAGCGAAGGCGTTGCAGGAACCTGTTTCGGCGTCCGGATAAGATGGCAGTCGTTATCCGAGGACGGCGCTTGCTGCGCTGGGTGCGGTGGACATCGCCGGGATTTTACGGCTCGGTGAATTCGTCTGCATTAGAGATTTCAGCATAATCCTCGCGGCGCGATGCCGCTGCCAGTAACAACCGCGTATAGGTATGCGACGGTTTGTCAAAGACCGCGCCCGTTGCGCCGGCTTCGACAACCTTGCCCTTCATCAAGACCACCGTCTCATCCGCGACCTGTTTGACGACGCCAAGATCGTGACTGATGAACAGGCAGGCCGCCCCGGTTTTACTCTGAATACCCTTGAGAACATTCAGGACATGCGCCTGGACCGAAACGTCAAGGGCGGACGTGATCTCGTCGCAGAGAATGAGGTCGGGCTTGGCGGCGAAAGCGCGGGCGATCGCGACGCGCTGCTGCTGGCCGCCGGATAGTTGTCGAGGGAAGCGCTTCAAGAGATCTGCCGACAATTCCACATCTTCCAGCAGTTCGACGGCTCTGTCTCGCGCGGCGCGACTCTTTGTTCCGAAGAAGATCTCCTGCGGGCGTGTCAGTATGGTTTCAATCCTGCGCCGCGGATTCAGAGAAGAAAGCGGGTCCTGGAAAACAAGTTGTATGCGACGCCGCAACTCTGCCGACCGGTGTTTGTCGATCATGTTGATGGGGCTGGAGTCGAAGGTAACCGTCCCCGATGTCGGCGCCAAAAGACCGGCGATGACATTCGCTATGGTCGATTTGCCGCTTCCGGACTCGCCGACAAGGCCGAGTGTCCGCCCACGCTCGATCTCGAACGATACATCGTCGGCGACGAGTTGCTCTTCCTTCGGGTTGAACAACGCTCCGACCGACCATCGTTGGCGATAACGGAATGAGAGCCGGTCGACTGCCAACAGCGGTTCATCGGTCGTTTGTTTTGTCGGCGATGATGTTTCGGCGACGTCCGCATCAACGCGCGGTATCGCCGAGACCAGCATCTTTCCATAGTCGGACTGGGGCGCCGAAAATATGCTTGACGCCTTGCCCCGCTCGACGATCTTGCCGTCGCGCATGACCAGGATTTTCTCGCACATGTAGTCGGTCAGCGTCAGGTCATGGGTGATATAGACGAGTGCGGTGCCCAACCGGTCGCGCAGTTCCTTGACCAATTTGAGGACCTGCATTTCCGTCGTCGTGTCGAGCGCCGTCGTCGGTTCGTCGAGGATCAGGAGGTCCGGCTCACACGCCAGGGCGCCGGCGATCACCACGCGCTGGCGTTGGCCGCCGGAATTTTCGTGTGGATACCGATCGTAAATCATCTCCGGGTTGGGAAGATTGGTGCCGTTGAACAGGTTGACGGTATAAAGCCGCGCGGCCTTGGCCTCGAGCTTCTGGTGAATGCGCAAAATCTCGTCGACCTGGGGCCCGACCTTCATGTGATAGGTCAACGAGGTCAGAGGATCCTGTGGAACCATGGCGATGCGGCTGCCCCGCAGTTCGCGAATCTGTTCGTCTTTGAAGCGGAGGATGTCGCGACCGTCGAACAATACCTCTCCGCCGACGATCGTGCCGCCGGTGCGGCAGTAGGCCATCAGGGCACGGGCAACGGTGGATTTGCCGCATCCGCTCTCGCCGACGATGCCGAGTGTTTCCCCCTTGTCGACCTTGAAGCTGACCCCGTCGACGGCCATCGTCCGGTCGTCCGAAGACGGATCGCCATACGCGACCTGAAGGTTTCGCACATCGAGAAGCGTCATCGTCAGCCCCCGTGCAGGCCGCGCGCCGCGTCGAGACCGAGCGCGTTGGCAAGCCCGTCGCTGGCGAAATTCAGCCCGACGACAAGCGTGCTGATAAAGAATGCGGGCAGCAAGATCAGCCACGGCGCCGCATAGATCTGACCGACTCCTTCCGAGACCATCAATCCCCAGTCCGGCGTCGGCGGCGCGATGCCGAGGCCGAGGAATGACAGCGCACTGACGATCAGGATGGCCGAAGAAGTGCGAATGGCGAATTCGACGACGACGACCTCGACGACGTTCGGCGTGAGTTCCCGAAATATCACCGATAATGCGGATTCACCGCGCAGGCGGGCCGCCTTTACATAGGCCAGCGGCACCTGGGTCAGCGTTTGCGCCCGGATGGTCCGGACCGCGCCGGGAAAATAACTGAGACCGATAACGACCGTCAGCACGATTGCCGAGCGGCCGAAGCCGACGACGAACAAGGCGACGAACAGGATTCCCGGAATCGAGAGTTTGGTGTCGACAATGCGCATGACAACATCGTCGTAAAGGCCGCCGATATAGGCGGTGGACACGGCGAAAAAGGTTCCGAGCAGCACCGCTCCGAGAACGCCGATCATCGCGACCGTGATCGACGTGCGCCCGCCCATCATCAGACGGGACACGTAGTCACGGCCGATTACGTCCGTGCCGAGCAGGAAGTCCGGATGACCGGGCGGCAGTATCGGCGATCCAACCAACTGGGTCGGGCTGTACGGGATCAGCAGCGGCGCGAATATGGCATTCAGAAGATGCAGCGATACCAACGCCACGCCAATCGCCGTGCCCGGGCTGTGCGTCAGGATCGACAGAAGAGATTTATCGTTCACTAACATGACTTCGTACTCTGGGGTCGAGGGCAATGATGGCGAAATCGGCCAGCAGGTTCATGACGACCACCAGAACCGCGCCGAGAAACGCAATCGCCTGGACAACGTGCACTTCGCGGGTATCGACGGCTTCGATTAGTTCAATGCCGAGGCCCGGATAGCCAAAGACCTTTTCGACGACGATAAGCCCGGACAACACGCCGGCCACGTAAAGGGCCGTCGCATTCAAGGTGGGAATTACCGATGCCGGCAGGACGTGTCGGAAAACGATGCGGTGTTCCGGAACGCCCGACAAGCGCGCGCGTTCGACGAAATCGCTGTTCATCGTCTCGATGAATCCCGCCCGCAACAATCGGCTCAAATGGGCAACATGACCGATGATCACGGTTATGGCGGGCAGCAGGGAAACCGCGAGAAGCTCGAGCGGCGATGCGTCGTTGAACGCCGTAATGACCGCGGGAAACAACGGGATCCAAACGGCAAATATGATTATCAGCACCGTCCCGATGACGAAGTCGGGAATGGAGTATCCGATGATGGAAGTGGTCGAGACGGCCGCATCGGTCCGCCGGCCGCGCCAATACCCCGCCGCGGCGCCAATGGCAAAGGCGACCGGCATGGTTATCAGGGTGATGACGGCGCCGAGTTGCAGGGAATTGAGAAGCGGATTGAAGATGATCTCGCCGATCGGGATCTTTTCGACAATGGTCACCCCGAAATCCCCGACCACGGCGCCTGAAAACCATGTGAAAAACCGTATCGGCGCCGGCACGTCGAGACCAAGATCATGCCGCATTTCCTCGATATCCGCCTGCGTCATGACGCTGACGTCGTCCTCGGTCAAATAGACGTCGAGCGCGTCTCCCGGCAAAACTTCCGTTGCCAAGAAAACGAAAACGGCGACGAGAAAAATGACGAGGATGGACAGTAACGTACGCCGAAGTATTGCGTTCAGCATCGGATCACTCTCACAATCAACGCAAACGGATTGGCTGCGGCGAGTTTTTCGCAACGACGTTCCGCGGCCGAACGGAGGGGAGAGGGACGGCCGGCGAAGCGGCGCGCCTTCATCCCGTCCCCCATACCAGAAATGCTAAGACTTCCAGACGGCGTCGAACTTGCCCGACCAACTCTGGGAGTGCGCCTTCCATCCATGCACGTTTGATCGTCGAACGTCGATCGTGCGCCGGCCAACAATAAACAGGGTCGGTACCTCTTCATGGAGGATGCGCTGCATTTCGTGGTAGATCGCCCGCCGTTTTGCGGCATCGCCGGTCGTCATCGCCTTCTTATAGAGCGCAATATATTCGTCGCCCTTCGGGCTGGGATGCCAGTAGCCGCTCTCGTTGTAGGTGGGGCGCGCCATGCGGAATAGGTTGGCGGCGGGGTTTCGCGGCCCGACCGGCCCCATGGCGAAGCGGTGCTTGCGTGTCTTCTTCTTGTCTTCGACGCGCCATTTGCGGTAGCCGCTTTTTTGGCGCACCTCGATCGGCATCGTGATGCCCGCGTCTTTGACCGATTCCGCCATCACTTGGAACACCCGATCGATTTCCGGGTAATAGGTCGAATAGTAAAGCGTCGGAAGGGTGATGCCGTTCGGGTGTCCGGCCTCCGCCAACAGCTTCTTGGCCTTGGCGACATCGCGAACGACTTTCTTCGGCAAAAAGTCTTCGTTGAAATTCGCCATGTGGGTGTCGTTGGTCATCCACGCGGTCTCGCCGCCGTAGACGATGTCGATGATCTTCTGGCGATCGATGGCCAGCGTCAGCGCTTGGCGGATGCGCTTGTCCATGAAGGGCGAGCCTTCATACTTGGGCAGCACGGCCAACATTTGCGATCCTGCCTTGGCGATGTCGACAACGGTGTCGGGCAACTCAATGAACTGTGAAACCAGGACCGGGTCGATGGCCATGATCATATCGAACTGCTTCGACCGGTAGCCGTTCATCGCCGGGCCCATGGGCTGGACCACCACCTCCAGCGTGTCGAGATAGGGGCCGTCGCCCCAATAATTCTCGTTTGCCTCGTAAACCACCCGCCGTTGGGGATCGATCTTGGCGATTTTGAACGGGCCGCTGCCGATACCGTCCATGCCGATCTTATCGATCGCCGCCGCCGGCATGATCGCCTGGCGGTATTCGGCTGCCCACCACCCGAACTCGCTGTTGGGTGTCTTTAATATAAAGCGCACCTTGTTGGGGCCGGCCTTCTCGACCTTCGCCAGCATTTTCTTGGCGAAGGACGTGCCCTTCTTCTTGTGGCGGTGGAAATCGTAGGACGAGATCACGTCGTCGACGGTGAGATCGCGGCCATCGTGGAACTTGATGCCCTCGCGGATATCGACTTCCCAGACTTTTTGATCGTCGCTGACGGCTTCCCACTTGGTCGCCACTTCCGGCCGCACATTCAGATCCTGGTCGACCCAGGTTAGCGCGTTGTAGACGTTCTTGGTGCGGATCTCGATACCGCTATACGGATGCTTCGCGGTCTTCTTGCTTTTGTGTTTCGAATTGTGACCCAAGACCGCATAGACCAGCTTGCCGCCCTTTTTCGGCTTGCCCGCCGCTAAGCCGGCGGCGGGAAAGATAAGATCGCCCAGGGTGAGTGCAACGGCGGTGCCCCCGGCACCAGCGATTACGAAACGACGTGTAAACAACGATTTTGGGTCCATGACCTGATCCTCTCCCTGTATGGTGAGCGTAAATTTCCACCGCAGCATTTTTTGAATCGCGCGGATTTCCGATGCTTAAGCGACCGTAGCACTGTGATTACTATCGGTTAAAATTGCAAATTAACGAGTATCCATTGATCTAATCGATGTATGAAAAACCTCTCAAAGCGTTCCACGCCGTTGCCGTCGAGGGCGGTTTTACCGCCGCGTCGCGGGCGCTCAGTATCGGGCAGCCGACCGTATCGACACATGTGCATCTGCTGGAGGAAACTTTCGGCGTGGAGCTGTTCCACCGCCGCGGCCGCACGATCGAACTGACCCCGGTGGGGCGTACGCTGTTCACGATTACCCTTGCCGACCTTGCCGATCAGGCCGCCGTGTTGTGCCCCCTGGAATCGACCACCCGGCAGGATTTAATTATTCTTTTTCAGTCCACTAAAGTGGAAAGTGGCGCGGTGGCGAGTCGCGTCGGTTTTGGTTGGTGCATAGATTGCGTTTGTTCGAGGTCCGCCAGGCCAATCACCGGGTCGGTATTTTACGTACTGAATTGCGTGTTTCTTTCATGCGAACAAAGAATTCGATACGCATAGGCAACGTCCGTTCGTGACATCAGGAGGCATCGACAATGACGCACCGAACCGAAAAGAACGTTCTTTTCATTACTGCCGATCAATGGCGCGGAGATTCGTTGGGCGCCGTCGGACATCCTTGCGTCAAGACGCCGGCCCTCGATCAGCTTGCCGCCGACGGCGTGTTGTTTCGCAGGCACTATTCGCAAGGAGCACCTTGCAGCCCGAGCCGTGCCTCGCTGCTGACCGGGCTCTACATGTTCAATCACCGGGTCGTCTATAACGGCGTGCCGCTCGATGCACGGTTTACCAATGTGGCGCTGGAAGCGCGCAAGGCGGGCTACGATCCGGTGCTTTTCGGATACACCAGCACCGCCCCGGATCCGCGGACCCTCGCCGCGGGCGATCCGCGGCTTGAGACCTATCAGGGCGTGCTTCCGGGCCTGAAGCAGATCGTCAATCACACTACATCGTGGCTGACGTGGCTCAACGGGCGGGGGTATGACGGATGGTCGAAACCGGCTGACGCGTATCAACCGGTTCCCGACTATCCGGGTGCCGAAAAGCGCGGATACACTTATTCGCCGCCGGCCTATGGCGTCGAGGATAGCGACACCGCCTTCACCGCCGGTGAAACGCTGAACTGGCTTGCCGTCAATGGCGGCCACCCCTGGTTCGTTCACTTGTCGTTCAAGCGCCCGCACCCGCCCTGGGTGGCGCCGGAGCCGTATAACACCCTGTACGATCCGGGCGATGTACCGGCGCCGCGTCGCGCGGCATCGCCGGACGCGGAAGCGGCGCAACATCCCTACCTGGCCCTGATGATCGAAAACCACCGGCGCAAGCGGTATTCGCTCGGCCACGAGGGCCGGGAAGCGGACATCGACGATGTTACGATCCGCCAGGCACGGGCCACCTACTATGGACTGATGAGCGAAGTCGACCATCATGTCGGGCGGATCATCGACTATCTCAAGAAGTCCGGACAGTACGACGACACCCTGGTCATCTTCACCTCCGACCACGGCGAACACCTCGGCGATCATCATTTGCAGGGAAAGAGCGGATATTTCGACGAGGCATTTCACATCCCGCTCATCATCCGCGATCCGGATGCGGCGGCGAATGGGATGCGGGGGCGCGAGGTTTCCGTCTTTACCGAGCATGTCGACGTCATGCCGACCATCCTGGAATGGCTCGACCGCGAGGTGCCGGCGCAATGCGACGGCAGCCCGCTTCTTCCCTTCGTCCGCGGCGAGACGCCGGAAAATTGGCGGCGCGAGGCGCACTGGGAGTTCGATTGGCGGCATGTGCCCGAGCTTTCGGGTGAGAACGGCCTCGAACTCCAACCCGATCAATGTCATCTCGCCGCAATCCGCGACGACGCATACAAATATGTGCACTTCCCGGCCTTGCCGCCGTTGCTCTTTGACCTCAACAAAGACCCCGACCAGCTCGTTAACCGCGCGGAAGATCCCGCCTACGATGGAATTCGCCTCGCATTCACCGAGAAAATGTTGTCCTGGCGGATGATCCACGCGGACCGTATCTTTGCCAACACGTTCCTCGATACTGGCGGCGTCCGTGAATGGCGAGGGTCGCGGTATTAATTTCACGGGAGGCTGAACGGCTCCGCCCGATAAACCGAACCGACCGGCGTAGTGACGTTGCCCGAAATTAAGCCGCCGATTCGAACGCTTTCGCGCCGCGTTCGGCGAGGTCGATAAAGCCGGCGATCAGCGGCCGGTTTCGGCGCTCCGCGAGACAGACGACATGGGCATAGGTGTACATCTCGGCCGCCGGGATGTGGAAGGCGCGCAAGTCCGGATGTTCGGCGTATTCGTTGCGTGAAATGGCGCCGATACCGATGCCGCGGATGATCGCTTCCCGGATCGCCTCGCGGCTGTTGATCTCCATCACCGGGCGGATCGATACTTTGGCCTTGCGCAGCGCGCGCTCGAACGCCTGCCGGGTGGTCGATTCCGGGGGGCGCAACACCGTGGCTTGATCCGCAAGGTCGGCGAGGGTGATCGAATCGCGCGCGGCGAGCGGATGATTGCGGTTGACGATGATTTGCACCGGATCTCGGCTGTAGAACACGCAATGGAACCGGTCGTCGTCGGGCGCGAACCCGGTGATGCCGACATCGGTCTCGAAGTTGATGAGCCGCTTGAAGACCTCGGTTTCACTGCCCAAGGTGACCGAGTACCGCACCCCGGCATGGTCCAGCCGGAACGCCTGCAACAATTCCATCACATCGTAGGGGCCGACCGCACCCAGCCGCAGCTCCCCGGCCTGTTGCGCGCGTGCGGAGTGCAGATACGCGATCGCCTCCTCTTCATGCCGGTAGAGCCCCTGGGTAATCGTAAAAAGCGTGCGGCCCACCGGGGTCAACTCGATCGTGCGACCGCGACGGTGGAACAGTTCCACGCCGAAGGTTTCCTCGAGCAAATGCACATGTGTCGATACCGTCGGCTGCCCGATATTGAGTGCGCGCGACGCGGCAGTGAATCCGCCTTCGACGGCAACGGCGTGGAACGCTTTGAGGGGTTTTTCATACATCGATCAGATCAATGGATGCTCCATAATTTGCAATTTTAACCGATAGTAATCACAGTGCTACGGTCGCTCAAGCATCGGAAATCCGCGCAATTCAAAATAAGCGGCGATTAGGTCGGAGAAGGGAGACACCATGAGCAAGGCAGCGGTTGAGTTGAATGGAATCGAGTATCGGTTTCCGTCTCAACCCATTGTCGTCGTGTGCATCGACGGCGGCGACCCAGCCTATATCGAGAGCGGGTTGCGCGACGGCATCATCCCGAATATCGAACGCTTCATGCAGAACGGTTTCCAGACCGTCGCGGACGGCACGGTTCCCAGCTTCACCTGCCCCAACAACATGTCGATCGTGACCGGCAAGCCGCCCTCGGTGCATGGCATTTCCGGTAATTTCTATCTCGATCCCGCGACGGGCGAGGCGGTGGTGATGACCGGGCCCGAATTGTTGCGCACTCAGTCGGTCATGGCGTCCTTCTCGCAGAATGGGGCGAAGGTGGTGTCCATCACCGCCAAGGACAAGCTGCGTCAGCAACTGGCGAAGAACCTGGATCTCAGCGGCGGCTCGGTCAGCCTTTCCTCGCAATACGCCGATCGCTGCACGATGGCGGAGAACGGTATCGAGGATGCGCTGGACTTCGTCGGCCAGCCGTTGCCCGACATGTATTCGCAGGAATTGTCGCTGTTCGTGCTCGATGCCGGTATCAAGCTGCTCGAGACGCGTCGGCCCGACATCCTCTATCTTTCGCTCACCGATTTCGTGCAGCACGCGCATGCGCCCGGCACGCCGGAAGCGAATGATTTCTACATCAACATGGACCGACGCTTCGGCCGGCTCGCCGAACTCGGCGCGATCGTCGCGCTGACCGCGGATCACGGCATGAACGACAAATCGAAAGAAGACGGCACGCCGAACGTTATCTGGTTGCAGGATGTCCTGGATGACCAATTCGGCAATGGCAGCAGCACGGTGATCTGTCCGATCACGGACGCCTTCGTCGGCCATCACGGCGCGCTCGGCGGATTTGTCCGGGTTTACTGCAACAATGGGCTTGATCCGCGCGACGTTATCGCGGCCACCAAGGATATCGCGGGCATCGAAGGCGCCTACGCGAAATCCGAGACCGCCGAAAAATTCGAGTTGCCCGCCGACCGCGAAGGCGACGTGGCGGTGGTCAGCGACGCCGGCACCTGCATCGGCGCGCGCGAGGAGGATCATGATCTTTCCGCGCTCAAGGGACACCGCCTGCGGACCCATGGCGGTGTTTCGGAAGCGAAAGTGCCGATCATCATCAGCCATCCGGTGGATGATCGTTACACCGCCCGCGCCGAGGCCGGCGTGCTCAAGAGTTACGAAGTGTTCGATTTCGCGATCAACGGCACCGCTGCCGGAGCGGCCGGCGGATGAGCCGCACCGCCAAGGCCGCCGTCTACGATGCGCCGAACACCCCCTTCGTTCTGAAGGAGTATCCGCTCCGGCCGGTCCTGCCGCGCGAGGCGCTTGTCCGCGTTACCATGTCGACCATTTGCCGGTCGGACATTCATTCGTACCAGGGCCATCGGCCGAATCCGTGCCCCGGCATCCTGGGTCATGAAATCATCGGCGTAATCGAAGAGCTCGGCAATGAGATCGAGCGGGATATGCGGGGCGACCCGCTGGGGACCGGCGACCGCGTCACCTGGACCGAATACTTTTTCGACGGCGAGTGCCACTACCGCGACATTCACGACATGCCGCAGAAATGCAAAGGCGTTCGCAAATACGGCCACGACCTGGCCGAGGAAGATCCGCATTTTCTCGGCGGGTTTGCCGAGTATTGCTACATCGTGCCCGGCACCGGAATTCTGAAACTGCCGGATGAACTGAGCGACGAGGAGGCAACCCCGCTGAACTGCGGCGTCGCCACGATGGTTTCGGTCACCGAGGCGACACAGATATCCCTGGGCGACACGGTCGTGATTCAGGGCCTCGGGTTGCTTGGCCTCTATGGCTGCGCCATGGCCAAGGCGCGGGGCGCG
>CAJHYV010000100.1_pt1 | contig 24488 bp, 21 predicted proteins | sample 9198851 | NCBI WGS metagenome assembly CAJHYV01 (sample SAMEA7708375, study PRJEB35096) | sediment metagenome | biome: marine neritic benthic zone biome [ENVO:01000025]; feature: sediment [ENVO:00002007]; material: shallow marine sediment [ENVO:03000034] sea grass bed [ENVO_01000059] ...
CCGGGTTGACGCAGGTCGCCGTGGCGTGATGTTCATTGACCATGATGTCGAGGCCGAGCTCGTCGCACAGCACCCATTCGTCGAAGAACCGCTCGTAAAGGTCCGCGCCCACTTTCGGGTCATACACTTCGTTGGGGATGTTCACGCGGAGCGACGAACGGCCTTCCCAGACGTCGGGATAGGGTAGTTCGGAAAAGTGATAGGTCCGCATTCTTTTCTCCCTTAACCGTCGATAAATGTGCGTACGAGCTCGATGCTGGCCGCCGGCTGCTCGATATGCGGATAATGGCCGGCTTTCGCGATCTGTTCGAACCGGGCGCCGGGAATCCGCGCCGCATAGGCCTGTCCGTAAGCCGGCTTGACGATGCCGTCCTCGGCGCCCCATAGGACCAGCGTCGGCAGTGCGATCCGGTGCAGCCAGCGCGTCAGCACCGGATTGTGCATATAGGGCTTCCAGCCATAGTGGGCGAAGGCTTCGCGCGAGCGTACGACCGCGGTCAGCGCCGCGTCGTCATAGCTCATCAAATCCGGCTGCCGGCCTTCGGGATTTGCCCATTTCAAGGTCTCCAGCAGGGCGGCGTCGGTGTTGTGGAAATCGGCGATGTCGCGCGTGGTCCGGTCGGAAAGCTTGATGCCGAGCGCGTCGATCAGCACCACGCGGCCGAGCCGGTTGCTGCCGCGGACCGCCATTTCGGCAGCGATCCAGCCGCCGAAGGATGCGCCGATCAGGGTGGCGTCCTGGAGCCCCAAATGGTCGAGCAGATCGAGGTAGAAATAGGCGAGATCGTCGGGCGTCGCCCAGCCGGCGGGAAAATCGGAATGACCGAAACCCGGGTGCCAGGGTGCCAGCACATCGTAATTCCTCGCAAGTGCGGTGAGGAAGGGATCGTCCGGCGCGAAGCCGTCGCCCGGATGCAGGAAAAGCACGGGCCGCCCCGCGCCCTGGCGCCAAAGATCGATCCCGACGCCCCCGATTTCCACCCTGTCCATGCCGTCTCCCAAGCCCGTTGCCGCCTTGCCAAGGGCTAGAGGGTGATGCCTACCGGTCCGCGCTGTCAAGTTGTCCGGACATTTTGACTATTGGATCATGCGCTTGGCCGTCGAAGATGCCGAAACCGGTCTGCCGGCCCTAATTTCTTGGCGGTTTTGCTGGGTCGTTTAGGTCTCCGTAACCTTTGTTACCTTATATAAGGGCGGCGTTGTGGAAACTTGGAGATCTCCCGCCGCAGTCCTGCGGACCCGGGGAATTTTGGCGTGATATGAACGACTTGTTACCCGCTCTCGAGATCAAGGGCCTCTTGAAGGTTTTCGACAAGCCGGCGGTCGATGGGCTCGACCTGCGGGTCCGAAAGGGTGAGTTCTATGCCCTGTTGGGCCCGAACGGGGCGGGGAAAACCACGACTTTGCGGATCGTAGCGGGTTTACTGCGGCCGGACGCCGGATCGGTTTCGGTGTACGGGGTGGACGCGCTGGCGGATCCGATCGCCGCAAAGCGAATGATCGCCTGGGTTCCCGACGAGCCGATGATCTATGAAAGGCTAACGCCCTACGAATACCTGGAATTCGTTGCTGGGCTGTGGGATGTCGAGGTTGGCGCCGGAAAAGTTTGCGCCGAACAGTTGATCGACTGGCTCGGCCTCGGGCCGCATGCTCATGAACGTTGCCAGGGTTTCTCCAAGGGCATGCGCCAAAAGGTGGCGCTGGCGGGCGCGCTGGTGCACGAACCGCGATTGCTGATTCTCGACGAACCCCTGACGGGTCTCGACGCCGGTTCCGCCCGTGTCGTGAAGAATGTGCTGGCCGAACGCGTGGCCACGGGCGTTACGGTGATCCTGACGACCCATATTCTCGAAGTGGCAGAGCGCATGGCTGAACGCATTGGTGTCATCGACGCAGGCAGGCTGATCGCCGAAGGGACGCTGGAAGAGTTGCGCCATCAGGGCGGCAAGACCGGTACTAGCCTCGAAGATATCTTTCTCGATCTGGTGGCCGAGCAGGACGCCGCGTGAACCAGTCGGCGACATTGGGCTGGTTCGCCCGGCATGAGTTCCGCCTGTTCTGGCGGGACTGGGTTGCCATGATGACCGCGGGCAAGAGCCGCCGGACGGCGGTCGTCCTGGTCATCGGTGTGGTCTTCATCGCCGCGATGCATCTGATTGCCTATCTGGTGATCGCTCCGAAGGCGGCGGGGGGGATCGTGACGGATAAGTCGACCCTCGTGGTGGTGATGGGCACGATATTCCTGTCCTGCACCATGATGATCTCGCAAGCGATGGAATCGGTGACGCGCGCCTTTTATGCGCGGGACGATTTGGACCTGATCCTGTCCTCACCGGCCTCCGCCCGCCGCGTCTTCGCCGTGCGGATGACGGCAATTACCCTGTCGACTGCCAGCTTGATGGTCGCCGTGGCGGGGCCTTTTATTAATACGCTGGCGGTCTTCGACGGCCCGCGATGGATTGCCGCCTATGGCGTTATCCTGGCACTCGGTGCGCTGTGCACGGCCTTTGCCATCCAGCTGACGGTCATCCTGTTCCGCAGCCTCGGCGCGAAACGGACGCGGTCGGTGGCGCAGGTTGTGTCGGCGGTGATCGGGGCGGCGTTCGTCATCGGCATCCAGGCCGCGGCAATTCTTTCCAGCGGCAGTTTTTCGCGCGTTTCTTTTCTCGGCTCGGAACGTATCGTCGCCCTCGCGCCCGATATCTCCAACCCCATCTGGTGGCCGGTTCGGGCCGCCATGGGCGACGTGCCCATTTTCCTCGCGCTGTGCGTCCTCGGACTAGGCGTCCTGGCCGTGGTGGTCGCGATGACATCCGCGAATTTCGGCAATCACGTGATTGCAGCGTCCGGCGTTTCCTTTCAAGACACCCGAAAACAGCGCATCCGCGATAATTTTCGGCCGGTCTCGACCAAGCGGGCGTTGCGCCGCAAGGAATGGATGTTGTTGTGGCGCGATCCCTGGCTGTTGTCGCAAACCTTGATTCATATTCTCTATCTGCTGCCGCCGGCGCTGCTGCTTTGGCATAATTTCGGCGACCGGCTCGATGGGCTTTTCGTTCTGGTGCCGGTGCTTGTCATGGCCTCGGGACAGCTCGCGGGCGGGCTCGCCTGGCTTGCGGTGTCCGGCGAGGACGCCCCGGACCTGATGGCGTCGGCGCCGATTCCCGCGCGGACCATCCTTACGGCCAAGGTCGAAGCGGTGTTGGTCGCCGTCGCGGTCGCGGTGGCGCCGTTGGTCGCCGCGCTGGCCCTGGCGACACCCTATATCGCGGGCGTCGTGGCGCTTGGCATCGCCATTTCCGCCGGGTCGGCGACGATGATTCAAATATGGTTCCGCGCCCAGGTGAAACGCAGCCTGTTCCGCCGCCGGCAGATTTCCTCCCGACTGGCGACACTGGCGGAGGCGTTATCTTCCATATTATGGGCTGCCGCTGCCGCGTTGCTTGCGGCCGGTTCCTGGTTCGCCGTCGGCCCGACATTCTTTGCGGTGCTGGGCCTGATCGGCATCTGGATCGTCCGGCCGAGGCAATCCGCCGACGCATAGGCGGCGCGTGACGAAATTGGGGCGAGACCGGCCGGTCTCGCCCCATTCGCATTGTCAGTAGATCTTGTGTCGTTACGACGCCCGCGCCAGCGGTCCCCGGAGCAATTTGCCGGGAAGCGCGCCGGTGTGCTCGTTGTTGCGCAGCACCACTTGGCCATTGATTACCGTGCACGCGATGCCGTCGGCGAACTGCTTCAGCCGGGTAGCGCCGGAGGGCAGGTCATGCACCACGTCCGGCATACGCGGATTGATGCGGTCAGGGTCGAACACCACCATATCGGCGCACATGCCTTCGCGCAGCAAGCCACGGTCATGGAAGCCCCACTGCGTCGCCGTATCATAGGTGATCAGCCGAACCGCTTCCTCCAGGGTGAAGGCCTGACGGTCGCGGACCCAATGGCTTAGCAGATGGGTCTGCAATGAGCTGTCCATGATTTGCGATACATGGGCGCCCGAATCCGAGAAGGTAACGACGGAATTCGGATTCTTCATCAACTGCAGCGCATCGTCCTGGTTCTCGTTGGCCGCGGGTTGGCGGAAGAACAGCTTCAGGTCATGCTCCAACGCCAGATCGATCATTGCTTCGGCGGGCGCGACGCCGCGTTGCTCGGCAATTTCGGCGACGGTGCGGTGCGGCCGTTCGATCCTGTCCATCACATAGAACATGTCCCAGACCGGTGGACGCGGCTCGGCGCCGACGACCGGCGGGCCGTCATACGGCCGGCTCGCCACCTCGACCAGTTTGCGTTTGGTTTCCGGATCCTGCAGCGCCGCTTTTTGCTGGTCCAGCGGCATCGCACGCACGTCTTTCCAGACATCCCATGTATCGAAAGGCATGCTGGTCTCGAAGGACAGCAGGATGTTGATTTCCCGGCTGTGCACTTGGGTGAAGATGCGTGCACCTTCCTGGTTCGCCTTCTGGATCAGGTCGTAGTTGGCTTTCCATTCGCCGGGTTTTTCGCGCCGGCTCAGGCTGCCGAAAGTAATCTGCCGGCCGGTTTCGATAGAGAGGTTCTTCAGGGTTTCATATTGGCTCAGCAGCACGTCCTTGTCGCCGCGTGCGTCCGTGGCGAGTTGGAAAATGCCGGCATCCAGATCGCCCATGGTGCGGACCAACTCGTGCACCTCTTCGTCGGAACCGATACGGCTGGCGACCGGCCGGTCGTCGGCGGTCTGATGGCTGCGGCTGCGCGAGGTCGAAAAACCGATGGCGCCGGCCTTGATCGAGTCGGCGACCTGATGCTTCATCGCTGCGAGGTCGTCTTCCGTCGCCTGATCGGTGAAGGCGCGTTCGCCCATGATGTAGGTGCGGAGCGCCGAATGGCCGACATATCCCGCGTAATTGATCCCCTTGGGCAGCTTGTCCACCGTGTCGAGATACTCGGGATAGGTTTCCCATTGCCATTTGATGCCTTCCAGCATGGCGTTGCGGTCAATGTCCTCGGCTCGCTCGAGGTTACGGAAAACGAAGTCCACTTCCGCTTCGCGGCAGGGCGCCAGGGTAAATCCGCAATTGCCCATGACGACGCTGGTGACACCGTGATAGCAGGAGCAGCTTCCCAGCGAGTCCCAGAAAACCTGTGCGTCCATATGGGTGTGGCCGTCGACGAATCCCGGCGTCACCACGTGGCCTTCCGCGTCGATTACCTCATCCGCCGGTGCATGGATCTTCCCGATCGTGGCGATCTTGCCGTCCTTCACGCCGATATCGGCGTGGTAGCGCTGCGCGCCGGTGCCATCGATCACCATGCCGTTCTTGATGACGATATCGTAGCTCATGAAGTTCCTCCTTGATGGGGTCGTGCGGCTAATGCCAACACGTTTGGCCGGATGCCGGATCGCCGCACCTGTGCGGCGCGTTCAAATATTCGCCGAATAGCCACATTGTGCGCCGACGCGCCGAAATATGACGCAACCGCGCGGTCTGGGAGTCCATTAAAACAGATTTCGCGCCGCGAGGACAATCTGGCACGAACCGGTCCATCCAACGACCGAAAGTCCCGGCGTGGCCGGCCGACGGATCATCGCGCGTCGGCGGTCAGCGCCTCTTCCTGGAGGCGTAGCATCCATCCTTCGACCTTTTCGTCCGGTGCGCCCTGGTGTTTAAGCACCGCCGCGGCGAGATCGAGCCCATCCGGAATGCTGCGATTCACAATCGCCTGCATGCCGAGTGCATCGAATCGGGCCTTATCCGCGTCATTCGCAACGGAGACGAATCGCGTGGCATTTGGGTAGCGATCGCGGACGATCGGTGTAAGACCCTCCGAGACGTCGTAGCGCGGGAGGGCGATGACGATGGCGGGACGCCCCGCCATGTCGAAGGTTTCCAGCATTCTCGGATCGCCCGCATCGCCAAAGGCAACCGGATAGCCGTCGGTATTCGCCCGGACGAAACGGTCGTGGTCCATCTCCAAGGCGGTATAGGGAATGCCATGCGCTTCCAGCCCATCGGCGACGCGGCGGCCGACGTCATTCATGCCGAAAACGACGATCGGCGCCGAATTGCTGCCACCGCTCGGGACCGCCGATGCGGCCGTGCCGCAAATTTGTTCGCCAATTCGTCGGGTGAGGTATTGGCCGATTTGCGAGACAAAGGGTGTCAGGGCAAGGCTCGCCGCCACGGTGGTGAGGATGATGGCGGAAAGCTCCGCGCCCGCGACCGCCTGTATCCCCGGCGTTGCCAGCACCACGAAGGCAAATTCGCTTCCCTGCGCCAACAAGAATGTGATTTGCAGGGCGATCGGCAGGGTTACCCGGAAGGCAAGCGCGGCGAGAAATGTCAGGATTATCTTGCTGATCAATAGCACCGCCACCGCAGCCAGGATCATCACCCAGTTTTCCAGCAGGATTACCGGATTGAGGGTCATGCCAACGGTAATGAAGAAGAACGCCAGCAGCAGCCCACGAAACGGTTTCACTTCGGCCTGAATGACGTGCCGGTAGGGCGTTTCGGAAATGATCATTCCGCCGAGAAACGCGCCGAGGGTGAGGGAAAGCCCCAGCAAACCGGTCGCCGACGCGGTCAATAGGACGATCAGCAGCGCGGTAACGGTGAAAATCTCTTGGTTCTTGGATTTCGCCAGAAACCGGAAGACAGGTCCGATGAGGAACCGGCCGATAATAATGGCGGCAGCGAAGGCGGCGACCGCCTTTAGCATCGCGATGCCGATTGCGGGGCCCAGCGCGACGTCGCTCTGACCCAGGGATGCCGCGAAGGTGAGCAGGAATATTGCGCAGATATCCTGAAAGATCAGGACGGCGGTCGCGCTGACGCCGACGGGACAGCTTTGCTGGCCGCGCTCCTTGATGGTCTCCGCGACGACGGCGGTGGACGAAAGGGCGAGCGTTACGCCAATCAGCACCGCAACATCGGTGTCGACCCGCCACAAAAGCAGGACCGCCGCGAGGACGGCGCCGCAGAGTACGACCTGGAGCGGACCGAAACCCAGGATATCGCGGCGCGCCGCCCAGATATGGCGCAGTGAGAAATGCAGCCCGATGTCGAACAACAGAAAGACGACGCCGAGTTCGGCGAGCAGCTTCGTCGTTTCATCCTGCTCGATAACGCTAAGGCCGAAGGGACCGATCAGTACGCCGGCCGCGAGATAACCGATGATCGGGCTCAGTCGGAGCGGGCGCAGGAGCGCGATTGCGAAAATGCCGACGAGCAATAACAGGATCGCGGGGAGCAGCGCGTGCATGTGTTCCATCGGACAAGCCTTTCCGGCCAACAAAAACGGCGCCGGCGCCACTGGATGGAGGCATGTTTATCGCGGGTGCTCGATCGCCGCCGCCAGTGAGACCGGCAAGTCTGATATAAATTGGCGGGTGATCGGATCGGTCAAGCGAAGACTGTCGTCGAAGAGTTTATGTGCATCGCGTACTACGGTCTCCGGCTTGTTGAGAAGCGTCAGCGATACCGTTACGCGACACAGTGTCGTCCCGAGCGCGATGAGGTTGATTCAACGATATTTGCCATCTATGCGGGGTAATCGCGGAAAGTTGATATTTCCCAATTAGTAGTGCGCTAAATGCATCATGAGGCGACGGTCGCTAGGCGCATTCGATAATACGGCTTTTCCGATCCGTGTATCCGGCCGGCGAATTTCGGGCACTATTCCTCAACACGCAATATTTCCGCTAAATTAGCGTCCGTAGGCGTCCTTCTTCGATCGCCGCCCGGCTGGCGATGACCGGTGGCGTGATTTCAGCCTCACAGTGATCGATGCGACCGCGTGCATCGAATACGAGGGCAGTTCGAATTGGATCAACGCCTTATTTGAAGATCTACAAACGGAGGGCGTTCCCATGACGGAACAGTTTACGAAGGAAAAAGTCATCCTGGTGACCGGTGGCGGCGGTGGCATCGGTGCTGAAATTGCAAAGCTGGCGGCCGCCGAAGGCGCAAAAGTCGTGATCAATGATCTTGGCGGTTCGGTGGACGGCGAAGGCGCCGATGTCAGCCGGGCGCAGCAAATCGCCGACGAAATCGTCTCAAACGGCGGCGAAGCGGTTGCCAATGGCGGCAGTATCGCCGATTGGGACGACGCGCAGGCGATGGTGCAGCAGGCGGTCGATACGTTCGGCCGGATCGATGGCGTGATCAACGTCGCCGGCATACTGCGTGACCGTATCTTCCATAAAATGACGCGCGACGATTGGGATTCGGTCCTCGGCGTGCATCTCACCGGCTACTTCAATGTCTCACGCTCGGCGGCCGAGCATTTTCGCAAGCAGTCGTCCGGTTCGTTCGTGCACTTCACGTCCAATTCGGGGTTGATCGGCAATATCGGCCAGGCGAACTACGCGGCGGCGAAGATGGGCATCGTTGGGCTTTCGAAGTCGATCGCCCTCGACATGGCGCGTTACCGGGTGCGGTCCAACATCATATCGCCGTCCGCCTTCACCCGGATGACGGAAACAATCCCGACCAACGACCCGACCAAGGCCGCGCATGTGGAGCGGCAGAAGCAGATGTTGCCTGAAAAAATAGCGCCGCTTTGCGTCTATCTCATGTCCGATCATGCCGAGGACATTACCGCGCAGGTGTTTTATTGTCGGGCCAACGAAATCATGTTGATGAGTCAGACACGGCCGCTCCGATCGGTCCACCGCGACGGCGGCTGGAGCTGCCGGACGCTTCATGAACACGGCATTCCCGCGCTGAAGCCGAGCTTCTATGAACTGCAGCGCTCGCGGCAGGTCTTCACCTGGGATCCGGTGTAAGCGCTGCTTCCTCCTGATTTCCGGTCATGCCAATTCGGCGGTGATTAACAATTTCGCAGGAATTGAGGACCAAACTGGGCCCTCAGCCCGGATTTGAGACCGAATAAAGCGAGGAAGTATGGAAATCGCCCTTGCGCGCGGCAGAATTACCGGACCGGTGGCGGTGCTCGTCCTGGTCGTCATTGCGGCCTTGGGTCTGGCCTATGCCACAGGCCTGATCAAGGCGCTCGGTTACGAGAAGGTCAGTACCGCCTATCATGGTCATGGAGTCGGCAGCAACTCCGGCGGCGGCTTCGGCTTGAAGCACATGTACTTTTTCGAGGGACAGACGTTCTTCGCCCAATACGATGCCGAAATTCGCGAAGGGTCGCTGCGAATTGGCATTCTCGAAACCTTCGGCGAGTTCAATACCAAGCCGCATTTCGTCAAGGCAATCCATGTCGGCGGCAGGGGCGAGGTTACCTACCGCATCCCGAAATCCAGCTTCTATTCGATCTATTTCGAAGGTTCACCCTCGGGCAACGGGTATGACATTTCCTACGAAATGTTGTGGGGCGCGCGCTAAGACCCCGGCGGAAACGTCTCTTCTCCCTCGCGGTGCCGATGCTCACGCAACCCGCACTGTCGCCATCATGCCGGCAATCTGATGCTCCAGGATATGGCAGTGGAACATCCAATCGCCCGCATTGTCGGCGACGAACGCAACCTCGACCCGGTCGCGGGGATGGAGCAGCACGGTATCGAGCCAGGGCGTGTTCTTTTCCGGTTTGCCGTTGCGGCTGAGGACCCTGAAGGAATGGCCATGCAGATGCATCGGATGGTCCCAGGCGGTTTGGTTGCGCAAGGTCAGAATTTGGCTTCTGCCGTGCTGTAGGGTCAGGAGCGGCTCGATATGGCGCATATCCTCGGGCATGGCGACGCCGTTGATCGCCCAGAAAAGGCCGCGGCCGCCGCGCGCGTGCATCCCCATGGGGCCACCACCCATCCGTCCGCCCATCATCCCTCCCATGGCGCCGCCTTCGAGGACGACTTCATGCCGTGCCGCTTCCGCGAGCTTCGGTTCTGGCAGAGGATTTGCCGGCAGGGCGATCGGCGTGTCGGGCGGCGCGCTGCGTAACGGTTTGCGCGATCCATACGCGATGTTTATCAGCCGATAGCCGCGCCCGCGATAGTATCCATCGGACACGTTAAAGCGTGACCCGGGCGGTTGGGTCATATCGAGAATGATGTCGGCGCGCTGTGCCGGGGCGAGGAGTACGGTGCCGTCCTCGGGTGTATGGGGTGGTACGGGCTGACCGTCCAGGGCAATGACCTTCGGCGCATGCCCGTCGAAATGCAGGGCGAAGAACCGTGCGTTGGCGACATTGACCAGACGTAGCCGGATGCGCTCGCCGCTGCGCACGGGAAACTGGTCGGGAAGGCGGCCATTGATCGTTACCGTGTTGCCGATCCTGCCATTATGGCTCAGGTCATGCGGATTTCCGAACCCGCCCGCGATCGCGGCGGATTTGTCGAGCAGCCAATCGTCCAGCACCCAAACAAGGTCGCGGTCGACCGCAACCGGATTTGGTTCCTCGACGACGAGTGGGCCGGCGAGACCGCGCGCGACCTGTTCGCTGCTGTTCAAATGCGGGTGATACCAGAAGGTGCCTGCGTCCGGCAGTTTGAAATCATAGAGGAAGCTGCCCTTCGGCTCGATCGGGGCTTGCGTGACAAACGGCACGCCGTCCATTGCGTTTGGCATGCGGACACCGTGGAAATGCACGGTCGTCGGCTGCAAAAGACCGTTGTACACGCGAACGCGCAGCCGATCGCCTTGCCGCTTCCGAATGAGCGGCCCGGGCACCACACCGTTGTAGGTCCATGCCATCGTATCGGGATAATCGCCGCCGACGATATTGGTCTTCGCCGGTGCGGCATTGAGTTCAAGTTTCGCGGATCCTTCAGTCGCCGTCACCGATGGACCGGCAGCGAATACCGCCCCGGCGGCAATTCCGGTCGCAATGAAATCGCGTCTCTGTAGTCGTTCGGTCATTTGAGCAGTCCGTTTGGCGCGTTGCCGACCGTTCGCTGTGTCGCCAGCGTCCCGTCATATTTCTAAATAGGGATTCCAGCTACAGTAAGGTCAAGATCCGAGCGCGAATTTCTGCACGGGCGGCGGAAACCCTCTCGCTGAAAGCCGCACAAATTGTTGGCGAAGCTATCCGGCGAGAGGGGTGGTTTCCGATCCCCGCCGCCGCGATCGCGACCGGCAGAGCACGGCAGTTTTCGCCTTGAAGTGTTCGGCGCACTTTCCCGACAACACCGAATACATCCATCTAACTCCCTGGAGGACCGGCGTTCAAATACAATGAAGGAGGGGTCTTAGACGCTTGGAGTACGCCGTGTTGGCGAATTTCGGCGATTTTGTGCGGTCGAGGTCGGGCTGCGGCAAATTCTCGGCAATGCTTTTCTGAATGAGCAGAGCCCCCCGCCAAACGGCGGAGGGCTCAACCAACAGGGAAGTTTAGGCCGGAATGTTCGCCGGGTGGGCTACTTCCGCGGCTTGGTCGATTGACGCAGGCACTGCGCCTTCAGCTTCATGTCCTTGATCTTTTCGCATTTGTTGGCGGTCTTGTTGTCCGCGGCCATGGCGGGGCTTGCAATCGGACCAGCGACAAAGGCAGAGAGGATGAGGACCGGAAGAATTCGCCGAATCATTAGTAACTCCTTTGGTTTCGAGTGGTTTCGGGGAGAATGCAAGTCAAGCGGTGCGCGGCTTAAAGGTCCGAGCAGTGGGAGTTCCGCTTGCCTTGCGGGTAGGGTGATCCGGTTCCCCGCCTTTCCGGAGCCCTGACACGGGTTTTGAGACTGGCGAGTTGGGCCCGCTGCAGCTCTTCTTTTGTAAGATCAATACGAATGACTTTGACTTGAGCGCCCTCGACGGAAACGACTTCCGCGCGATGCGGCGCGACCAAAACCGGGCCGCCGTCCATATCCGGCGTGTCGCGTATCGCGACGAGGACCTTTTTAACCTGACCGGTATCGTCGACGACCAGATCGTCGACTTGGCCGATGTTTTCGCCGCCGAGCGTCAGCACATGGCTGCCCACAATGCGGTGCGACGAATAATACCGTTCGGCCTGGTTCGCCCACATCGCCTGGTGCGGGCCGGACCGGGTAAACAAGTGGCCCCGGTTGTTGGTGGCGCGCAAATCGAAGGCTCTTGAACGGGTCTCTTCAAGTTGATTTGGCGACGCGTTGGGGGCGGGGATCCAGAGTGCTGCGAGGCCGCCACCGAGTATCAAGACCCATGCCGCCGAGCGGTATCCGGATTGTCGAAGTTCGCGTCGGGATAATGTCATCGCTAGATACCTCGATCTCTTTTTTGTGCGCCGTACGCCCATTCTTGCGGCGCGTTGCGTGTCAGCGTGATTGACGTTCCTGATGACATAGACGGTCGGTGAGCGGGATTATTCCCGGCTGTTTTCGCGAGCGAATCCGGAAACGCGGAATTCCGCGCTTGTGACGCAGTTCGGCAAACTATTTCCCTTGAATTGCCGCAATTCAGTCTGAATTCGACGGCCTTCAGGGAATAAAACCGACTCAAACAAGTCTGTATAGGCATGGATCATGCGTCTCAGGATCGTTCGCAATGAACGTGATAAAAATCAGCACCGCGAAGAACCGGCTTGCCGGCTTACGCGGATGCGTGGACGCACGGTCGGGAGGGGGCACGGCGACGGATCTCAATATGGATTTCGTCGACAATGTTTGGGCAAACCCGTCTTGCGGCGACGTCGCACAGCGGGGTTTGTTTCAATGGGGCCGGTTTTTCGAGGTCTCGGCAGGAGCGGTGGCGCGGTGGATTCCGCGCCATCTTCGAATTTTCAAAACGCTCACGCCGAACCTGGAGGAAACAACTGTGCCCGAATCCGGCCCTGCGCTCTCTCACTACATTCTTTCCCTGCGACGCTACGCCATGGCGCTTGTTGGCAATCGTGAGGACGCGGACGATCTTGTTCAAGAATGCCTTGCCCGTGCCTTGGCAAGGACCGTCGCCTGGAACCAGGTTCGGAACGTACGAGCTTATCTGTTTACGATCCTGCACAACCTTTATGTAGATCGCGCCGGCAGCCGCAAGAAGGCGGGCATCGTGGTGCCGATCGAAACCGCCGAAGCGCAACTCAGCACGCCGGCCTGCCAGGAACAGGGACTTCGCCTGCGAGATTTGGAACGCGCGCTTCGACTGCTGCCGGAAGAATTTCGCCAGGTTGTCCTGCTCGTCGGCATGGAGGGAATGAGCTACCGGGATACGGCCACGGCGCTTGATGTTCCGGTAGGCACGGTTATGTCCCGGCTTTCGCGCGGCCGCGAAACCTTGCGCGAATTGATGGCGAGCGATACGCAACAAAAGCTGCGGATGGTCAAATGAGCGATAATGCAAATTCTATGGGGCGGCCCGTATCCGAGGGCGATCTGCATGCCTATGTGGACGGGCAGCTTGATCCGGCGCGCCGGGCCAAGGTCGAAGCGTATCTTGCGGCGCATCCCGATGACGTGGCACGGCTGCATGAATATGAATCGCAGAATTTCGGCCTGCATGTCCTCTTCGGGGGGACGGAGATGTATCCGGACTTGGAAATCGATCGTCTGAGCGGACAGTTTGCACAGGCGATGCGGCGACAAGGTCTCCTGCTCGAAATGAAGCGCATGGCGGCGGGGCTTCTTCTGCTCGTTGGCGTGCTGGGCGTAGGCTGGTTGGCGCACGACAACTATACGCGGTCCGATGATCCGTACCTTGCCTTCACACGACAGGCGGTCGGGGCGCATACGTTGTTTGCCGGCCGGAATTCGGCGCATCATGTGGTCACGGACACCGATGAATCGACGGTGGTTTCCTGGTTGTCGCAACGTCTAACCGGCATTCCCGTCCGCGCGCCGGATCTAAACCGGCTCGGATTCAGCCTCGCGATGGAGCGGATATTGCCGTCGGCCAACGGCCCTGCGGCACAATTGCTGTACGAGCATGAGGAAATGGATGCGCCCGTTACCCTGTTTATCGGTAAGAACGGCGATGCGCGGCAAGCGGCGTTTACGTTTGTCCAGAACGACGACGTGTCGATTTTCTACTGGCAGAATGGATCTTTTGCCTACAGCTTGGCGGGTCGCATCGAGCGGAAAAAGCTGTTGGCTTTGGCCGAAGCTGTCAGTGAACAATTGAACGCGCCGCCACCGCTTCCGAAACGATATGTCCGTCGTCCGTTGCCTGCCCAGACCGTGGGGGCGGTTGTTCCGTCGCCGGATAATCCGGTGACCACGGCGACCGTCGCCACGCCGGCGCTCGCGCCCGCCATCCCTGAAACGGGACCGGTCCGGCCTACAGAGAAAGAGGCAATGCCCGTCGTTACGCCGGCCGCAAGCAACCAGCCCAAGGAGCCCGCTGCGGAGTCGCAGCCAGGCGCAGTCGAAAAACCGGCTTTACCGCCCGCAGCGGAAGTGGAGAATCCCAAGAATACGTGAGCCGGTCTGTTAAAAACGGATCGTCGGTGGCCGGTTGGTCGGATCCAACGCATGTACCCTCGAGGCATCAGCTTCATTAAACAGACGGTACATGCCGCGACCGGCGGCCTTGGCTTGATAAAGTGCCTGGTCGGCGCAATTCATCAACATCATCGGTTGCCGGCCGTCGGCGGGAAAGATCGATAGGCCGATGCTCGCGGAGATTTGCAGAGGAACTCCGTGATTATCGAAAATCTCCTCGAACGTGCGGGTTAATTTCGCCCCAATCTCTTCTGCGCCCGCCGCCGATGTCAAATGGGGCGCGATTATCGCGAATTCGTCGCCGCCGATTCTGGCGACAAAATCGGTCTCCCGCACCAAATTTTCCAACCGTTTGCCCACGGCGCGCAATATTTCATCACCGACCGTGTGGCCGTGTCGCTCGTTGAGGTGCTTGAAATTGTCGAGATTTATCAGGGCGAGCACGAGCAGCCGCCCAGTACGGTTCGATTGCGCGATCGCGCTGCAAATTTCCTTTTCAAACAAGGTCCGGTTGGGCAAGCGCGTCAGCCCATCGTAATGGCCAAGATCGCGCAGTTTTGTCATGTATGTCTGGCGGGCGATCGCATGTCGGAACGCATATTCCAAACTGTCGCCATCCAATTGTTCTTCGGTGATGCATTCGGCCGCACCGGTGCCGAGCACGCGCAAGATCAGGTCGCGCTCGTATTCGGGAATTACGAAGATGACTGCTGCCGTCGAATTGTGATTGGAAACCATATCCAATAATACGGTTTCACCGTCGCCGTCCGGCAATCGATGAAATAGGAGAACGCAGTCGAATGTGCCACCGCGGAATGCGTCCAAGGCGCCCTTCTGGCTGTCGACTTCGACGATGGCGCTTGAGAGATCGGATGCAAGAATGATTTTTCGAATATCGGTGCGCTGTTTTTCGTCCGGCACCACCAGGAGTATACGAACAGTCATCGGCAAGTCCCCAAGACCGTGGCCGGAAAACTGCGGCGTCACCCAATGTGCGCCCTCGACCGCGACTAATCGCTAGTTTTGGGATAAGCGCTGAATAAATGGTTAATTATCGGTTGTATTTGTTGTGATTTCAGAATGTTTCAGGTTGTCGATTCCGGTATTCGGTTGCGCCCGGACCGGTTCAGCCGATGCCAAATAGCCGGGCAGCCGTCGTACCGAGAATTCGCTGTTTGTCGGTTTCGGGGATGTCGGCATCCTGGACGACGCGGGTGGGCGCCGGATCGCCGATCGGGAATGGGTAATCGGAGCCGAGCATAATCCGGCCGGCGCCAAATTTGTCGCACATGTAGCGCAGAGCGTCGGTTTGGAACACGATGCTATCGAAATAGCACTGGCGCAGCCCTTCTTCCGGATCGGCGTATTGGCCGGGATGGGCATTGAAGTTGCGCACCAGTCGGCCGATTACAAAGGGCAGTCCGCCACCGCCGGTGCTCAGAACGACCTTCGCGCCGCCGTACCTAACGAAATGGCCGGAAAACAGCAAACGGGCACAGGCTGTCGTCATGTCGTTCAGCCGCGCGACCGCGTTCACCATGTCGTAATCAAGTACGCGCTTGTCCAACGTGTCGAAGACCGGATGAATGATAATCACCGCGCCAAGCGCCGAAGCCGTCTCCCAGAACGGATCGAGATCGGGATCGTCGAGATTGCCGCCTTCGCCCTTCGGCTGTGCGGCGATCATGGTGCCGGGCATGCCCGCGTCCAGGGCTTCGCGCAGCACCTCCGCCGCCAATATTCCGTCCTGCATGGGAATGCTGGCCAATGGCGTCAATCCAGGTTGATTCTCGGTCGCACGCAGAAGGTGCTCATTGATCATGCGGCTCCAGGCGGCGCCTTCTGCTCCGGGGACCTCGTAGCCGAACATATCGAGCCATCCGCCGCAGATCTGATGGTCGATGCCGCGTTCCGCCATCCAGACCAGCCGCTCCTCCGCATCGCGCAGCTTGGGCATAACCGGCCGTGTCGGCGGCCGGCCGGCGAAGGCCAGCTGGTACTTGCCGTCTTGCTGCAGCAGTTCGACGGACGGAAACGCATCCATGGATGATTGAAGCGTGTCGAACATGGTTTGGGGGGCGTAATGGGCATGAATGTCGATAATCATGGCGCGGGTTCCGGGTTGCGGTCAGTCAATTCGGGTGTGATCTTTCAGCAAATCGCTCAACATGCCGAGCTTGGCGGGAAGGGTGTTCACCTCGAGTCCAAGCGGCAAGAGCGCGTCGTTCACGGCGCTGGCGATGGCGGCGGCGGAGCCCATATAGCCGGCCTCTCCGGCGCCTTTCTGGCCCAGGGCGGTGAGCGGCGACGGCGTGCAGTGTTCGGCCATCTTGATTTCGGGAATTTCGTGCGCCGACGGCAGCAGGTAATCCATGAATGTTCCGGTCAGGTGCTGGCCGGTGGCGTCGTATTCGAATTTTTCGTACAGCGCGGCACCGATGCCGTGCGCAATGCCGCCCAGCAACATGCCCTTCACGATACTGGGGCTGATGACGGTGCCGCAGTCATGCGCGATGGCGTAGTCGTGGATGCGGACCTTGCCCGTGCCGCGGTCGATCTCCAGCAGCGGAATATGCGCCTCGAAGGAAAAACACGGATACATCTGCACGCGCCCGTCCTCGGTCGGCATTACACCGCCATTCGGGACTTGCAGCGTGTGGATGGCCTGCAGTCCCGGTTCCATGCCGGGCGGCATGAGATGGAATTGGCGATGGCAGATGCGGACAAGCGCCTGCCAGTCGAGGCCGGTCGACGGGTCGTCGACGGCATGGACCGATCTATCTACATAGACCAGAGAGGTCTCCGGCCGCTTGAGATGGTGCGCAGCGATTTTGATCAGCCGGGCGCGGATCGTCTCGGCTGCCCGCTGCGCCGCCCCGCCCAGCATGATCGCCATGCGACTTGCCACCGGGCTGTTGCCCGGCAGGCTCGACAGGGAATCGGAATGCACGACGCGGATTTCCGCGGGGTCGATGTGCAGCACTTCGCCCACCACGGTGGCCGCCAATGTCTGATGTCCCTGTCCGGCGCTGGACGTGCAGATCAGGACGGTAACGTCGCCGAGCCGGTCTACCTTCACCGTGCAGGATTCCATCCAGGTGGTGGTGTCGTTGCTCGGGTTGAACAGCGGTTCGAACGCCGCGTTGCCGCCGCCCGGTTCCAGACAGGCCGAAACGCCGATCCCGGCGAGGCCGCCGCGGCTGCGAATGGCGTCGCGCCGCGCGATCAGGCCGTCATAATCGATCAGATCGGCGACTTTCTGCTGCACCGTATGATAGTCGCCGCTGTCATAGGCGGTGCCGCTCGGAATCGTATAGGGGAATTCTTCCGCGCGGATGAAGTTCCGGCGGCGCAGGTCGATCCGGTCGAGATCCAGGAAACGCGCGACCTTGTCGACCGCGGTTTCGATCGCGAAGTTGGTGGGTGCCTGTCCGAAACCGCGAACCGCGACCTGGGCGGTCTTGTTGGTGCACACCGAAATCGCTTCATAGGCGACGCTGCCGATGCGATAGGGGCCGACAATCGATCCGACCGGCTTACCCAACTGCAAAGGCGCCCGGCCGGGATAGGCGCCGCAATCGTCCAGCGCCCGCATTTTCATGGAGGTGATGGTGCCGTCGGCATTGAAAGCGACCTCCATGTCGAAGATACGATCCGGGCCATGGGCGTCGCCGCCGGACATGTTGTCGAGCCGGTCTTCGATCAGTCGGACGGGGAACCCCAGTTCGCGGGCGAAATATCCGGCCAGGATCGCGTGCTTCAGGCCGCGTTTGACGCCGTAGCTGCCGCCCACGTCGACGTCCTGGTGGACGCGAACCCGGTTGCCCGCCAAGCGGAGCGCTTCGGCGATCTGATCGGAATACTTCGGCATCTGGATCGAGGCCCAGACATCCAGCAACCCGTCGCTGGGCTGCCATTGAGCGACCACGCCAAAGGTCTCAATCGGGACGGTGGAATTGCGTCCCCATTTGACGCGAAAGGACAGGCTATGGTCGGCGGCGGCGAAATCGTTCTCGACCTCGCCCCAGACAAATTTCCGATGAAACAGGATGTTGCTGCCATGGGCCGGGTGGACCAGCTGATCGGCGGCGTCGAACGCTTCTTCCGGATCGACCACCGCGGGATGCTCTTCGTAACGAACCTCCACCAGCTCGGCACCGTCCTCGGCGAGGTGCCGGCTGTCCGCAACCACCGCTGCGACCCACTCGCCGGCATAGCACACCACTTCATGGGCCAACGGATACCAGCGAATATTGGGTGCCTGGACACCGTGCTGAATTGGTTCGATCGCGGCCTGTAACTGCGCGCCGGTTAGCACGGCATGCACGCCGTCGACGGCGAGCGCGGCGTCCGTGTCGATCGACACGATACGGGCGCTCGCGTGCGGACTCGCCACCAGCGCCACGTGTTTCATGTCCGGAAGGTTGATGTCGGCGACAAAACGGCCCTGGCCGGCAATAAAACGCCGGTCCTCCTTGGTTCGGCGATGACGGCCCACGTAGCGGTAGGGAAGGTCGGCCCCGTTCATGACCGATCCTCCGACCGGGTGCGCTGATTGAGCCGGTCGGCTGCGAGGCGAATGGCTTCGACGATCTGGCCGTAGCCGGTGCAGCGGCACAGATTGCCGCTGATCGCATCGCGGATCTCGTCATCGTCCGGGTCGCTGTTGCGGTGGAGCAGGGCCTGCGCGGCGATCAGCATGCCGGGCGTGCAATAGCCGCATTGCAGGGCATGGGTTTCCCAGAAACAATCCTGCAGGACGCTAAGGTCACCGGCTTCATCGGCGAGGCCTTCCACGGTCGTGATGTCGTGTCCCTCCGCCTGCACCGCGAAGATCAGGCAGGATCGCACCGGCGCGCCGTCGAACATGACCGTGCATGCCCCGCAGATGCCGTGTTCGCAGCCCATATGCGTCCCGGTGAGGTACAACGTGTCGCGCAAGAAATCCAATAGGGTGACCCGGGGTTCGGCGATCCCTTCGCCGGTCTTTCCGTTGACGCGAAGCCGGATGTTTCGTTCAGCCATGGGATTGGTCTCCCGTGGCCGGCAGCCCGGCGGCATCCAGAATCGCCCGTTGGATGAGCGTTCGCGCCATATGCCGGCGGCCGGCAGCGCTGGCATGCAGGTCCGACGGCGGGTCGATCAGGGTGTCGGCCAGCCCGGCGGCGTCGCGCGCCGTGTCGTGATCGACGGTGGCGCCCACCAGGGCGTCTTCGACCGCCGCGAGCCGCAGCGGCATGGGCGTTGTGTTGGCGACGGCGACCGCGGCGCGGCGGCAAACGCCGTCATCGTCGAGCAGAAGCTGGGCCGCCGCCGCTACCACCGCGAAATCGCCGGCCCGCGGGCTGACCTCGTGGAATCCGACGCCGACCCGGCCGGCTTCGGTCCAGCGCGGGAAACGGATCGCGATCAGGCATTCGTCGTCTTCCAATGTGGTTGTCATCGGCGCGGCGAGGAAGTCGTCGGCGCTCGATGTGCGCTCGCCCTCGGCGCGGGCCAGAGTTAGCTCCGCTTGCAGCGCGACCGCGACCAGAACGATTTCCGCCGAAGGATCCGCATGGGCCAGGCTGCCGCCGACGGTGCCGCGGTTGCGGGTCTGGTCATGACCGACAAAAGGCAGGGCCTTGGCGAGCAGCGGCAGGTGTTGCCGGATGATTTCCGAGTCCTCGGCATCGACCTGCCGGGTGCAGGCGCCGATGGCGACACTGTCATCCTCCAGTGTGATGTCCTGTAAATCCTGCACGTCGTTAATGTCGACGAGCAGCGCCGGCCGCACCAGCCGCATTGCCATCATCGGCACAAGGGATTGTCCGCCGGCAATGATCTTCGCGTCGGCGGTTTCGGCAAGTTGGCGCAGCAGGTCTTGCAGGTCACGCGGGCGGGTATAGTCGAAGGCCGCTGCCTTCATGCGGATGGACTCCCCAGGGCGAATTGATGCGTTGCGGTTCCACCGCTGTTCTATCGCATTCGTTACCCCTATCTATAATAACGATGGAAGCGTTACAATTTGCTCGTGCGTTTGCGCAATTTGCCAGACTATGCGAGGCGGATAAGGATGGTCGATCAGAACATAGATCGTGAACCGGGAAGGCGGGTGCCGGCGGTGCCGCTCGAGCCGGTGCTTGACCCCGCGTGCTGGACCGCGGAAGAAATGCGCGCCGACGAGGCCTATCTTTTCCATCTGACTCCGACACATTTGGACGAAATCGCCGCCGCGATTGCGTCGGTGGAAGCGGCGGCCCTGCCGATTACGGACATTTCGCGGAAAGCGTTTTCGCTGCCGGAATTGGGTCCGGATCTTACTGAATTGCGGCGTGAGATCTTGGGTGGTCGTGGTTTCGTACAGATACGCGGCTTCCCGGTGGACCGATTCGATACGGTGCAATGCGCCATCGCTTTCTGGGGGTTGTCAATGTATCTGGGCGAGTCGGTGGCGTCGCAAAATGCAAAGGGTCATGTGCTCGGCCATATTTGCGATATCGGTCAAACGGTCGCCAACCCGAACCAGCGCGGGCCGTATTCGCACGATACGATTCCGTTTCACGTGGATTGCTGCGACATCGTCGGGCTGATGTGCATGCATCCCTCGAAATCCGGCGGGGAAAGCAGCCTGAGCAGCTCCGTTGCGGTGTACAACGCGGTCGTCGAACGGCGCCTGGATCTGTTGGGCGTGCTCCTCGAACCCTACTATCGGGACCGGCGCGGAGAAATCCCGCCGGGCATGCCGCCCTGGTACAAAATCCCGGTTTTCAATTTCAACGAAGGTTATCTCAGCACGAACATCGAGCCGACCTATATGGGGTCCGCCGACCGCCATGAGGGCGTGCCGCCGATGACGCCGCAACAGCGCGAGGCGTTGACCCTGGTGCAGGATATCGCGGCCGAACTGCGGCTCGATATTGCCTTCGAGCGCGGCGACATGCAGTTCTTGAACAACCATGTGATCATGCATTCGCGGCAGGCCTTCGAAGATCATGCCGAGCCGTCCCGCCGCCGCCATCTGCTGCGTATTTGGCTGCTGAACGAGGGCTGCCGGCCGTTGCCCGAGGCTTACTTCGCGCGCCACGGCGATCCGGCGACGGTGCCCTGGCCCGGTGGCATCGTCGGTCCGGACACGGTGCTCAATGCGCCGTTGGAGGCGTTTGACACGTGACCGCATGAATAGTGGGGAACAAGTAGGGTTTGCAGCATGAAGTTTATTTGTGACGCCGCCGATAAGAAGACCTGGTTCCGTATCGAGACTGAGGTGGAGGCCGAGCAGGAATCCAAATTGATGGATCATGCTGTCAAAAAACATTTCCTGATCGAACAGGAAAAAGCGGCGAGTACCTACAAGCCGACATCATCGATCTTTATCGAACAGAATATCGGGCTCAACGCCCATATTCAGCGCGAGATGGCGATCTTCCTGACGCTGCGGGACGCGGAAGGCGGCGGCCTGGCCACGGCGATGCTGCCGCCCGGCGGCAAGGACGATCCGGATTTCCGCATCGTTATTGTCGGCGTGGGAAATCGCGATCCGTATCCGGATCATGCGGCGGCGATCCGCAGCTTGGGGGCGCATTTCGGTCTTGCGCTCGACCGCGAGCGGTGCTTTCCGTACGGCCGGTAACGCCTGACTCCGGCCGGGATGCAACGCTGGGTGCCGAAGAAGGCACGCTTATTCACTCCGGGCCTGAGGACAGGACGGGCAGGTAGCGCCGCCGGGTCATCGTTCGGAATCGCATTGCCAGCAGGAACGCCGCGCTGCCAAGCCCGAAAATGAAGCCCAACCAGAGGCCCGCACCTTCCATGTCCGCGGCAAAAGCGAACCAGAGCCCGCTCGACCCGCCGACGCCCCAATAGCACATGGCCGCAAAGACCATGGGGATGGCGGTGTCGTTCAGCCCACGCAGCGCGCCGGCCGCAACCGCCTGAATGCCGTCCACCGCCTGAAAGAAGGCGGCGTACAGCAGGAAGGACGTCGCCAAAGCCAAAACGGCGGCGCTGTCGGCGCGCGCGTGATCGAGGAAGATCGAGGCGAATGCCGATGGAATGGCGAGCACAACTGCCGTCATCACGCACATGAAGCCGAGCGTCAGGCCAATCGCCATCCAGCCTGCCCGATAGGCGGCGGCTGCGTCGCCCCGGCCGGCCGCCTGTCCCACCCGCACGGTCGCGGCCTGCGCCATTCCCAGGGGTACCATGAAGGTGATATGCGGGAGTTGGATCGCGATCATATGCGCGGCGATCACCACGGTACCGAAATAGCCGGCAACGAAGACGGCGCCGATGAAAAATCCCACCTCGAGCAGCATGGTGCCCGCGATCGGCAGTCCGATCCGGAAGATACGCCGAAACTGAAACCAGTCGGGCCGCCAGAACCGGCGGAGGATCGCATAGCGCGCAAAGGGTTTATGGGCGGTGGCGATCGCCAGGAGCACCAGAAACAGCACCGCATTGACCGCCGATGTGGCGATCCCGGCGCCGACCAGTTCCAGCCGGGGAAAACCGAAATTCCCGAAGATCAGCGCGTAGTCCAGGAAGGCGTTCAAGGGCACGCCCGCCATCATGACCCAAAGCGCCACGGCCGGGCGGTTCAGCGCCGAGACAAAATTGCGCAGCACGGCAAACCCTATAATGGGGGGCAGGCACCACATCAGGGTGCTCATATACGATTCCGCGTAGCCCAGGCTTTCCGGTGGCTGGCCGAGCGCCGCAAGCAGGTCGACCGTAAAGTGGAAGAGGATGATCGTTGGAAAGGTGAGGGCGATCGCGACCCAGAGACCCTGGCGTATCACGCGCCGCAGAGTGCGGGGCTTGCGCGCGCCATAAGCCTGCGCCGCCAAGGCCGCGGTCGCGGTCACGACGCCGTTGTACGCGACATAGGCGAGGAAGAAGACCATCAGGCTCAGGGACGCGCCGGCAAGTGCATCGGCGCCGAGCCGGCCGATCATCGCCGTGTCGGTAATCAACATGGACACCCAGGCGAACTGAGTCAGCACGATCGGCGTGGCAAGTTGCGCCATTTCACGCAGCTCGATGCGCCATAGGGCCATGGTCTCTCCGGTTTTCAGCGCGCGGCTCGCGCCGTTTCTTTGCATCGTCTCAATCCGTATCAGAAAGTGTCGTGCCAAAACCAAAAGGGCGGATCCAAAATCCGCCCTTTGCCCATCGCCGAATAAATCGGTCCTCGCTAAAGACGGTTTCTGTCACTCCAAATAACGCCAAATGCGCCGAACACGTGCGGCCGGAGTTCCGGCAGCGGACGCATAGCCGCGCGGCGTGCGAGGATTATTTGCGACGTTTCGCTCATGGCGCCGGTTATAGCGCCATGAGCGGCAGAAGAGAAGTGGAGAATCCGACCATGGGGTATCGCGAATGGTCCGGTCGATTTCTTAGTCGCTGCCCGATGCCGCCGCGTCCCAGTTGAATTCCAAGGGTTTCTTGTCGAGGAAACGCTGAACCGCCTCATGATGGTATTCCGAATTATGCGCCACCGATTGCGCGAAACATTCCATCTCGCCAACCGCGCGAAAATCCAGGTTGAGCGACTGGTTCAGGATGTTCTTCGAGAGGCCGATGGCCTGCCGCGAGGCATGTTTGAACCGCGTGGCGAGTTCCATCGCTGAGTCCATCAGGGTCTCGGTCTCTTGGATCCCATAGACAATGCCCAGCTCCTTCGCTTCTTCCGCATCGATCGAACGGGCGGAAAACACCAACTCCTTCGCCTTTTGCAATCCGACAATGCGCGGCAGCAGGAAGAAGCCGCCGACATCGGGCACGAGGCCGATCCGGCCGAAGACCTGGCAGAACCGGGCGCGTGGCGTGGCGAGAACGAAATCGGCCGCCAGGGCAAGATTGAAACCGGCGCCGTAGGCGGGCCCGTCCACTGCGGCGATCACCGGTAGTTCAAGACTGACCAGCTCGTGCAGCCAGACATAGATGTTCTGAATCCGCCGTCGGCTCTTGTACGGCGTCGAGTCTTCCGAGATGCCCCTCAGATCACCGCCTGCGCAAAAGGCGCCGCCGGCGCCGGTGAGGATCGCTGCCGTCAGCGACTCGTCATTCCGCATCGTCATCACGACTTGGGATAGTTCCTCGCGCATCGGGATGTCGAGGGCGTTGCGTTTTTCCGGTCGGTTCAGAGTGACAACCGCGACCGTGTCGCGGACTTCATATGTCAGTGTGTCGTAGCCCATTGCTGGTTCTCCCC
>CAJHYV010000343.1_pt1 | contig 24155 bp, 17 predicted proteins | sample 9198851 | NCBI WGS metagenome assembly CAJHYV01 (sample SAMEA7708375, study PRJEB35096) | sediment metagenome | biome: marine neritic benthic zone biome [ENVO:01000025]; feature: sediment [ENVO:00002007]; material: shallow marine sediment [ENVO:03000034] sea grass bed [ENVO_01000059] ...
GGGTCGGCGGACAGCACCGCCATATCAGCGAGCTTGCCGGTTTCAATGGTGCCTTTGTCGTCTTCCTCAAAGCTCAGCCACGCGCCCTCGCGGCTGGCGCAGGCGAGCGCTTCCTCCGGCGTCAGCGCCTGCTCGGCCGCCAGCACGGCGTTGGAGTCCCGGGTACGTCGTGCGACGGCGTGCCATATGGGTTCGAACAAGGTAGGCGGCACGTTGTCGGTCGCCAGTGCGACGTGAATGCCAGCGTCGAGCAGGCTGCGCAGCGGCATGATCGTTCCGGCCGTCGCATCGCCGAGCTGAGTCCTCAGCGTGTCGCCGTCATCATAAATGTAGCGGTGCGTAAGGGCGGTCAGCACCAGGCCGAGATCTTTTATGCGCTGCATCTGATCGGCATCGATGACGCCGACATGCACGATGACCCAGCGAAGATCGCCGATCGGTGCGATCCGGTCGACGCGCTCGTAAAACGGCAGCATGCCGGTTCCGATCGAGGCAACCTGAATGCCGTTGCGCGCCGCCTCCACCATCATGTCCACCATGACGTCGTCCGGCAGTTCGCAATCGAAATTGAATCCGGCCCAGCCGCAATAGGGGCTGGTCCGAGCGCGCAGTTCGTTTTCGCGGTCCTTTACCGGTTCGGTGAACAGGCCGCCGATGCGGAGATAATTGTCGCCCAATCCCCGGCCGGCAAGCCAACTGCACCAGCTTTGCAGCATGGCGCGAACGTCGTCGCTGTTGCTGGTCTTCCAGGACGGGCTGAATACGAGACGTGCGCGGACGGACAAAGGTCCCCGGTCGCGCAAGCGTCGATAGGCCGAGAGCACTTCCGCATTTATGCCATGGCCTTCGAAGACGCTGGTGGTGCCATAGGCGTTGTAGCTGCGCATTGACCGTTCGAGGCCGTTCAGCCGGTCTTCGCGGTCGAACCGCGGGACCACCGACATCAAAGTGTGCTCGACAATCGGTTTGTAATTCTGTTCGACGAGCACTCCGGTCGGTTCGCCGTCCGCGTCCTTCTCGATCTCGATGGTGGCGATCGGCGGCACGGTGTCGCGGGTAACGCCGGCCGCGCGCAACGCCGCCGTGTTGGCGATCGAAACCAGCGGCAACGTATTGCGCCAATGGCCCCAGATCGCTCGGATGTAGACCGGATTGTCGGGCGCCACCCGGTCGATGTCGTGTCGGTCGGGCCAGCGTTTCTCCGATAGGCACTCGGGCACGTTCCAGTATTGCGGCGGAACGCCGACCGGCATCGTGACGATCCAGTCTCCCGGCGCGGCGTCCCGCACCTGCGCTTCGATGATTTGCAGAATGTCGTCGATGCTGCGCGCGCCGGCGAGCGAAGGCTGTCGGTCCTTAAGGCCTTCGCGGTCCATGTGAGCGTGGCCGTCGACAAGGCCGGGAACCACGGTGCGGCCGCCGAGGTCGATCCGCCGCGCGTCCGCCGCAAGCCCCACCAGATCGGCGTCGCGGCCAACCGAGATAATGCGATCACCGGCGATCGCCACCGCCTCCGCGATTTGCGACTGCGGGTCCAGTGTCACGATCTTGCCTCCGGTCAGAATAAGGTCGGCGGCCGTCGTTCCGGTCATGGCGGGCGCTCCTGAATATTTCCGCTGGCCCGCAATGGGATCACGCCTCGACCTCCGCCACAAGGGTGCGCGCCGCGGTGATCCTTGCGTTGGAAATGGTCCTCGCTTACGTTTTGCCTCTATCCACGAGACCGTTGGCCGCCCGCCAATAATTGAATATCGCGGTTGCCTGTGGTGATCCGGGGTTCGACTAGAGAGGTTCAAAAATGCCCAAGGCTCTCTCCAAAGAAGCGGTCGAGCAATTCCACAATCACGGCTTCCTCTCGCCAGTCCCCGTCCTATCGCCGGAGGAAGCGGCGCATTTTCGGGACTGCCTCGAGCAATTCGAAGCAAAGTACCCAAGCGACGTCAAGAAGCTCAAGAGCAAGTCGCACCTGCTGTGCCCTTGGGTCGAGGATATCGCGCGCCACCCGCGCATACTCGACGTCTACGAAGACCTCATCGGTCCGAACATTCTCTGCTACAGCATGGCTTTCCGGATCAAGGACCCGGACGGCAAAACCCATGCAGGCTGGCACCAGGACGGCGCCTATAACCCGATCAAACCCATCCTGGTGATCGGCGCGCTCGCGCTCGCTGAATGCTCCGTGGCGCATGGCTGTCTCAAGGTCATTCCCGGCTCGCACAAATCCGGCGTCCTGCCGCATACGGATACGGGCAATCCGGATAGTATCCTGTCCCGCGGCCAATACATTTCCGCCGCTATAGACGAGTCGAAAGCCGTTGATATTGTGCTGAAACCCGGCGAGATCGGCCTTTTCGATGCCGGGATCATTCACAGTTCCGGGGTCAACCTCTCGGATGAACGCCGCCTTATCGTGCTGGTGGAAATGATACCGACGCACACCGAAGTCCGGGCGCATCGCGATTCTGCGATGTTGGTGCGCGGGGTCGATACCTATGGCCATGTCGATATCGACCCGTCGCCGAAAACAGAGTTCGGCGCGGAAGAGCTGGCGGCTTGGCGCAACGCGACGAGGAAGACAGGCAAGAACGTGTTTGCCGGCAGCCCCCTCGCGCCGACCGAAGTTTATGGCGGCCAAGCGTCCAACCGCTCATGAGTGGCCGCGCGGCGACTCAATATGGCGCTACGTGGAATGTTTTGCAGAGCTGAAGTACAGTCCGTACTGTCGAATATCAATTACTTAGAAGATCGGGGAAGCATCGAAATGTCCGCTAAACTACCGTCATTTTTACCAATTCAGATTGTCGTAAGTTTTCTCATCGCTTGGGGCGCTTGGTACTCGAATCCGGTGCTTGCACAAGAATCCGGGGCAAAAATTTCCAAAGATGCATGGGGCGTCGTCGTCCAACGGAAAAAGGCGGCCGAGATCATAAAATTTTTTGATCAGAATGATGACGGTAAGATCGACCTAACCGAGTATACGTTGCGGATCGTGGCTTACTTTATAAAGCTCGACAAGAACGATGATGATTTTGTTCCACCCGACGAAATTCCGACTTTGCATAAACGCGCATTCGATGAAATGGATCAAAATAAGGATGGAAAACTCTCGGGGTATGAGTTTGCAACGGCGAAATCATTGGACTTTGAGAAGATCGATGCGAACAAAGACGGATTCATAACGCTCGATGAAGCGGCGGCCTATCTTGCAAAACGACATAAAATGTAGCAACAGTCGGACACCGATATGCCCTTTGTCTGAGCGGTTTGCCGCCACGGCGGCGGACGTTGCTCAATAAGGCCCCGGAACGATCTCGCTGCCGTCGAAGAATCGCTTCGGGCGAAAGCGGCTGAGGTCGTGGCCGGGTTCCCGTCCCAACATCAGGTCGGCCATGACGCGGCCGATCGCCGGACCGATGCCGAAGCCGTGCCCGCTGAGTCCGGTCGCAATGTAAAGGCCCGACAGCCGGTGATCCTCGCCCAGGGTCGGCACTGCGTCCGGTGTGACATCGATCATGCCGGCCCATGCCTCGGCGAGCTTCACGCCCTGCAACGCAGGATAGCGTTTCGGCAGACGCTCCTCGATATGCCGGATCACGGCAGGGGACGGATCCGGATTCAGCACCCGCATCCGTTCGAAAGGGCTGATTTCGTCCGCGCTCCACTGGCGGGGCGCACCCCAGGCGCCGGGATAACCCTTGGGCGCGCCCGGCCGCAGCCGGACATCCTTGGCAGAGAGCCGCAGCAATTTGAGAAATTTGGTGAAATATTTGAACGATGACGCAGACAGATAGTGTTCTGCCAAATCGCCCGTCGCCACCGTATAGCCGTCATCGGTTCTCCGCCGCAGTGCCAAGCCGGGGGTCGATATGTTGTGGGTGTAGGCCGCCGGCGCCGCCTCGGTTCGCGCAACCGTCGAGCGAACCGCCAGTTGCGGGAGATCCACTCCGGCATTGGCCGCGAAATGCGTCGACCAGGCGCCGCCGGCCAAGAGCACCTGGTCGCAGCGCACGCGGCCGGCCTCGGTAACCACGCCCGTCACCCGGCCCGCTTCGATATCGAGCGTCCGAACCGCGCAGCCTTCGATGACGGCCGCACCCAAGCGGCCGGCGGCGCGGGCCAGCGCGGGAATCGCGACAAACGGCTCGCCCCTTCCGTCGGACTCCGTCACGACACCGGCAATCCAATCGCCGGTAATGTTCGGGTAGCGCGTCGTCACTTCCGCCTTGGACAACAGCTTGGTGTCGAGTTGATGCTCTTTCGCCAGATCGTGCCATTCGGTGTATTTCTTCAGCCGCGCTTCATTGTCAATAAGGTGCAAACAGCCGGACTCGGTAAAGGTGAGATCCGCCTCGCCGGTCTTTTCCGCCAGGCCGCGCCAGATGCGGTTGGATTCCATCATGATCGGCAGTTCGGCCCAGTCGCGTCCCTGCTGGCGCACCCATCCCCAGTTGCGGCTCGACTGTTCTCCCGCCACCCGTCCTTTTTCGCAGAGCAGGACTTTCGCGCCGCGCTCTGCCAGGAAATAGGCGCTGGCGGTGCCGGCAACGCCCGCGCCGATCACGACGATATCGACCGTCGCCGGCAGCGGATCCGCAAAGACGACCGGGGATTGATGGGTGATCATCGGCATGACGGTGTCTCGCGTTGCGACGGTTTCTATGGAGATAATCGGTAACGCACCGGGGAGGCTTTGTCGATGAAGGGTCCGCGTTCCGAATTGGGTGGCAGTCGTGATATAGGAGGAATGGAAATTGAATGAGGCGATGCGGATGCTCAAGGTGAAGTCCGTCGCGAGGCGCCCCGACGGTGGACCCCATTAGCCCGGGCCAGCAATTGCCGGGGCTGGTGCTGTGGGCACATGGCGGCGGCGGACAAAGTCGTGTGTCCGAAGCTCTTGCGGCCCGGCTTCGATCCATGGGGCACTTCTCGGAGGTTGCGCCGTGCTCCTTGAAGGGGAATCCGGGGTTGGCCGAAACGCTGCGGGGCATGGCCGCCGAACAGGTATATCTGGTGCCGCTGCTCATGGCCGAGGGGTACACCTATCGCTCAGTGCTGCCGCGATTGCTGGCGAAGACGCCCGAGCGGCGTGTCGTGCAATGCCGGCCAGTCGGCGTCGGTCCGGGTCTCGATGCCGCTATCATCGCGCAGGCGCTGGATGCGTGCGCCGCTCGAAATTTCACGCCTGGCGAAACTACCCTCATGTTGGCGGCGCATGGAACGCAGCGGCATGCGGGGTCGGGTGATGCGGCGGAAAGGATAGCAAGCGGGATCGCGGCGAGACGGCAATTTCACCACGTGTGTGCGGCCTTCCTGGAGCAACCGCCTTTGGTCGAGATCGTGCTGCAATCGATTGCGCCGAGGCCCTGCGTGGTTGTGGGATTTTTCATGGATTACGGTACCCATAGCACCGATGACATCCCTAAAATTATTGCGGCGGTCCACCCCGACGCGGCGGATGCCGGGCCGATCGGTGCCCGGCCGGAGATCGCGGAGATCATCCTGAATCTCGTTCAGGCCGAGGCGTCGCCGGAGGGCTGATACGCGCTCGGCAGTTTCGCCCGACTTTCTCCCGCAGCCGTTCGATGCGAAACTATGGCAAACGGGAAGAACGGATTTGGATTCGGACTCAAGACAGAATTCCGCAGGCATCGGCGCCGCGGTTCCCCGATTCGAGGACGCGCGCCTGCTGTCGGGTCAGGGGCAGTATAGCGACGATCTCAATGCTCCGGGGCAGACCTACGCGGCGTTCGCCCGGAGCGATCAGGCGCACGCCCGCATCCTGTCGATAGACACCAGTGCGGCGATGGACATGCCGGGCGTCGTCGCGGTGTTGACCGGCGAAGATTATCGTGCCGACGGGTTGAAGCCGTTGCCGGCGCGGGGCAATCCGCTGGATGTCGAACTCACCAATCGGGACGGATCGGAAATATTCTATCCGGGCATCGATCCGCTGGCGACCGACAAGGTGCGCCGTGTCGGCGAGGCGATCGCGCTCGTCGTGGCGGACACGGCGGATCACGCCCGTGATGCCGCGGAACGGATTACGGCCGACACCACGCCGCTGCCGCCTGTTGTGGATCAGGTCACCGCGTTACAACCCGATGCGTCCCGGTTGTGGGACGAACGGCGTAGCAATCTTTGCATTGAAGATCAAAAAGGCGATCCCGAAGCGGTCGCGGTGGTATTCGCCGAGGCGGCGCACATCGTGCGCCTGGAATTGGTGAACAATCGGGTGACCGGCGTGCCGATGGAACCGCGGGCGGCGATCGGTGAATACGATCCCGACTCCGGTCTCTACACGCTGCATGCGGGCAGTCAGGGGGTGAATCCCTTTCAGCGCATACTCTCTGCCGTCTTCGACCTGCCGCTGGAGCGGTTTCGGGTTATCTCCCGGGACGTCGGCGGCGGTTATGGCACGCGCAACTCGCTCTATCCCGAATTTGCGCTTGTCGTCTGGGCGGCGCGGCGGCTGGGCAGGCCGGTCAAATGGACCGGCACGCGGAGCGAGATGGCGCTCGGCGACTATGCCGGCCGGGATCTGGTCACGCGGGCCGAACTGGCGCTCGATGCGGACGGGCGGTTCCTGGCAATCCGGACAGAGAATATCGGCAATCTCGGCAGCCACGCCCTGTCGTTCGTGCCGATTGCCCGCGGCCCGACCGTAACGACCGGCCTGTACGATATCCCGCTTGCCGATGTCGTTACCAAGGGGGTGTGGACCAATACGACGCCGGTGACCTCCTACCGCGGCGCCGGCCGGCCGGAGGCGACTTTCGTGCTGGAGCGCTTGATCGATCTCGCCGCCGGACAAACGGGGATCGATCGGGTCGCGCTGCGGCGCCGCAACCTGATACCGGACGACGCCTTTCCCTATACGAACGCGCTCGGCGTCACCTACGACAGCGGCAGGTTCGAACGCAGCATGGATATGGTGCTCGAAGCGTCCGATTGGGACACATTCGGGGCGCGCCGCGATTCTGCCGCCGGACAGGACCGCCTGCTGGGAATCGGCCTCGCGAATTACGTCGAGACCGCGACCGGCTGGCCGCTCGAACGCGCGGTCATGGAGGTGCTTCCCGAGGGCCGCGTTGACATGGTTGTCGGGTCGCAATCCAGCGGTCAGGGCCACGAAACCACGTTCCGGCAGATCGGCTCGGCATTTCTCGGCGTGCCGTACGACTGCATCGATTTCCGCTACGGCGACACGGCCTTCGTCAAGGACGGCTCCGGGTCGCACTCCGCCCGGACGATGCGGGTCGGCGGGCACTTGTTCAGTCAGACACGGGACGCGATCATCGTCCGCGGCACGGCGATCGCTGCGCATGTGCTCGAATGCGCCATGGAAGACGTGCAGTTTGCCGATGGGCGCTTCGCGGTTTCGGGCACCGACCGGTCGATCGGCCTGTTCGAAGTGGCCGCGGTCGCGCGGGATGACGCTGCCGGCCTGCCAACCGATATCTCGGGACCGCTGCGCGAGAGCGCACGGATCGACGTGTCGATGCCGGCCTACCCCAATGGCTGTCACGTCGCCGAGGTGGAAATCGATCCGGAGACGGGCGTTGTCATGTTACGGCGCTACACGGCCGTCGACGATGTTGGGAAAATCGTCAATCCGGCCATTGTCGAAGGACAGGTGCATGGCGGAATCGTGCAGGGCGTCGGCCAGGCCTTGTGGGAACGTGTCGCCTACGATCCGCGTGACGGCCAGCTCATCACCGGTTCCTTCATGGATTACGTCATGCCGCGCGCCGGCGACTTCCCCTTGTTCGCGGTCGGTCATAACGAAGTGCCGACGGCGACCAACCTGATGGGCGCGAAGGGCGGCGGCGAGGGCGGCACCACGCCGGCGCCGGCGGCCGTGGTGAATGCCATTGTGGACGCGCTGTCGGCGTACGGCGTGACGCATCTGCAAATGCCGGTAACTGCGGAAAAGATCTGGCGTGCCATCAGGGATGCGGATACCGCATCGTCCTGAACCGGGCTGTATTGCCATCTAATCCTGCGGCCGCTTCGTACGCAGCAGCAGAACCAGCGGCAGCGCACAGAGCGTGGCAATCGTCATGATTTCAAAATTATGCAGGTAGGCGATGAATTCCGCCTGCAGCTCGATCATCCGGTCCAGGGTGAGCATTCCCTGCACGCTGTCCATGTTCCAGGTCTCCGGCAGAGCCAGATGGCGCAGCCGGTCGTTGTAAACGCTGACATTCTCGCTCAGCGCCGAACGCGCGTTCTGGGTGCTGGTGACCAATTGGGTGATCAGCAGCGATACGCCGACGCTGGACGCGATGCGCCGGTTGGCGGTCATTACGCTGGCGGCGTCGGGCCGCAGCGACGGCGACATGGTCTGAAAGGCGGCGGTCTCGGTGGGAGTCGACATGAAACCGATGCCGAGGCCTTGCAGCAGAATGGCGAGAATGATCGGTGTCGTGTCGGTCGCCGGCGTTATGGTGGCCAGCACCCAGGTCGAGACGGCGATGACCGCCACGCCCACCGCGATCAAGGGGCGCGGACTGAAGCGCATCAGCATGAAACCGGCAAGCAGCGATGCCGCCATGGTGCCGATGCCGCGATAAATCAGCAGGAAACCCGTTTCGATCACGGGAAAGCCGAGATGACGCTGAAGAATCGGCGGCAAGAGGGCCATGTAGCCGAAGAAAATGAAGCTGATGAAGAAATCGAGCACGAGGCAGATCGAAAACTCGCGGTTCTTGAACACCCGCGGATTGAGATAGGGCTGCCGCGCCGTCGTGCAGTGGAGTGTAAAGACGTAAAACGCGCTCACCGCGATCATGCAATAGATGACGATCTCTTCGGAATCGAACCAGTCGAGCTTTTGGCCCTGGTCGAGCATGAGCTGCATGGAGGCAATCGCAATGCTCAAAAAAACAAAGCCGAAAAAATCGAATTTTTTCGGTTCTTCCGGAATGTCTTTGGGGACGACACGAATGATCATGATCAACGCCGCCAACCCAAGCGGAACGTTCATCAGGAACACCGCGCGCCAGTCCAGCAACTCGGTCAGCAGGCCGCCGATAACCGGCCCGATCACCACCGCGCTCATCCGACCGGTCTGCAGCCATCCAAAGGCAGGACCCTGCTGGCTCTTGGGGAATGTGGCCAGCACGATTTGGAACGTCAGCGGATTGAGTCCGGCGCCGAAGAAACCTTGCATGAACCGGAAGCCGACCAGTTCGGCCAGGGATTGGGACTGGGAAACCAGCAGCGACGACGCCACGAAGCCGAGGATGACGGCGATAAAGAGCCGCCGGCGTCCGACTTTTCGGCTGAGCCACGCATAGAGCGGGGTAAACATGGCCGACGCCACCAGATAGGCGGTGAGCACCCAGGAAATCTCGGTGATCGTTGCGGACAGCGCGCCCATCATGGTGGGCATGGCGACACTTGCGGCAAAGGTGTCGGTCGCCTGCATCGCGCCGGCAGGCATTATCGCGAGCGCGACCAGCATCCGTTGCCGCGGTGAAAGCGGCGTTTCCTCCGCCGTTGGATCGATGGCGCTCATGGCAGCATGGGTGGTACGGCCGGTTCGTTTGGAGTCCGTGGACAGTGTAGACGCTTATTGAACCCTGGTCTCTACGGCGCGGCGCACCGGCGTCACCGGGTGCTCTGTTTGATCGCTAGGCATCGCCATTTTGTGGTAGGCTTTTTCAGGGGAAAAGGCTTTCGGAGGCGTTCAATGTCGATTCGCAGTGTTCTGGTTCCCTTTTTCACATCGCCTAAATCGGATGATGCGCTCCGTCTTGCCGCGGCGATCGCAAAGCGATTCTCCGCCCATGCTCATGTCGTGCATGGAGAGGTAACGGATCCGGATATCTTCGTTCATCTCGAAGATCCGCTCATGACCACCTACCAGGAGGAGCTGGCGCAAACTTTGGAGAAACGGTCGCAAGACCATCTGCGGGAGGTCAAGGCGCAATTCGACGCCGCGATGAATGGTTTGGATGTGCCGTTGGTTGACGTGGCCAGCGCCACAACACTGCCCAGTGTAACCTGGGAGACGACTTCGGACCCCGAATGGGAAATGATTGCCATGACGGGCGCGGTATATGATTTGGTGGTGGTCGGTGGACCTGCGACGAACAACGAGATGGCGGTCGTCAACCTTTGCGCTGAATCGGCGCTTTTTCGTTGCGGTCGGCCATTGCTGCTGTCGGTATCCGACGGCCCGGAATCATTCGGTACGCGCGTCTTGATCGGATGGAACCAAAGCGCGCAATCCGGCCGCGCCGTGAGTGCTGCGATGCCGTTCCTGAAATCCGCGGAAGCGATTCGCGTGGTTGCGATCGAAACGGGTTCGAAGAAGGGACCGCCGCCCGAAGCTTTGGCCCAGAACCTTCTGCTTCACGGGATTGATGTCGAAATCAAGAAGATGGCGCCGGATTATCGTGACGTGGGCGAAGCCATATTGGACGAAGCAAAGGAATTCAGAGCCGATCTAATGGTGATGGGGGCCTATTCACACAACCGCCTACGCGAATTGATCTTCGGTGGTGTAACCGGACACATCCTCACCAACGCGGATCGGCCGATCCTGATGGCCCATTGAAAACCTTGAAAAGGGGAGACGCAAATGGCCGATAGCATTGAAGTTTCATGCCCCGATTGTGGCGAACGGAATTTCCATCCGTCCGATTGGCTTCAACGGCATTCGGAGATTGACTGCAAAAATTGCGGGACCGTGATTGACGTGGCGGCCAGCAAAACATGGGGCGAACTGAAGCGTTTATATAACGCACAACACAGTGACGGCCCGGTCCGACGGCGCTTGCCCTGAGCATACCGGGAACGGCTGGCTTTCTGATGGCGGCTCAAGTTAGCCCAATAGACGAACTATTTGTCGGCGGAAGGCGATTTAAAATCCAGTCAGGAGAGTTGCGTTAACGGGAAGCCCCGCCGCGGTGTGCGCTGGCGGGGCTTCTAGGCATTTTTGCCTTTGGTTCGGCATGCTGCCGACCGTTTGCGATCCTCCGAGGCGTCAATCCATAATACCCCGCGATCGCTGCGTAATGTGAATTTTATGTTGGCGGCTTGGGCAATGTCGACCGAGGCTCGGTCGGCTTGCTATCCAAGCCGTGCCCCCGCATTGCCGCGAGGGCTGCAAATATGGTCAGGTGGATCCATGCCTCCCTCCAGTGTGGTTTTCGCGGTGACGGCTATGGCTCGCCGGAGCGGGACTATGCTTGTCTTCTCCTGCGAACGGCGAATCGTTATCCGGCCAATCCGGGCGGTTCGCCAATATCCGTCAATAAAAGTGTGACTCCCCGCGCTGCCTTTCGTCAAGACGATAAGTTCCCTTGAAGGAACGGTATGAGGATCGCGCTGATCGCCGCCGGATTCTCGGCCAGTCCCATATGTTTCATATCGGGGACGATTGCGACCTGTGCACCCGGGATAAGCGCGCCCATTTTCCGTGCCATTTCCGGCGAGTTGCCGTGATCTTCCGCGCAGGCGAGCACCAGCGTCGGGCAACGGATAGCGGCGATGGCGTGCGTCAGGTCGGCATCGCCCTCGGCCAGTACGCGGTAGATCGCCGCATAGGCCACGGGGTCGTTGGCCGCCATCCAGCGCCGAACCCGGTCGAGCACGTCGGGCCGCTGCACGGCGAAATCCGCGGTGAACCAGCGTTCCAGCGCCGCATCGATCGTCGATGCCGGACCAAGGCGCTCGGCAAGGTCGAGTCGCGTCCGCATCGCGGCGCGCTCGGACTCGGTGCGGTCATGCGGAGAATTGAGAATGGCGAGGGCGGCGACGCGGCTTGGATGGGCCACGGTGAACGCGCGAACGATCATGCCGCCGAGCGAAAACCCGACCAGCCCGCAGGTCGGCAGATCGAGCGCGTCGATCAACCCATTCAGTTGATCAACGAAATGCTTCATTTGATACGGCCCCGTCGGCGCATCGCTACCGCCATGGCCGAGCAGGTCGTACCGGATCACGGTGAAACGGTCGGCGAGTCGCTCGAGCTGCCAATCCCACATGTACCGGTTCAGCCCCATGCCGTGCACCAAAATTACCGGTGGACCCGAGCCATCGATGGTTGCGACGGTATCATTGATTTTATTGGGCGGCATTGCGGGCTCCGGCTGTGTCGTTCCCAATCGTGGGAAAATTTAGCGCGCTGGCGCTATTTTGCGGTAGGACGAATGGAATGTCGTGCACACTGCGGTGAATTTGAAAGAATTTGCATCGGTGCGAATCTTTTGGATACTGTCGGCAATAACGCAGGCCGCACAAGCGGCGCGTCGAATGAAGGCGGTAAGGCCGGATGCGGCCAGCCATGCAGGCCTGCAGATAACAAGTGTTCTCGAAACAGGGAGAAAACATCATGAAAAAGACGTTTGCGGCGGGCGCCGCCATTCTTGCTGCGGCGGCGCTGGCGCCGGCACAGGCAGCGGAATTTCCCACCAAACCGGTCACTCTCGTTGTCGGTTATGGTGCGGGCGGCGGAACCGATTCTTACGCGCGCGCTATGGCGAGCGTGGCGCCGGAATTTATCAATCTGCAGCCGTTGATCGTCGTCAACAAGGCCGGCGGTTCCGGCATTCCGGCCGCCAAGTACGTGGCCGACTCCAAGCCGGACGGCCATACGCTGTATCTCGCATCGGGCGGCGCGTTCTATTTCTCGACCAAGTTCCGCAAGGCGCCGGTCGATCCGCTCAAGGATTTCAAGACCGTTTGCATGGTGGGCCGGCTGTTGCCGGCCGTCTTCGCCCATAAGGACGACAACCGCTACAAGAATGCCAAGGACTTGGTCGAGGACGCCAGGAAAAATCCCGGCAAGCTGCGCTTCGCCACGCCGGGCCGGACCAGCACTTGGGGCATCGCCGGGCTCGCCTTTGTCAGCCGCAATGGCATCAAGGCGCAGGACGTCCCGGCCAAGGGCGGTGCGCCGGCACGCGGCCTCCTGATCGGCAAACAGGTCGATTTTGCGGTGATCGGCATCCATCTGATCAATGGATTCCAGGACCAGGTCAAGGCGCTCGGCCTGATTTTCCCGGAGCGCGATCCGAACAACAAGAATGTGCCGACGATGAAGGAGCAGGGCGTGAACTTCACGGAAGTGTTCACGCCGATGCTCGTCATGGCGCCGAAAGGCGTTCCCGATGATCGGATCGCGGTATTGGACGCCGCGTGCAAGAAGATGACCGGCCACAAGGCGTATGGAAAGCTTTTGAAAAAGGCAGGGTTGCCGGCCAAGTATCTCAGCGGCCCGGATGCGACGAAATATTATCTCAAGCTGACCAACACTTGGGCGCCCATCGTGGACGAGTTGAAGAGCAAGAAGAAGAAAAAATAATCCATCTTGGACAAATTTTGGGGCGGGTGACCATTGCCCGCCCCAACAACACCCCATAGGAAGTGATGTCGGCACGAAGCGATCTCATCTCGAGCCTTGTGATGCTGGCGGTGACATTGGTTTTCTATATTGCCGCGCAGGACATCGAGGAAGACCCATTCGGCGTAGGCATGCAGCCTTACGTTTTTCCGAAAGCGATTTGTTTGTTGATGGGCGGCATGTCCGTGCTGATGATGGTCACCGCCGGCCTGAAGCTGCGACGCGAAGGCATTCTACTGGGGAGTACCGAGGAGGTACGGCTCTTCGCCGTCTGGGTTTTGCCGATGGCGGCGATCGCGTTCATCTATCTCGGTCTGATGAACCTGCTGCAGTACCTGATCCCGACAATTTTGGCGCTGTCCGCCTGCTTGGCGATTTTTGGCAATCGCGGTGTCAAATGGCTGGTGACCATTCCGGTGATCTCCAGCGTATTTTATTACGTCATATTTTTCGGCATCTTCCGCCTCTTGGAGCCGACCGGGATGCTGTTGGAATATGACAATTATTATATTTTCGGCTCGATGCGAAAGTTCCTCGGGATCTAGGCCGGCGGCCGGCGCAAGGGTGAAACAGGGAATAAGAAGAGAACAATGGACCACCCGATTTTTGACGGTATCGTAACGCTCTTCACCAGCGGCTGGGCGATATTTTACGCGGTCCTGGGCACGACGATCGGGCTGCTTGCGGGCGCGACGCCGGGACTGACCGCATCGGCCGCCATATCCATGATTATTCCGCTTTCCTTCTATTTGGAGCCGCTGTCGGCATTGATCTTCGTTTACACGATCGGCAAGTCGGCCAGTTTCGGCGGCTCGATCCCGGCGATTCTGTTCAATACGCCGGGCACGCCGCAGGCCTCGGCGACCCAGCTCGAAGGCTATCCGCTGACCCAGCAGGGGAAGCAGGGTAAAGCCCTCAAGATGGCGGTGATGGCATCCGCCCTCGGAGACACGTTTTCGGAATGCCTGTTGATCTTCGGCGCCGCCTTTATCGCCATCTACACCGCCCGCATGGGACCACCGGAAATCTTCGCTGTCTATTGCACCGCCTTCGTCATCATCGGCAGCGTTATCGGCAACTCGATGGTGCGCGGTCTCATCAGCACCTTGTTCGGGATCCTGCTGGCGATCATCGGTCTCGATCCGATCAGTTCCATGCCGCGCTTTACCTTCGATGTGAACTATCTCGAAACCGGTATCGGCCTGGTCCCGGTCCTGCTCGGCGTCTTCGTCGTGTCCGAAATTTTCGTTCAGATCGCTGATCGTGGGGCGCTCGGTGCGGAACGCATGTTGTCCAAAAAATCGGATGTGCCGGAGGATAACTACGTCACCTGGACGGATTTCAAGCGCAGTGCGCCGGTCATGGCGAAATCGACCGGTATGGGAACGATCATCGGCATGCTGCCGGGTGTCGGTGCGTCGGCCGCCTGTTTCGTGGCCTATGCCGAAGCGAAGCGCTCGGGTAAGCCCGAGGACAAATGGGGCAGCGGCGAGATCAAGGGCGTCGCTGCGGCGGAAGCGGCCAACAATTCGGTGTCGGGTGCGAATATCATTCCGCTACTCACGCTGGGAATTCCCGGCAGCGTTGCGGCCGCATTGCTCGGCGGCGTTTTCCTGATCCACGGCATGAACATCGGGCCCAAGATCTTCGTCGAGGAACAGGCCACGATTTACGGCCTGTTCGCCTCGGGGTTGCTCTGCATCGCCATCTATTTCGTCATGGGGTATTGGGGCAGCGGGATCATCGGACGGATCATCGCGAAAGTGCCCGTGCGGGTGATATATCCGTTCATCTTCATCACCTCGATTGTGGCGGTTTACGCCCTGCGCAATACATTGTTCGACGTGGCGATGATGTGCCTCTTCGGCTTCGTCGGATATTTCTTCAAGAAGTTCGACTACAGCCTGCCGGCCTTCATCATCGCGTTCATCCTCGGACCGGGCGCTGAACGGGCGCTGCGGCAGGCGCTGCTATTGTCGCAGGACGGGGCCATGATTTTCCTCGAACGGCCTTTGGCGGTGTTCTTCATCCTGCTGGCGGTGGCCGTGATCGGCGTGCGGATCTATCAGACGCTAAAGCAAGACACGACGAGCAGCGTTCCGTCGGTCCAGGAATGAGCATGGGGTCGATGAGCGTAAACCGCTGACGAAATTTCGGTCGATGGACAGTCATGATCTAGAGGGGACCAAGCGATGACGCAGCCCTGCAATCTCATTCTCTTCATGGCCGACAATCACAACCGCGCCTATGCCGGCTGCTATGGCCATCCGGTAGCCCAAACGCCGACGATCGACCGGATTGCCGCCGACGGCGTGCGCTTCGCCAATGCCAGTGCCGCATCGGCGGTTTGCTGCCCGGCGCGGGCCGCCATTGCAACCGGGCGGTATCCGCATCAGACCGGATACTGGGACAATTCCCTGGTTTACGACGGAACCGTGCCGAGCTGGCATCACCGGCTGCGGGAGCAAGGGCATACGGTCACCTCGATCGGCAAATTGCACTATCTCGAGGAGGGCCGCGACTACGGCTTCACAGAGTCGCAAATCCCGATGCACATTGTCGAAAGCCAAGGCGCGTTGTTCGGATTGCTGCGCGCGAGCGATGAGGGCGAGCGGTCCCGGCCGTCGCCGCGGCTGCAATACAGCCGTACCGGCATCGGCGATACGGACTATGTCCAGTACGATCAAGAAATCACCAAACATGCCGTCGCGTGGCTGCAAGATCATGCGGCAGCGCGGGACAAGCCGTGGGTTCTGATGGTGTCCTATGCGGCGCCGCATCCGCCCTTCGTCGCGTCGAAACGGCTGATGGACATGTATCCGCCGGACCGCATGCCGCTGCCGCCGCAGTTCTTACCGGAGGAACAGCCGCACCACCCGGCGGTCGATCATATCCGCCGCCTGCATCAATTCGAGGAACTCTGCTCGGAGGAATTCGTCCGCAACACCGTCGCGGGGTATTGCGCGCTGACCACGCATATGGACGAGCAGATCGGCGCCGTCATGAAAACCGCCGAGGACCTTGGCGTGCTGGAAAACGCCCGCGTTGCCTACATTTCCGACCATGGCGAGGCGGCGGGTCATCATGGCCTGTTTGCCAAGTCGATCGTCTATGAGCATTCGCTGGGGGTGCCCTTCGTGATGGCCGGTCCCGGCATCCCGCGCGGCCGCGTCGTCGATCAGATCGTTTCGCATGTCGACTTGTTCCCGACGATTGTCGAAGGCGCCGGTGCGCGACTGGACGGGCAGGACGCGGATTTGCCGGGTGTTTCCGTATGGCCGGCGATCGAGGGGCGGGAAGTCGGCCGCCTGGGGTTCGCCGAGTATCACGGTCACGGCTCGAAGAGCGGCATGTTCGCGCTGCGCGACGGCCGCTACAAATTGCTGTATTTCGTCGGCATGCCGGCCCAGCTTTTCGATCTCGAGGCCGATCCGGGGGAGACGCAGGATTTGATCGACACGCCGGATGGTCGCGAACGGGCGGCGCAGATCGAGCAACGGTTGCGGGAGATGCTGGATCCGGAAGCGGTCGATGACCGCGCAAAATCGGATCAACGGGCGCAGATCGAACGGATGGGCGGCGTCGAGGCGTGCCTGAGCCACGGCAACTATCTGAACAATCCGGTTCCGGGTCAGGAGCCTGAATTGTTCGGTTTCGGCGAGGAGGCCGCGCGATGATCGGCGGTTGCGGAAAAACCCGTTAGCGCTTCACGCGGTACAACCGGAATCCATTGGCAATGTCCGTATTGATCGGCACGCGGCTCAGCCAATCGGGGGCCTTGTCGTCGAGCAGGCGTTGATAGAGCGTGCCGTCTTTGGATTCCTGGTGATAGAAGCTGCGTTCGCCAATGGATGGGCAGACAATCAGGAGGTCCACGCCACGCCGATTAATGATGGCGCGGCTCTCGCTGTCGACAGTCGTGGCCAACATGCGATAGCTGTCGAAAATGCCGCCGCCGTTGCGATGATAGGGCGCGCCGACGACGCTGTGGGGCGTGCGGTAGACGATCTCGGGACCATGATCGAGCAGCCCGCCGATGATCAGCGGGGTCGCGCCGAGCCCTTCAGGGTCGTTCAATACGTCGGAGATCGGTTCGATCCGGCATTTCGGATTTGCCTCGCCGGCTTCCGCCTGCCGGTAGGATGATTCGATAATCATCCCGGTCAGGGTCGTGCCGAACATCAGCATGACCGTTGCGCTGATTCGGATGAGCTGTTCCTGAAACGCCGATCCGGCGCCCTTCCGCTGATCGAACAAGCGGCCAATAATCTCCGCCAGGGCGATGGCGCTGAGAATTTCAACAAAGGGCGCGAACCGAGCGTGTTTCAGGGCGAACAGGAAATAGAGCAGGCTGATCATGCCGAGGAACAGCCAGCGCGGCCAATTCGGATCCTGCCGCTCGCGCCAGCAAATCCATCCGAGGAGCGCGAGGCTGGGTACGGCCACGCCGATCATCATAAGAAACGTTCCTACTCGGTACATGCTCTTGGGCAGCAAAGGCCGCAATTCGGCGACGCGGTCATGCCAGATCGGAACGATGCGGGGGTCGACGGCGGAGAACGGCCCGGTGAAAAACAGCGGGAACAGGTTGGCAAGCAACGCGATTCCGAAGGCGCTGGTCACACCGGCAATAAGCAGCCGATGCCGAAGCACGCCGCCGGACGCGAATAATCGTGTGCCGATGACCGCCGCACCCCAGAATGCCAGGGTGACCAGGGCAATCATCATGTGCACGAAGGAGATTCGGTCATACTCGACGGTCAGCCAATCCGCCAGGGGCCGTTCAATCGCGATCGCCGCCGCCATGCAGGCGGCAAAACCGATCGCCGCGTTCAGGCCTTGGCGTCCGCCGCTGCCGCGAAGGATCCAGTTGAGCGCGAGCGCCGCCTGGCACAATGCCACGAGAATCAGAAGTTCGATGCTGACCCACAACGCGAACCCGAAGCTCGCACCGGCGAGAAATGCCAGGCGCGGGGGGGCGGTACGGGGGCCGAGCAGACGCAGCATGAAGCCGAGACATAGAAGGAATGCGAGGAATTGCAGGCTGTGATGATCCGCGCGGCCGGTCATCGAATAGCTGAGCACCGCCGGCTGCAGCAGCAAGACGAAGACCGCCATGAACGCCCGGTCGCGATTGATCAGGACGCGGGCTGCCCAGACCATAGTGATGCAGCAAAGCAGGGCGATCAGCGGGGCGCTGCTTGCGGCCGCCGCGAACAAGGCTTGTTCGGCGGATACGAAAGGCAGGATAAGGAGCGCGAGCGCCAGGATGATCGCGTCCATCGGACGCGTCCAATGCAGTGCATCGCCATACGGCGCGTTGCTTCTTTCGATGATGACATCGTACCAGTTGCCGGTCGCCAGCAACTCGCCGACCCGCACCAGCCGCATATAGCCATCCGGGCCCAGCAGCTCGCCGTTGAAGACCGGGGCGGCGACCGATGTCGCCAGGGCGAGATGAAGAGCCGCCCATAAACAAACGACGATCAGCCAAGGAATATAATTCGGACTGTCGGTCCGGGAGTCGGTCATAGGAATGTGGCCTGCTAGGATGACGCGCGCGAAACCTCTATGATTGTTTAAGGAAAAATGGTTACCAAAAGGTTGCGTGGCCGGGTTCGAGGGCACGACCAACGTTGAGTCAGCCGATGCGTCGCGGACTCGCCGGGTCCGGCACGAAATATAGAACTGGAGGGAAGAATGCCGATTATTGCCGCCGACAAGATTCAGAAAACCGCTGCCGTACTGCTCGAGGGCGCCGGCGCCAGCGCGAAGGAGGCGGAGATCGTGTCGCGCCATTCCATCGCAGCCAATCTGGCGGGGCATGACTCGCACGGCATCATCAAGATTCCGACCTATATCGACCGCGTAAAGGACGGCCATATCGTGCCGGGCGCACCGTTCGAAATCGATCGCGAGACCGCGACTACTACCGTGATCAACGGCAATTGGGGCTTCGGCTATGTGGTGTCGGAACGGGCGACGGAAATCGCCATCGAGAAGGCGAAGAAGAGCGGCGTGGCGGCGACTACGATCTATCAGCAAAGCCATGTCGGGCGGCTGACGGACTATCCGCTGATGGCCGCCAAGGAAGGCCTGATCTGCATGATGACCGCGGATTCGGGGCGAACGAAGAAATCCGTGGCGCCCTTTGGCGGCCGTGAGGCCCGTCTCGGCACCAACCCGCTTTGTATTGCCATGCCGTCGAACCTCGATGGGCCGTTCTTCATCGACTTCGCGACGTCGGCCGCCGCCGCGGGCAAACTCGAAGTCGCCGTCTCGCGCGGCGAGGACGTGCCGTTGGGCTGGCTCCTCGACAAGGATGGTAACCCGTCGACCAACCCGAAGGATTTGAGGGCCGGCGGTGCGGTACTGCCGTTGGGCGGGAACGAGGGGTACAAGGGCTACGGTCTGTCGGCGATGATCGAGATTTTCTCGGGTATTCTGCCCGGTCTCGGGTTCGGCGTGGATCCGTCCGGCAAGCACAATGACGGCGTTTTTATCGCCGCGTTCGATGTGGAAGCGTTCCGGCCGCTTGAAACCTTCAAGCAGGAAGTGACCGATTTCGCCAACTACCTGAAGTCGACGCCGGTGGCCTCGGGCTTCGAAGAGGTTCTGTACCCGGGCGAAATCGAGTATCGCAAGGAACAGAAACTTCGTGCGGAAGGCATCTTCGTCGAAGATTCTACCTGCGCCAAATTGAACGCGCTGGCTGAGGAATTCGGCGTTGCCGGCAAGGTCGACCTGGGCTGACGCCGGGACGCCGGAGGTGAAACGATGAGCTGGGTCGGCAGCCGCGTCAAACGGGTCGAGGACCCGGCCCTGCTGATGGGGCAGGGCCGTTTCGTCGACGACTTGCATCTGCCGGGCATGGTGCAGGCGACGATTTTACGCAGCATCCACGCCCACGCCGGAATCCGCGGTATCGACGCCGCGGCGGCGCTGGCGATGCCGGGCGTGCATGGTGTCTTCACGGCGGCCGACCTGCCGCCGGTTCTGCACGGCAAGCTGCTGCCGCTGCTCGCCCACCACCCGGCGATCCGCCATGTGCGGACGGCACAGATCCTGGCGCAGGATGAAGTTCGCTATGTCGGTGAGCCGATTGCGGTTGTCGTGGCCGATGACCGCTACTTGGCAGAAGACGCAGCCGAACGGGTGGTGGTGGAGTATGAACCGCTTGCGGTGGTGGCGGACTGCCGGGCCGCGCTGGAACATCCAGAGGCGCGCGCCCATGCCGATCTGGAAGACAACCTGACCGCGGAGATCCCGATGCAATACGGCGGCATCGATGCGGCGTTCGCCGGCGCGGCGCATGTCGTTCAGGAAAGATTGTTTCAGAACCGGGGCGGCGCGCAGGCGCTGGAATGTCGCGCCGTACTTGCGCTGCCGGATCCGGCTGAGGACGGCATCACCCTGTGGGCGAATACCCAGGCGCCGCACCGGCTGCGGCGGGTGCTGGCGGATTTGTTCGAGCAGCCGGAGGAGCAATTTCGCGTGATCGCCGAGGATGTCGGCGGCGGGTTCGGGCCGAAGGGGTCGAGCTATCCGGAACAGGTTGCCATTCCCGCCTGCGCCCGGCTGCTCGGCCGCCCGGTAAAGTGGATCGAGGACCGGCGCGAGCATTTCATCACGGCGTTCCAGGAGCGAGATCAATACTGGGATGTGGAGCTGGCGCTCGACGACGACGGCCGTATCCTCGGCTTGCGCGGCGAGGTCATTCACGACGGCGGCGCGTATCTGCCGATGCTGGGGGTAGTGCTGCCCTATATCACCGGCAGCACGGTGCCGGGACCCTATGTCATCCCGGCCTTCGACCTTACGGTCAAGGTCGCGTGCACCAATATGATCTCGTGTTCGCCGGTGCGGGGCGCCGGGCGGCCGCAGGCGGTCTTTGCGATGGAGCGCCTGATGGACCGGGCGGCGCGGGAAATGAAGCTCGATCCGGCGGAATTGCGGCGGCGCAATTTTATTCAGCCCGGACAAATGCCCTATGCGGTCGGCCTGACCTATCGGGACGGCAGCCCGCTGACCTATGACAGCGGCGATTATCCGGAAAGCCAGCGCCTCGCCCTGGAGGCGGCGGATTATGACGGTTTTCCGGAACGCCAGGCGGCGGCACGCAAGGCGGGGCGATATCTCGGCATCGGCGTCGGCAATTATGTGGAAGGCACCGGACTGGGCCCGTTCGAAGGCGTGACGGTGAGTGTCGGTGCAGGCGGCAAGATTACGGCCGTGACCGGCGCCAGCGCGCAGGGCCAGGGCCATCAGACCATGCTGGCGCAAATCGTCGCGGACGGCCTCGGCGCGCGGGTGGAAGACGTCGAAGTCAGGGGCGGCGATACGGCAAAGATTCCGCTGGGCGTCGGAACATTCGCGAGCCGGGTGACGGTCAATGCCGGATCCTCGGCGCAAATCGCCGCCGGGCAATTGCGCGAAAAGATCCTCAAGACAGCGAGCCATATGCTGGAGGCGGCGGCGGAAGATCTCGATCTCGCGGAAGGCCGTATCTTCGTCAAGGGCGTCCCCGATATGAGCATCACGCTGGCGGAGGTAGAGGTGTTCTCGAACGGCCGGCCCGGGTTCTCCATGCCGTCCGATCTGAGCCCGGGCTTGCGCGAAAGCGCGTATTTCACGCCCGAGCGCTCGACTTATACCAATGGCTGCCATGTCGCCGAGGTAGAGGTCGACGTGGAGACCGGCGGGGTGACCATCCTGAATTACGTGGCCGGCCATGATTGCGGCAAGGTGATCAACCCGTTGATCGTCGATGGTCAGGTGATCGGCGGCGTCGCGCATGGGGTCGGCAACGCGCTCTACGAATGGATGCATTACGATAGCGAAGGTCAGCCGTTGACCATCAATTTCGGCGAATATCTGATGCCGCTGGCCAGCGACATGCCGCCCCTGTCGATGGTCCATCTGGAGACGCCGACGCCGCTGAACCCGCTCGGTGTCAAGGGCGCCGGCGAGGGCGGCACAATCCCCGCGCCGGCGGCGATTGCGGCGGCGATCGAAGATGCGCTGTCGCCTTTCGATGTTCGCATAGCCCAGGTGCCGGTGACGCCGCCCTATCTGCTTGGCTTGCTCGACGGCAAAATCTGACACGGATACCCACGGGAGAACGTCATCGTGCCGAAGAATACCGAAAGCCCCTATGTCTTTCGCGCCAGCGCGGCGCCGCTGGTCGAGGACAGCCCGACCCTGAAGGTCAAGGAGGCGCACATGCTGGATGGAATGGCGTTGCGCTACCAGGAACGTGGTCCGGGCGGCGCGACGGACAGTCCTTGGTGCGAAACCGGCCACAGTGCCTTTATTCTGTCCGGCCGGCTGCGCTACGAATTTCCGGATCACAGCGTCGAAGTCGGCCCGGGCGACATGGTACACATACCCGCCGGCCACGATCATCGGCATCGGCCACACGTAGTGGGTGACGAGACGGTGAAGTACTTTATTACCGAATTCGAGTGACCGAAAAATATCGATCGGCGCCACCGGCATTGATAGGCCGGTATGATCGAAATCAATGGTGGTCCGAGCCGACCTCTATAACTTGGAATCCTTAATTGTAACTGGCGGTTGGGTCCGCCAGGCATCGTCGGAAGTGGGGACAACCGGTTGTCCGTGTGGGGGACGCCCTTGGATGAATGGAAACGGATAGTCGCAATGGTCAAAGATAGATTTCTGACGAAATGCACAATAGCGGTTTTGGGGCTTATGGTTGCCTTTTTGAACGCGCCGGCAATCGCCGATGAATTGGATTTTGGCCATCGGCTGTATATCCAGAACTGCGCTTCCTGCCACGGCATCGGCGGCAAGGGTGACGGGCCATTGGTCGATTACCTGACCTTAAAGCCGGCTAATCTGACCGTGCTCGCGAAGAAGAATGTCGGCGTATTTCCTTTTGCCAAGGTGTTTCGGATCATCGATGGTCGCCGCGTTATCCGCGGCCATGGTGAAAAGAAAATGCCGGTCTGGGGCAGCCAGTTCCGGGCCGATCAATCGTCCCCGGTTGATCCGTCCCGGGTCGACGATTTCATCTTCGGGCGTATCTCGGCCCTGACATTCTACCTCGCGAGCATACAGGAATAAAGTCCTGTAAATTATTTGCGAGGGGCTTGATGTTTGCGGCGGCCATGGACATGTCTCTTATATAGTGGTGGCAATGGCGTTTGCGCATCCGCGACTGTTGCGAACGGGCGTGGTCGGTTAAAATGCGTGCGATTGGCCGAATTCCCCATAACGATCTAACCAGGACGCATGAAATGGCTCAAGCAGCACACGTGTCGACGGATCTGGATTTTGTCGAAGCCGAGTTGAACTATATCGTCGATGACGGCCAACCATCGATCCGCTACATCGATTGGCCGGAGGAAGAGCATAAGGCGCATTTGCCGACCTATGAGCCGCACCGGATGCGGATTTTCAACGGCCGCATGATCGACGAATCGTTCGAGCTGCAGAAACAGGGCTTTACCTTGGTGGGATCCCCAACAGCGGTGAAGGACTTCTACGATGAAGAGGAAGTCCGGCGTGTTTACTATCCGGAGGTCGAGCGCCTGATCAAAGCGCAGAGCGGCGCTGCCCGGGTCGTGGTTTTCGATCATACGGTACGGACGCCGGACAATGGCCGGCATGCCGAGGGCTGGATTCGCTCGACCGTGCGCTCGGTCCACAACGATTACACCGAACGATCGGCGCCGCAGCGGGTCCGCGATTTTCTGCCGGCGGATGAGGCGGAGCGGGCGCTACAGCGCCGGTTCGCGATCATCCAGACCTGGCGGTCGATTGCGCCCCGGGTCGA
>CAJHYV010000335.1_pt1 | contig 24049 bp, 23 predicted proteins | sample 9198851 | NCBI WGS metagenome assembly CAJHYV01 (sample SAMEA7708375, study PRJEB35096) | sediment metagenome | biome: marine neritic benthic zone biome [ENVO:01000025]; feature: sediment [ENVO:00002007]; material: shallow marine sediment [ENVO:03000034] sea grass bed [ENVO_01000059] ...
ACAGCGGGTGTACACGACGACGCCCAATAGGCCTTTAAAACGAGGTCCGCCATGTTCCGAGCGGTTTTTCCCCTTAGCGCATTGCTGCTCGGCATGAGCGCCATGCTGGTCGGAAACGGCCTGTTCTCGACGCTCACCGCGGTTCGCATGACGGTTGAAGACTTCGCCCCGGCGATGATCGGCGCCGTGGTCGCTTGCCATTCGATCGGCTTCGCGCTGGCCTGCTTCACCTGCGACCGGATCATTCAAGCGGTCGGCCAGATTCGCGTATTCGCCGGATTCGCCGCAACGCTCGCGGTCTGCAGCCTGTGTTTTCCAATCGTTGTCGATCCAATCGCCTGGATGGGGCTCCGCCTGCTTTTCGGATTTTCGGCAGCGGCAGTCTTTATGGTCGGCGAAAGCTGGCTCGCGGGCACGGCACCGACGGACATGAAGGGCAAGTTATTCGCGATCTACATGGTGATTAACAAGGCCAGTTTCGGTGCCGGACAATTGCTCTTGATCGCGGGCGACCCCGCGGGCGACCGGTTGTTCATGTTAACCGCGGCGCTTTACGCGATCTGCCTGATCCCGATTGCCTTGACCAGGATCAAAGTCCCCGAAGGACTTGTCGGTGAACGCTTAAACTTTCGCGCCCTCTACCGGTTATCGCCGGTGGGCGTTGCCGGCGCCATATGCGCGGGTTTCACGAATTCCGCCCTGATTGGCCTGGGACCGGTCTTCGCGGCCCGGCTCGGTTTTCCGGTCCCACAGATTTCCATTCTGATGACCGGATTTCTGTTGGGAAGCCTGCTGCTTCAATTGCCGCTCGGCCGGTGTTCGGATCGGTTCGACCGGCGCACGGTGCTGATCTGCGTCGCCCTGCTGACCGCGGCCGCCTGCCTTAGCATGAGTTATGGCGCGAAATCCGGGTTCGTCGGCCTGCTCGGCCTGTTCGCTCTGGTCGGCGGCCTGAGCGCCACGATCTATCCTATCGCGATGACCCATGCCAACGACCTCGCCCGGCCCGAACAGACGGTATCCCTACACGCAACCTTGCTGCTCGCCTTTGCCGCGGGGGCCAGCGCCGGCCCCATTTTCGCATCATTGGCGATGGAAAAGCTCGGACCGTCCGGGCTCTTCACCACGGCTGCCGCAGTCAACTTCATCCTGTCGATCTTCGTGCTCTACCGCATGACCCGGCGCGCGCCGGTGCCCGACGACAAGCAAGGAGACTTCGTTGCCATGCCGCAAACCTCGCAAACGACGCAGGCCGTCTCGGCGCTCGACCCGCGCAATGACGACGCCCAGATCGATTTCGACTAGGGCCGCAATGGCCCGCTTCCGCGCCCGTCAAGGCCCGTTCAGTTGATCGGATTGGGCTCCGCCTCGGCATCGTCCGGCGGCACGCCGTCGGTGGGAGCGGCATGGTGGTGGACCATCCGCCAGCGCGCACCCTCACGGGCGAATACATTGGTCGCGATCAGGTAGTCGCCGGCGATCTCCTCGAAGCAAATCACCACCGCGGCCTGCCCGTAAATATGCGCGCGCGGCGCCCGGCAGTTAATCTCGGGAGCATTGTCGCTGCTCAGAATAGAACCCCAGCTCGCCATGACTTCTTCCCGCCCATGCAGCGCGTCCCATCCCGGATGGATACAGGTCACCGGCACGGCCGTTGCCCAGGCATCCTCCATTGCGGCAACATCACGGTATTTGAAGGCCGTATAGAATGTCTCGTTGGCAAACAAGACCGCATCGTGATCTGACATTTGCGCCTCGGCGGGTTATTCGATCCTTATCTGATGCGCGAACTTCCGGCCGTCACTGACGGTAAGCTGCTTGAAGCCGAGCATCTTGCAAAGGTCGAGAAATGTAAAATAATCCTCGACCCGCTCTTCCTTGAAAAGCGGCGTCGCCCGGGCAACCGCCGTCAGCATGGCCAGCAAGGCGCGCATCCGGTAGCGGGTATTGAAGCTGTCGCCATACAGACCGACGATGATCATTTTCTCCGCTTCGGCGCCCTTCGAGAACATTGCATATTGCGGCGGATACGGGTTCGTCCGGATCATTTCGTTCATGACATGGGTCACGAAAGCGATACGGCTGCGGCGCGACGCCTCCGGCAATTGACTGGCCCGGGCAGAATAGGTTTCCCGCGAACCCGGTTTTGGATAGTAGTAGCCGGCATGGCGATCGGCGGCCTCTGCCACCGACCCGATCGTCAGAAATGCCATAGCGCCGAACACGAAAACCGAAAGTATCCGGCCGTACCGCATATTTTCCCCCGAATTCGCGTTGCGCCTCATTTCGCGCAAATCCAAACGCAGTGGCTAGCGCCGCGATCCCGCTCCGCTATACTGCACCCGCCGTGCCGGTAATGTTTCTGACAAGGTCGCTTGATGAAGAACAAGAATATCGCCTTTCTCGCAGCCGAAAATCCCGAAGCGATCGACGCCAAACGCGAGCTGGAATCACGCTATGACCATGTCCCCCCGGACGAAGCGGACATTATCATCGCCCTTGGGGGCGACGGATTTATGCTTCACACCTTGCACGAACACAAGGCCGAGAATGTTGCCTTTTACGGCATGAACCGCGGCTCGATCGGTTTCCTGATGAATGCCTATGAATTGGACAGCATCCACGAACGCCTGGCCCGGGCCGAAGCGGTACGTCTTAAACCGCTGCTGATGGTAGCGACCCGAAGCGACGGCAGCGTCGAATCCGCGCCGGCGATCAACGAAGTCTCGCTCCTGCGTCAAATCCAGCAGGCCGCAAAAATACGCATATCGATCGATGGCGTGGTCCGACTGGAGGAAATGATCTGCGACGGCGTCCTGGTCTCGACCCCCGCCGGCAGCACTGCCTACAATCTGTCCGCGCACGGCCCAATCGTTCCCGTCGGCAGCGATATCCTCTGCCTGACGCCGATCAGCGCGTTCCGCCCGCGGCGCTGGCGCGGCGCGCTGCTGCCGCATTCCGCCAACATCACTTTTGAAATCCTGGAGGCGGAGAAACGCCCGGTTAGCGCCTGCGCCGACTACACCGAAGTCCGCGACGTCGTGCGGGTGGAAGTCACCGAGGACCAAGACGCCTCCGTTACGATGCTGTTCGATCCCGAGCACGCGCTGGAGGAGCGCATCGTTAAGGAACAATTCCAGCCGTAGCCGGTAACGGGGCGGCATCGGTCCGAACGCGATCGCGGGCAAATTCGCAAACGGTGCCGATCAGCCCGTCGATATTCCGTTTCAGCGAATCGAATCCGGGCAAATACTCGAAGCTGACCTCATCCATATAGAGCGCGCGATTGATCTCAATTTGCAGGCTGTGCCGCCCTGCGGGCGGATCGGAATAGGCGCGCACGAGTTCAACGCCCTTGTAAGGATCGTTGACCTTCACCGTGTATCCCATCCGGCGCAAGGTTTCGCGCACCATATCCAGAAATTCGGTGGAGCAAGTTGTACCGTCCCGGTCGCCGAGCACAAAATCGACCTGGCCGGCGCCGTTGAGGAAATAGCCTTTCGCCCCCGACGGCATGGAGTGACAGTTTACATGCCAGACCGCGCCAAATTGACGGTGTAGAGCGTCGATGGATTGCCGCAACCGGTCGTGATAGGGCCGCCAGTACCGGTCGATACGCCGGCGCACGTCTTCCGGCGACAGTTTTCGCGCATAAATATTGATATCCGGCGGACATAGCCGCCATATCAATCCGTGCCCAAGCCGCGCTTTTTCACCCGTTCCCAGTTGCCCCGGCCAGCGGCTCGACAACAGCGCCGGATCCAGGTCGTCGATCGCCCGGTTAACGTCGACATAACTGCGGGGAAACAACGCCGCGATCAAATCGGCGCCATGACCGGGTGCTGCGGCAAACAGTTCATCCACGAACATATCTTCGGCGCGCCGGATGCGGTCAATCGGCACGATATGATCGAAATCGTCGGGATAATCCGCACCGCTGTGCGGTGAATCGAAAATTACCGGACATGCCGGCCCCACCGCCTTCAAATAAGAAAATACCCCCGGCACGCAGTCAATGTCCGGCGGCGAGCCGGTATCCGTCGAAAGCCTATGATTGCTCATTCAAATGACATGCTGAGTAGCGGCCTGGCGCAATTTCCCGAAGGGTCGGCTGCGACACACGGCACTTTTCCATCGCGTGCGGGCAACGGGGATGAAAATGGCAACCGGTGGGCGGGTCGATCGGCGAGGGAATTTCGCCTTTCACCGGTGTAAAATTCCGGCCTCGGTTATCGATGCGCGGCACTTCGTGCAGTAGCGCCGTCGTATAGGGATGATTAGGTTCCTTGAACAACTCCTCGGTCGGCGCGGTTTCGACGACGCGCCCGAGATACATGATGACTACCCGATCCGATAGGTGTTCGACCACACCCAGATCATGGCTGATGAACAGATAGGTCAGTCCGAGATCTTCGCGCAACCGCGTGAACAAGTTGATCACCTGCGCCTGAATCGAGACGTCGAGCGCCGCGATCGCCTCGTCGCACACCAGAAAAGACGGCCTGACCGCCAATGCTCGGGCGATGCCGATACGCTGCCGCTGACCGCCGGAAAATTGGTGTGGATATCGCCGTTTGAAGGACGGCTCGAGTCCGACACGGAGCATCATCTCATCGACGTAGTCGTCCAAGGTATCGGCCGACGCCAAGCCGTGATATTGGGCCGCCTCGCCAATGATTTCGCGCACCCGCAGCCGCGGGTTCAGGCTGGACATCGGATCCTGAAAAATCATTTGCACCTGCAGCGCCCAATCCTTGGCCTCGGCGGATGACATTTCCGCAACGTCCCGGCCACGGAACCGTACAACCCCATCCGATGCGGCATGGATGCCGGCAATAACCCGGCCGAGCGTCGACTTGCCGCAACCGGATTCACCAACCAGCCCGACCACCTCGCCGTCGTTTACCGCCAGATCGACCTTGTCGACCGCATGCACGACCTGTTCCTTGAGATTTCCCCCGAGCGTATTCACGATTTTCTCGGCGAGATCCAATGATTTCACGAAGCGTTTGGAAACGTGTTCAAGCTCGACCATGGCGCCGTTCATCAAGCCGGCTCCAGATGCGGATGGATACAACGGACCCGATGGTTGGGCTGAAGCGGGGCGGACAACTCCGGTTGACGCCGGCACGCTTCATCGGCGCGCGGGCACCGGGGATGAAAGGCGCAACCGCTCGGGATATCGAGCAGCGACGGCGCCATGCCGGGAATTTGCGCCAACTCCTCACCCCGCTTGTTGTGGCTCGGCACCGACCCGATGAGCCCCTTGGTATACGGGTGAAGGGGTCCGTCGAGCACTTCGTCAATGGTGCCGGTTTCGACAATCCGGCCGGAATACATCACACAGATTTTGTCGGCTAACCCGGCGACCACGGCCAAATCGTGGGTAATCCAGATCAAGGACATGCCGCGCTCGCGACAGAGTTTTTGCACCTCGAACAGAATTTGTCCCTGGATTGTGACGTCCAGCGCCGTGGTCGGTTCATCCGCGATAATCAGCTCGGGCTGGTGTAAAAGGGCGATAGCAATGGCCACGCGCTGGCGCATGCCGCCCGAGAATTGGTGTGGATAGGCGCTCAGGCGCTCTTCCGGCGACGGAATGCCGACCTGCCCCAAGGCATCGCGCGACCGCTCGAAGGCGGTGCGCCGATCGACCTTCTCATGCGCCTGAACCGCCTCGATCATTTGTGTATCGATGCGCAGCACCGGATTCAGCGTCATCATGGGGTCCTGGAAAATCATGGCGACGCGGCTGCCCCGCAATTCCCGCATACGTTCGTCATTCGCGCCGACCAGATTTTCGCCTTGGAACAGAATACGGCCGCTGACCACCTCACCCGGCGGGTCGACCAGCCCCATGATGGAGAATCCGGTCACCGACTTGCCCGACCCGGACTCGCCAACGAGTCCCATCACCTCACCCCGGTTGATGCTGAAACTCACGCCGTCGACGGCGCGGGCGACGCCCCCTTTGGTGAAGAAATAGGTTTTGAGGTCTTCGACGGTCAAGGTCGGCTGATTGTCGGCCATCACATCCTACCGGGAGAGACGTGGATTGAGGACGTCGCGCAAACGATCGCCGACCAGGTTAATGCTGACAATGGTGATCAACAGGGCGATGCCCGGATAAATGCTGATCCAGTACTTGCCGCTGCCCATATATTCAAAACCGTTCGCGATCAGCAGGCCGAGCGACGGCTCGGTCACCGGCAGGCCGATCCCGAGAAACGACAGTGTCGCCTCGAGCGCGATCGCATGCGCCACCTGCACGGTGCCCACGACAATCAGCGGCGGCAGGCAGTTCGGCAGCAGATGCTTGAACACGACACGGCGGTGCGGCAGCCCCAAACAGATCGCCGCCTCCATATATTCCTTGCGGCGTTCGACCAGGGCGGTTCCGCGCACGGTTCGCGCATAATAGGCCCACTGCACCACAATCAGCGCGATGATGATCTTGTCGACGCCCTTGCCAAGCGTCGCGAGCAGCACGAGGGCGATCAGAATCGCCGGAAAGCTGAGTTGCAGATCGACGATCCGCATGATGATGCTGTCCACGCGGCCGCCGAAATACGCCGCCGCCAATCCAATGCACACGCCAAGGCAGAGTGCGATGACGCCGCTCATCGCGCCGACGCCGAGGCTGATGCGCAAGCCATAGAACATCGCGCTCAGCATGTCGCGCCCGAGCCCGTCGGTGCCCAGCACCGCCGTCGTACCCGTCATCATTTTTTCGCCCGGCGCCAAACGGCTGTCGAGGATATCGACCGATGCCAGGTCATATGGATCGGTCGGCGAGAGCCACGGCGCAAACACGGCAATGAAGAAAACGCACAAGAAGACGCCAAACCCCGCTATCGCGAGCTTGCTTTCGCCAAAATCAGAAACGAAACGCTGAAACGGCGTCTCTTCCTTGACCGGAAGTGTTTCGCCGGTCAGGGCGCCATCGAGCGGCGCCTGTTCTGTTGCAATGGTCATGCCTGCACGTCCCGCAATCGCACCCGTGGATCAAGGATCGAATAGAGGATGTCGACCACGAGGTTAATGACAATAAACATGAATACGATGATCATAAGGTAGGCGACGATAACCGGCCGATCGAGCTGATTGATCGAATCGATGATCAACTTACCCATGCCGGGCCATGCGAACACCGTCTCCGTTACCACGGAAAAGGCAATCAACGAGCCGAATTCCAGACCGAGCACGGTGACGATCGGTATCAGGATATTTTTCATCACGTGTACGAAGATGATGCGGGCGTCGCCGACGCCCTTGGCCCGCGCGAATTTGATGTAGTCCTGGTGGACCACCTCGCGCGTGCCGGCGCGGGTCAACCGGATTACGAGCGATATTTTCAACAAGGCCAAATTGACCGCCGGCAACAACAGGTGCTCAAGCCCTTTCCAACTCAGGAAGCTGACCTGCATACCGAGAAATTCCTCGGTCGGCGCCCGCCCGAACGACGGTAGCCAGCCGAGCACCACCGCGAAGATAATAATGAACATGATGCCGACCCAGAATGTCGGCAGGCTGAACCCCAGGATGGAACTGGCCATGATGCTCTTGCTGACCAGGGAATCCGGCCGCAGGCCGGCCCACATGCCAAGCGGTATCCCGAGAAAGATGGCGAGCAACAATGCGGCGAACGCAAGCTCCATGGTCGCCGGCATTCGGTCCAGAATCAGCAGGAGGGACGGTTCGTTAAAGACGAAGGAATCGCCGAGATCACCGCGTACAGCGTTCTTGAGGAAAATCCAGTATTGCATGTGGAACGGCTTGTCGAGGCCGAGCGACTCGATTACCCGCTGCCGATCTTCCTGATCCGCATCGTCACTGACGAACATTTCCACCGGATCGCCGATCAGGAAAACGCCGGAGAACACGAGCATCGACATCGCGATGACCACGAATGACGCCTGAATGAGACGTCGAATTATGTAAACCGACATCGCTGGTCCCGTCCCGCCGACAAAAGAGCGATCGGGCGGCCCGGTAAGGGGCCGCCCGTTCCGTTAACCTGCTTACTTAGTCCGGTGAACGTCCGATGCAATCGTCCGCTCGTCCGTCCGGGCATCGTATCGCAACCCCGGTTTGGTCGCCCAGGTATTCACCTGATAGTGCAGCGGAATGATGCCCTGGTTCTTGCCGATCCCGAGCTCGGTCGCTTTCGCCAGCAGTTTCGCCCGCTTGGCATCGTCTACCGTCGCCAGCGCCTCGACAACCAGCTTGTCAAAGGCCGGATCCGAATGCCGTCCACGGTTTGACGCACCGAAGCCCTTCGACTTGTCGTGCGTCGTCAGCAGCGACTTCAGCGGCGATGAAGCCTCACCGGTTCCCGACCCCCATCCAACGAGGAAGAGGCTGAATTCCGGCGATTTGTTCTTACCGCCCTTGGAGGCCCGTTTGAAGTACACGTTCTTCGGCATCGTCGATACCTTGGTCGGAATTCCGCCGCGAGTCAGCATCTGCGCTATCACTTCACAGATTTTTGCATCGTTGATGTAGCGGTTGTTCGGCCCGTGAATGGTAAGTCCAAAACCGTTCGCGTAACCCGCCGCCTTGAGCAGCTTCTTGGCGCCCTGCGGATCGAATTTCTCTGGCGATAGTTTCGAAGAAACGCCAAAGAAACCCTTGGGCAGAAGCTGCCCGGCGGGAATCGCCAGTCCTTCCATGACGCGGGCGACGATGGCGTCCCGGTTGATCAGTTTCGAGATCGCCTTACGAACCCGCACATCGCGCAGCGGATTCTTTTTCATCGGTTTGCCGCTCTTGTCGGTAACGAACGGCGAGTCATCGCGGAACTGGTCCATGTGAAGATAAATCACCCGATTGGAGATACCCGAACTGAGGCGCACCTTCGAATTCTTTTTCAGCCGCTCCACATCGGTGGTCGGCACGTTGTCGATCATATCGACATCGCCCGCCAACAATGCGGCAACACGGCTCGGCGCCGAGGGAATGGGTTTCAACGTAACCTTGCTCCATTCGGCTTTTTTGCCCCAGTAATTCGGGTTTGGCACGAGGACGATACGATCGCCTTTTTTCCATTCCACGAATTTGTAGGGACCGGAGCCGCTCGTCGCGAGGCCGGTATTGAAGTCCTTCGTCGTCAGCCCCTTGTTGACGTCCTTTTTGCCGGAGCCTTTGGCATTCGAGGATATGACATGAGGCTGCGCCATATCGACGGGCATCAACGGATACGGCGCCGCGGTAATCACATGCACCGTATGCGAGTCGATTTTCTTGAAGGTCTTGCCCTTCAGATAGGTGCGGAAACTGGAATTGCCGCCGACATAGTTCGCAGCTCGATCGAAGGAAAAGATAACGTCGTCCGCGGTGAAAGGCGAACCGTCCGAGAATTTCACACCCTTTCGGAGCTTGAATTCCCACGTCGTGTCGCCGACCGGCTTCCACGATACCGCAAGCCCCGGCTGCAGCCGTTGCTTGCTATCCATTTCCACCAATCGGCTGAAAATATGCGCCATGAAGGCGTTGTTCGGGCCCAGATTGTGAAAATGCGGATCGATCGAAGATGGCTCCGAATAGATCCCGATGCGGAGTTCCTCCGCCACGGCGACCGACGAAACGGACGCGGCAACGGCGAGCGCTGCGAGAAACTGAAGGCATTTCTTAAGCATTGGTTGCTCCCTGACCTTAATATCCCCGAATGCCAATTTCATTAGAGCACCAGGACACCCCTTCTCTCACCCCTGAGATCCGGTTCAGGAGTGAGCATGTCCTACCTAACGGGCTAATTCAATAAAATGTAGGACTCAGGCGAGAAACTTATTCGATATACCCAGGCTTTACCCGAATGGAGGAGTAATTCAGTTGCTTGTTCAATAAGATGATAAACCTAATTGGGAATCATCCGGTCAAATTGGCCACAAGCGGCAATTTTTGGGCGCTCGGGCGTGGAATTCGATTGTATTTCCCGCCGGACCGCGCGGCTTGCCACCGATTTCCAACGTCGGCACTCTACTGAGCGAAACTGCATAAGATCGGAGACTTCGCGATGGCCGAACCGCTCGATATCCTGAACCCCGATCATTATGCCGCCGTGCGCCAACCGCCAGAGACCGCCGCGCCGCTTCCCAACTGGTGCTATACCAGCCAATCCTGGTACCGGGCTGAAGTGGAGAAAATCTTCATGAAGGCCTGGAATTATGTGGGTCATGCGAGCCAACTGCCCAATCCCGGCGACTATTTCACTTTGGACATCACCGGCGCACCGATTATCCTGGTGCGCGGCGAAGATGGCCAAATTCGCGGTTTCCACAATTCCTGCCGCCACCGCGGCTCGCGTATTGCCTGGGGCGACGGCAACTGCAAGACCTTCACCTGCCCTTACCACACATGGACCTACGCGACCGACGGCCGGCTGATTGCGACTCCGTTGATCGAGGAGGACACGCACCTCCGCCACGACGATCTGCCGCTCCTGCCGGTTCGGACCGAATCGTGGGCCGGATTCCTGTTCGTGACCTTCGACGATGACGCCGGTCCTCTGGCGGACTGGCTGGGCGACCTACCGGCCAATTGCGCCGCGTACGACCCGGAGAATTTGGTGTGTACGCGGCGCGTCACCTGGGACGTCAAGGGCAACTGGAAACTGCATTTCGAAAACTTCAATGATTCTCTGCACATCCCTTTCGTGCACGGCAGCACATTGAACCGGCAAACGGTTTCCAAGCGAGCACGCTCGAGCCATGAGGAAACCAGGGGTCAATACATCACCCATTTCACCAGCCACGAAGGCAGCCGCGGACTGATGGCGGGCGAAACCGGCTTCCCGCCGATCGAGACGCTGACGGACCGGTACAAGACCGGCACCTATTATCCCTGCATCTATCCGACGACGATGATGGCGTGGACGATCGACTGTATGTGGATTTTCGAGCTGCATCCGAAAGGCCCGGAAGCGATGCAGGTGGTCGGCGCCTCTTTTTTTCCCAATGACCGGCTGGACCGCAACGATTTCGCGGAACAGGCGGAGCGGTACTACTATCGAATGGACGCCATCCTACCGGAAGACAACGTCGCCGTGGAGAATCAGCAGCTGGGCCTGCGCGCGCCGGTCACCGCGTCGTCACGGTTTACCCATATGGAAACCCTGTCCCATGCATTCGACAAATGGGTGCTGGACCAGGTGCTGGATTGATCCGCCAACCGGCGACCCGTTATTCCACACCGAGTTCGAGAACGCGACCGATGGTTTCTACCGCCTTCAGCCCGCTGCCGGTCAAGATCATGACGACCCGCTCATCCCGGCGTATCTGACCGTCGGCGAGCAACTTGCTAAGACCCGCGCCGGCGGCCGCCGTGGTCGGCTCGACAAAAAATCCCTTCGCCAGAAAGTCCCGCAGTGCGGTAACGATTTCATCCTCGGTAACCGCGAGGCAGGCGCCGCCCGTCGGCGCCATTGCCGCCAGGACCTCCCGAAGGCGGATGGGCTTGGCGGAGGCGATGCCGTCGGCGATTGTCGGCATAGTATCGATCGGCACCGGCTCATCACTGCCGGCGGCATAGGCCGCGTAGTACGGCGCGGCATTGGCCGCCTGCACACCGTACAGCCGCGGCATCCGGTCGATTTCGCCGCGCGCCAGGAGTTCGGCAAAACCGAGATGGCAGCCGATCACGTTACTGCCTTTTCCCAGCGGAATGACGACGCAGTCCGGCGCTTGAAATCCGAGCTGTTCCCATATCTCAAATGCGAGCGTCTTGGTGCCTTCCAGAAAGTAGGGCTGATAGTTATGGCCGGCGTAGAACCGGCTGTCTGCCTGGTCGAGCGCCGCCTGCGCGACGTCGTCACGGCTGCCGGGGATCGCGACCACATCGGCGCCCATCGCAGCCATCTGATAGCGCTTTGGCGCGGGTGCGGATGCCGGCACCAGGATTCGGCAATCGAAATCGAGCGCCGCCCCATAGGTCGCGACCGAGGCGCCCGCATTGCCCGACGAATCTTCAAGAATTTCGCGGACGCCAACTTGCCGCAGATAGTTCAGCATGACGGCGACGCCGCGGTCCTTGAACGACCCCGACGGCATCAGATGTTCGGATTTCATCAACACCGGCGTGTCGCGCCAATGCGACGGCACCATCGGGGTCCATCCCTCGCCCAGGCTTTGGTAATCCGGTTGCGGCAATCGGATTGCCGCGCGGTAGCGCCATAGAGATTGCGACGCGCCATCGATTGAATCCCGCGAAATGCCTTCGCCCGGAGTCAGATTGACATAGCCGGAATCGTCCGGCGCGCGCCACAGCGCGGCGTCTACCGGCCAGCTTGCCGATGTGCGCGGGTTGATATAACGGACATCCTGAGCCATCGAATCCTTCTCCTAACTTGCCGCGCACCGCGGCGCGGCCCTACCGGCGGCCGCCGATTGCGCCATTAGACTCTGGCCCGGCCCGCATGAATGGCTATGCTGTGCGCACCGGCCATTTTAGTCCACCGTCAGAGAGGCATCGTGCCAGACAGTCTCAAGAGCCTGGACCTGATCCAAAAACTCGTCGGCTTCAACACCACAAGCCGCGAGTCAAACCTTGAACTGATCGACTTCGTCAAGACATACCTCGACGGAATCGGGGTCAAGTCAACGCTGGTCTACGACGAGAAAAAGGGCAAAGCCAACCTCTACGCCACGCTCGGCCCTACCGACCGGCCCGGTATCATGCTCTCGGGACACACCGACGTGGTCCCGGTCGATGGCCAGGATTGGCAGAGCGACCCTTTCGCCATCACGGAAAAAGACGGAAGGCTCTATGGTCGCGGCACCTGCGACATGAAGAGCTTCATCGCGATTTGCCTGGCCTATGCGCCGCGGTTTCTCGAAGGTGGGCTGACAACGCCAATTCACTTGGCGTTTTCCCACGACGAGGAAATCGGCTGTATTGGCGTTCGCCGGCTGCTGGACGTGATGAACGGCTTCGACATTAAACCCGCCATGTGCATCGTCGGCGAACCGACCGACATGCAGGTCACGATCGCGCACAAGGGAAAGTTCAGCTACCGGGCGCACGTTCGGGGCTGGGAAGCGCATTCCAGCCTGGCGCCCAAGGGCGTGAATGCGGTCGAGTACGCGGCAGAGCTGATCGCCTTCATGAAAAGGATCGCACGGCGCATCGAAGCGGAAGGCCCCTATGATCCGCTGTTCGATATTGCCCACACGACGGTGCACACCGGGACGATCCGCGGCGGCACCGCGCTCAACATCGTCCCGAAGGACTGCACCTTCGATTTCGAATTCCGGCATTTGCCGGAACACGATCCCGCAAACCTGTTCTCGGAAGTCGAAACCTACGCCCGCGAAACTCTGGAACCGATGATGAAAGCGCTCGATCCGGCCAGCGGATTCCAGTTCGACGTCCTATCGTCGATCCCTGCGCTTAACAACGATCCGGGCGACGAGGTCGTGACCCTGGCCAAGACGCTGGCGGAACGCAACGACCACGGCAAGGTTTCCTTCGGCACCGAGGCCGGATTGTTTCAACAAGAGGTCGGCATTCCGACCGTGGTATGCGGCCCCGGCAGTATCGAGCAGGCTCACAAACCGGACGAATACATCAGCCTCGACCAGATCGCCAAAGGCGAGATCTTCATGGACCGCCTGCTGGCGCATGTCTGTAAGTAATAAGATACCATCAGAGGATCCTCTTTCGGGCGGTCGTTAACCCCTCGCCTTACATCGGCGACACTCGTATTGTGTCGCGCCTGACAAATCGGGAGACGCGGTTGTGCCAGCCGTAAATGACTACCCGGTGGAAATTGCTCCGCCCGACATTACGCCCTATCGCAACGGCAATACGGGCATCGATTACATGACCACGCTGGAAAGTGGCCGGCCCGGCCCGCATGTCATGATCACCGCCGTGACGCATGGCAATGAGCTTTGCGGCGCGGTCGTCTTGGATTTCCTGTTCCGCAACGTCACACGGCCGAAACGGGGCAAGCTGACGTTGGGTTTCACCAACTACAAGGCATTCCAGAATTTCGACCCGGCGTTTCCGGGTCTGTCGAGATACGTCGACGAAGATTTCAACCGGCTATGGTCGGAAGACGTTCTCGACAGCAGCCGTGACAGTTGGGAACTGGAACGCGCCCGCGCCGTCCGCCCGCTGGTCGATCAAGCGGATTTTCTGCTCGATATCCATTCGATGCAGACCAAAACCCCGGCACTTGTATTGGCCGGTCCGTTGACAAAGGGGCGCGAACTCGCAGCCGCCGTCGGCTGTCCGGAATTCGTGGTTTGCGACGAAGGCCATGCGGCCGGCAAGCGCATGCGGGACTATGGCGAGTTCGGCGATCCGGCCAGCCCAAAGAACGCGTTGCTCGTGGAGTGCGGCCAGCACTGGGAACGCTCAAGCGTCGATATCGCCATGCAAACGGCGCTGCGATTTCTCAAGCACATGGATATCCTGAACAACGCATTTATCGACCCGCTGGTCGCGGGTAATCCGCCGCCGCAAAAATTCATCGAAGTGACCCAGGCGGTCACGATCGAGAACAGCGACTTCCGTTTTGTCGAGGACTATGTCGGCATGGAAGTGATTCCAAAGGCCGGCACAACGCTTGGCTATGACGGTGACACCCCTGTCACGACACCCTATGACAACTGCGTCCTGATCATGCCGACGCGGCGCACGACGCGGGGCCATACCGCGGTGCGGCTCGGCCGTTTCGTTTAGGGCACATGCTACGACCCGTCATCTTCTTCAAAGCCGCGAACCCCGAGAATAAAATATGCAGCATTTTGCCGTACCGAAGATGTTATGGTGCCACGCGGTGTAGCTGAGCCGTTACCAGAGATGCTTGGAGTATCGAGGAAATGATGGGATTTGACGGTTTCGCGGTTTTTGTAGTCGTCTTCGTGCTGTTGGCGGTTCTTGTCCTCTTTATGGGGATCAAACAGGTCCCGCAAGGATTCGAATTTACGGTCGAACGGTTTGGCCGATATACACGAACACTCCGTCCCGGCCTGCATCTGATCACCCCCTTCATTGATCGCGTTGGCGCAAGATTAAATATGCGCGAATCCGTGCTCGACGTACCCAGCCAGGAAGTGATCAGCAAGGACAACGCCATGGTAACGGCGGACGGCGTGATCTTCTTTCAAGTCGTCGACGCGGCCCGCGCCGCCTACGAGGTAAACGATCTCGAACGCGCGATTCTCAACCTCACCATGACCAATATCCGAACGGTGCTGGGATCGCTCGATCTCGATGAGCTGCTATCGAAACGCGATGAAATCAACGCACGCCTGCTCGGCGTGGTCGATGAGGCAACCGCGCCGTGGGGCGTCAAGGTCACCCGAATCGAAATCAAGGATATCTCGCCGCCGCGTGACCTGGTCGAGGCGATGGGCGGACAAATGAAGGCGGAACGAATCAAACGTGCGGTCATTCTCGAAGCGGAGGGCGTGCGGCAATCGGATATCCTGCGCGCCGAGGGCGAGAAGCAGTCGGCCATTCTGGAGGCGGAAGGCCGACGCGAATCGGCCTTCCGAGACGCCGAAGCGCGCGAGCGCGCGGCGCAAGCGGAAGCAGAGGCGACCCGCATGGTATCCGAGGCGATTGCGCGCGGCGACATCAGCGCGGTGAACTATTTCATCGCCCAGAAATATGTCGAAACGCTCGGCCAATTCGCCAATTCGCCAAACCAGAATACCCTGTTCATGCCGCTCGAAGCCTCCGGGGTGATCGGCGCTATCGGCGGCATCGCTGAAATCATCAACCAGAGCCGCCGTCGCAGCCAGGAGACTAGCTGATGGTTTACCTGGAAAGCATCGAGTTCTGGCACTGGTGGATCCTCGGACTCGTCTTTCTGGTACTGGAAATGCTGCTGCCCGGAACCTTCTTTCTCTGGATGGCCGCGGGTACCGGCGTCGTCGGGCTATTGCTTGTTTTCGCACCCGAGACGAGCTGGAAAATTCAATTGCTCATCTTCGCGGTTTTATCGGTTAGCGCGATCGTGGCGTGGCGTTATTGGCAACACAAGAACCCGCCAAAAGAGGAAGAAAACACGCTCAATCGGCGCGGCGCCCAGTATGTCGGGCGCATGGCAAGTCTCGACGAGGCGACCGAAAACGGCGTCGGCAAGGTGCGCATTGACGATACGTTTTGGAAAGTCGCGACCAGTGACGGCGGCGACCTGGCGGCCGGCACGCAGGTCAAGATTACCGGCTCAGACGGCATTGTGCTGAAAGTCGAAAGTACCTGAGCCGGCGGTACCTTATTCGGCGTCGAGTTCTCGCAGCACGGTCTTCAACACCTTGCCGTAATTGTTCTTGGGCAACGCGTCGACGAAGCGGTAGTCGCGCGGTCGCTTGAAACGCGCGATCGCATCGAGACAAATCCCATCCAGTTCTTCCGGCGCCGGGGCGTTGCCGCGCGCCACCACATAGGCCACCACGGTCTCACCCCATTCCGCATCCGGCCGGCCAATAACCGAAACCTCGGCAACGCCGCGATGGCGCAGCAGCACTTCCTCGACCTCGCGGGGATAGATGTTGGTGCCGCCGCTGATGATGACGTCCTTTGACCGGTCCTTCAGGGTCAGGAAGCCGTCCCCGTCCATGGCGCCCATATCGCCGGTGTGCAGCCAGCCATTTGCCAACGTCGCGGCCGTCGCTTCCGGATTGCGCCAATACCCCGGCATCACCGAATCGCCGCGCACCAGCACCTCACCGGTTTCGCCCGGAGGCAGTGTGGCGTCACGATCGTCGGCTACGCGCACCTCGACGACGCTTTGCGCCACGCCGACCGATCCCAGCCGTTCCACCCAACGCGGATGATCCCGCGCGGCGATCACGTCCCGTCCGAGATAGGTGATCGTCATCGGGCTCTCGCCCTGCCCGTAGATCTGCACCAGCTTCGGACCGAAGCGGTCGAGCGCGGCCTGCGCGTCGGCCACATACATCGGCCCGCCGCCATAGACGATGGTCTTCAGGTTGGCGCTGTCCCGGTCTTCGGGAAAATCGATCAGCCGTTTGACCATGGTGGGCGCCGCGAAAATCGCCATGCCGCGCCAGTGGGCCATCAGATCGAACATCTCGTCCGGCTCGAAACCACCGCTTTCGGGTATCAGATTGCAGGCTCCGCGCACCACATGCGGCAGGATGTACAATCCCGACCCATGACTCATCGGCGCGGCGTGCAGGATACAATCCGCCGGATCGATACGATCGACATCGGCGAAGTAATTCAACGTCATCGCGGTCAACACGCGGTGAGTCAGCATCGCGCCCTTGGGCTGGCCGGTGGTGCCGCTGGTATAGAACAGCCAGGCGACGTCCTCCGGCGCGACTTGCGCCAGGGGCATGGGATCGCCCTCGAAGAGGGCGGTGTACTCCGGCGAGCCGACTTCTATGACCCGCTCCACGCTATCCACCGCAACCGACCCGATCACGGACGACAGATCCGCAGTCGCAAACACCACGCGGGCGCCGCTGTTTTCCAGGATGTAGGCAAATTCACTGGCGTGAAGCTTGGCATTGATGGGCACCGCCGCCAGGCCAGCGTGCCAGGCGGCGAACAGTACCTCGACGTAGTCCGGGCAGTTCTTCATGGTGAAGGCGATCCGGTCTCGCGGCCGGAGTCCCAGACGATCGCGCATCGCACCGGCCAGCACGGCGGCGCGCCGCGCCATCTCGGCATAATTGCGGATAGGACGGCCCCCGATGCCCAATGCGGGTGAGTCGCCCAGTGCCTTGCCCGCCCTCGTCAACCAGGCCGCGAGATTCATGACCTATTTCCTCCTGATTTCCGCAGATAATGTCTGGCGAGCGGGAACAGATGCGGCAATTCTAAATACCCGGTTCGAGCACTTGCAACTTGTGCATTGGCCGGTCGCCGATTACATAGCGGAGAGTGTCAATGTCGGTTAGGACCGTTCGATAAATCATTCCAGACAACCCATTCTCAACGCGCCCGCGGCGATCCGCTGGCTGACCGGTATTACCGTGCTCGTCCATATCGTTCGCGAACTGCTGCCCAAAGCATACCAACTCGCCGTTTTGGAACAATTCGTTTTCGAGCCGGTTCGGCTTCAGCCGCCCAGCGGCGCCATTCCGGCATGGCTGACCACGGCCATAACATCGATCAGCCATTTGTTCCTTCATGCCGATGTAAGCCATCTGGTGATGAATGTGGCGTTCCTGTTGGCCTTCGGCACCGCCGTCGCCCGGCGGATGGGGACGCCGCAGTTTATTTTGTTATACTGCCTCTGCGGCGCGTTCGCCGCGTTCTTCTGGTCATGGCTGTTTCCCGGCAATTACGCGATCCTTCTCGGCGCTTCGGGTGCTATTTCCGGCATGGTCGGTGCGGTCGCCCGGGTAAGCCTCTGGCCGCCGAAACATATCGGCACCGCGCTGCCGTTCCTGCGTCGCAGGACCGTCATAAGCTTCGTCGTGATCTGGCTGGTATTCACCGTCGCATTCGGTCTTTTCCCGCTTTTTCTCCCCGACGACGTCGGCGGGATCGCCTGGGAAGCCCATATCGGCGGGTTCCTGGCGGGATTCGTGCTGATAGCGCTGTTTGACGGCCGCGGACGGCTGGAACCGGTCGCACGCCCGACCAAAATGCTGTAAACTCGCCGAACTCAAAACAAGAATTTATGAGGTGCCTGATGGACGCCTTGGAGGCCATGTTTTCGCGCAACTCCGTGCCGGCCCGGCTGCTGAACGAGCCCGCCCCGGAAGGCGCGGAATTGCAGGAAATACTCGATTGCGCGATGCGGGCGCCCGATCATGGGGCGCTGAGGCCGTGGCGCTTTCTCATCATTCGCGGCGACGCCCGGCAGCGCCTCGGCGAGGTCTTCGCGGAAGCTCTGTGCCGCCGCGACCCGCTGGCCGACGCGGAAGCGCGCCAGAAAGAAATCAGCCGACCCATGCGGTCGCCCCTGATCGTCGCGGTTTGCGCCAAAATCGTCGACGATCATCCCAAGGTGCCGCCGGTCGAGCAAATCGTCGCCTGCGGCGCGGCGGCGCAAAACATGATGAACGCGGCGCATGCCAAGGGATATGCCAGCATCATGCTGACCGGCGCCAACGCGCATGACCCGTTGGTCAAACAAGCGCTTGGGCTCGAGCCCCGGGACGAGATCATCGGGTTCCTCTATTTTGGCACGCCCGATGCCGCGCCGCGCCTCAAAAAAAGGCCCCGCGCGGAAGAATTCACCGGGGAATGGACCGAAGCGGTCAATCCGGCGAACGCCGCCGATTAGGTGTTCTTCGGCGCCGTGAGCGCGCCATACAGATCCGGACGACGGTCCCGGAGGACTCCCCAAGATCGCCGCGCCGCCGCCGCCGCGTCGAGATCGAATCCTGCGGTTATCACCGCGGTGCCCTCGCATGGCGCTTCCGCAATGATCTCGCCGGTCGGCCCAGCGACAAAGGATGATCCATAGAACGTCATCGTCGCCGATTCATGCGCCTCCACACCGACGCGGTTGGCGGCCGCCACCGGAATCATGTTCGCCGCCGCATGACCCTGCATGACACGCTGCCAATGGCGCCGTGAATCGAGTTCCGCATCTTGCGGCTCACTGCCAATCGCCGAGGGATAGAGCAGCACTTCCGCGCCCGCCAGCACCATGGCCCGGGCACATTCCGGAAACCATTGATCCCAACAGATTGCGGCGCCCAGGGCGCCAAAACGGGTCGGCCAGACCCGGAAACCGGTGTCGCCCGGCTGGAAATAAAATTTTTCTTCATACCCTGGACCTTCGGGAATATGGCTCTTGCGATAGCGCCCGAGCACCGCGCCGTCGGCGTCGATCATGGCGAGAGTGTTGTAATAGGCATCGCCGTCGCGCTCGAAGAAACTAACCGGCAGGACCACACCCAGCCCAGCGGCCAACGCCGACATCTGTGCAATCATCGGATTGCCGTCAAACGGTCGGGCCAGTTCGAAATACGCGCGCTTCATGTCGGGACAGAAATAAGGCGTTTCGAACAATTCCTGCAGCAGCACCACATTGGCGCCCTCCGCCGCCGCGCGGCGTATCAACGCCTCCGCCTGCGCAAGGTTTTCCGCACGGTCCCAGCCGCAAGCCATTTGGGTGACGGCGATGGTTATCTGCCGCATTACGGCCTCGGCTGCTGTTGGGTAATACAGTGGATGCCGCCACCGCCCCGCACGATTGCCGTGGCATCGACCTGAACGACCCGGCGCTCGGGAAACGCCTTCGCCAAGACTTCCACGACCGCCTCATCCGCCGGTATGCCGAAATGCGGAGCGACCACGCCGCCATTGGCGAGATAGAAATTCATATAGGACGCCGCGAGCGGATTGTTCGCGTGATCCCGCAGCGTCGGCTGTTCAATCTCGATGACCTCCAGCCGCCGCCCCCTTGCATCGCGTGCGTTTTCGAGAATTCGCCGGTTGACGCACAGTATTCGGTCATTCGGATCGTCTTCTCCAACCGCCTTCAACGCAAGAACGACACCCGGTCGCACGAAACAGGCGACGTTGTCCACGTGGCCATCGGTCTCGTCACCGACCAGCCCGCCCGGCAGCCAGATAACCTTGCGCGCGCCGAGCCAGTCCTCCAAATGCCGTTCCATCGCCGGCTTGTCCACCCCGGGATTGCGATTCGCATTCAGCAGCACCGATTCCGTGGCGAGGACAGTGCCATCCCCATCGACATGAAATGCGCCGCCTTCGAGAACGAAGGGCGCAGAAAAACATTTGACGTTCAACTGCGCCAAGATCCGCGACGCCAGCGCCGCATCGTCGTCGATCGATGAATACTTGCCGCCCCAACCATTGAACCGCCAATCGCACCCCGCGATCCCGCCCTTGCCGTCAATAAGAAAACTGGGACCGGTGTCCCGCACCCACGAATCGTCGATACCGGCCCAGGCATCCCCGTGACGTGGCGTGGCGACTTCGACCGCCGACCCGCACAGTCGTGCCGCCTCCCCAACCGACGCACCGGGCGCCAACATCGTAACCGGTTCGAATGCTGCGACCGTCCTGGCGACCGCCGCATAGGCTTCCCGCGCGGCCTGCAGTCCATCGCCCCACAAGGCTTCCCGGCACGGCCATGCCATCCAGCAGCGGTCATGCGGCGCCCCTTCGGCGGGCATGTAGTAATGGTGTGATCGCGGCGTCAGCACTAAAAATTGACTCCAATTTGCATAATAAAAATCAATATAATTTGATTAATACTGTAGAATTTTACAATAACAGATGTTCGTTCAGTAATATTTTCTGAATTATAAGACCAACATCACAGCGTTTCCGGATTTATACGTATACTATATGGACAGCGTCCATGCTTCCGATGAACCGGAGAGCACCAAAGGCGCGGCATCAAGTATCTCTCTACCAGGACTTGGCTACCAGGGCTTGGCGATGGCGGTTGAATATAGTTTTCGCGGCACCACGCTGAAAGATCGGCGCAAGGACCGGAGATTTCCAGTTTGTCTTCCCGCATTGGCCGACGGTGCGGCAGCGATCATCACCAACATCAGCCTCGGCGGCTGCGCATTCGTCGCCGAGGACGCCGACCTCGACGTAAGTGACGTCATATCCATCATCATCGACGGGCATATTAAACTCGAAGCCACAATCCTTCGCAGGTGGAGCCGGGATCACTACGCCGGCGCCTTCGTGGGCCTGACGCCCGCCGCCTTCCGGGCGATTGAAAACCTGGAAACCGGCCACGCCCGCCGGCATGGCGCCTCCAAGACGCCCTAATTCCTCAAAACCTCCTCTGCGGCGGTATAGGGAAGCCCGAGATCCCGCGCGACGGCTTCATAGGTCAGCTTCCCCTCGTGAATATTCAAGCCTTCGCGAAAATAAGAATCCTCCGCCAACGCGCCGCGGTAGCCGTCGTTGCAGAGACGCAGCACATACGGCAAGGTCGCATTGTTCAGCGCCTGCGTGGCGGTGCGCGCGACCGCTCCCGGCATATTGGTAACGCAATAGTGTACCACGTCGTGGACCCGGAAAATCGGGTCGGCATGGGTCGTCGGCCGCGATGTCTCGAAGCAGCCCCCTTGATCGATAGCGATATCCACCATCACCGAACCGGGCCGCATGAGTTTGACCATCTCCTCGGTGACCAACTTCGGCGCCGCGGCGCCCGGCACCAAGACCGCACCAACCACCAGATCCGCTTCGCGCACCGCGCGCTCGATCGAATCGACGGTCGAATACATGGTATTGAGCTGACCGCCAAACCGTAGGTCGAGCTGATCGAGGCGGCTGAGCGAGCGGTCCAAGACCGCGACCTTCGCCTCCAGCCCCATCGCCATTCGCGCAGCGTTGAGCCCGGAAACACCGCCGCCGATCACGCAGACGCGCCCCGCCTCCACGCCGGGCACGCCGCCCAGCAAGACTCCTGCACCGCCCTGTTCTTTTTCCAGATAATGGGCCCCCACTTGAATGCTCATGCGACCTGCCACTTCGCTCATCGGCGCCAGCAATGGGAGGTTGCGGTGTTTGCCGGTCACCGTTTCGTAGGCGATCGCAACGCAACCGCTGTTAAGCAACCCATCGGTCTGCTGCTTATCGGCAGCCAGGTGCAGATAGGTGAAGAGAACCTGAGCTTCCCGCAACATTGCGATTTCGGACGATTGCGGCTCCTTCACTTTGACGATCAGCTCGCCGCTGGCGAAGACCTCGGCGGCATCCGCCGCAACATGCGCACCCGCAGCGCGGTAGTCGTCGTCGCCAAACCCGATTCCCGCGCCGGCACCTCGTTCAACCAGCACTTCGTGTCCGTGATGGCACAGCTCGCGCACGCTACCCGGCGTCATTCCGACGCGATATTCATGTGATTTGATTTCTTTCGGCACGCCCACAAGCATCGACGGCAACTCCCCTGCCTTTTCCGGCCGCTTGCGGCGGCCCTGTTCAGCGGAGCATAGCAGTATCGGCGGCCACAGACCCAGCCGAATTCCACACCAGCCGGGACAACTCGGCGGCCATTCGCTCGAACAGGCTGGGCCAATCGCTCTCGCGCCGAAAAATTCGCATGCCCGGATACCACGGCGTGTCCTCACGCCCCACCATCCAGCGCCAGTCTGCAACCCGGTCGAGAATCAGCCAGGTCGGCCGCCCCAAGCCGCCAGCCAGATGCGCCGCAGCCGAATCCACGCTGATGATCAGATCGAGCGCCGCCATCGCACCGGCGGTGTCGTAGAAATCTTTCTGACCGGGGCACAGATCGACCAGCGACATGCCGGGCGGCGGTTGCTGCTCCGACCCGGCACCCCATTGTAGGCTGAACAACGCAACGCCGGCGACGTCCGCCAAAGGCGCGAATTCGGCGAGCGGACGGCTCCGCTGGAAGTCCCGGGTATTGTTCGGATTTCCGGCCCAATTAAGCCCAACCTTAAAGGCACCGACGGGCGCTTCGGGATTTGCCGCTTCGGGGTGCCGCAAATACGGCACCGTCCCCGGAATATGGTCCGGCCGCGTCTCGAAAACCAGCGGCAAGCTCATCATCGGGCAGTGCAGATCGTAGGCGCCTCCGTCATCGACATCGGCCACCGAGTCCACCCCCTCCACACCCGCAAACAATCGGTGCAGCTGCGGTTTGCATTCCACCAGGACGCGCCCGCCGCGCGCCGCAACCAAGGGTGCAAAGCGGACGAACTGAATGGCGTCGCCCAGCCCCTGCTCGGCCCAAAGCAGGATGCGCCGGCCGTCCAGCGGCTCGCCCTGCCAACGGGGCGCCGTGAAGTTACGCCGGTAGTTGGGTCGTTCGAGCCGCCATTCGGAGCGCCGCCACCCTTGATCGAACCGCCCCTCCATCAGCAGTTGCTGCGCGTAGTTACAATGCGCATGGACATGGTCAGGGGCGTACTCTAACGCCTTCTCAAATGCCGTCAGCGCCGCTGCGCGCTCGCCCATCAAATTGCGCGCCACTCCCAGATTGTTGAACGCATTCCCATGTCTCGGATCCAACGCCAGGGCCCGTTCCAATTCGCACACCGCCGCTTCATGGTCGTCCCGATGCAGAAATACGCTGCCGAGCGTCGCATGCAGGTCGGCATTCTCGGGATCATGCGATAATCCCTGCCGCAATGCGGTCTCAGCT
>CAJHYV010000260.1_pt1 | contig 23813 bp, 20 predicted proteins | sample 9198851 | NCBI WGS metagenome assembly CAJHYV01 (sample SAMEA7708375, study PRJEB35096) | sediment metagenome | biome: marine neritic benthic zone biome [ENVO:01000025]; feature: sediment [ENVO:00002007]; material: shallow marine sediment [ENVO:03000034] sea grass bed [ENVO_01000059] ...
GCCTTTAGCAGTTTACATGGGAAATCACCGTGCGCAGCCATGGCCGCTTTCAGCGAATCCACGTCTTGGCACCGCAAAGGCAAACCACCACCCTTCGCGCATGGCACGAAACAAAGGCAACGCTACCTGCGAGCGGCCGGTTTGCCAACTATGCCTTGCAAAACCAAACCGATAAATACGGAGAACTACGCATGCGGGTAATGCCGGTGCGGGGCCGCTGTTCGTCGACCCCGGCACGCCTCACCGACGCAAAGAAAAAGGGCAAGATGCGTTTGAAATCTTGCCCCGGTGCAATGCATCCCAGTGAATCTTATTATTTAACCGGTGTCGTCGCTTGGGTGTCCGGTTCTGTTCTTTGTATATTGCCTCCCCAAACTCGGACTTGGTCCCGCCAAAAGCGACACGTCCTCCGTGGGAATAGGAACTGTAAGCACACATTGCGAGGAACGCAAATTTGCATCGTCAAAGCGGCGGGATGCTGACGATGCAGGATCAGACGCTGCAGGGAATCATGGGCCCCCGGAATGCTGTGGGGTAGGATAGGGCCATGTCTGTTGGATATAGAACGTTGCTGCTTGCCGGAATAATGGGCGTCGTCGCGACGATGTCCGTTCTGGCGCAGACTAAAGTGCGGGTTCCGACCCAAGACTGCGCGTCGCTCGTGGTGTACAACCCCGCGCCGGACGTGGCTTTCAGACCCGGCGTGGATGCGTATGGCAACAAGGTCGCACCGGCGGATCTGGCCGGGAGCCGATTCAACTACAAAGCGCCCGAGACTGTCGAGTTCGATATTTCATTCAATCCACTTGAAGGCGGCGCTGCCCGGCAGTTTCCGCGATCGGAATTGATCATTGGCCGCCTCAAATATGATTTGAATACCGGTGTGGCGACCTTCAACGGCCAATTACTCAGTGATCCGGAACTGGCGGAATTGGCGCGCAAATGCCAGCGCCAGCTCGGCAGCGACCGGTAAATCTCCGCCGGCAAGCCGCAATAGACATGCGGGGCCGCTTTCCCTACAGTGGCGGCTCTTCGACCGGCTTATGCAAAATTCGCATGAAGCTAGGAGTGTTTCAGGACTGTTTGATGAACCACGACAATAGCAACGCCGTCCGTCGTTCCCAATATTTTCTGCCGACATTGAAGGAGACCCCTGCGGAAGCGCAGATCGTCTCGCATCGGCTGATGCTGCGCGCCGGCATGGTTCGTCAGGCAAGCGCGGGCATCTACAGTTGGCTGCCGCTCGGATTGCGGGTGCTCAAGAGGATCGAACAGATCGTGCGTGAAGAACAGAACCTTGCCGGCGCCCAGGAAATCCTGATGCCGACGATCCAATCAGCCGATCTTTGGAAGCAATCCGGGCGATACGACGATTATGGCAAGGAGATGCTACGTATCACCGATCGTCACGATCGCGAAATGCTGTATGGGCCGACAAACGAGGAGCTCATCACCGAAATCTTCGCGAACGATGTCCGCAGTTACCGTGATCTGCCCAAGAACCTGTATCACATCCAGTGGAAGTTCCGGGACGAGGTGCGGCCGCGCTTCGGTGTGATGCGGGGGCGCGAATTCTATATGAAGGACGCCTATTCCTTTGACCTGGATGCGGCGGCGGGTCGGGTCGCCTACAACAAGATGTTTATCGCCTATCTGCGGACATTTGCACGTATGGGTTTGCGGGCGATCCCGATGCGCGCGGATACAGGCCCAATCGGCGGCGACCAAAGCCACGAATTTCTGATCCTGGCCGACACTGGCGAGAGTGAAGTGTTTTGTCATCGCGCCTATCTCGAGATGGATGTCATGACCGCCGATATGGACTTTGCGGATGACCGGGGGCTCGCCGCCATGGTTGATCGCTGGACTGAAAAGTATGCGGTGACCGATGATATGCATGACCCGGCGCATTGTCCGGTCGCCAAGGGCGATCTGATCGAGGCCCGCGGCATCGAAGTCGGCCACATATTCTTCTTCGGGACCAAGTACTCAGAAGCGCTGGGTGCCCGGGTGGCTGGGCCGCAAGGCGAGGATACGGCCGTGCAGATGGGCTCGTACGGAATTGGCGTGTCGCGCCTTGCCGGCGCGATTATTGAGGCAAGTCACGATGAGAACGGCATTATCTGGCCGGACGGCGTGGCGCCGTACAAGGTCGGCCTGATTAATTTACGGCAGGGTGACGACGCATGCGATACCGCGTGCGATGGATTGTTCGGCAAGATGCGCGACGCGGGGACGGAAGTGCTCTATGACGACCGGGACGAGCGAGCGGGAGTTAAATTCGCGGATATGGAGCTTATAGGATTGCCCTGGCAACTCATTGTCGGCCCGCGCGGTTTGAAAAACGGCGTTGTCGAATTGAAGAACCGCGCAACGGGCGAGCGCGAGGAAATCTCCGCCGACGCCGCCTTGTCGCAGCTTGCGGGCTGAAATTTAGATCATGTTTTCCGCTTTTGAACGGCTGGTCTCGCTCCGGTATTTGCGCGCCCGACGCCAGGAAGGCTTCATCTCTGTCGTTGCCTGGTTCTCCTTGCTGGGAATCATGCTCGGCGTGGCCACTCTGATCATAGTCATGTCGGTGATGAACGGATTCCGCGCGGAACTGCTTGGTCGGGTCCTGGGATTGAACGGGCATTTGGAAGTGTCCGGCAGCTACCGCACCTTGCCGGATTTCGACAAGGTTGCGATTAAGATCAGGGGCGTGGACGGCGTCTTGTCGGTAACGCCGCTGGTCGAAGGGCAGGTCCTGGCGACCGCGAACGGCGTTGCATCCGGTGCGCTGGTACGCGGTATCCGGTCCGAAGATTTTCTCGGCCGGCCGCTGCTCGCGAACAGCATCGAATCCGGCACGCTGAATGGATTTAACGAAGGCGCCCGCATCGTCGTCGGCAGCCGGTTTGCCCGCCGGTATGGATTGCGCGTGAATGGCAAGATCAAGCTGATCGCGCCGGAAGGGACCAGTACACCCTTCGGGACATTACCGCGGACTAAATCGTACCGTGTGGCGGCAATTTTTGAAGTCGGCATGTCGGAATACGACAATCGGTTTATCTTCATGCCTTTGGCGGCGGCGCAAATATTCTTCCGGCACAAGGACAGCGTGTCCAAGCTGGAAGTCATGGTCGACAATGCGGATCAGGTCGACGAGGTGGGACCGGCCATATCCCGGACTCTGGGACCGGCGTTTCGCGTACGCGACTGGCAGCAGGTAAATTCGAGTTTCTTTACGGCGCTCAAGGTGGAGCGGAACGTGATGTTTCTGATCCTGACCCTGATCATCCTGGTGGCGGCCTTCAACATAATCTCCAGTCAGGTGATGCTTGTGCAAGACAAGGGCAAGGGCATCGCCATCCTTCGCACGATCGGGGCGACACGGGGCATGATCATGCGGATTTTCTTTGTTACGGGCGCCAGCGTCGGCGTTATCGGCACCGTATTGGGCGCGGTGCTGGGCATCGCCTTCGCTCGTAATATCGAAACGATTCGCCAATCGATTCAACAACTCGTCGGGACCGATCTGTTCCAGGCAGAGATATATTTCCTGTCGCAGTTGCCGGCGAAGATCGACCGGACCGAGGTGATCCTGGTGGTTGTCATGGCATTGACCCTGTCGTTCCTGGCATCGATTTATCCGGCGTGGAAGGCGGCGCGGCTCGATCCGGTCGAAGTGTTGCGCTATGAGTGACGACGCGGTGCTGAAACTCGACGGGGTTGTCCGCACCTATCGGCAGGCGGGGGAATCGTTGGAAGTGTTGCGCGGCGTCAACCTGGACCTTCGGGGCGGCGAGTTGATTGCGCTGGTCGGGCCGTCCGGCGCCGGCAAATCGAGTCTGCTCCATCTCGCCGGATTGCTCGAGCGGCCCGACGGCGGCGAAATTTTCATCGAGGGCAAACCCTGCGGGAAAATGTCGGACGACAAGCGGACCGTGCTGCGGCGGCGTGACATCGGATTCGTGTACCAGTTCCACCACTTGATGCCCGAATTTTCCGCTTTGGAAAATGTCATGATCCCGCAGATGATCAACCGAACGGGAAAATGGGCGGCGCGGAGACATGCGCGAGCGCTGCTCGAACTTGTCGGGCTGCAGGACCGGATGAAGCACCGTCCGGCGCGCCTGTCGGGCGGCGAGCAGCAACGCGTCGCGATCGCCCGCGCCGTGGCCAACCGGCCGCTGCTGCTGCTGGCGGACGAACCGACGGGCAATCTCGATCACAAGACCGCCGACGACGTGTTCGACATGATGAAGGGCTTCGTCCATGAAGCCGGCATCGCGGCCTTGGTGGCGACGCATAATCTTGCCCTGGCCGCCCGCATGGATCGGGTGGTACGGCTGGAAGACGGGCTCCTTCTGGATGGCGCCGGCTAGTCACCGATTGTCACGAACGGGGAGAGCGGAACAGATGCGTATCGGCGTTGCCTTTCCCCAAACCCGCATCGGCACTGACCCCATTGCGGTCCGCGACTTTGCCCAGGCCGCGGAGGCGCTCGGCTATAGCCATATCGTAGCCTACGACCATGTGCTCGGCGCAAACCGGAAGACTCATACGGAGCTGATCGGTCCGTATAGCCACAAGGACGCGTTCTACGAACCCTTCACGCTGTTCGCGTATCTTGCGGGCGTGACGAAATCAATCGGCTTCGCCACCGGCGTGATCATCCTGGGCCAGCGCCAGACCGTGCTGGTTGCCAAGCAGGCCGCGGTGCTCGACGTGCTCAGCGGCGGCCGGCTGCGGCTCGGCATCGGCATCGGCTGGAACCCGGTCGAGTATGCGGCGCTGGGAGAGGATTTTGGCAATCGCGGGCGCCGGTCGGAAGAACAGATCGCTGTGCTACGGGCGCTCTGGACGGAAGAATTGGTCGATTTCAAGGGAAAATGGCACCGCATTCCCGACGCCGGACTGAACCCGCTGCCGGTACAACGTCCCATCCCGCTGTGGTTCGGCGGCCATGCGGACCGGGTGCTCGAGCGGACGGCGCGGCTCGGCGACGGGTGGATGCAGATCTTCTATCCGCCGGACGAGTCCTTCGAGCGCAAACGCGCACGGCTGTACCAGCATGCGGAGGCGGCCGGCCGCGATCCGGCGTCGATTCCAATTGAAAGTTGGGTCTCTATCGGCAAGGACGGCCCGGATGCCTGGCGGTCGGAGGCGGAGAGGTGGCGCGACCTTGGGGTCCGGTGCCTGACGGTCAACACCGAATTCCACCATGCCCATCACGTGCGTGCGGAGCTGAAATCCCTCGACGATCACCTCGCGGTCCTTAGGTCATATCGGGAAGCAGTCGCCGACCTGGTATGAGCCGGGTCGCGCTGGTGAATTGGAGTCGGCAATTTGAGGCGACAGACGCGGGAAACCGCTTGGCTGGAACGCATTGCAACGCTTTGGATTTCCAAAGGATGTTGTCATTAACACCGATCCACCGTGTATTCTCCGGCCATGAGCCACGCTGATTTCGTTCACCTGCGCGTTCATTCCGCCTATTCGCTGTCCGAGGGCGCCATCCGGATTCCGGAGCTGGCCGATCTCTGTCTTCGCCATCACATGCCGGCGGTCGGCGTCACCGATACCAACAATCTGTTCGGCGCGCTGGAATTCTCGCTCACGATGCGCAAGGCGGGCGTGCAGCCGATTATCGGCTGCCAGCTCGGCCTGCACCGGACCGATGGTCATGGCGCCAGCGGCGCCGCACCGCCGCCGGACCCGCTGGTCCTGCTGGTGCAGAATGAAGAGGGCTATCGCAATCTGCTGGCGCTCGCCAGCCGGGCGCATCTCGGGACCGAATCCCATGAACCGCCGCAGATCACCCTGGAGGATATTCGAAAGAATGGCGCCGGTCTGATCGCCCTGACCGGCGGGCTGAACGGGCCGATTGGACGGCTACTGGCGGACGGCCAGAAACCTGCCGCCGAGGAATTGCTCGACAAACTATCCACGATCTTCGCGGGCCGGCTTTATGTCGAGGTGATGCGCCATAACCTCGCCGAGCAGGATCGCGTCGAGGCCGAATTGATCGACCTTGCCTACCGGTTCGATCTGCCGCTCGTCGCCACCAATGAAGTGTTTTTCTCGACCCGGGATATGCATGAGGCGCATGACGCTCTGATCTGCATCGCCGAGGGCAAGGTGGTGACGCAGCAGGACCGGCGGCGGATGACGCCCGAGCATTACTTCAAATCGGCGGAGGAGATGCGCGTGTTGTTCGCCGATTTGCCGGAAGCGGTGGACAATACGCTGGTGATCGCACAGCGCTGCGCCTATGTGGCGGATACACGCGATCCCATCCTGCCGCCCTATCCGCAGCTGAAAGGCCGCGACGAGGGCGAGCTGCTCCGCGACATGGCGCGGGCCGGTTTGGAAAAGCGGCTTGAAAGCCAGGTCTTCGTTGCGGAGATGGATGACGCCCGACGGGCGGAAGTCGGCAAGCCATATCGGGATCAACTCGATTACGAGTTGAATGTTATCGGCCAAATGGGTTTCCCGGGCTATTTCCTGATCGTTGCGGATTTTATCCAATGGGCGAAGGAACAAGGCATTCCCGTGGGACCGGGTCGCGGCTCCGGCGCGGGTTCGGTCGTTGCCTGGTCGCTGACGATTACCGATCTCGATCCGCTACGTTGGGGCTTGCTGTTCGAGCGTTTCCTGAACCCGGAACGCATATCGATGCCGGATTTCGATATCGATTTCTGCAAGGACGGGCGCGACGACGTGATCCGTTACGTCCAGCAGACCTATGGCCAGGACCGGGTGGCGCAGATCATCACCTTCGGAAAACTGGAAGCGCGCGCCGTCCTGCGCGATGTCGGGCGGGTGCTAGCCATGCCCTACACCCAAGTCGACCGGATCTGCAAATTGGTGCCGAACAATCCGGCCAATCCGGTGCGCCTGAAACAGGCCGTCGATGGCGAGCCCGCGCTTCAGGAAATGCTCAAGACGGATGAATCGGTGAAGCGCCTGTTCGATATCGCGTTTCGTCTGGAGGGGATGTTCCGGCACGCCTCGACCCATGCCGCCGGTGTGGTGATCGGCGACCGGCCGCTCGAGGAACTGGTGCCGCTGTATCGCGATCCCCGGTCCGACATGCCGGTGACCCAGTTCAATATGAAATATGTCGAGCAGGCCGGACTGGTAAAATTCGATTTTCTCGGCCTCAAGACCTTGACGGTGCTTGCCCGCGCGGTCGAGCTTCTGCGGCAGCGAGGCATCGAGATCGACACGGCGCGTCTGCCGCTGGACGATGCCGGCACGTATGAAATGTTTTGCCGCGGCGATACGACCGGTGTGTTCCAGTTGGAAAGCTCGGGCATGCGGGATGTCATCAAGAAGCTGAACCCGGACCGGTTCGAGGACATCATCGCCCTGGTGTCGCTGTATCGGCCGGGACCGATGGACAATATTCCAAGCTACATCCGGCGTAAGCACGGCGAAGAAGAGCCGGACTACATGCATCCCCGGATCGAGCAAATTCTCAAAGAAACTCACGGGATCATGATCTATCAGGAACAGGTCATGAAGATTGCCCAGGAACTGTCCGGCTATACGCTGGGCGGGGCCGACCTGCTGCGGCGCGCGATGGGCAAGAAGATCAAATCCGAGATGGAGGCGCAGCGGAAGGCGTTCATTGACGGCGCGGTCGCACGCGAGGTCGACAAGGGCGTTGCCGGTCATATCTTCGAGCAGGTCAACAAATTTGCCGGCTACGGCTTCAACAAATCGCATGCTGCGGCCTATGCGCTCGTGGCGTATCAAACCGGATATCTGAAAGCGAACTATCCGGTCGAGTTCATGGCCGCGTCGATGACGCTGGATATGGGCAACAGCGAGAAGCTGAACGGATTCCGGACGGAACTGGACCGCCTGGATATTCGGCTACTGGGGCCCGACGTCAATCGATCGGGCGCTGAGTTCACGGTCGAAGCCCTGCCGGATGGCGGCTACGCCGTTCGCTATGCGCTGGCGGCCATCAAGAATGTGGGCCAAGCGGCGATGGAAGCTCTGGTCGCCGAGCGGAAGGCGAACGGTCCTTTCAAGGATTTGACGGATTTCGCAAACCGGCTCGACTCCCGCGTCATGAACAAGCGGCAAATCGAGAATCTCGCGCGCGCCGGCGCATTCGATACGCTTAACCCCCACAGACGGCAGGTATTTGAAGCGGTGGAATATCTGATCCGTCACGCCAGCGCGGCGCAGAACGACCGGGAAAGCAATCAGGTCAGCTTGTTCGGCGAGGCCCTGGAGTCGCGGGGTATTACGCTGCCCGATGTGGATGAATGGCCGACCGAGCCGCGGCTCCAGCAGGAATATGAGGCGATCGGGTTTTACCTGTCCGCCCATCCGCTGGAATCCTATGCCAAGAGCTGCGAGCGCATGGGTGTGGTGCAATGGGCGGACGTTGCGGCGGGCCGGGTGCGTGAACCGCGGGTCAAGCTGGCCGGGATCGTCGGGGGGCGCAGGATTATCAATGGTCGCCGCGGCAAGCTCGCCTTCGTTCAAATGTCCGATACTAGCGGCGCCTATGAAATTACGGTCTTTTCGGAATTGCTGGCGTCGTGTAGGGAAATGCTCGAATCCGGCGCGCCGTTGTTGGTAACGGCGGATATTCAGGCGCACGAAGACAACTACCGGGTCACCGCGCTGGCGATCCAGGAACTGGAAGACGCCGCGGCCGATGCGGCCGAGGGGCTGCGGATCTTCTTGCGCGAACCGGAGCCGGTGGAGGTGCTGGTGGGCGTTTTTCGCGAGCATTCGACGAAGGGCAGGGGCCGGGTGACCCTGGTGCTCGATACGTTCGACCAAGAGGTTGAAATGGTCGTGCCCGGAGGTTTTCGCATCACGCCGGCCATGCGCAGTGCGGTCAAGGCAATCCCAGGAATCGTCGACGTTCACGATATTTAGGCGATAGGTTTGAGTATTTTCGGCCCGTCTTGGACACCGGATTTTGCGATGTCGTCTTGGCAAGACGGAGCGGACAAGGAGCGTCAGGATAACAATCTGAATCCATGGATTAATTAATTCATCTTGATGAATTAGCCGATTATCCGCCTTGGCCCTTGCCAGGCTCGGCACTTACAGGTATATCCCCGCAATCTCAACCCTCACGCGGGTTTTTGCGGTCACGCCGAGAGGGCGTCGGTCGCTCCGGTGCCGGACTATCCGGTGACACCCGCGGCGGACGAACCGGAAAAGGAAACTACCATGGCGATGCCTGATTTCTCCATGCGTCAGCTGCTTGAAGCCGGCGTACATTTTGGACACACCACCCGACGCTGGAACCCGCAAATGCTGCCATATATTTTTGGCGAGCGGAACGGCGTCCATATCATCGATCTGGAACAGACGGTGCCGATGCTGCATCGGGCTCTTGAATCGGTCCGCGATGTGGCGGCCGGCGGCGGGCGTATTCTGTTCGTCGGCACCAAGCGGCAGGCCGCGGAAGTTGTGGCTTCCGCATCGCGCCGCTGTGGCCAGTATTACGTCAACCATCGCTGGCTCGGCGGTATGTTGACAAACTGGAAAACGATTTCCAATTCGATCCGGCGGCTGAAGACCCTTGAAGATCAACTCGCCCAGGGGACGCAAGGCCTGACCAAGAAAGAGCAGCTTGGGCTGCAGCGGGAGCGCGACAAGCTTGACCGTTCGCTCGGCGGCATCAAGGAAATGGCCGGCCTGCCGGACATCCTGTTCGTGATCGATACGAACAAAGAGAACATCGCCATTCATGAGGCGACGAAACTGGGTATCCCAGTTATCGGTGTGTTGGATAGCAATTCCAGTCCGGAAGGCATCACCTATCCGGTGCCGGGCAACGATGACGCAATGCGGGCGATCAACCTGTATTGCGATCTGGTCGCCGGTGCCGTGCTTGATGGCCTGCAGAAGGAGTTCATCGGTGCGGATGGCGAGCCGGCACCATCAGGCAATGGCGCCGATGCGACGCCGGTCGAAGCGGGCGTGGCGGAAGCCGCCGCGGCCGTGGAAGCCGCAGCGGCAGCCGAAGCGGCTCCGGCCGAGACCGTGAGCGAAACGGCGGCGGAGACACCGGCGGCGGACGCTCCGGCGGCAGGCGAGGCGGCGGCGGAGGAAAAGCCCGCCGAGACACCGCCGAAAGCGGAAGAAGCCAAGGCGGAATAGGCGTTTCGCCGACGGGCTGTCGGGTTGATTAATCGGGTACAGGAAAGGATCGGCACATGGCGGGAATCACCGCGGCAATGGTCAAGGAGCTGCGTGACAAAACCGGCGCCGGCATGATGGACTGCAAGAAGGCGTTGGCCGAAAATGACGCCAGCATGGACGATGCGGTCGATTGGCTGCGTAAGAAGGGTTTGGCCGCTGCGGCAAAGAAGGCGGGGCGCGTTGCATCCGAAGGATTAATCGGTGTGCTTGCCGACGGTACCGCGGGCGCCATGGTTGAGGTGAATTCCGAAACGGATTTCGTGGCCCGAGAAGAGAGTTTCCAGGATTTCGTGCGACAGGTAACGGCCATCGCCCTCGAAAAGAAGGGCGATATGGCGACTATTCTCGACGCCCCTTTTCCCGGGACAGAACGTACCGTCGCGGAAGAGCTGACGCAGAAGATCGCCACGATCGGCGAAAATATGAACATCCGTCGTGTGGAGTACGTCTCGGTCGGCAAGGGCGGCGTCGCCTCCTACGTGCACAGCGCGGTAAAGCCCGGCCTCGGCAAAATTGGCGTGCTGGTAACAATGGAATCGGATGGAGATTCCGCAGTACTGGACGGCATCGGCAAGCAGCTTGCAATGCACATTGCGGCAGCGCGGCCGGAATGGCTGTCGACCGGCGACGTTTCGGCCGATTCGCTCGAACGGGAACGGAAGATCCTGTCGGAGCAGGCCGCGGCAAGCGGCAAGCCGCCGGAAATCGTTGAAAAGATGGTTGAAGGCCGGTTGCGTAAATTTTATCAGGACGTGGTACTGCTTGAGCAGACTTTTGTGATCGACAATGAAACCAAAATCACGAAGGTGATCGAACAGGCCGGTAAGGACGCCGGTTCGCCCGTCGCCGTCAAAGGCTTCCTGCGATACGAATTGGGCGAAGGCATCGAAAAGGAAGAGGCGGATTTTGCGGCGGAAGTCGCGTCTTTGACGAAAGACGACGGAGACTCCTAAGCCGGCCCAGGATCAATTGCTCGATAGAAGGATGAGGTGAATGGCGTCACGCTCCCAAAACGCCAAGAATGAAATTGCTTCGCCAGTCGGCTACCGCCGAGTCCTTCTGAAGCTTTCCGGCGAGGCCTTAATGGGGGAGCGGGACTACGGTCTCGACCCTGGAACGGTGGAACGGATCGCCGGTGAAGTTACCGCCGTTGCCTCGCTCGGCGTCGAGATTTGCCTGGTCATCGGCGGCGGTAACATCTTTCGCGGCATTTCCGGCGCGGCAAACGGCATGGAACGCGCCACCGCCGACTACATGGGCATGCTGGCGACCGTGATGAACGCCCTGGCGATGCAGAGCGCGCTTGAAACCAACGGTGCCCATACGCGGGTCCTTTCGGCAATTCCGATGCAGACCGTCTGCGAGCCGTACATCCGGCGGCGCGCAGTGCGCCATATGGAGCGCGGCCGCATCGTTATCTTTGCGGCGGGGACCGGTAACCCCTTTTTCACCACCGATACGGCGGCGGCCTTGCGAGCGTCTGAAATGGGCTGTGACGCCCTATTGAAGGCGACGAAAGTGGATGGTGTCTACAGCGCGGACCCATTCCTGGATCCGAATGCAGATCGGTACGAAAAACTGACGTATCTCGAAGTCTTGTCGCGCGATCTTAAAGTGATGGATGCGTCCGCCATTTCGCTGGCCCGGGAAAACAAGATTCCGATTGTGGTTTTCTCAATTCGCGATTCTGGCGCCTTCGCAAATGTGGTAAAAGGCGAGGGAACCTTCACGATAATTTCCGAGGGAGCGTAAGTCATGGCAGGAGCCGATATGTCCGACTTGCAACGCCGCATGGATGGCGCGTTGGACGCTTTGCGGCGTGAATTCGGTGGATTGCGGACGGGCCGTGCGTCGGCGAGTTTGCTTGACCCGATTATGGTCGATGCGTATGGCAGCAAGATGCCGATGAACCAGGTCGGCAATGTCAATGCACCGGAGCCGCGCCTGATCACCGTGCAGGTGTGGGACCAAAGTTTGGTCAAAGCCGCCGAAAAAGCAATTCGTGAATCTGATTTGGGGCTCAACCCCCAAACCGAAGGAAACACCATTCGGGTGCCGATACCGGATCTGAGCGAGGAGCGCCGCGTCGAGCTAAAGAAAGTTGCAAGCAAGTATGCCGAGCAAGCGCGCGTGGCGGTCCGCAATGTGCGTCGCGACGGTATGGAGAAGCTCAAAAAAATGGAAAAGGAAAACGAGATTTCCAAGGATGTGCACCGGGATCAGTCGGTTGAAATTCAACAGACGACGGATAAACACATCAAGGAAATCGATGAAAGCCTAGAGGCAAAAGAAAAGGAAATCATGCAAGTCTAGGCTATGGACCCTTTACCTTCCCATTCCGAATCGCCGCAGCCACCAAAGCATGTCGCCATAATCATGGACGGCAACGGCCGATGGGCTAAGCAGCGGAACCTTCCCCGCACGGCCGGCCATAAACAAGGCGCAGAGGCGGTGCGGCGCAGTGTGCGCGCGGCCGCGGAACAGGGTGTGTCTTATCTGACTCTGTTCGGATTCTCGTCGGAAAACTGGAGCCGCCCGGAAAGCGAAATTCATGACCTGATGGGGCTGCTCCGGCTGTACCTGCGGTCCGAAACGGCTGAACTGCACAAGAACAACGTTCGAATTCGAATTATCGGAGATCGCCGCCGTCTCCCGAAAGATATCGTTCAGCTCATCGAACAGGCGGAATCGACGACCTCGGAGAATACCGGGTTAACGGCAATTTTGGCGCTGAGTTACGGCGGCCGGCAGGACATTACCGAGGCGATGCGGAAGCTTGGGCATGAGATTGCCGAAGGGCGCCTCGATCCCGATGCAATCGACGAATCGATGCTCCAAAACGCGCTGGCGACGGCAGATATTCCGGATCCGGATTTACTCATCCGCACCAGTGGGGAACAACGGATCAGCAACTTTTTGATCTGGCAACTTGCGTATACCGAGTTCGTATTCCAGGACGTGCTTTGGCCTGACTTCGATGGAAACTGTCTGGCCGACGCGCTGGAAGAATTTCATCGCCGCGACCGCAGATATGGCGCCACCGTTGGCTCACCCTAAAATCGGGAATCTCGGTCTTCGGGTGCTTTCGGCGCTCGTAATGTTGCCGCTCGCGATTGCGGCGGCTTGGGTTGGCGGCATCATCTTCGCCGTGCTGCTGAGCGTGGCCGCGGCGGCGATGTGCTGGGAGCTGACCACTCTGTGCGGCGAAAAATGGTCACCGGTAACTATCGTTTCGATGTGCATCGCTGTTGCCGCGCCGATGCTGGAAGCGACAATGGGGTTCGACGCTGCGGCGATCACGGTCGTTGCCGGAACCTTGGCGGTCTTGATTTATTGCCTTTTGCGGCGTTCGGCCAATTTGCCGATTCTCGTTGTAGGTATCCCGTATATCGTGCTGGGCATTGCCGCTGCCGGCTGGCTGCGCGGTATGCCCGATACAGGGCTTTTAACGGTGCTGTGGCTCGTGGGCGTGGTCGTCGCAACCGATGTAGGCGCCTATTTCAGTGGACGCGCCATCGGCGGTCCGAAGCTCGCCCCCGTTATCAGCCCCAACAAGACATGGAGCGGCCTTGCCGGCGGGGCAATGCTCGCAGGCTGCGTGGGATTGTTTGTCGGAGTCGCTAGTGGGGACGCAACGCCGGGGCCCGTGACGGCGGCGAGCATCGTTCTTGCGGTGGTCGCACAAATGGGCGATTTGCTGGAATCCGCGGTTAAGCGCCATTTCGACGTCAAAGATGCCAGCAATCTTATTCCGGGTCATGGCGGGTTTTTGGATCGTTTCGACGGATACTTGACGGTGATGCCCATGGCGGCGCTAATGTCCGTCGCCGGAGGGGGGAGTCCTGTAATATGGCAATGACCAGCGGACAGCCCGCGAGCTTTGCTGCAGCGGAAACGCGAAGCGTAACGATCCTCGGTTCGACAGGCTCCGTCGGCTGCCAAACTATTGACTTGATAGAACGGCAACCGGACCACTACACGGTCGAGGCCCTGACGGCGAATCGAAATGTCGAATTGCTTGCTCGGCAAGCGAAGCTGCTGAAACCGAAATTCGTCGCGCTGGCCGATCCGGAAGGGTATGGCGCGTTGAAAGATGCGCTCTCGGGAATAAACGTGGAGATCGCGGTTGGATCGGAGGCGGTCATAGCCGCAGCCGAAAGACCGGCACAATGGGTCATGGCGGCGATCGTTGGGGCGGCGGGCCTCGAGCCGACGCTGGCCGCGGTGCGGCGCGGCGCCATCGTGGCCTTTGCAAATAAGGAATGCCTCGTTTGTGCCGGCGATTTGATGATGGCGGAAATTGAAAGCCGCGGCGCCACTTTGCTGCCGGTCGATTCAGAACACAATGCTATCTTTCAGGTCTTTGAATTTGACCGCCGCGATGCCATCGAGAAACTGGTATTGACCGCCTCGGGCGGGCCGTTTCTGGACTGGTCGCAGAACCGGATGGGCACAGCGACTCCCGCCGAGGCGGTGGCCCATCCCAATTGGGATATGGGCGCCAAAATATCCGTCGATTCCGCCACCATGATGAACAAGGGCCTCGAAGTTATCGAAGCGCATCATTTGTTTGGCATTCCGGAAAACCGCATCGATGTCTTGGTCCACCCGCAGTCGGTCATTCATAGTATGGTGACCTATGTAGACGGATCGGTTCTCGCCCAGCTGGGCTCGCCGGATATGCGCACGCCAATCGCCTATACCTTGGCCTGGCCCGATCGCATGGTTGCGCCAGCGGAACGGCTCGACCTCGCGTCCTTGACAAAATTGACGTTTGAACCGCCTGACCCAGAACGATTTCCGGCCTTGCGAATTACGCGCGAAGTATTGCAAGCGGGCGGTCGAGCGCCAACCATACTAAACGCGGCGAATGAGATCGCCGTGGAGAACTTCTTAACCGGAAGGATTGGATTCCTGGAAATCGCGGCGACGGTCGAAGAAACTTTGAGCCGTGTTTCAAACGGTTCGTTGACCTCGTTGGAAGATGTTTACACCACAGATATAGAGGCCCGGGAAGCGGCACGGGAAGCGGTCGATAAGTTTTCCTAATTGGCCGCCGAATGTGCCGAATGAAGGCAGTTTCTCAGGATCTGATTTAATGTCTTCATGAGAGTGCTTCACTCTACGCCGCTGATCAGTGTCCGGATTGGACTGGTTTTGCCCCTGGCATTCATGGTATTCGTCACCAATAATGGTTGGCTTAATCGGGCTATATTCGAATTCGTTAAGAGTTTAGTTACCAAACCCGTCAATAAGGTCGGACACGAAGTAGATTCTACGCAGCCGGAATGCTGCGGCCCATTGGTCATGCGCAGACAATTCTTTCATTTATGAATGATTTGTGCCTTGTCCGGGGTGGAAAATTGGCCATGTATGTATCCCTAACCAAGTTGGGGCGGGGCCGTACATCGCGGATCGATCGTAACCGTTCAAGAACAACGATAGCGTTGGATTTTAATGGATTTCTTTCTGGTTTATATCCCTGCCTTCCTGGCCTTGCTGACGGTGCTCGTTTTCGTGCACGAGCTCGGCCATTATTGGGTCGCGCGGCGGTGCGGCGTGCGTGTGGAGGTTTTTTCGATCGGCTTTGGACCGGAATTGTTCGGCTGGACCGATCGCGCCAAAACGCGCTGGAAATTCAGCGCGATTCCGCTGGGTGGCTACGTCAAAATGTTCGGCGAAGGGGCGTATAGCGGCGGTGGCGAAAGCGGACAGCCGCTGACAGAAGAAGAAAAGGTAGTATCCTTCTCCCATAAAAGTTTGGCGCAGCGGGCGGCCATCGTGTTCGCGGGACCGGCGGCGAACTATCTTTTCGCAATTTTGGTTCTTTCGATTCTGTTCATGTCGTTCGGTCAGGTAGACCGGGCGGCAACGGTGAGCGAAGTCACCCCAGGCAGCGCCGCGGAACAAGCCGGCATGCAGGTCGGCGATCAATTCGTGCAAATCGACGGTTCGGAGATTGAGCGATTCCGCGATGTGGCGCAAATCGTCCGATTACATCCGGGCGAAACGTTGGAGATGATCATTCTCCGCGACGGACAGAAAATCACGATGCACGTAAAGCCGGGCGTTCGTGAAATGAAGGACGTTTCGGGACACTCCCATAAAATCGGTTTTCTTGGCGTTCGCAGTGGTGCCGGCAAACCACGGACACTCGGTCCGTTTCAATCGGTTTGGGAGGCGACGAAGGAAACCATAGAGGTAACCGGATTTACCTTGACCGCAGTCGGCCAAATTATCGTCGGCAAGCGCGAAGTAAAGGAGCTCGGTGGGCCGCTACGCATCGGTCAATTGTCCGGCGATCATGCGCGGCAGGGATTTTTGTCATTCATCTCGTTGATGACGATGCTGTCGATCAATCTCGGGCTGATCAATTTGTTTCCGGTGCCCATGCTCGACGGCGGACATTTGCTGTTTTATGGCATCGAAGCTATTCGTGGAAAACCGCTCGGTGAAAAGGCTCAAGAATTCGGTCTACGGATTGGGCTGGTCTTGGTCCTCGGTCTTATGTTATTCGTAACAATAAATGACTTGGTAAGTCTGTCTGTACTGGAGTTCGTTAAGAACTTATTGACCTGAAAAAGGTCAGACAGGGAGCGGTGTTTAGGTGGGGACGAGGCTGAAAATCGCCGTTACTTGCGGCGTATTTTTTTGCTGTTTGTGTTTTTCTAGGCCGTCCATGGCCCAAGGCACAGCGGTTCCCAAAATTGTGCCACCCGCACCCCGAGGCACAGCGGTTCCCAAAATTGTGCCACCCGCACCGGTAAGTCCCGAACCGCGCGCCCGGCCAAGCCGCCCGGCGCAGGCACCTGCCGGCGCGCCGATCATCGAAAATGTTGTGATCGAAGGAACGCAGCGTATCGACCCTGATACGGTCCGCACGTATTTGGCCTTGAAGAAAGGCGATGCCTTCGACAACGCCAAAGTTAATGATTCGCTCAAGGTGCTGTATGGAACGGGTTTGTTCGCCGATGTCACAATTAGCCGGAGCGGCAGCGCATTGGTTGTCCGTGTGGTTGAGAATCCGATCATCAATCGTATCGTATTTGAAGGTAATAGCGAGCTGGATGATGAAAGTCTAAGTGCTGAAGTTCAGCTGCGGCCTAGAATTGTCTTCACGCGGACCAAGGTTCAGAAGGATGTCAAACGCATCCTCGATTTGTATCGTCGCAACGGTTTGTTCGCTGCGGTGGTCGATCCGAAAATTATCCGGCTCCCGCAAAACCGGGTAGACCTTGTGTTCGAAGTCCAGGAGGGGCCCGAGTCCGGCATCCGCCGCATATCCTTTGTCGGCAACCGGGTATTTTCCGACAGCGATCTGCGCGGGGTCGTCCTGACGCGAGAGACCAAGTGGTGGCGTTTCCTGTCGTCTACCGACAAATACGACCCGGATCGGCTTACCTTTGATCGGGAATTGCTGCGCCGGCACTATTTGGAAAATGGCTACGCGGATTTTCGCGTGGTTTCCGCCGTCGCGGAATTGGCGCCGGACCGTAAGGATTTTTTCGTCACCTTCACGATCGAAGAAGGCAATCGGTACAAGTTCGGCGACGTCGATGTGTTATCCCGGATCAAGGATGTGGATCCCGCTAAAGTGAAACACTTAGTCGAATTTGTGTCGGGAGATTGGTATAGCTCTCGCAAGATCGAGGAAACGGTACGAAAACTCACCGAAGCATCCGGTGACTTCGGTTACGCATTCGTCGAGGTCCGTCCGCAGATCCGTCGTAACCGCGAAGCAAACACGATCGATATTGTGTTTGAGATTCAAGAAGGACCACGTGTGTTTGTCGAACGCATCGACATACGCGGCAACAGCCGGACATTGGACAAGGTAATTCGGCGGGAATTTAGGTTGGTTGAGGGCGATGCGTTCAATTCGGCCAGACTTCGCCGTTCCCAGCAACGTATCCGCAACCTTGGATTTTTCTCCGCGGTTGACGTAAACAAGGTTCGTGGTTCCTCGCCGGACCGCGCAGTCATCGAAGTTGATGTAAAGGAGCAGCCAACAGGCGAATTGACGCTTGGTGCGGGTTTCTCGACACGCGATGGTGCGGTCGGCGAAATTGGCATCCGCGAACGCAATCTTTTGGGCCGCGGACAGGATCTTAAGCTCAGTCTCAGGCTATCGCAGCGAACGCAGCAGATTGATCTCGGCTTCACCGAACCGTATTTCTTAAATCGAAATATCTCGGCGGGTGTTGATATATTCAATGTGCGATCAAGCCGCGAATCTGAGAGTTCCTTCAGAGAAGATACTCTCGGGGGACGGATCCGCTTCGGTTACGAGATCAATGAGCAATGGTCGCAAAACCTTCGTTACAGCATTGAAAATGAGGACATTAAGGACGTCGACGACGGCGCCTCGCAGATCATCAAAGATCAAGAAGGTTCGCAGATTGCGTCGATCCTCGGCCAGACGCTGGTCTATGACACACGAAACAGCAAAATTACCCCGACAGAGGGCTTCATCGTCCGTATGGCAACCGATGGCGCGGGACTTGGTGGCGATGTGCAGTATATGAAGGGGACCGTGAAATCCCGTTACTACTACCCGTTTTCGAAGGAATGGCGTGTTATCCTGGGCGCGAATGCAGGTCATATCAAGGGGCTGGATCAGGACGTTCGGGTCATCGACGCCTTTTTCCTCGGCAGTGACCAAATGCGCGGTTTCGAAGTCGGGGGAATCGGCGCACGAGATCAGACGTCGAATGACGCGTTGGGAGCCAAAACCTATGCATTCGGAACCGTGGAGTTGAATTTTCCGTTGGGCCTGCCGGAGGAACTCGGTTTCACGGGGGCCGCCTTTACTGATTTCGGCACCGCGTATGGAGCCGATGGGGATAGCGACTTGATAGAGGACAGCAAGAGTTTGCGGATGACTGCCGGCGTCGGTCTCGCCTGGCGATCGCCGCTTGGACCGGTGCGATTGGATCTAGCGTTTCCCGTGGTCGTAGAAGACTTCGACAAAGATCAGTTGATCAATTTCAGTTTCGGCACACGGTTTTAAGTTGATGCTTCGAAGCCTCGTCTGTACCGGCTTGATTATTGGTTCTGCGGCGATCCTTTGCGGCAGCGCTGTATTCGCTCAAGAAAAAACCGGCGAGAAGGCCAAAGAGCCGGTCGTGATGCCACAGCCGTTGGTGGCTGTAATCGACTTTCAGCGCGTGGTGAAGGAATCGGCCGCAGGCCGAAGCATCCGAAATGAAATCGATGCGCGGCACGCCCAATTCCAATCGGAAATAAAAAAAATACAAGAAGGATTGGACGCTGCCCGAAAGGAATTGTCGTCACGACCCGCTGGCATGAGCGATGCGGCCTATAGCAAGAAACGTAGTGAATTTCGTAAACGGGTGAATAATTTGAAGACGCTCGTTCAGGATCGAAAGCGAAAACTGGATCTCATGTTCAATACGGGAATGCGCGAGGTCGATCGTGCACTCGCCGCGGTACTCAAAGAACTTGCGCAGGAGCGCGGGATCAATCTTATTCTCAATGCCGGGCGAGGGCGCGGACTTGTCCTTTTCGCAGAAAGCGGCATCGTCATTACGGACGAGGCGTTGCTTAGGCTTAACGCGCGATTGCCGACGGCTCAGTTGACCGTACCGCCATCCGACAAATAATTTGCGGCGAGAGTCGCAGTATGAGAATTGTTGGCAGGCACATCTCGTGTCGTCGGTAGTGGCGTGTTAAAGGATGTGCGCTTTAAAGAGGTTCACCAATTAGATCGAAAGAAGTTCAGTCGGGAGGCTGACAATGGACGACAGTAAAATGGGCGAGACATCGGAGAGCAAATCTCTGCCCGATATAGATATTGCGCGTGTCTTGCGTGCTCTACCGCACCGTTATCCGTTTCTCATGGTCGACCGGATCGTTGAGGTCGTCGCCAATGAAAGCGCAACGGGGATTAAGGCAGTGACGGCTTCTGAGCCTCATTTTCAGGGTCATTTCCCTGAACACCCGATTATGCCAGGCGTTCTAATCATTGAAGCGATGGCACAGACCGCCGCCGTTTTGGTGGTGGAGTCTGGCGACATCGATCCCGAGGGAAAGCTGGTCTACTTCATGTCGATCAGCGACGCGCGGTTTCGCCATCCTGTGGTACCCGGCGACATGCTACGGCTTGAAGTACGAAAGCTTCGGCAACGCGATAACGTCTGGAAATTCGAAGGCAAGGCAAAAGTCGATGGCAAAATCGTTGCCGAAGCGGTCTACACCGCAATGATTCAAGGCGGATGAATGGCCACCAATATACATCCAACCGCCGTCGTCAATCCGCAGGCGGAAATCGCCGACGGGGTTGAGGTCGGTCCATATTGCTGTGTCGGCCCGGAGGTCAGTTTGGGGGCCGACGTGGTGTTGCAATCGCATGTCGTGATTGATGGCTTGACGAAGGTCGGAGCACGGTCAGCAATCTATCCCTTCGCATCCATTGGCTTGCGTCCGCAAGACCTCAAATATGCGGGTGAGAAATCGGAATTAGTCATCGGTACCGATAATACCATCCGGGAATATGTCACGATGAACCCCGGGACCGAAGGCGGTGGCATGGTTACCCGGGTCGGAAACCATTGTCTGTTCATGGCTGGCGCCCATGTCGCGCATGACTGCCAAGTTGGCGACCAGGTCATTCTTGCAAACAATGCCACGCTTGCGGGCCACGTCACGGTTGGCTCTTATGCCATCATCGGCGGCCTTGCCGCGGTGCACCAATTCGTACGGATAGGCGCATATGCCATGATTGGCGGCATGACCGGAGTCGAACATGACGTCATTCCCTATGGATCGGTTGTCGGGGAGCGCGGTCGGCTGTCGGGACTCAATTTGGTGGGATTGAAACGCGGCGGTGTCTCGAAAGAGCGGCTCCACAACATGCGTGCGGCATTCCAATTGCTGTTTTCGCTCGATTACGACGCGACCATCAGTCAACGGCTTGAGGACGCCGCGGCGCGATTCCACGACGAAGAAGAGATCATGAATATTATCCGGTTCATGCAGGCGGATTCGGCGCGAGGATTAACGCAACCAAAACCAGGAAATGGCGGTTAAACTGGGTATTATCGCCGGCGGTGGCGAATTGCCTCGCATGTTGATCGAGGCCTGTCAAAGTTCGGGTCGGGAATTTTTCGTCTTCGCGCTAAAGAATCACGCGGATTCTCCCTTGATAAACGAAGTTCCGCACGTCTGGTTGCGGCTGGGTGCTGCCGGTAAGGCGCTCGAACTGGTGAACGAACACGGTATTAAAGAGATCGTAATGGGCGGCCGGGTGAGGCGGCCGTCGCTCGCCGGTTTGCGTCCTGATTGGCGGGCGCTTCGGTTCGTTTTTCGCGTCATGGGTAAAACACTCGGCGATGACGGGTTGCTCCGATACGTGATCGACGAAATTGAGTCAGAGGGTCTTAAAGTGATTGCGCCAGATTCGATTTTGACTGATTTGAAGCCTGAAAAAGGCCCCCTTGGCCAGCACGTTCCCGATCAATCCGCCGAGCGCGATATATCTCGCGGCACGGCTGTGTTGAATGCCTTGAGCAACGCGGATGTGGGGCAAGCCGTGGTCGTTCAGGATGGGCTGGTCTTGGGAATAGAGGCAATTGAAGGGACCGACGCGCTCTTGCAACGGTGTGGTGAATTGCGCCGCGACGGTCCCGGCGGCGTTCTGGTCAAGCTGCAGAAACACGATCAGGAGGAACGGACCGATCTCCCGACGATCGGTCCGGAAACCATCCGGCGCGCGGTGGTTGCCGGCCTGCGCGGCGTTGCGGTTCAAGCCGGTGGTTCGCTTGTGTTGAACCGTGATGAAACCGTTCGCCTCGCCGATGAGGCGGGCCTGTTTTTGATTGCGATCGATGCCACATGAGCGGCAAGCAACCGTTCATCTTTCTGGTCGTGGGTGAGCCGTCCGGTGACGAGTTGGGCGGCCGGCTGATGTCGGCGCTGAAAGACGCAACGCAAGGCAACGTCCGTTTCGCCGGCGTCGGTGGCCCCGCAATGGCGGCACAGGGGTTGGAAAGCCTCTTCCCTATGCGGGAACTGTCGGTGATGGGGATCATGGAAGTGTTGCCCCATATTCCAAGAATTTTACGGCGCGTGCGCGAGACTGCGGCGGCAATCAACGCACAGCGCCCCGATCTCGTGGTAACGATCGATTCGCCGACCTTCGCCTACCGGGTCGTGCAGCGGATTGATGATCCGCAAATCAAGCGGGCACACTACGTAGCGCCCTCGGTTTGGGCGTGGCGGCCATGGCGTGTCCACAAGATCGGCCAATGTTTCGACCTGGTGCTTGCACTCTTGCCGTTCGAGCCACCGTTCTTCGAACGGGTCGGTGTCGCATGCACCTTCGTAGGACATCCCGTTATCGAATATGGCGCGGCCGACGGCGACGGTATTGCCTTTCGCCGCCGTCATGGTGTTGCCGAAGGAGAAGAATTGATCTGCGTATTGCCCGGCAGCCGCCGCAGCGAGGTTAGTCGGCTCGGTCCTGAGTTTGGCGATACGCTCGCCCTCTTGGCGGCGCGCCGACCCGGACTCAAGGCGGTCGTGCCGACGGTACCGGGCGTCGAGCGGTCAGTGCGCCGGCTTGTCGCGGAATGGACGGTGCCGACGACCGTGGTCATGGGGGTGGACGAAAAATACGGGGCGATGGCGGCGAGCAATGCCGCCCTGGCGGCATCGGGAACGGTGGCAGTCGAACTCGCCTTGGCGCGACTGCCGACGGTGATTGCCTACAAGGTTTCGGCGATGACGGCAGCCATCGTCCGCAGGTTGGTAAAGATCCAATACGCCTGCCTGATTAATTTGATACTCAACCGGATGGTCATTCCCGAAAGGTTGCAGGAGAATTGCCGGGCGCCGATATTGGCGGACGACCTCGAACGATTGCTGGGGCCGGAAGGGCGGAAACAGATTGAAGAATCGGCCGAGGCCATCGCGGCGTTGACCGACGGCGACATATTGCCAAGCCGGCGGGCGGCCCAGGCGCTGCTCGATTTGATTGGCTAATGGGAAGCGGCCTGTTGGGCCGAAGATCAGAAGGACAGTATCGTCGAGAAAACGGCGGCGAATGGTAATTTCGCCGCCGTTTATCGTCCATCTCGAACCTTTGAGGCGTCTATTTACGCTTATGTAGCGGCGGGTAGGGCCGTTCGACCGGCCCGGTGTACAGCTGCCGAGGGCGGCCCAATTTTGCCGTCGGGTCCTCGACCATTTCCTTCCATTGCGCAATCCAGCCGACGGTGCGCGCGAGCGCGAACAAGACGGTGAACATGCTGGTGGGAATGCCGATCGCCTTGAGAATGATGCCCGAATAGAAATCCACGTTCGGGAACAGCTTCTTCTCGATGAAATACTCATCTTCCAGCGCAACCCGTTCCAATTCCACTGCCAACTGGAGCAGCGGCTCGTCGGTGATGCCGAGAGAGTCGAGCACCTCATGGCAGGTCTTCTGCAGCACCCTGGCCCGCGGATCATGGTTCTTATAGACCCGGTGGCCGAATCCCATGATGCGGAAAGTGTCGTTCGGGTCCTTGGCTCTTTCGATGAATTCGGGAGCCCGGTCGATCGAGCCGATCTCCGCCAGCATGTCGAGGACAGCCTCGTTCGCACCGCCATGCGCCGGGCCCCAGAGCGCGGAAATTCCAGCC
>CAJHYV010000487.1_pt1 | contig 23770 bp, 24 predicted proteins | sample 9198851 | NCBI WGS metagenome assembly CAJHYV01 (sample SAMEA7708375, study PRJEB35096) | sediment metagenome | biome: marine neritic benthic zone biome [ENVO:01000025]; feature: sediment [ENVO:00002007]; material: shallow marine sediment [ENVO:03000034] sea grass bed [ENVO_01000059] ...
GATCGGGAAAGATAAGTTACTAGCCGATCAATTTCCGACACCGGAGTTGAAGAAGTGATGAAAATGAAACGGTTATTGTCGAGCATCCTTTGTCGGTCGGGCTTGCTGTTGTGCCTGTTGTTGCTGGATGTAAGCGCCGCCTTGTCGGCGACGCTGCAAGTTCGCTGCCCGCGCGAGTCGGTGACGGCCAAGGTTACCAGCAATTTACCCGCCGGATGGTGGGCCACGCCGCAGGGCGCCGCGTTGCGCGGAGTCACCGTGCTCAATGTCGGCGGCCAATGGAGCCTGCTCTGCCTTTACTTGACCGCGCAAAGAAAGGAAATCGGCGTATTGCGCCCCTACCCGCCGACCTACCGGCGCTGTCGCGCGCGAAAGGCGCAACTCGATTTTGTCTGCACGAAATAGACATGCGGTAATCAATCGCGACCCTCTTTAATGCGGTTTGGCGCAATTCTTGACGCCCAACACCTGAACGGTGGATGAACGGCCCGTTCAGAGTGAATTCAGCGGCGGTCAGCATACTCCACGGTGCAATTCGGCCGAAATTTACCGTGGAGATTCGATATGACCCAAAAATCAATTGCACTCGTCGCCATGACCGCCGCTCTTGCGTTTGCCAATATCGGGGTCGCGACAACCGGCTTCGCCGACGGGTATTCGAAACCGAAACCGATCGACTGGACGTCACGCACTTCGGGATCGAAACTCTCGATCCCGAAGATGCCTGCCAACAAGGTCGTCCGGCCGTTGCCCTCGCATAAGCCCATGCGCGTAGCCACGACCAAGTCGACACCGATTCCGTTGAGCCGCATTACCACCCTGATCAGAACCGCGTTTTCGGGGACGCGGATCCGTCTGAACAACTTCGGCACGGTGCGGGCACCTTTTGTCGAAAATGCTTCTTCGGTCAGGCTTGGCCCCTTGCTGGGCGGACGCAGCCAGCGGTTTACGATTTTTCCGTTCTTCCAACCGAGGAAGCCGGTTTACTACTACCTTTCGGACGTCAATCTGCGGAATATTTCCGTCGGAACAAGCCGGCAATTCATCCGGATTAGTCTTCACTTCGAGGACAGTGGCACGGAGCTGAAAGGGATATGCCGCGGTAGCCGAGTCGAATGTTTTGCCGGCCGTGACGGTACGGTTCCTGACATTCAAATTCGCAATATCCGCGTCGATGTTCTCCTCGAACCTTGGGCAACCGACGGCAGCGTCAGTTACCGGCGGGCCTTCGTACGGTTCCACGGCGACTCGCAGGCCGGCGGAATCTGCCGCGTGACCCACCGACTGGGGGCCGATATCTGCCGCGCCCTTTATGACTATAAGACGAAGATCACGCAGGAGACCGAACGCGCCGTACGCTCGTTATTGAACCGGGCCGATTTGCGCCGCCACCTGGCCACCGCGATGCGGCCCGTTTTGCGAGCCGAAGGCGTCGGTAACGTGTTCTTCACCCAGATCCGCTCCGGCAATTTGGTGGTTTATCACCGCCGCCGCCTGGGATCGTGACGTCAACTTTGCTGCGCAGCGGGGCCCCCGGCGCCAATTGGTGCCGGGGGTCTCCGCGTTCCGGGCAATGAATTTTCCCTTCAACCTATTGATCTTTCTTGCGATTCACGCCACGACTTGGCGGTCGGCGAATCCGGCTAGGATGCGGTTCCGTTCATCCTGGGTTCAGGTTCAGAAGAGTACGGTCATGCCATGAAACGAGTATGCATCGTCATTTCGATCTTGCTCGCCCTTTTTGCTGTGCCGGTTTCGGCTCAGGACCAAAACCGGGCGCGCAGCCTGGTGAACAAGAAAGCGATACTGCCGCTGAGCCGAATTCTCCCTGCGGTGAAAAAACGCTGCCGGGGCAAGCTGTTGGACGTGCACTTAACGAACAGCCGGGGTCGGCATTATTATAGGGTAAAAATACTGGACAAGAGAGGCACCCTGCGGAACTTGACAGTTGATGCCAAGAGCGGACGGATTCGGGGCAAATGCTAATGTCGTCCGAGGAGCAGCCATGCGAATCCTGATCGTTGAGGACGATCCGACACTGAACAGGCAACTGCAAGACGCCTTTCGTGAAGAGAACTATGCGGTCGACGCCGCGCTGGACGGCGAGGAGGGGCACTTCCTGGGCGATACCGAACCCTACGACGCGGTTGTGCTGGACCTTGGGCTTCCTGAACTCGACGGGGTAACCGTCCTCAAGAAATGGCGGCAGGACGGTCGGCGGATGCCCGTTCTGGTACTCACGGCGCGCGATGCATGGTCGGATAAAGTGGCCGGCCTTGACGCCGGCGCCGACGACTACGTCGCAAAGCCTTTCAATATCGACGAAGTGTTGGCGCGTATTCGTGCGCTGATTCGCCGCGCCGCGGGCGAGGCCACGGCGGAACTGAGCTGCGGACCGGTGGTGCTCGACACCCGTTCCGGGCGGGTCACTGCCCTGGGCGCCCCGGTAAAATTGACGTCCCACGAATACCGTGTGCTCTCGTACCTGATGCTCCACAAGGGAAGGGTCGTCACGCGCACCGACTTGATTGAGCATATTTACGAACAGGATTTCGATCGGGACTCAAACACGATCGAAGTCTTTATCGGCCGGCTGCGCCGAAAGCTGGGTGCCGACCTGATCCGGACGCAACGCGGCCTTGGATATATCCTTGCCGAGCCCGAGGACTAAGGGCGGATTCGAGGTGTTCGGCGGCTTGACCACAAGATCTCTCGCGGTACGGCTGATCGGGGCCGCCGTCATTTGGATCGTTCTGGCCCTGGGCGCCGGCGGAGTATTGCTGTCCAACCTGTACAGTGCTTCGGTTGAGCGGTCTTTTGATCGACGTCTCGACAACCAACTCCTCGGTCTCATCTCCGGCATCCAGATCAAGGATGACGGAACGCTGGTGCTTGAGCGGCCGTTAGCAGACCCGCGATATAAGGTGCCCTATTCGGGATGGTATTGGCAGGTCCATAACCCCGCCGTGCCAGCCGCGAGCTTGCGTTCACGGTCGACCTGGGATCTCGAACTGAAGACCAAGGGGGAGCGCAACCGAAATGACGCGACCAGATTCACCATCGCGGGACCGGAAGGCCAGACTCTCCGGCTCGCCGAGCGTTTCGTGCAGGATGGTAAATCCGGGCGTATGTATTTATTCACGGTCGCCGCCGACCGGCAGGAAATCCTCGCCGACATCGACGCGTTTAATACATCGGTGTTCTGGTCCCTCGCGGCATTCGGGTTGAGCCTGATTGCAGGCGTCTGTATCCAGGTGCGCTATGGACTGCGGCCGCTTGCGCGAATCCGCGGCGCGATATCGGACATTCGTTCCGGCAAGACGGAGAGCCTATCGGGACATTTTCCCGACGAGGTTCAGCCGCTGGTCGAAGAACTGAACGGACTTCTCGATCATACGCGCGATCTGCTGGCGCGGGCCCGGACGCATGTCGGCAACCTCGCGCATGCGATCAAAACCCCGTTGACGGTCTTGACGAACGACGCCAACGCCAAGTCGGACGGCCTGGCGGACACGGTCGTCGAACAGACTTCGATCATGCGGCGTCAGGTTGATCATTACCTGACGCTCGCGCGCGTAGCGGGGCAATCCGACGTTCTTGGCTTGCATACCGAGCTCGCGCCGGCGTTGGCCGCACTGTCCCGCACGCTGGAAAAAATACACGCGGACCGCGGCATTTCGGTACGGGTGGAGGGCGGCGAGGGATTGCGGTTTCGCGGCGAGCGGCAGGATTTGGACGAACTCATGGGAAATCTCATGGACAACGCCAGCAAATGGGCCAAGAGCGAGGTCAAGGTTTCGGTGTCGTCTCAGCCATCGCAGAAGGAAACCGGACTCCGCATCGTGCTCCATATCGACGATAACGGCCCTGGCATATCGCCGGCGAACCGGTCCAAGGCATTCGACCGCGGCACAAGATTGGACGAGGTTAAGCCCGGTTCCGGACTAGGGCTTTCCATTGCGCGCGATATTGCCGGGCTTTACGGCGGCGAAATTGCGTTGGATGAGTCGCCGTGCGGCGGGCTGCGCGTGACGGTGACACTTCCCGGGGCTGAAAGCGACGATGGGTCTTGAGTCTGCCCAATACTGAAAAAGGTGGGGAGGCGCGGTAATCCGCGCCTCCCGGTATTCGATACCGTCGAACCGGCGGTCGGCCTGTCAACCGCTTTTTCGCCCTTAACGAAATAGACGGTTGATTGCCCGGCCATTGCGCGACAGCCGATTGTCGCCGCTCACGCAGTCATCGTTTCTCGGATTTGAGTCGATATAGATATCGGGGTCATAGACGATGATCGCCCGATAGACGGGAACGCGCTTCTTGCGGCGCGCGGCGGCGGCGTTCCACGTTCGTGCGTGGCTGACCCGAATGCTCTGCCCCGCGTCGATCCTGCGGAACTTCTTGACCTTGACCAGCCGCGCATCCTCATAGAGATGCAGTTCCTGCTGACCCCAACGCGAGACGAATTTCATGGTTCCCCGATTTTGCACCACGCCGAAGATGCGAATCTTCCCCTTCGACGGGGTAAGTCGTTCGATCATGCGGAATTTGATCTTCACGACCGCCGGATTGGCGCAAGCACGGTCGGGCGCGGCGAGTGCGGCCGGCGTCGCGGCAACGACCGTCGACAATACCGCGGCGGCGGCCGCCAAGGTGGCAATTTTTGAATAGCTCTTGCGTGTCATTGGACGTTTCCTTCCTTCAGCTGATGATGAGACCGCGACTATGAACGGAGCGGTTTGAATGGCGGCTGAACCGCCTGTTCACGCCGCATTCAGATTCTCGCGCCCCGCTCGAAGCCGAAGACGCCTCGTGCCGGATATTCGTCACGCGCACGCACCCATGCGAATGATGATCGGACCGCCGGGAAATGGCGGCCTGTCGGCTGCTGCCTGAACAGCGGATGAACACGGTGTTCAGTGCCCGTTCAAGCCGGTTCTGCATGATGGGTGATGTCATTTGGCAACATCCCATCAAGGAGAATTGGTATGACCAGGAACCTTCTTCCCGCAATCGCCGCCGCAATTGCCGTCACCGCTGCCGGTGCGGGCTTTGCGACGACCAGCACCGCCGGCCAATACGTGAAGCAACACGGCAGCGAGAAAGCGGGCTTGCTATTCTGGAGCCCGTCCCGCTCGGCGCTGTCCCTACCGTCGAAGAGAACATCGCGGAAACTGCCCGCAATTCAAAAACGCCGGCTTATAGCGCCGCAGTACCGCCCGGCCAAAGAGAGCCGAGCGATTGCACCGCAACACCGTCGGTTTGAAAAGAACGGGCTTATCGGCCCCATGTTCAAGCCGGCCGAAGATTCCGGCGAGTGACGCGACCGGGCTACGCTTGCGATACGGCCATGACGGAGGTGGACCGCCGGCATCTCAATTCCGTTTTCATGATCGCAGGCAGTTATAGAGGCAGCATCGGATAACCCGACGCTGCCTCTGAATTCTTGCGAGTCGCCTTGAAGTAATTGCAACGAATGGCCGGATGGGCAATGTGGGCGGCTATTCCTGCGCAGCGTCACCGCGCCATTTCGAATGAGTATTGATACGCCGCCGGTCGATACACCCGGCCATTATCGTCCCCGAAGTGGCGTAATATAGCCTTCACGACGTCGCCTGTTCCCGGCGGCTGCGGCTGGTAGAGCGTTTGTTGGCCGGCCCAGCCGCTTTCGCCTTGCCGCACCATCTTTTCCATTTGTCGTTTTATCGTCGGGAGATTTCGTTGGTAGCGGATCAGGATCGGGTCTCCCGGTTTTAGTCCCGTGGCGCTCCGTTTCACGGAAACCACCTCGGCCCGCAAATTCACGATGATGGCAGTGGATACCTTCTTGGTGGTCGTCTCGGCCACCTTTATGACGAGCCGTTCGGGTCCGTGCTTGAAGTTTTCCGGATTTACGAAGGCGTCCGCGACGCGTGGCGCCAACACGATTAGGCACATGCAGACCGCCACCAAAGCATTCGTTTTCATGGCAAATATCCTCGATTCGAATTCGGCGATTGCGGCTCATTTGAAGTCGTATAGGCGGTGCAGTTCCTGGGTACGCGTATTGGTGACACGGAACAGGCACTCGAGCCTGCGCTGCGATGCGAACGAACCGGGAAAGGTCTCGTGATAGGCCGCCGCGCATACCGTATCGCGGTATTTTTCCCAGGCGCTCTGCGACTCACCGAAAAGCGCGGCTTGCTTCCGCGACCAGGCCTTCTCGCGATCGCCGGCGTCTGCCATGGGACGAAAACTCTGTTTGAGCCGCGTGACCACGCGCGTCAGTTGCGTCTCTTCCCGGCGCAATTGCTGTTGCCGGCATTTCCGCATTCCGGCCGTGGTTTCCCAACCGGGCTTGTGCGGACAAGCCATGGTGGCGGGATCCCGGATGATCATTGCATCGGAAGATGCAATCCGTACCAGCCGAACCGGCGATACCTTTTGACTGAACAGGTTTTGGGAAACCAGCGCCAGGACACTGTGCGATTGCGGATTGACTCCGGATGTGGAGACCCGTGATCCCACAAGGTATCTATGGTCGCAGCCCGCGCCCCCGCAGACGCTGCCAATTCCTGTCTTGAACACACAGCCGATATTCCAGCCCTTCTCAGCCAACCGGGACAGCCGTTCCCGAACTTGGCCCGACGTCCTAAAGGCTTTCACCACGGGATCCCCGTCGGTCGTGGGGCCACATGCCGACAGGGTCAATGTCTGGATCTTACTCGGATCGCTCGCGGCGCTGGTCTCGCCCAAGCCGCCCGCTGCGGGGATCACGACGACTATGCCAACAATCAAGCATAGAGGTATTCGCAAACTCAACATCGGCTTCTCCTCACCATTGAAACCATATCCATCCTAAATGCCGATTTCGTCGCGGCGGCTAAAGTCTTGGTATTGCGTCGAAGTCGGTTTGATGGTCATGCGGTTACGGGGGTTCCGCCCCAACGGAGGCGCTGATTGCGGTCGCCATTGGGGCGGGTGCCCGGCCCGGTATTCAAGGTCCGACACGCTTGACGGAGAGGAACGGGCATTTCCGGCCCCTGCAGGTTTCCTGCCGGGCGTGCAGGTGGAAGACCTGATTGCTCCGCACCTTGTCCACCAGATAGCGGAACTGATCCCAACGCCGGCGGCTGCCGCTGACATAGTGGAACCTGGAAAGCCGACCATTTGCGTGGAAACGGGCCTTTACGTAGACGCGTTCGCGCGAATTCCATATCAGTGTGCGTGGCTCTCCGGAACGCAATCCGCGGTCGAGCCAGGTGCATTCTCCCGGACGCGGCGGGGCCACCCCCGCGCCGTGACGGCCGGCACTGAAATAAAGCTGGATATGCCCGTCCGACGTAAAGTCCGCCTGCATATTGCCGCCGCCGCGGCACACCATCGGATAGCTCGGGCCGGCAGCGCTGACGGGCGCCTGAACGGCGGCTACCACGGAAAACAACGTCCCGGCGGCAAGCGCGAACAGCGCTGCGGCCGAACGGTAGGACTTTGTCTTGCACTTCATCACTCGATCTCCGTTTCGTTGATGACTGATCGATAACGATGCGTACTTTGACAAATCACCGCTGAACCGCCCCTGAATCCCCCGTTCAGCCAGCGTTCATATTTCTCGAAAATTACATAACCACCGGTGCACGATGCGCCACGACTCGTGAACACGGTTCCGCTCATCAACCGTGTTCACGTTTAGCAGCTGGTGCTCGGCCCTCGCCGAAGCGCTTCCCGTGTTTCCATCAGGATCGTGCCCAGCATGTTGAGCCCGGTGCCGCTGGCGCCGCAGTCCCAGAAATGGTCGTAGGGCGATGCCTCGATCAGCGCCGCATCGCCGGTGTCCAGCAGCATTTGCCCGAGGTCTCCGCCGGCGGCGAACTTGGCGATGACCGCTTAATGCATTACGGCTACCTTAGCCCCTTCCCAATCCTCGGGCATAGGCACGAATTTGAACGTACCGTCCGAAAACGGCCATGAATCGTTCATGAACGAACGCCGCGGTTTCTAGTGCGTCTCGGTTACGCATAGCCCCCGCGTCGGACGCAACGCGAAATTTCTCGGACACTGCCGGAACCGATCGGTGGCAATTCGCTGCGACCTCGTCGATCATCCCCTTCGCCCCCCAAATCGACATAATACCGTGTGAGATTTCCCTGCTGGACTGGGGATAAATTTCCAGCGCCTGGGCTGGCGCTCCAAATGACCACACGACCAAGAGGATCAGATACACGTTCCATCTCATAACGGTTCTCTCGCTCATAGTTTTGCTCGTTTTGAACATGCAGCGCTGTAAACGCCTAGCGACGTTGCCTACACGTGAGCCCACGCGTGGCATTCTCACATGAAATTGCTTCGGGCTAACTTCCCGGCTCCATCAGTCACCGGACTGGCAAGCCCGGTACGCGCCGTGGTGGGAAACAGAATCCCTGGCGCGTAACGTCGACGATGCCGTCGTTCCGGCCGTAATGGCGCATGAATTGTACATCGACCCGATGGCGTAGCCGGCCGCGGCAGGCGGTGACATGGACGTATTTGGTGCAGATCGTGCTGATCTGGGTCGAGCCGAGATACCGGATGGAACGAAAACCGGCGGCGCGCAGCATGGCGCGCGCGGCGGTGACATCCGCACCTGAGTAATCGCAGCGGCGGGGCTTGAGGCGAATCTGGGCGACCCCGTGCCGGCCGTTCCGGACATCGCCCCGCTTGGGCGCGTCGAGGACCCGCAACATCCGTCTGACGCCATCGGGCGGTCCATATTCTTGGCCGTCGAGCGGGACCGCGCCGAACGCGGAGCCGGCGAGCAGGATCGATGCGAGAAGTGCCAACAAAGAAACCGACGTCGTTATGCGCTTCCCGCGTTGCGCCTCCGAACCGCTTGATTGGGCGACGTGATAAGACGCTGACATTTGAAGTCTCCATTTCCTCGCATGGGTCGTTGGAGCCTCCACAATGGCAAGGTGACGTTGAACCGGTGCTGAATGTCCCGTTCATGCGGCGTTCAGATTTTCGGGAAAAGCGATTCCCGAACAATATTTCTCCGTCGTGCCTTGCGTGGACCACGGTCGGGGCGGCCTGTTCAACGGCGAAATCCGTGCTCGTCAAATGCCGTCAGAGTCATAAACTGACGAATGCTACGCGACGTCGGAGGATTTTGATGCGCATGTGACGGAGTGGCCGAGCCGATTTCGGTGAGTCGTGGTCAATAATTGAGCCGATGGAACAGTCAGAAAAACGAAAATTGCCGATGGCTAGACTTAGAGGCCATCTCAGACTTTTGGCCATTTCAATTTTTCTGGTTCTGTGGATTCAAGATGCCGCGGCTGATCCCGATCGATCGATCAATCAAGTCCCGGCTGACGACCCGATTGCCCTGACCGTCAGGGAAATTGCGGAACACATCGGCAATCGAATGGGACAGCCCTTGCGTGTTCCGATCGTCATCGAGGGATATCCATCCCGTGACGATGTGGCGGCGCTGCTCGGCTCGGAGAGAACCCGCCACACCCTCGCCTACACGTTGCCCGTTGTGCCGCGAAGAGATGCCTCGGGCCGCCGACAATGGGTGCCTCGACTGACCGGCGCTACGGAGACATGCTTGATCCTGCTCTTTTTGGAGGGTGTCACGTCGGAGGAGCGAGTCCTACGGTCGTTACTGGCGCATGAAGTATTCCACTGCTTCCAGCTTGACATTGTCGGTGCCGACGCATCCACGAAGCTTGGTTGGCTTTTCGAAAGCACCGCATTTTGGGCCGGCGAGGAATATGTTGGCGGTACGCGATTGGCCGCAAATGAATGGAATAAGTTCCTCGGACAACCGGCATCTCTGTTCAACCGTGAATACGACGGGCATGGCTTCTTTTTTCATCTCCAAAACAATCGCGTGAACGTTTGGCGAAGACTGGTCGAAATTCTCCGAGTGGAACCGAACAGTGTCCTTGACGTCCTGCGGCGCGACATCGGATGGCACGTGGTCCAGCGTCTGCCGATGGGATTGGCCCGCCAGCCGGTGCTTGGACCGGAATGGGACATGGATGGCCCCGAAATAACGAATGCCCGCCGGCCGATCGAAACGGCCGCCGTCTCGGCAGCGGCACCGTTGACGAAATTGCTTGAACCGGGTGAACAGCTGCTGCTCGATCTATCCGTCCCCCGGGGCAAGGTGATTACGTTCAACATCACAGGGTTTGGTGCGATCGCTTGGGGCTATGGCGCCGGCCGTCGCGTAAATGCCCGCAAATTTGGGGGGGCTCTGAGACGCAATTTCTGTGTCGAAGACAGTTGTGTTTGCAGCGACGGACGGCGGCCGCCAAACGTCGAATCCGTGCAAAGTGAGCGGGCGCTACTAGCAATTACGGCCACGGCCGGGCCTGCGCGAATTGCCGTCACATCGGGTCCTGCCGATTGCACATCGACGGCACGCCTAACCTGTGACCCGGTGATTGAAGGGCTCATCGCAGGGTACAAGCACCGAAACAAATATCGGTTTTGCGCCTCTAGCGACTGCCGACAGTGTGCCTCCAAATGCGTGCCCGAATGTGTGTGTAGCCATCCGGTTGTCTCGCTGCCGGGCGGGCATGCCGTTCCGGCCGGGCTCGGAGACTGTCATGAGTTCTATCCCGAAGGCACGTTGCTGATCACCGATGACGGCAAACGTGTTACCGGTAAATTTCGTCGCGAAAAAGCAATTCCGACGGTGACGCGCTGCGAGAATCGATACGCGAAGCGCGCGGTGCCCTATCGCTATGGTCTTGCCTTCCTCCATTGCCGGGTCAAATGCGAAGTCGATTGCGGCGGGCAAGCGCTCTACCTGTTTCCGTCAGACCCATGTGCGAGCAACAACACGCAGTTCGACTATCGCACCTGCAATTCTTCCCAATAGTCGTGCAGCACCGAATTTGAAGCCGGCTTGCCATAGGGTCGGATGAAGCAGGACTTCGTAATAATTGAGATATTCGGCCGCCAAGCTGAACCGCAGATGAACGCCGAAGTCAGAGAGGGTTCAGCGGCGCTGCGCATACTGAGTGCCATTCTATCAACCAATGCACATTTGGGAGAATTGACATGGCACGCAAAACACATTCACTCATCGCCGCGGCTGCCCTGGCGGCGATCATGGGCGGCCCGCTCGTGGCGTCGGAGACGACGGCGGGACATTTGAAGTCGAAGCAACTTAATGCGGCGCGTGGGGTCAAGGCCCTGCAACTGCCGGCGGTTCAGTCGGCCAAACCGTCCGGGACGCAAAAGAAGAGCTTGCGGACCAAGGCCTCGAAGCGGTCTTCGGCCAGATACCGCAAGGTGCGGCGCCTCAATTCTCGCAAGAAGATCAAGCGATTGAAGACGGCCAAGCAGCGGTCGGTCCGGCCGGCCAAGGGGTATCGCGTCAAGATGTCTACGAAAAAGGCTGGCGTCACCAAGCGGTCCAGCCGAAAATCCGTGACCGTGCGCGAAAACAAAAAACGCCGGACGACGGTGGTCAAGACCCGCAAGGCCACCGTGCGGACCAAGACCGCCACGCGCACCGTGAAGCGCGGCTTACCGCCCGTCGGCAAGGCCCATCGGCAAATGGAACAGATTCCGCGGGGCGTTAAAGAGACGCTGCGAGTCTTCGGCGGCAGTGCGAGCGCCATCCGCGAGGCGTCGCGTCTCAAGGATATGCGGCAGGATGGCGATCAAAGTGCGATTTCCAAGGCTCCGGCACCCGGTTCGACCGGTCCGTTTGGGTCCAATCGCGGCGGATTCGGCACTTCCCAGGCGCCGGCGATCGGTGATCCCAAGACGCCGATGACACAAAGCAGGGCTGATTCCAACCCCGGGGGCGTGGAGAAAGTCACCGGCTTGCTGAACGGCGTTCCGGGCCGGCAGGGTCAAGGCAATGGCCAAGCCTCGACGCCGGCCTTCGGTAACGGCTTCGTTAATCCAAGCGCCGCGGTGCCAAACCGGAACGGCAAGGCGGGGCAGGAAACCAGCACGACGCACCACTATCCGGGCGGCGGTTCCTCGACGGTTCGAACGACCCGAAACGAGGACGATACGACCACAACGACTCATATCCACGAGCCTGCCGACGGCAATAACCACGTGATGGGCTACACGAAGGACGCCGACGGCGCCATCACTGAAAACTTTGTGGTCAAGGCATCCGATCGGAATGACCTCGGCTGGCGGGAAGTCGTTGCCTACAGCGTCGATCCGGAAACCGGTGAATTGGAGCACGAGTTCCATACCATGATCTACGATCCGGACGGCGATTATCGGCCTGATAATCCGCCGGGCCCGCATGGCGACGACCCCGACAGCCAGCCCGTGCCGGACGGCAATTCGGGCTGGGGCAGCGACTTCACCTATTGCGGCGTCGGGGGATGCCGGAAGCGCCAATCGGTGACTCCGTCCGATATGCTGGGGCAGCCGTCGCGGGGCGGGGAGCAAGGCGGCTCTGCCTCCTCCCATCCAAGCGTTGCGGTCAAGCTGCGCCAGGACATGGTGACCAATCCCGGCGATTCGAGCGTCGACTTCACCGCGACCGGTCATGGCGGTGGTGGGGGCGGCGGCAGCGGCGGGATCGATCCCTGCGTGATCGCCGACTGCGGCGGCGAGGGGAACCCGGACGACCCGGGGCGTGGCCAGGAATAGAAAGGCCAAAAGCCCGACGCCAGGAAGGCCTGTCGGTGTGGCGGGCCTTCCGGTATCGTTTTGTTCGCGGCGATTACAGCTGCATTGCCCCATTGGTTAGGGCCACGCGTTCGAATGGACTGCTCGAAGGGTCCCAACAGCGATGGCATCAATTTTCGGGAGATGAAAATTGGCAAAAAAACGCTCCGATCACCGCAATTGGTTTTCAAGTCCGACGACGACAGTTTGGAAGATTCGGCATTCGATTTTCCTTGCCCTGGTGCTTCTCTTTGGAACGTTCGAATTTGCGATCAAGGAGGGGGCCGCACAAACGCCACGCGACTACACAGATTACCGCAACAACACGGTCAGCTTCCCCTTGGGGGTAATCTCGTTCGCGGATAGCGTTTCCGCCTTTCAGCCGGGCACTCCAACGCCGCCGAAAACGGAAAGCGATCCGAATGCCGCGCTCGGGGAGCCCGACTACAAGAGCGCAGGCGACGGGCGTGCCTTCTCGCTTGGCTGCCGTGGGTGGGCGGTCTTTGAATTTACCGACAATGCGGTTATCGACGTTCCCGGAACCGATCTCTATATCTTCGAGGTTGGCAAGGATGTCGAGCCGACGGATATCTCGCTGTCGAAAGATGGCAAGAACTGGAGTTCGATCGGTCGCATTGAGGGCGGCCGGACCAGTATCGATCTTGCAAAGCATGGGCTTGCTGGCCGGGAGTACCGGTTCGTTCGCCTGCAGGATACCGGCAAAAGTTGCGCGGGGCGATGGCCGGGCGCTGACATAGATGCGATCGGCGCAATTGGCGCGGCCAATACCACGACCGCGAGCGATATGACACTATCGGACCAAGAACTCTCCGTGATGGCGGGAGCCTACGGCTTATCGCTAAGTGGCGGCCACATGCTGGATGTCTTCGGGAAGACCTGTAAAAAGTACTTTCCTGAGATGGGTCACGAAATCGAAAGCGCATCCAGCCGATGGTCTGAAGTGAACCGGTCGGCGATTAAGATCGCCACCGAAGTCAAAGTTCGCGCTCTCAAACGCGTCGGCGCGAAACAGCCGCGCTTCGCGGCAGCGCTCGACAGCAATATTCAGGCAAAAGCTGTTGCGACCAACAAGCAGTTTAGCCGCCAGTATCGGCAAGGGCTTGCAGCGCTCGATAAGCATGGCAGGAAAAGCAGTTGCGAAAAATATTTGCATGCGTATCGGGACGGTAAAATGGATATAAAGGCTTTAATGAAGCCTGCTGGCTATCGGCAACTTCTCCAACTCCAGTCAATGCTAAAGACGAACGAGTGAGCTGCTTGATTTGTACCCCATCAGGTTTAATCGTGTGTACCTGGGTGCACAGATTATCGGCGCGTCTGCTACACCAAGGTGCTACCGTTCCGCAGTTGTGCGGGTTCTAGAAGCCGCAGAAAACCCAGGTTATTGGGTCCGAAACGGCGTTTGCCGTAGGGGACGCCAATATTTTTAGTCGGTTAGGAAAACGCCTCAATTACTTAGGTAATTGGCGGGGCTGAAATAGGCTCTTTTGATCTGGTGGACTGCTCATAAGATATGCGGATCACACTTCACCCCCCGTCCTTCCAATCGCGAACCTCATACAGCTTCCAGAATTGCGCGAGTCTCTCGGATCAGTCGGCGAAGATTGCGGCGCTCAGCGATGGCCTCCTTTGTGCAGTGGCCGTGACGATAGCGCCCATTACGCTTGCCACTAGGTGCACCGGTGCCCTTCGCTCCCCCGTGCATATGATACTTACGCTTTTCTCGCACCGCTGAGCGACATCTGCTCTACCCCCGAAGCGGACATGCAATGGCAACGGCGGAGAGTCCGGTTATGACCCGAAGCAGAAAGTCGCACGCTGAACAATTCGGAAGCGCTTTCTGGGCTTGTTCGAGCTGTTAGGATGGAAACCAGGACCGACCTTACGCCGGGCACGTTTGCCCTAGTCGGTCAGGCTCACGATCTGGAGGACCGGCTTGATGCATCGTGCTTCAACGGTCGCACGGAACGTCGGCGCCAGCGTCAGAAATTTCGCTGCCCAGCCTTGGCCGGCATGGCTAGACTTTCGATCTCTCGTGTTTGCCGCCTCTGTCTCTCGTTCAAGCAGTCCGCCAAGGCCCGCGCAAGGGTCGGGACATTTGGTTCTTCGAGGATCTTGAAATGCTGGCCGGAGACAGGACGGATTTCCAGATCGCCACCGATCAAGTCGCGCCAGCCCTCATGCGAGTCCGTATGCGTCCATGCAAGCGGCGACGCCTTGAATAACACTGCGTCGCCCTCATGAGGACGCGCCTCATACAACCGGATCGCCACCTTGTTTACGTCGATCGGGCGGCGGAGAAACCTCGGCATTTCCCCCGAATAGGCCTCGCCAAGCCGCCATGCCGCGGTGAAAAGGCGATAGCGAACGGCCATCCCTATTATCACCGCCAGATTGCGGAACCGCAGCGCCACATACGGCGCCACCGCCGACGCTTGCAGTTCGGAAAGGCGATACCAATGGTGCCGGAACCAGTTCGACAGCGTCGCGCGGCGCCGCCCCCGGCGCGACTGCGTATCGAGCAAGGCGAGCATGCCCACGGCCTGTCCCGCCTCGCGAAGCTGGCGGGCCATTTCATAGGCGATCCAGCCGCCCATCGAATAGCCACCGAGATAATAAGGCCCCTTCGGCTGGAGTTGGCGCATCTCCGCAATGTAGCGCGCCGCCATGTCTTCGATCCGCGCAAGCGGCGTCTCCGCACCGTCCAGACCGACCGACTGAATCCCGTAAAACGGTTGATCCTCTCCGAGATACCGCGCCAAGTCACGAAAACTCAACACCTGACCGCTAACGCCATGCACGCAGAAGAAGTTGGGACGGCTGCCTGAAGGCTGGATCGCTACGAGGCAGCGCATCGACGGGGACGACTCGATCCGTTTCGCCATCTCCGCGACTGTGCCCGCGTCGAACAGCACCGAGCGCGGCAGAGGGCGGCCGAGGGTCTTCTCGATCCGCAGGAAAAGCTCTACCGCCTGCAGGGAATCGCCGCCCAACAAGAAGAAATCGTCATGCAAACCGACATGCGCGCGCCCCAGCGCCGATGCCCACAGCGCCTGGAGCTGGCTCTCAAGCGCCGTCGCGGGCCTGTCCTCGTCAGCGATCGCGATCGCTTCGGCCTCCCCAGCCAGGCCAAACGCCGACGCCAACTTATGGCGCTGGACCTTGCCGGTCGGCCCCTTCGGGATCTCCCCGACAAAAACGAGGCGCCGCGGCACCTTGTATTCGGCCAGGCTCTCGCGCAGAAAGGCCAACAGCGACGCCTCGTCCATCGATGTCCCGTCTTCAAGCACGACGGCGGCTGCAACCTCCTCACCGAGCGTTGGATGGGGAACCGGGAACGCGGATGCTGCCGCAACTTTGGGGTGCGCCAAAAGCGCGTCGTCGATCTCGTTGGGGGATATCTTCTGCCCGCCCCGGTTGATCAGTTCCTTGATCCGCCCGGTGATAAAAAGATACCCGTCCGCGTCGAAATAACCCAGATCACCCGACCGGTACCAACCGTTTACGAAAGCCGAACGGTTCGCAGCTTCGTCATTCTCATAGCCATCGAAGACCGCCGGTCCACGCACGGCGACCTCTCCTTCAGCGCCTCTGTCCACGGCTTCGCCCGCCTCGTCGACTATGGCGACACCGTCATGGACCGCCGTTCCGACGCTGCCGCGCTTGCGGCGTACGGGAGGGGGGTGCTCACACGTTATTGATCCCGATTCGGATGTGCCATAGGTCATGATGAGGGGGGTGTCGAAGGCCCGCTCCAACTCCTCGGCAATTGTCGGGTTAAGCGGGCCAGTTCCCGAACGCAAGAACCGAAGCCGGGGCGCCACGCGCTCGATCGTGCATCGATAGTCCGACAGCTGTCGGTGGATCGCGTGATAGAACGTGTAAGCGCCGGTGCCCCATGTAGGTTCCAGCGATTCCAACGCCCTGAAAAAGCCGCTGACGCTGAAGTCGGTCAATACACCGAGGCTGCCGCCGACGATTAGGGGCGTAGAGAGGCCTTGGTTGAGACCACCACTATGATACAGGCGCAACATATTGAGGCTACGGTCCTCCGCGCCAAGCTCCATAGATCGGGCCACATAAGAGTTACGGCAGACCAGTTGGCGATGCCGAATAGGCACGACCTTGCTATGGGAGGTTGTGCCCGAGGTCGCGATGACAGCGACAATGTCATCGGGTTGGACCGGCCCGGTGCGGTCCGAGACAGGTGTGATGCGGTGAGACTTGGCGGTGATGGCCATCCCGCCCCGTCCATCCGGCGACAGCTCCAAAATCGGCAAATCAAGCATCTCGGCGGCGTGGCGTGCCGGCGTGTCCATATCTTCCGCGATCGCAAGGGCGTTTACCCGCATATCGCGCATCTGGATTGCGAGTTCGCCGAGTGTACTTTCCGGATTCAGGGGAACAGGCGTCGCGTAACTCCAAATGCCGAGGATCGTCAGCGCCATATCCCGGCCACCGGGATGAACAATGGCGACACGGTCATTCCGGCCGATACCCAATCCATTGAGGTCAGCGCCGATGGAGTCGATCGACTCGAGGAGGCCGCGATAGCTAAGTGGTGCTGCTCCATCGGCGACCAGCGCCGGCGCATTCGGCGTCAGTTTTGCCCAATGGCTCACCACCTCATACATTGTGCCGAAGGGCTGGCTGGACGCGTCGGGGGCTGTCGTCATGAACTGCTCCTCGGCCCATTATGGACTTGGAGCGCTTTGCCTTACTATAAGACCAAACGTAGTACCGATTCCGAATCAAAGGCCATGCTCCGCATATCCTCCTGATCCCATGCGACTGGCCCGCCTTCGAATTAGAGATCCAGGAAGGCGTTCCATCTGGCGTTCTCGACCATCTCAAGGATGTTCTGCGTCTGCCCGTCATTGATATTGCGTCGACCGGTTGAGGCGGCACCCCAACAGCGGACAATCCAGCGGACGCACTCGATTTCCGCTTTTTCGTCTTGCCCCGTTTCAGTGGACAGTTTCAAAAGATTCGGCTGACCGCTCTTCAAAGTCGGCCGCACAACTGCTCGGCGCAGCAGAGAGATGCAATAGGAAAATAGGTGCTGCACTCTCGTTCCCGCCGGAAACCCGTGGACTTCCGTCGCGATGCAGGGACGGAGTGAGCACCAGAAGGGACGGTGGCGCGGATCGGCACCGGCGTCGAGGCCCCCTTTAGGACTACACCATCAGACCATCCGGTTGCCCGCTGGCCCCCTTAAATTGAGCTGGTTTTTGATAATCGGACTCATAAGCCGAAACAATTCAACGACCGCTTAGGCTTATGGTGGTAGCCGTGCGAAATAGACATGACGATTTGTCGATGTGGCGCCCTGACGTGCTAACCTGAAATACAATCCCCAGATCGGGAGCGCGGGCGATGGCTCAGTCCAAGGGCTTACGGCAAATTTCCTATTTCGACTGTCCCGGTGGCGGACAGGTGGTGGTCGACGGTACGACGGCCTATGTCGGCCATACGAATGGGCCAGAGGCCACGACGATCTTGGATGTCAGCGATCCGGCGAACCCGCGCCAGGTCGCGCAGCTGAACTGCCCGCACGGTGGCGTTCATGCGCACAAGGTCCGCGTCAAGAACGGACTCATGGTGACGAACTACGAGTCCAAGCATTACGCGGGCGAGCCCGATCCGGATTTCGTCGGTGGCGTGTTCGTCTACGACATTGCCAATCCCCGAGAACCGAAACGGATCTCCTTCTGGCCCTGCGCCGGGAGCGGCGTTCACCGTTTTACCTTCGATGGCCGATACGCCTACATCTCGCCCGAGATGGACGGTTATGTCGGCAACATCGTCCTGATCCTCGACCTCAAGGACCCTACGCGGCCGGAGGAAGTCGGCCGCTGGTGGGCCCCGGGTCAGTGGATCGCAGGTGGTGAGGAGCCGACCTGGAAAGAAACCGACGTTCGCTGCCATCATCCGATCCGCCGGGGTGACCGGCTTTACGTCAGCTACTGGAAAGGCGGGTATTTCATCCTCGACATATCGGACATGTCGAAACCCAAATGCATCGCCGGGCTAGACCAGCGAAACGCCTACCCATACCCCACCCACACCGTACTGCCGCTTCCGGAGAAGCCGCACGGCCGGCAAGTGATGCTTGTCGCCGACGAGGACGTGGCACGCCCACAGGATTGCCCTGGTGCCTTCATCTGGCTGATCGACATCGAGGACGAGACCAACCCCGTGCCGATTTCGACGTTTCAGCTCGATTATGTCGATGGCGCGCCGCGCCCAATCGCCTCCGGCTGCCACCAGCCGGTTGAGGATTTTGAAGGTTGCGAGATTCCCGTGGCGTGGTTTTCCGAAGGGCTGCGCATCGTCAACGTATCGAATCCGCACCGCCCGGTGGAAGTGGCGCATTTCATCCCATCCGTGCCCGAGGGCCAAGCGCGGGTTCAGAGCAACGACGTGTGCTTCGACAGCCGCGGCCTGATCTATCTCGTCGACAGGTTCCGCGGGCTGCAAATATTGGAGCGTATATGACGCAGCAAAGCCGGACAGCCCGAGTATGCCCCGTTCCGGAATTGGTAGTTCATCCGATTGACGGTTCCCGTCCAACACGATTGCGACGTGCTGGCGAAGAGACCTTGTCCTGGTCCGAGAACGTCTGCAATCGGCTATAGGCGGACCTTACGGCGCACCTGATCGACTTCCGGTCTTTCCCCAATACCGGACGTTCCAGCAGCAGCACTCGACTTCCGCTTGTGACCCAATCCGGAAGTACGTAGCCTCGGCAGTACCAGCCCGTTTTTGCCTCTATGGACCTTGCTTTGGAAGAATACGGCCGCTTGCTAGGACAGTCGCATGAAATTAAACGATATAGAACGGGCCATGCTCGACGGCGCCCACGGTGAGGCGGCGCAGTGGGCGATTGGCTATCAGCAAAGCGTCGGCACCTTTTTCGATGCCGAGGAATTCGTGCCGGTGCGCGTCATTCATGTCAGCACGGACCGCGAGACCATAGGAGACAGCGGCGTCGCGTTCATCGAGGAACTGGGGGCAATGCCGCCGGAAGAGCGCCGCCCGCGCGCCTTCGCGACGGCGGATTTCCGCGGCTTCGACGAGGACACATTCCGGTTCCTGCTGCCCGGCCGCGATTTGGCCGCGGAAAGCGCGGAGGCAGTCGGCGCCCTCGGCAAACTCGGCGTCGTGACCTCGCACGCCTACGTGAACGACCATTCGGTGACCGCGCCCGGCTTCGGCGAGGCCTGCGGCTATAGTGGTACGCCGTCGGTGGTCTATATGAACGGTATCGTCGGCGCACGGTGCAATTTCGAGGCGGGTCCCTCCAGCCTAGCCGCCTTCTTCACCGGCCGCGTGCCGCGTTATGGCTTTCATCTCGACGAAAGGCGCTTGGCGACGCACGGTTTCAAGCTCGACTTCACACCGAAGACGGTCGTCGACTGGGGTATCGTCGGCGCGCTGATCGGCCGCACGCTCAATTCCTATTGGTCGGTCCCGGCGTTGGAGATAACCGGTCCGCGCCCGACCATTCTGGACCTCAATCATATGGCGCTCTCGATGGCGAGTTATGGCTCCATCGCGATGTTCCACGTCATCGGCATAACGCCGGAAGCGCCGGATTGGAAAACCGCCTGCGGCGGCAAAGCGCTCGAACCGGAGGTGATTTCGCAGTCCGACCTGGACGCGTTCTACGCCGAATGGGGTGGCGCCGACGAGAAGCTCGATGTCGTCGCGCTCTCCACACCGCAGCTCGACATTCCCGAAATCGTGCAAATCGCCGAGAGGCTCAACGGCCGTAAGATCCACCCCGACACCACGCTGCTGGTCTACACATCCATCGAAATCAAGGAAGCTTGCGCGCGTATCGGCCTCAACCAGATGATCGAGAGAGCCGGCGGACGCGTCGTGCACGGCCATGATTTCTTCGCCACCTTCGCCAAGGAAATCCGCGAGGCGCATGGCTGGGAACGTCTGATGACCCATTCGGTGAAAATGGTGAATATCTGCGAGGGCTACGGCTATAAACCGATACCAGCCGCGATCCCGCGCTGTATCGAATCCGCCATCGCGGGAAAGGTCCTGCCATGACCGAGACGGTGATAAGAGGCCATATCGGCATCGGCCCGGCAGTGGAAGGCATCGCGCTGGTGGCGTCCGATAATTTCAGCACCCGCTACGATCTCGACCGCGACCGGGGCATCGTGTCGCGTCCGTCCCACAAGCTGTATGGCGAAAATTATGTCGGCCGCATTCTGGTGCTGAACGCGGCCAAGGGCGGCGTCGCATCCGCCTGGATGCTGCGTGAAATGATGCAGAAGGAAAAAGCGCCGCTTGGTCTCCTACTGAACGACGCCAACCCTGTCATGGCGCAAGGCGCCGCGTTCGCACAATTACCGCTCATCGACAGGTTCGAAACCGACATCACCGCGGCCATCAAATCCGGCGACCGCATCGCCGTTGACCCCGCTCAGGGATTGGTGCGCATTCTGTCATCGGCTTGAAAATTCGATGGAGGGTGCTGTCATGCTAATGCCAGCCAGTCTTCAAAATGCGAAACCGCGCCAGAGTCTTGCAGTCAATGCACGCCAATCGGACAGGGCGATGGAGTCGTTCCGATTGAAGCGTTGACGGCGGATGAGAATGTCGGGTGTTGGCTGAGAGTGTTGAAGAACTCGGATTTGAGCCAACTGTTCGGTATCCGCTATTGGTAATAGCGGACATCCCAGACGCCGCACGCGACTTCCGGTTATGGTCTATTCCGGAAGTGGCAGGTCATTCGGTTGAGCCATCTCGGAGACCTCATTTTTTTCCGGTGCATTTTTGATCAGCTATTCTGCTACCGCCGTATCGGTGCCGGCCTTGGCACAGACTTCGATCGTCTGGCGAAGGGTACGGTTCTTGTCCACTGTGTCGCGTCGTTCCGACGAGAAAGGAGATTTATCGAGCAAATCATAAAGTTTAGCGGCCCCTTCATGAAATCCGGCGGGCATGTCGCACGCATCCATCGTCTTCGCGATTTCCAGCATTTCGCCGATGTAACGATCGGACACCGCCGGCAGGGCGGAGGTCATGCTTTCCATTCGCTTGTATATCGCCACCTGACCGGATTGTAGCTCGCCGTGCAGTTCATCGGCGACCCCCAGTCGCTCCGCGGCAATCAGCATCGCCGCATGTAGTGCGCTGGTGCCTTTCGTAATCCCGGCATAGACCATCTTGACCGCCGATCCGCGACCAACCTCGGGACCGCACTGATGAACGACGATGCCTTTGCCATCGAACACGCTCATGGCGGTCGCCCCAGGTCCGCTGACATAGAACCGCGTCGGCTTGGATTTGCCGGGCGGGTTTCCGATAATGCCGCCATCGATGTAGTCGGCGCCAGTATCGGAAATGATTTGCCCGATCCGCATCGTGGTTTCGGGTGCGACGGCATTGCAATCGGCATATGGCGGCGTCTTGCCCGTATTCCTCATCGCAGAAGCAACCGCTTCGGCCTGTGCCGGCGCGGATGCCGGGGGCAGGATCGACAGCACGATATCAGCGGCGGCGATAACTTCCGTCAGCGAACCGCCGTTTTGAAAGCCCGATGCCAGCGCGCGCTCACAGGTCGGTTTACTGCGCCCTTCCAGCGTCGTGATGACGTTGAAACCATTATCGGCAAATGCCTTGCCAACGGCGGCGCCCATTTCGCCCGGGCTTAGTATGGCGACCGTTTCGATATTCATGGGAAACTCCTTACATGCGGTTGTCGCAGCGTCACCTTTCGGTGAGACGTGCCGACGCGTCGTCCGGCAACGTGAAACTGACAGGCTTGCCGGCAATATTCGATTGCTTCATCGTGGCGGCCGATAGCGTTCAGCGCTACGCCCTTCATCATAAGCGGCAACCAGCGCAAAGGATCGCGCGGGTTGAGCGGAAGCGCAGCGCCGTAATGTAGAAGGGCTCGCTATTCCGCCGCCTCCGCCAGGACCGCGGGGGCGTTCGTCGCCATGAAGCCGCGGATGTGGCGCACCGCGAGATCTATCTTCCGGTCGTTCTCTTTCCAGGGGTAGAGGCTGACCTGCGCGTTCGGCGCCAGCAGGGCCGTCTCCATCGCCGTCGCGTAGGGATGCGCCGGAATGTCGTCCGGCAGGACCAGCACCGGCGTCCGGCAGTTGCGCACGAAGTCGCGGTCGACGGTGAACACGAAATCCGCCCGCTTCGTGTACATGTTGTTGAGGTAGTCGGAGACCATCTCCATGGTGATCTCGGGCCGCCGCTTGCAGAACTCGGGCGCCCAGCCCGCAATGTTGTTTCGGTAGAAGATGTCCGGCACATTGGAGCTGTAGCCGCTCGGATGCACGAGCACCGCGGAGACGACGCGGTCCCCCGCGCGCTTCAGCAGGTTCCAGATCATGGGACCGCCGATGCAGAAGCCCATCACCATGAACCGGTCGATCCCGAGATGGTCCATCAGGCCGAGTTGGTCGTCGGTGAAGCCGTCCCATGTCCGCTCGATCTCGAGCGGGCCCTCTGACTGGCCGCCATTAGCGTTGCGTAGGTCCAGCGCGACGACGCGATAGGTATCGCTGAATTCCTCCAGCGGATTGAAGGCATGGTTGGCGAGCCCCGCTGCTGGTCATTCCCGGCGGCGGGCTGAACGCGACCATAGCGGGGCTCGCCAATCACGCTTTTAATCCCCTGGAGGAATTCAGCGATAGCTATCGCGTCATCGCGCTGGATCTGCGCAACGCGAATGGCAGCCAGTCGGAGGGCCCGCTTGAGATCGAGCGGCCATGGGACGCCTTTACCGACGACCAGCTCGGCCTGATGGACCATCTCGGGATCGACCGCTTCATGGTATTGGGCTTCTGCATCGGCGGTCCCATGATCTGGAACCTGCTGAAGCGTGTGGGCGACCGCGTCGTCTGTGCGGTGCTTGTGCATCCGAGCGGCTACAGCTCCAGTGCGCCAGACATTTTTTACCAGAACAACATTAAGGGGTGGGCGCCGGAGTTCTGCGAGCGGCGGCCCGATATCACTATGGATATGGTCTCCGACTACCTCAACAATATGTACACAAGGCGGGCGGATTTCGTGTTCACCGTCGACCGCGACTTCGTACGCAACTGCCGGACGCCGGTGCTGGTCCTCCCCGACGACATCCCGGCGC
>CAJHYV010000246.1_pt1 | contig 23546 bp, 21 predicted proteins | sample 9198851 | NCBI WGS metagenome assembly CAJHYV01 (sample SAMEA7708375, study PRJEB35096) | sediment metagenome | biome: marine neritic benthic zone biome [ENVO:01000025]; feature: sediment [ENVO:00002007]; material: shallow marine sediment [ENVO:03000034] sea grass bed [ENVO_01000059] ...
CGCCTAATGTATCCAAGCGCGATTGCGCGGTCGGGATCTCTCTTTGCACCCTGGCCGACCTGGCCAAATGACGGCAGCGCTTCCCTTGAATTTCACGGGACGGTACGCTGAAGCCAGTTAACGGGAGGAAGGCGCGTCGATGTCTAAATCTGGATTACCTGCCGACCCTGAAATTTCGTGGCCCTCCAACGGTATCAGCGAGGTGCCGTTCCGGGTCTATACCGACCAGGCCACCTATGATCGCGAGCAGGAATGCCTGTTTCAGGGGCCGACTTGGCAGTATCTCTGCCTGGAGGTGGAGTTGGGCGAATCGGGCGATTTCGTTTCGACGACTATGGGCGAGGTCGCGGTGATCGCGGTCCGCGACACGGCCGGGAACATTAACGCCTTCGTCAATCGCTGTGTCCATCGTGGCAACCTGCTGTGCATGGCGCGGCACGGCAACACCAAGAAATTCAGCTGCATGTATCACGGCTGGACCTACGATCTGGAAGGCAAACTGACCGGCGTCGCGTTCGAACGGGGCGTGCAAAACAAAGGCGGCATGGCGCCGGAATTCCGCAAGGACGAACACAGGCTGCGCCGCCTGCGGGTCGCCGTTCTGGGCGGCATCGTCTTCGGCACATTCAGCGATGCCGTGCCCGATCTGGAAACCTGGCTCGGCCCGGACGTGACCCGCGGCCTGCTGCGGGTAATGAACCGCACGCCCCAAATCCTTGGCCGCAACACGCAAATCCTGCCGAACAACTGGAAACTGTATATCGAGAATGTGAAGGATACTTATCACGCCTCGATCCTGCATCTGTTCCTGACGACCTTCAAAATCAACAAGCTGACCATGCCCGGCGGGGTCTATATCAATCCGGACGGCGGCAACCATTACAGCTATGTCAAGCTCGACTATGCGGCCGAAAGCGCCGCCTACAAGGACGCCGGCTTGCGGTCGGAAAGCGAGTTCCGCTTGCAGGACAATTCCGTCGTCGAGTCCATCGACGAATATGGCGACGGCGTTTCGGTGCAGATCCTGACGATCTTTCCGGGCATGGTGCTGCAGCAGGTCCGCAATACGATCGCCGTGCGCGTGATCCGCCCCCGGGGGGTCGACAAGACGGAACTGGAATGGATTCATCTCGGCTTCGACGGTGACGACGAGGCAATGACGGAGCGCCGCCTGCGTCAGGGGAACCTGATCGGACCGGCAGGCTATGTCGCGATGGAGGACGGTTTCATCGGCGGCTTCGTCCAACGCGCCCTGCACTACAATGACGAAGGGGCGGGCATCGTCATGATGGGCGGCCATGAGGCGGACTCGCAACCCTTTAAAACCAGCGAGGCCGCGATACGGGGTTTCTGGAAACACTATCGCGCGCTGATGGGCCAATGAGTGGCACCCGCAGGGACGAGAAAGACGCGCAGACCATCCGCCTGGGGGTTCAGGAATTGATCGGTGAGTATGCCGAATGCATCGACGAGGACCGGCTGGAGGAATGGCCGGACCTGTTCGCCGACCCGTGCCGCTATCTGGTGATCAGCCGCTCCAATCACGAGGCGGGGATGCGTCAGGGCGTGATCTACGCGGCGACGCGTGGCATGCTGCTCGACCGGGTCTTTACCATCCGCAACGCCAACCTGTTCGAGCCGCACCGCTATCGCCACGTTGTCGGCCCGATCCGGCTGAAATCGGTTGAGGACACCACCGCCATCGTGCACTCGCACTTCATCGTCGCGCGGATCATGCACACCGGCGAAACGACGATGTTCGCCACCGGTCGCTACCTGGACCGGATCGACATCGCAACCGGCGACTACCGCTTTAAGGAGCGGATCGCCGTGCTGGACAGCGACCGCATCGACACTCTGCTTGCGATCCCGATTTGAAACGGCCGACCCGCGCTATCTCGCTGCCAAAGCGGATGATAGGTTCGGGTATGCGTGTGTACCCATCCCAATCACAATTAAAGAGCTGACGAGATATGGATAGACGAAACATCGGTGGCGCCGGGGGACTGAACGTCTCGTTGGTGGGGCTCGGATGCAATTCGTTTGGGATCCGCGTCGACGAAAAAGGGACGCATGCCGTATTGGATGCGGCCATCGACGCGGGGATCGATTTTCTCGATACCGCGGAAACCTATGGCGGCGGCAATTCTGAAGCGTTCATGGGAAGCGGCCTAAAGGGCAAGCGCGACAAGGTCTTTCTCGCGACCAAATTCGGACACACCATTTCACATGTGGCGGGCAAGAACCGGGGATCGCCGGAAAATATTCGCGCGGCCCTCGATCAAAGCCTCACCAAGCTTCGGACCGACCGGGTCGACCTGTACCAGCTGCACCGACCGGATTCGGATACGCCGGTATCCGAAACGATGGGTGCGCTTGAAGAACTCGTGACGGCGGGCAAGATCCGCTATTACGGATGTTCCTATTTTACCGGCGCGGAAATGCAGGAAGCGGTCGACGCGGCCGAGAAGGCGGGGCTGAAAGGCTTCGTCACCGCCCAGAATGCCTGGAACATGCTGCAGCGTGAGATCGAGGCGGAACTTATCCCGGTTTGCGAGGCAAATGCGATCTCTCTCCTGCCCTACTATCCCATCGCAAAGGGGCTGCTCACCGGCAAGTACAAGAGGGGAAGCACTGCGCCGTCCGGCAGCAGGATGGACGGCGATCCAACCCTCGCCAACGCGGATTTCGATCTACTCGATCGGCTGGACGGGTATGCGCGCGATCACGGGTACGACCTGCTGACGCTGGCGATATCCTGGCTTGCGGCGCAACCGACGATCGCCAGCATAATCTCCGGCGCGTCGCGGCCCGAGCAAGTGGCTGCAAACGCCGCCGCCGCCCGGTGGAAATTGACAGCAGAAAATCTCAACGAGGTCGACGCAATTTTGGCTACATAAGGTCAGATGAAGGAGCAAGACGATGCCGCGACTACCGATCCCGTCCGATACGGAGGCGTTTGCCGATGAGACCCGCACCGCTGTGCGCCATATCCAAGCGACGCGCACAAGCAATCCCCCGCCAAGCCTCTACCTTACCTACGCCGGGCCGGCCGGGGGCCGGCTCTCGGACCTCGTCGAACACCTGCGCTACCACACATCGCTGACCGGGGCGGAGTCGGAGCTGGCGATCTGCACCGCGGCGCGGGCGGCGAATGCCGATTACATCTGGAACGCACACGCCAAGCTCGGCCTGAAGGCGGGCACGCGCGAAGAAGCCATCCACGCCGTCGACACTTACGGGCCGCTCGACGGCCTCACAGCGGACGAGGCGTTGATTATCCGTTTCGGGCGGGAACTTCTGGAATCGCCCAAGGTCGCCGATGATACTTTCGACGCGGTGCGGGCGCGGTACGGTGAAAAGGGTCTGCTCGAGCTGACTGCCCTGATGAGCGTCTACATGATGAACGCGAGCATCTTGCGCGTGATGGACCACCAGGCGGCGGCGGACGCGCGGCATTTGACGCCGCGCAATCCGTCTTAGCCGGCGGGCCGATGGGCGCGCAGAAAGCTCCTCACCTGGCGCACGGCTATGGGGATCCGCTCCTTGGGCTCCTTCCACGGAAACAGGCTGACTTCGGATTTCGGCGCGAGCATTACGGACTCCATGGCCACCGCATAGGGGTGACCCGGAACATCGTCCGGCAGGACCAGGACGGGCGTCTGGCACGCACGCACGAAATCGCGCGTCACGGTAAAAACGAAATCCGCGTTGGCGCGGTACATTTTTTTTAGGAAGGCGTCGACCATCTCCATCGTGATGTCGGACCGGCGGGCGCATAGCTGCGGCCCCCATCCCTCGATATTGTTCCGGTAGAACAGGTCGGGCAATTCGGGACGGAAGCCGCTTGGCTGTGCCAGCACGGCGGCGGGAATTCGATCGGGCGCTCGGCGCAAAAGGTTCCAGCTGAAGGGCCCGCCGATGCAAAAGCCCAGCACCAGGAATTTTTCAATTCCGAGAAGATCCATCAGGCCGATATGGTCGTCGGTATAGGCATCCCAGGGTCGCTCGATTTCGAGCGGTCCGGAGGACTGGCCGCCATTGGCGTTGCGCTGATCCAACGTGATGCAGCGGTATTCGTCGCTGAATTCCTCCATCGGGTTGAAAGGGCAGCCTTCGGTGAGATTGGCGATCGTTCCGTTCAACCCGCCGCCGGGGACAACCAGCAGCGGGAAGCCGGAGCCGGCCTCCTCGTAATGGATACTGACAGGGCCATTTTCATACATCGGCATGGCGTCGTTCCTTTTTTCGGTAATGCCTGACCTGAATCAAGAACCAGCCGCCGCGGCTAGCGGAGCAGGTCGGTCAATGCTGAAACATGCGATAGTTCGGCGAAGTCGTGGAGTATTGCGAGACTTTCCTCTATCCGCTCGGGCGCGAGCGCTGTTGGCGCCAAGGCGCGGTATTTGGCGTCGATGTCGGCCCACTCGATACCCCGGCATCCGGCGCCTTTCGGCACCAGGACGGTGTCCTCGAAGACCCGGCCGTCGTTGGTTTTGATGTTCACCGTAGCGCCCTGTCGGTAAGCGGCGATGTTTTCCGTCGGCGGCGGGCCAACCTCGGCCTTATCGATCAATTGATGAATGACCGGATCGTCGATCTTCGCCTGCGTCGCATGCGCCCATGTAAAGTCGCGATCGGCAACACTGGCGGCGAGGAAATAGGCGGTGCTGTGCGCCATGTCGATGAGGTTCTCCGGATGACGAGGCCCCGCGAGCTTGGTCAGCCCGGGTCGCGACAATATGATCGCGGCAACCTCCTCGGGCATAATATCGCCTTTGCGTGCGGCATTTGCCGCCGCCTCGGCGGTCGCGTGGTTGAAATGGCTGCCCGGTACCAGCTTGATCGCCATGTCGGTGACGATATCCCAATCCTGGCCGAGATCGGCGACGATTTCCGCACTGTTGTTGCTGTCGGGCGCGCCATAAGTCTCGCAGAAGCCGCCCGGCATTTCGAAAATGCGGTCTTCGGCGGTGAAGCCCCGTTCCGCGGCCATGGCGGCCTCCATCCCGAGCAGGGTGGCGAGGCCGGCGTGATATTCGCGGGCCACGGTTTCATTGCCCGCGGCTACGAGCCCGCCGATCGAGGTGGCTGCGAGCGCAATGGTGTGGGTCATTTGTTCCCCGCCGAGGCCGAGCAGCCGCCCCGTCGCCGCCGCACCGCTGAATATCGCAATCAGGCAGGCATGAAAGCCGCGCTGGCGAAAGCCCGGCGTAATGGACGCGCCAATACGCCCCGCCGCTTCATAGCCGAGCACGATGGCGGCGAGCACATCCCGGCCGTTGGCGCCGGTCTTTTCCGCCATGGCGAGCGCGGTGGCGGTCAGCGGCGTGCCCGCATGGGTGATATTGCGAAGATCGCTATCGTCGGAGGCCGCTGCATCGCTCATCACCGCATTTGCGCGCGCCGCGCTGATGGCGGGTAGCCTTGTTCCGCCATCAAACCAGATGCTTGCATCCGCCCGCCCGCCGCGCTCTTGGGCGAGTTGCCGGATGACGACGGCCGACGAGATGTCCCGGCCACAGGCCGCACTCGCCAGCGTGGAGGCGATCAGCATCGCCGCGTGATCCAAGGTCTGTGCAGGCAGGTCGACGGGGCCGGCTTCGGCGACAAACGCGGCCAATGTATGCGCTACGGTGATGACGCTTCCTTTCGGTTATGCTGCTCACGAGCGGAAGATGAAGGCCGGCATCTTCCGGCATGGTTCACCGGAATGCTACAGCCCGAGCCCGCCATCGAGCAGGATAGTCTGCCCGGTCATGTAGTCGGATGCACCGGACGCGAGATAGAGTGCCAGCAATCCGGCCTCGCGGAGCCGCCCGGGACGACCCAGCGGCACATCGGTTTTTGCCCGCTCCTCCGTCCGGCGCACACGTTCCTCGCCGCCGGTGACAACGTCGGGAAAAAGCCCCGGCGCAATGCAATTGACCTGCACGCCATGGGGCGCCCATTCGAGCGCCTGCGCCCGGGTGAATCCGGAGAGCGCGGTCTTGGCTGTCGTATAGAGAACCATGTCGCGACCGCCTTGATGCGCGGTCCATGAGGAAACGTTGATGACCTTGCCCGATCCTCGCGCCAGCATGTGCGGGCCAACCGCGCGCGTGCACAAGAGCGCTTCCGTCAGGTTGATGTCCATGATGAAGCGGAGGTCGTCATCGGTGATGGGCGTACCGCCGCCTTCGGTACCGGGCAGGGAAACCAGCGGCTTTCGGATAGAATCGCCGAGTGCATTGACCAGAACGTCGATGCGCCCGAACGTGGCGATAACCTGATCGACGGCGCCCTGCACGTCCTCCGCCTGCGTCATGTCGGCGATGACGGGGACGACGCGCCGCCCTGTCGTCGCTGCCATTTCCGCGGCCAGCTCATTGACATACGTCGCCGTCAGAGCATTGATCGCGACGTCGGCGCCGGCCTCCGCAAGCACCTGTGCGATACCCTTCCCAATGCCGCGGCCGGCGCCCGTGATGAATACGACCTTATCCGTAATGTCGAACTCGGCAGGTATCATGATGTGGTCTCCGGCAGCGTGGCCTCAGGATGCGTCCGGCCATTATCAACCGCCTGGAAGTTGAGGCACAAGCGAAAGCCTTGAGCCGCAAGCGACCGGCCGAACTGCGCTGCACCAAGGCGCGTCTGCCGGATGGATGAACCGAATTACGGCCTGCCCGTGATAAACAAGATCGATATGGCGGCGCCGGTCGAACCGAAGCCACCCGAAAGTCTATGGTCAGACAACGAGCACGATTACCGGTCCCATGAGGGTCAAGGTCACATTGGCGATGGCATAGGGAACCGTATAGCCGAGAACCGGTGTTTCGCTGTCGGCCGCGGCAACGGCGGCATTCAGGCCGGCGGTACAGGTCAAGATGCCCGCGAGCGCGCCGCAAATCACCGACGGATTTATCTTCAGCACGTACTTGGCGTAGTACATGGAAGAGATGAGGGGAACCAGCACCACGACGGCTGACAGAAACGGCAGCAGCAACCCCTTTTCCGCAAGCAGCGACAAAGCCTGTGGCCCCACCGCAAGTCCTACACTGGCGACGAAAATGGCGAGACCGAAATCCTTCATGTGCAGAGCCGTCGCCGACGGCAGGCTGCCGAAGGTGGGACGCTTGGACCGCAGCCAGCCAAAGAGAAGGCCGGATATCAAGCAGCCGCCGCCGGTATGCAGCGCCACCGGCGCGCCGGCGATGGGCACGGTGATCATGCCGATCAGGATACCGACGATGATACCGAGTCCAAGGTAGACGTAGTCGACGGCATCACTGCGGTCCATGGAATAACCGACTTCGGCGGCGGCGGTCGCGACGGTGTCGACCGGGCCGTAGACTGACAGGATGTCGCCGGCTTGCAGCCGGGTGCGGGGCCGCAACTCGATATCATGCCCGACCCGCACCAGCTTGGTGATGTAAACTCCGCGCCGCAAAGCCGGATCGATGAGCTTTTTCAATTCAGCCAGCGTTACGTCCACGAATTTCTTCTTGGTGAGCACCACGTCGCGGCTTTCGCCGACAAATCCCATGCCGCGCAGGTTTGCGGTCTCTTCGCCGAGGAATTCGCCGGCCGCGACAATCGGGTCTCGCTTGCCAAGCAAGGCGACCCGGTCGCCGATCGCCAGGGCGAAATCGGGCGACACCGGGCGTACGCGTCCTCTGCGCACCAGCTGCTGGACGATCACGTCATGGTCACGCTCCTTTTCGAAATCGGCGACGGTCATGCCTGCGGCGGATTCTGAGGTAACCTCATAAACCCGGACAACGACCTGCCGCAGCGCTTCTTCCTGACCGGTCTCGAGATTTTCCCCGATATCACCCAGTTCCTTCTCGTAGGCCGACGCGGTCTCTTTCAAATCGACGCCCATCATCCGGGGCGCCACGATGCTGACGAAAAACACCACCAGCGTGAATCCGAACAGATAGGTCACCGCGTAGGTCACGCCGATATTCGCCCGCAGCGTCTTCACCTCTTCATCGTCCAGTCCCAGGGTCGCCAGGGCTTCGCTGGCCGTCCCGATCGATGCGGACTCGGTCGTCGCGCCGGCCATGAGCCCGGCCGCGGTGCCTTTGTCCAGCCCAAAGGCCGCGGCGAGGCCCCACACGGTGATGAAAACGACAATGGTGCTGAAGGCGACAAGATGGACCTGGTTCAACGTGCTGCGGCCCAGGCTGTTAAAGAATTGGGGGCCGCTCACGTAGCCCAGTGAATAGATGAACAACGCGAACGCCATGGTCTTGATTTGCGCGTCCACCTCGACGCCGATCTGGCCGATGATGATGGCCGCGAACAGGGTCCCCACAATGCCGCCAAGCTCGAACTTTCCGATCCGTATCTTCCCGATGGCGTAACCCAGTCCAACGCAGAGAAAAAGCGCGAGAATAGGCGAAGCGGCGAAGAGCGACTTCAGAAGGTCCAACATTCCGGGTCCCTTGGTGGTCTAGGTCTTCAGGTCACGCCCCTAATTCGAAGCCGCCATCTGGGAATAATTTCGTGTGCGCGTCAAAGTACCTTTCCTGCCTATAGATATCGCGGTTGTAGGCATTGTCATGTGCGGCAGGCCGCGCACGATGTTATTATTAGAATCGCGGCGGGTCCTATTGGTAGAACTACCCACTTTTCAAGCGATCACAGACCCAACATCATCCCCATTCATAGCCTGCGACGTGATCCTGGGCTTGGTTGCGGTTATCGCGCCATGTGCTGGATCATGATGCAGGTCCTGATGCATCGATTGCGCTGGCTGTAATCCCGGATTTTGGCGATGAATCAAGACCCAGCGATTATTAGACTTGAAGGGCTCGACCTTCTTATCCTCACCTTGTTTGTGCTGATCGTCGGCGAATTCGTTTATGGCCGGGTTGGTGTGCTGCGGAAATACAATATCCCGTCGGTGGTGATCGGCGGGATTGCTTGCAGCATCGTCCTTGGCGTTCTCAATACCGCCAATCTGGTCCGCGTGGAATTCGGCAGGGAACTTCTGGATCTGTTTCTCCTGGTTTTCTTCAGCACCGTCGGACTATCGATAAAATTCCGGGCGCTGCGCGAGATTGCGCGGCCGATGTTGGTGATGCTTATCCTGGCGACGGCATTGCTGATCTTTCAGAACATGGTGGGCTCGGCGATCGCCGGGGCATTTGGGTTTCCGCCGGTGGCCGGCCTGATTGCCGGCAGCGTCACTCTTATGGGAGGACATGGAACCGGGATCGCCTGGTCCGGCATCTTCATCGAACGTTTCGGGATGCAGACCGCCGAGCAAGGAGTCCTGGCCGTCGCCACTCTTGGCCTCGTGGCCGGCGGTTTACTCGGCGGCCCGCTCGCGGAATTCCTGATACGCCGCCACGGCCTTCAGGGCGGTGCGGACGCGGAGGCCGAAATACCGAGCACGCCTGAAAAGCACGTTAATTGGGAGGGAGTTCGCCCATCGATGCTGACTTCCGGTGTCATGGTGGCCCTCTGCGTCTACGCTGCCCCCGTGGCCAGCGGCGCGCTTTCGAAAATCGGCGTCACCCTCCCGGGCTTTGTCATCGCGCTGATCTTGGGCGCCGTCCTCGCCAATCTCGCCGGTGTCTGTCGCGTAGAGCTGAATAACACCGCCAACACCCTGATCAGCGATATCAGCCTGCAATTATTTCTCGCCATGAGCATCATGAACATTCAGCTGTCCTACCTTTTTAATGTGGCGGTTCCGCTGTTGGTTGTTTGCGCGCTTCAGATGGTTCTGGTGCTCATCTTTGTCTATTACACGGTCTTTTCAGTCATGGGACGAAACTACGAGTCGGCGGTGCTTTGCGCCGGGTTTACCGGCTTTAGCCTGGGCTCATCACTCATTGGAATAGGTAATATGCGGGCCGTGACGCGCAAATACGGCGCGGCCCCTGCGGCCTTCATCATTGTTCCCGTTGTCGGCAGTTTTCTCATCGATATCGTCAATTCCTTCGTCATTCAGCTCTACCTCCTTTCCTCGGTGCTGAAGTAGGCGCCCATGGCGGATGTAACAAACAACACTGATGCAGAGGCCGCGAAGGGCCGCAACTACAGGCTGCTCCTGGGGGGCGGTGCGCTTCACATGATGGGGATCCAGCTCGGCGATTTCCGTTCCGTCCTGCCCTGGATCGCCGGCACCCTCGGCGTCGCGCCCATCCTCATCGCGTTGATCGTGCCGGTAACGCAGCTCGGTCAGGTGTTAGGTCAACTTTTTATCGGGCCGCAGATCGCCATGCTGAAGCGCACCAAAAGCGCCCTTTCCCTCACCGAACTGGGCTCCAGCCTTGCCATCGCTTTTGCCGCCGGTTTTGCCGCTTTGGTCAACCCGCATCTCGGTGGACTGATATTGATCATCAGCGCGGGACTCTTCGGTGTCTGTTGGGGGCTCTATACCATCTGTCACCAGGACATCACGGCCCGGGTCCTTACGTCGCAAATTCGCGGCGTCATGATGGCGAAACGCGCGGCCGCGGGTGGCTTGCTCACGATGGCGGCAACTTTAGGGCTTCACCTGTTTCTTCCCGAAACGTTGGATAACAAAACGCTATTGCTTTGGATTGCGGTCGGGCTATGGCTGGCCGCCGCCTGTTTCTACGCCGGGATTGCCGAAACGCCCAAGCCGGCCCGCGAAGCCACCTCGCCTCTCCAAGAACTGCGCCGCGGCATTGGTCTAATTCGAACCGAACCGTGGTTTGGTGAGTTTCTGATTGGCCGGATCTGGCTGCTCTCTATTGAATTGGCGCTCCCGTTTTATACCATCCACGTGGCGCTGCTCGACGATCCAACGGCAAAAGACCTCGTCACGCTGGTGTTCGCGATCAGTGCCGGGCTCTTGATCGGCGGGCCGGTCTGGGGTCGACTCGTGCCCAAGAATTGCCTGTTCGCCATGACATTGGGTGCTTTGCTGGTGGCTCTTGCAGGGGCGCTAACGCTTCTGGTCGATGAAGTGCTCAAAGTACACATCCCCTATTTTCATGTTGCCACCTTCACATTGCTGTCGTTTGGCCGGCAGGGAGTCATTCAAGCGCGTACGTTTTATCTCGCAACGCAAACGCCAGAGCACGACCGGCCAATATACATTTCCGTCGCGGAGTCGTTGATGGGCGTATGCGGGGTCGGGGTCGCGCTTGCGCTCGGTTTCGCGGCCCAGTTCACCACGATCTTCAACCCGCTGCTGTGTCTGATCGCGCTCAACGCGACCGCCGCCGTGTTTGCATCGCAAGTGTTCGGTCGGAGCGAGAGCACGCCGGACCACCCTATAACAGCGCCTGCGCGTCCCGGCCGGTAAGCGTCTTACGGCTTCCGCGAGCGGTGCGGTCAACTTTGGACGGCGCCTCAGCGCAGGGAATTTAGGCCGACGAAGCTGCCGGAGTTCTGCTCGGCCAGCAATCGCATGAGGTGCGCGAAGCGCGTGAATTGCACATTTTGACGCGTCAATAGCGGGAGCACGGGGAAGCCAAAGGTGTGAATCCGAACTTGCGATTTCCCGCCGGGGTTCTTTCGATTAATGCTTGCGACGGCCCGGATCACCCCTTCGGTGCTCTTGCCGTTGAAGTCGTCGCCGAAGACGAAAATGCTTGTACGCCGGTCGGGCCGGTAGAAGCGGCCAATGGCCTTCAGAATCCCTTCGACGGGACTGCTGTTGCTGAAGCTAACCCAGGTCCGCAGCCGGTTCAGGACCAGCGCGCGGCGTCCGGGCGTATCGGGAATCCATTGATCGCGATAGGTCGGGAACAGGTACGTTCCCATGTCGTTCATCACCTGGATTCCCTTGACCTTCGGATAGACGCGGAGGATCTGCTTGATCTTTTCGATGACCAGTGGCCATGCGCCCTTTTTCATGCTGCCCGAGGTATCGATGATGAAGATGATGTATTCGCTATCAACGGGAATTCCACCGATGACCGCGTCCTCACCGGGTGGGCGGTAGTCCGGCTGGCTCAGCAGTCGTTTCATCTCTTCGCTCAGGCCTTGCTGAACCGTCCGGAGCTGCTGTTCGATTTTGCGCCGCTGCTCCGCTGTCCCCGTGGCGGCGCCGTACTGCTTCTTTGTGTTTTCCCAGCTCACGTTCAGGGCATCCAGGCGCGCCTCGAGTTCGGACAAAGTGTTCCTTTTCGATGCAAGCGCCCGGGCCATCCGACGGCTTTCGCCTGTCAGCGTTTGCTGTGACGTTGCTCTCTCCGAAATGAGGCCGCGCAAGTCTTTTGATATCCGCTCGAGGGTTGAGGGCTCGAACGCCAGTGCGACCACGAGAAGGAGGATCACCGCTCCGAAGCCGCACGAAATCACATCCAGAAAGGACATGTTAAAGATTTCCACGTCGCGGTTCCGCTTTTTCATCAGGGCCAGTCCCGGGACGGCGTGATGAACGCCCCTTTGGTGGACACGGCAAGCTGCCAAAAGGCACCCGCCGCGAACGGGTCGCCTTCCATCGGAAAGAGCAAGGTATTGATCGGGACGCTGCCCGGTATCCGGCGAACGGCTTGCAGGAAAAGTTCAAGCCTTTCTCGGGCGGAAACCAAACCGCCTGCCGCGACGGCGCTTCCCTGTGTCGGCAGCCCGTCCGTCAGCAGGATGACGCTGTCGGGGCGGGGGCTCATTTTGCCGATAACGTCGAACGCACGGTGCAGGCTCGTGCCGCCGCCGGGTGCAATCCCGCGCGCCGTGGCGAGTGCGGCGGTAAGTTTCGAGGCGTCGTCGGCACTGAGCCAATTGCCGTCCGTGCCCTTTATCAGCGAGCTTGCGCGGGTATTGAATTGATAGATCTGAAACCGCTTTCCGGGTCTCAGATTGGCGATGAGCCAATGCAGCGTCCGCAAGGCGCGTTGCCACTTGGGGGCGGTGCGGCGGGTCGCCGGGTCCGTCAGTTTTCGGCGAATGACGTTGACCACGGTTTCATCCAGCATGCTCGCGGATGAATCGACGAGGATGAGCGTTCGATCGCCGCCGAGCTTTAGGCCGGTGAGGTATTGGCGTCGGCCATCGCCGGAGAATCCGACCGGTTTCTTACCTCCGTCCCATTTTTCGGCATTCTTGGCGCGCAGGATTCCAATCGCACCCTTGAGAGCGGCACTTTGGGTCTTCAGGGACGAGATTGATTTTTGCAGTATCCGGGCTTGCCTTTCGGCCTTCCGGGCCTTCGCGGAGGTGTCTTTGATCTGCGCCTCGAGCCGTTCGGCTTGCAGCTGAATTTGCCCCTCCTGCAATTCCACTTCCTGGATCTCCTTGGTCAGTCCGTCCACCCGCTCTCGCGCAACAGCCTCGAGAAGCGAAACGCGCTTCAGTTCCGCTCTCAAATCCTCGGATTGCTGTTCGCGTTTCCGAAGGACATCGCCGTTCAGGATCATGACCAGCAGGATAACCGCGCCAAATCCACAGCATATGACGTCCAGGAAAGCAAAACTTGTTGGCGTAATTTTTCGTCTGCGCATGGTATTCGCCGTCGTGGCGGATCAGACCTTCAAGCGCCGCACGAACCAGTCATCGCAGTATCGTCGCGTATCGAGCACCAGCTTTTCCTGCATTGACTGCAATTGATGGATCAGAAACATCAGAATGATACTGATGAGCAGCGCAATGAACGTCGAGTTGAAGGCAACGCCAAGATTGTCCGTAACGCCGGTGATATCGCCTTCCACCGCTCTGTGGGCCTGCGCCAGCGCGTTACCGATACCCCTGACGGTGCCGATGAAGCCGATCGATGGGATGGCCCAGGCGATGTACCGGATGATCGACAGATCCGATTCCTGGCGTTCCGACTCCGCATCGCAGACCGTGTGAACCACGTTCGATGCATCCTGAACGCTCCGGGTTACCGAAAACCGATCGATGGCAGCCAAAATGGCCCTGGGCAAGAGATAGTCCTGAAGCTTTTCAGGCAGACGTTTTCGAATGAGTGCCGAGGCCTGTTGGGCGCTCTCCACGGCCACGGGCGTACCTTCCGGGAGCCCTACAATGTCGAACTCCAACTGCTTGCGTTGGCGATAGGTGTGCGTTGTTTTGAAGCCGATGATGGCCAGCGCCCAGAGCATAAAGACGAAACAGGCTTCTTGTTCGTAGCCGCGCAGGACGACATAGGCGGACTGCTTGATCTCATAATTACGGTCTATGTTGAGCTTGGCGCGTTCTTCGATGAGGAAGGCGTCCGCATTCGGGCGGATCACGGCGACAAATATTGCATGCACGACGATAAACGCCACCAGAAGTGAGAAAACCTGGTAAATCAGCTCAGTTGGGAACAGCTTTCTCATTCGACGCCTCTCAAATGTCTTTCGGAAAAGATACGGCTTTGCCGGCGGATACCTTATCGCTCGGAACGAAAGGCGAGAACGCCGACGGCGGAGAGGCAGCGGGCGGTGAGGGAGGAGAGACCGCGGACGGTGAGGGGGGCGGCTTCTGTCGCGTCGACTGCTCGGAAGGGGACTGAGCGGGGGCAGGCTGGCCGGACTTGTTTTCGGCGGCCAGGACGCCGGGAGCGACAAGCAATAGAAGGCCGCCGAGGATGCTCCCCCGTAGGGACGACATTTTATTTTCGCGAGTCTTCAACATATCGTGCAATCCTGAAGCCGACATCATTGCGGGCTTTTTGCGCGTAATCCCGATAGCTCAAGCGCAACTCGGAAATACTACCGCTGCGCCAGCTTGCGCCTTTGATTGTGTGGAAGCGGCCGCGTTTCGGTCCGAAGGGATCCCGCCGGACCAGAGTCGCATTTGTTGTCGATACATCATAATAATCATGGCACCATTCCGCGACATTGCCACCAAGGTCGTAAAGCGCCAATTTGTTGGGCTTGAATTTGCCGACCGGAGCGGCGACCGGGAAGGCATCGACGTAGCCGGGAATCACAACGGGGAGTCGTTGGCCCCCGTCATCGGCGTAATTGCCGCTGTTGTTGGGGGGCGGCATGGTGTCGCCCCATGGGAAACGGCGCGGTTTATCCAACCGGCCCGCGCCGCCGTCATAGCGGGACACAAACGTCCACTCGGCCTCGGTGGGGAGCCGGTATCCGTTGGTGATGGGAACAACGGACACGACGGTGCCGTTTGCTGTTTTGTAGGCCGGCTTCAGCCCTTCCTGTTTGCTAAGCCAGTTCGCATAGCGCGCCGCGTTTTCCCAAGACACGTTCACCACCGGTTGATCGGCCTTGTCGAGGCTGCTCCCCCGATAGTTGCCGGAGCTGTGGCGCGGTTTGAATTTTTTGAACTCCGCGTTCGTCACCTCTTTCTCGCTTATCCAAAAAGAGCGGCTGAGCTCGACGGTGTACTCGACCTCGTTCGACCGGCGGCCGCGCTCGCGCCGTGGTGCGCCGACACGAAATCTGACCGGCTCCTGAATGGAGACAAGGCGCAATCGCTGGCCTGCCCGCGTTTTGACCCCATTCTTATCTTTCAGTCGAAGCGCTTCGCCGGCCGTCTTCAGCGTGACAGTGATTTTCCGGGCGATCCCGGATCGCGGCGTGACGGTTGTTCGGAACGGGAGGTATCCCTTTTTCCGGATTTCGATCGACTGGGGAACGGTCGTCAATCTCAGTCTTTGCGTCGCGCTTCCGCTGGGTCGGCCGTTCAGGAAAAGTTTGGATCCCGGGGGGCTGGTCGTGAGGAAGACGGTCCCGAATTCCGGTTGCAGGAGGACCAATATCGGTGTCGTCTTGCCGCCTTCGACTCGGATCGTGCGCGCCGCGTCCACGAAGCCGTTTTTTGACAGCCTGAGTTGGTATGCCCGGTCGGAAACGAGGGGAAACCTGGTCGGCGTCCGGCCGCGGAACGCGCCGTCAATTGTGATCGTCGCTCCGGGGGGCTCCGAACTTAAATCCAACGTGCCGTCGATCTTCTCCAGCCGAATAGCGGGAAGCGTGACGACTTCACCCGCCCGAATATCGATTTTGCGTGTGGCCAGCTTCCAGCCGTTCATTGTGAACGCGAGTTCGTGCGATCCCTGAAGCGGTTCAAACGTGAGCGGCGTCCGGCCCACTTCCTTGCCGTCCATCCAGACCCGTGATCCCGGCGGCACGGTGTCCACGGAAACCGTCCCCCACGCCGGTTTCAACGGGATTGCCAAGGACTGGCGCTCGCCCAATCCGCGGACGTCCATGCGCCGTACCTCCGGCAGATACCGTTCGGAGGTGACCCGTATCTCGCGTTCGCCGGCGTCGACTTCGAGGTCCTTGATCGGGCTCAATCCCTTTTCTTCGCCGTCTATGAAAATCCGCGCCGCTTCAATTGGCGGGGTGGTGATGCTGAAAATCCCCGGAAGCTTCTGAAGGGTGAGATCGAATGAGGGCGAGTCACCGAAGGCTACCGACACGCGCTGGCGCAGCACCTTGTAGCCGGGCTTGCGGGCCTCGATCTCATAGGATCCGGGCAATACCAGATAGCGACCGGAGATCGGTACGGCTGGAGGGAAGCCGGAAATCGAGAAATTTTCCGGTGTCGGCGCGATGCGCACATTGACCGGCGATGCGATCAGTACAAAGGCGACACCAAGCGCGAGAATCAAGAACAGCGATAGAACGAGATTTCTGGCAATGGTGAAAGAAAATCTGCCGCTGCTTTTCGCGTGCGCGGAGGCGAGCTTCCTCCCGAACCGTTGGGACTGTATGTCGTCCGGATCAGGAGAAGATTCGGCCGGTTCTTGAGAGTCGACAAGTCCGCTTTCGCGCGTAAGGACGAAATCGTCCGCGCTTGCAGAAACATGGATTGTGAATTGGCCAAGGGATAGTGCGTCGCCGTCTTCGATCCATGCGGGCTCCGTCAGCGTGGCACCATTGCGGCCGACCGGTATCCGGGTCCTTTCCGGTTGCAGGGAGTATTTTCCATGGTGCGACAAAATCCATGCGGCTGGCGCCGATTCCGCTTCGTGGCCGATGACGAGCGCACCGTTGCGCGTTACGCCCACTGCCAGTGGAAACTCCTCCGGCTCGAAGCGTCGATTTGCGTCTCCTTCGATGAGAAACAGAGTCATCGAATGATCTGCTCTGTGCATCGAATTGTGACGACGGTATCTTTCATGCCCGGCATTACCTGAATTTGCACCCGGACATCGCGATAGCCCATGCGCGAGCCTACTGCTGTATAGGTTCCGGGCCGCATTTCGATACGCCGGGTATCGAAACTACCGAAGGCCCCGACGCGGTACACGCGAACTTCGGTCTTTCCGTCGGATCGCAAAATAACGGGTACCGGTGTTGCGGCCGCAATGATCAGTTTTTGCAGTCGTCTTCTCTTCCTAATCAGAATTTTGCCGTTGCCATTGATGGACTCGGATTGTGTGATCAACGCCTTGGCGTGCGCGAGGGGCTCCGGGGACTGCAGGCGTGCGGGTTCCGACAGATAGTGGTCGATCGCTTTGTGCAAGTTTGCCAGGGTCTCGGCGCGAATCCGGCCATTACTGGCAAATGCCGCCGTCTTATCGATCGCAAGCGCCTTCTTGTAGAGTTTCAGTGCGCTCGACCATTTCTCCTGCGCTTCGAGGGATTTCGTTCTCTTGCGCAGGTCCGCCAGAGCGGCGACCTGCGCGCCGGCCTCGATACGCTTGGAAATGTCCTTCACCTCCGGGCTATCCGGACGAATATTCGCCGCTCGATCCAAAGCGGCGGACGAGCCCTGGAAATCCCCTTTTTCGAGCAGGGCTAAGGTTTCGGAAACGGCCCGCCGATAGTTCCGATCGGCGATCACCTTGCGAATGCGCGCGAGACGATCCCGCGCGGGCGGATAAACGGAATCGAGCGACGTCGCCGCCTGGTAGCTCATCAGAGCCTGATCGATGTTTCCGGCTTGTTCCAGCGCATCACCCTTTGCTATTGCCGCAAGAACGTCGGGCAATTTTCGCGCGCGCGTGAGTGCCGCGCGTGCCGCTTCGTTTTCCGGATCGATCGCGGCGGCAACCTGAAATTCGGCAACGGCGGTTACCGAGTCGAGCCTGTCATACGCCTTCTGCCCTTGCTCCATGGCCAACCCGAAGCGTTCCGGGCGGCTCGCCTCCAACCGGTCGAATTGGGAGAGGGCTTTCTGGAAAAGGGGCAACGCAAGCGTATATTGCTGACGGTTGTAATGGGCATACGCCGTGTCGAGGGCCTGTTTGGCGGCGGGTAGGCTCGTCTCTAATTTCGCGGCTCCCCAGGTCTGGGCGCCCGTGCTCTCCAGCCGCGCGAGGCGGCGAAAGGCCTCGGACAGAAGTTTTTCGGCCTCTTGATGATCGCCATTGGGTTCCGTCGCGCCCGGGGTGGCTGTCGCCCGTGAGATCTCGGCGGTCGGCGGTGGCGTGGCCGCCTGCGTGCCGGCAGGCGCCGCAACCGGCGTTCCCGAATCCTGCACGACCAGCGAGGGAAGCAGGAACACGACACCCAGCGCCGTGGCGACCAGTCCTGCAAAGACGACAAGCAAAACGGCCTTGATCTGCGGATTGGGGGGACGTCTCGCAGGCGTCGAGAATTCATTTCGTGGACGGTCATCACGTGTGGTCATGATCGCTTGCGATCGTCCTCTCGAACTCATTTTGCCGTTGAGATCAGTTGATCCTGGGCGCCGGGGACGTCGGCATCTCGCCAGTCTCTCTGTCGCGCAGTTCCTTCAGAACCTCACGCCACCGCTGAAATTTTTCCTCGACCGTACCCTTCAGTTCCACCGTCTTTCCCTCGACCTCAATGACGATAGGTTTGACGTCGCTTTGCAAAGACTGCCCAAGTTCCTCCAGAGCGGTCTTGCGCAATTTCAGTTCCGCTTCCGCCTGATCGGATGCCTGAACGGCCTTCTGCACCGCAATCGTGGCTGCGGCGCCGGCGACTATCGCTCCGGTCGTGCCGCAAGAGGAACAATTTTTTTGGGATCCTATCGCGGCGCCCGCCAGCACACCGAGAACGCCAATGACGATGGCTTTCATCTGTTCGTTCGAATTCACACGATCGACCTCGCGAATGGCGTTAATTTCGTTGAGTCGGGATTCGCGCCACTTCGTGTAGCCATCACTGATGTTACGCGCGAGGCCGTCATATTGCTGATCGAACGTGTCAATCAGAAACTCCTCCCGCGCCCGAATCCGGTTGACGCGCTGGACCATCGGATCGTCTTCGGAGGGTAGCCGTACGGCGCGGTAAGGCGAACTCGGATCTTCATCCTCGGACGGGCTCGTGAAGAACGAAACGAATTTCTGCATGGGGCCCGCCGCGGTTTCCTTGGCTGCGGTGTTCTGGACGTAGCCGTTGAACACGTCCGGCGCGAATTCGACGCCAAAACGAAGTTCGGTAACCTTCCGAATCATTAAGGCGTCTTTCGCCGCCAGCTTCTGAAGGTATGCCGCGATGTCGTTCGCGATCTCGTTGTAGAGCGGCTGGAAAACATCCACGCCTTGCTGTTCCGCGCGGCGATACATTTCATCATTGACGACGCCGGTGTATTCCTTGGAAAACCACTCGTTGCCCGTGCCGTCGCTCACGTTAATTGCCAGCCTCAAAATTTCGCCATCCGATTCGAGGATATGGCCATCGACGACGACTTCGCCGTCGCGGGTACCTTCCGGCACGACCCGGACCGGACCCCAGTGGTCCGAGCGCTGCATCGTGTTCTTCAGCTGGACGGGTATATAGTACGCTTCGGCGTTGCGGATCTCCTTAGATAAGCCCTTGGCCAGATCTGGGTCTTCCGGCAGTTTGCCAGGGTCGAAGGTCCTGATGCGCACCGCAAGGAGTTCGTTGTCGTTAATCGGAGATGCCGGCCGCGCAAGCGCGATATCACTCGGCGACAGCTCCCTCTCCGCATAGGTCTGGGTACAACCGCCCAGAAGGACGACAAATATGGCGGCACCGATCATTCCGCCGATGCGTGGCCGCCGGATCATTTGCGAGACGCCTTGTATTTCTTGTATTCGTCCCAAAGCTTTTCTTTCAGGATCGGGTCTGTTTCCCGCTCCGCCGCTTCCCTTAGCTGGCGGGCAATCACGTCGTCGTCGCTGCCGTCCGCTGTTGCCCGTTCACGTTTCGGGGTGCGCCCCTGCCGCTTCGAAGACGGCCGGCTGACGCTGGGTGCCCCCCATCCCTGTTGAGCGGCTCTTTCTTGTCCACCGGCCTGCGGATCACCCGCTGCGGCTGTCGCGGATTTTCCTTGGGAGTCCGTCGGCTCGCCTCCCGTTCTATCAGCCGCACCGCCGCTCCCTTTCGCGCCGCCGCCTGCCCCACCGGAAGGGTTTGCCCCGCGATTGGTTGCTGATTGCCGGATTTCCTGTTGGCGCTTGAGCAGGCTTTCGTCTATTTCGGCTTCCAGGGCATTTAGCCGCGCATCCAGCGACTTTTTCTTTTCTTCCTCGGTCGGAATGTCCGCGCCGATAGTTGGCGCCGGGCGGCCGGTCTGAAGTCTTGCGCCGGTTTGGTTTCTCGCCAACGTCACGCATTCAAACTTTTTAAGGGCGTCTTCGCCGCCGAGCGCGCGGACCATTTCGCATTGTTTGAGCATCCTCAGGCGCAGGCCGGCGACGAAGGCGGCGTAATCGTCCAGTTCCCCCCGCGACAATTTTTTTTCCGCGCGAGATTTGCGAAATGCTGCATCTTCGTGCCGCAATTCGATGCTGCCGGCTCGGAGATCTGCAATTGCCTTCCGGAGGTCTGTGTTTGAGGGTTCCGCGCTCGCGCTCGCCGCGGCGGCGGTAGCGCATACAATCAATACGAACCCTGAAATCCGATTTAGCGCCTGCATATCGCAATTCTTTGCACTGACGGAAGATGCGGTCAAATCAAAACCACGACATTATAAGATTGGGCTATTTGATCAAAAATCGACTTTATTGGACGAGATTTTCGTTATTTTGGGGAGTGTCCAAAATTGACAATGCGGTGTAGCCCCGATCCGCTGCTGACTGTGGCGCGGCGACGTCCCGAATCAATCCATGCTCCGTTGAGGCGGCAGGTCGCCCCCCGAAAATTCTGTCGGGAATCACGCGCCAGGGCTTTCCTTATCCAATTGGAACACCCCGGCGATTTGTAGCAGCCTTCGCAAAATCTCGAAAACCACGGCAGTGCTGACGCCGAATAGTATTATTCCATTCACCGCCTCGACGCTGCTCAGCAACTGCCATCTCTCTTGCAGGACAATATCGCCGTATCCAAGTGTCGTGAAAGTGACGGTCGAGAAATAAAGGGCCGTTTCAAATGACTCGAATTGATCCAGCAGATGATAGAGAAGAGCCCAAGCCCAAATCTCGACTGTGTGAAAAAGAGCTATCAGGAGAATGGTGACAACCAAGATTCGCGTCATTCTGACGTAACTCAGGGAAGCAAGGGTTGCGACGCCGAAATGTTTGAGCGTGGCGATAAGCCAAAGGACCCCGGCGGTGTGAATGACCGTGGTCAAGGCAATCATTGCGTAGCCAAGTGCGATTTGGGCACCAAACAACGATCTTGCCCCTAATCCAGGTATGCGAAAGGTCTATCCTCCGCCACGCTCATGGAGCGTTGCGGAGTTCTCGGCCGATCAAAAGAATACGCCATACCCGTTCATCACGTCAGCTGTATCTGTTTAAAAACCGAAGCATCGACTTCTGGCGGAGGATTTGTTCGATCTGGAGGCGCACAGTCAACCCGTGCACAACGATCGGGTCGGTAGGGCTGATCAGGATATCGAACACCAGCGCTCCTATGAACGGGAAGGATTATCCGAACCAGTTGAGCAATCCCCTGAACGCCCTGTTTTTTCGGAGGACGATTTTCGGGCCTATCTCCGCAGCAAACCACCATACCGCAAGGCCACCGCCGAATTACGCGAAGATCGTTACTCTCACCCCATCACAACAATCGGTGACCGGAACGATACGAAGTCATGCAAACCACAGGCTTACACAGCAATTACCTCTGCCACGTAAACATTACGCTCAGCCCCACGATATGCTGGCCTGTTGAACCTCTGTCGTCGACGATCGGGCTGTCGGCGGCATCCGATAGAAGGTGCTTGTACTGATATCCGCCGCCGATATGCCAATTTTGCGTAATATGGAACAATCCCAACACACCGACGCCGATATCCTTGAAACCGCCGTCAGCCGAGAACTGCGAGAGCCCGGTTGCCGCGGCGCCCGACCCGGAAACGTCGTAGAAACTCGACATGTAGTCGTCACTGGCATAACTCGTCACGCCTCTGAGGCCCAATACGAACTGCCGGGTAAGCGGACGCCAGTAAGTCGTGGAAAATTCGCCGACCAATCCGTCATGTCCGTCCGACACATCCTGGGTAAGGCCCAAAACGGAGACCCAGCGATGTTCCGGATTGTTACCAAAGAATTTTTTGTAGGCAACGAATCCACCGAGCTCGATTGAACTGTCCACAGACGGCAACTGATCCACATCGTTGTCGTCCGCGTTGACGCGCCCGCCGCGATAGACGCCTTTGAGACCGGCTTCGAAGTTTCGATTGTTGAGCAGGTTAAGATACGCCTTGTTGGCAATAACCTGCGCGTAGCGATAATCCGAGAACCTGAAATGCAGCAGCGGGGCGCCGGCGGCCTTGAATGAGTCCGAGCCTTCGTATTCCGGCACCATGGCCACGATGCCGCCGACGAGCCTGTCGACACCGGGGTGAATCGCCATCGGGATGTCCTGAGCAAAAACCCGCGAGGGCAATGCGGCGATGAAGACGGAAAGAAGTATCGCTCCCATAAGCGATGAGCATTTTGCAGCTCGCGTGAAGTTCATTGGACTCTACCTCGTTGGGTGTAGTGGTTCTTGATAGGGTTAACTGCTTCGTATGATCGGGTCAAACGCCAAGCCGTGAAACAGCGACCGCCGCTCACGCTGAAGATCGCACCTTGAACTTGACTGTTTCGCTCAGCAAAGACGCGAAGCAAGGATATGGCGGCACGTTATGTTTTGTCAGGTGCATGATTTCGTTTTGCCCGGCAGCGTTGCCAAAATATCATGTTTGCAAGAATGCATAATCCCGGCGCCGCTTGTTATTTTGCGGTGCAGGCGTCGAAGACAACAAACCCTGCATCTTCGGCTGACACCGACACGGACATAAAGCCGTTGTCTTTAGCGATCACAATGCTCCATGCACGGTCGTTCTGTACCCGCTGAAGTATCAGGCTGAATGAATTCGTTGAGACACTTTCTCTCCTGACAAAGCGGAGTTCATCTGGGGAATGTCGGATATAACAGTCGGCGGGAACGTCAGTGCGGGCGACCTCCGCTTGTCTTGGCCCACAATGAGTACTCTCCATGTCGTTCGATCAACCGTAAGAGCTGTGCCAGAAAGAGGTGCGACATTTTAGTTTGGAGATGTTGGAATGGATGGTTGAACGGCTCGCAAAGGCCCGTACACTTGAAGACGCGCAGATCGGCCGCTTGGATCCGGAATTTGGCAGGGGCTTGGTTGCGCCGAACGAAGATGCCAATGGAAACGACCTCAGGCTGCTTTGCGAATAGCCGCCCGTGTGGTGCAGAATGGGTGCGATAGAGAGATAAGGAGTAATGGGATGTCGCGGCGAGATAAAATGAATTTCGGAAGACCAAAGATTTGGATCACGGCGCCGATTCTGGTGGCTGCGGTTACCATGTCCGGCTATGTGATGGCGCAAGGCTATC
>CAJHYV010000377.1_pt1 | contig 22869 bp, 13 predicted proteins | sample 9198851 | NCBI WGS metagenome assembly CAJHYV01 (sample SAMEA7708375, study PRJEB35096) | sediment metagenome | biome: marine neritic benthic zone biome [ENVO:01000025]; feature: sediment [ENVO:00002007]; material: shallow marine sediment [ENVO:03000034] sea grass bed [ENVO_01000059] ...
AGGCCCATGGCTTCGGACACGCAGGCCATGGTGTTGGCCGTGAACTGGCCGCCGCAGGAGCCGGCCGAAGGACAGGCCGCACACTCGATGAGGTGCAGCTCCTCGTCGCTCATGGTGCCGGCGGAATGGGCGCCCACCGCCTCGAAGACGTCCTGCACGGTGATGTCCTTGCCGCGCAGGCGGCCCGGCAGGATCGAGCCGCCGTACATGAAGACCGAGGGCACGTTCAGGCGCACCATGGCCATCATCATGCCGGGCAAGGACTTGTCGCAGCCGGCCAGGCCGACCAGGGCGTCGTAGCAGTGCCCGCGCATGGTCAGCTCCACGGAATCGGCGATCAGGTCCCGGCTCACCAGCGAGGACTTCATGCCCGAGTGCCCCATGGCGATGCCGTCGGTCACCGTGATGGTGGTGAATTCGCGGGGCGTGCCGTGGGCCGCCTTGACGCCCAGCTTGACCGCCTGCGCCTGCCGGCTCAGCGCGATATTGCACGGCGCCGCCTCGTTCCAGCAGGTCGCGACGCCGACGAAGGGCTGGGCGATCTCCTCCTCGGTCATCCCCATGGCGTAATAGAAAGCGCGGTGCGGCGCGCTTTCGGGCCCGACTGAGACATAACGGCTCGGCAGCTTCGACTTGTCGAAGGGCATGACGGCTTCTCCTGTGACTTCTTCGGTTTATTCTATTTTGCCGCAGACTACTGGCCCGCTGCCGCCCTGCCTAGCCCGGAAATCCCGCGCCGATCAAGTCACCGCCGTACCGCCCATGCGCGTATCGTCAACGAATCGTTCGGTGGCATCGTCGATCGCCCGGCTCTTGCGTCCGCGCGGCGCATGTACGTAGAGGCTCTTCGGATCGACGGTTTCGCGCGCCGGCGGCGGAAGCGGCATTTGGTAGGTCATCGGGCGGTCGTGATCGGCCAGTTGCAGACGGGAATCGTAGATGCTGTCGAACTTCCAGAGCATCTTGAGGAAATTCGTTTGGCCGCGCAGCAAATGGCCGGCCGCAATACGCGCGGTCGACCGCAGTGCCGCAAAACCAAGATGCTTGCGGCTGAGCACACGCTGGGTTTCAACCAGTTCAGCATAGAATTCGTGCAGCGGCAGCCGCGTCGGCAGGACCACGTGCTGAATGTCGAACAGGCGGTAGTCCCGGCTGATCAGCTCGCGCGCCTCGGTATGCCATGTTTCGGTTCCGGGATAGGGCGTGTTGATGCTGATATTCACGATCTCGGGGATTTCCATGCACCATTCTCGGACCACCCGAAAGCGCTCGTGGTCCCAATCAGGATCGGCGATGATGTTGATCGCCACCGTGATGCCGATGTCGCGGGCAACCTGCAGCGCTTCGAAATTTTCACTGACACTGACCCGCTTGCGGAATTTCTTGAGGCCTGCTTCATCCACCGCCTCAAGCCCGAGGAACATGTATTTGACGCCGAGTTCCTTCCAATACTCGAAGACTTCACGATTACGCAGCAGCACATCGCCACGGGTCTCCAGATAGAAGCTCTTCTTGATCCCCTTGCGGGCAATCGCCTCGCCGATCTCCAGGCCGTGGCGCGATTGGATGAACGCGACGTCGTCGACGATGAAGACGCCGGGTTCGCGAATGCTCTCCAGATCGGCAACCGCCCGTTCCGGGCTCACGCAGCGGTAACTGCGGCCATAGAAAGTCCAGGCGCTGCAGAACGCGCAATCCCAAGGGCAGCCGCGCGAGAACTCGATCGAGGCGCAGGGGTCGAGCACCCCGATGAAGTATTTCCGGCGATGGCGCAGCAGGTCCCGTGCCGGCGTAAGGTCGTCGAGGCTGTCGATGAAGCCCGGCGCCGGACCGGTGCCGTATGGGCTTACCACGCCGGCAATTTCGCCCAGCGCCGTCCGGTCGTGCTCGACCGCCTCGAGCAGGCGGACCACCGAGGCCTCCCCCTCGCCCTTGAGGATGCAATCGATCGCCCCGCCGCCGTGTTCGAGGAACGCGTCCGCCGTGAACGACGCGCTGTGCCCACCGACAAAGACAAAGCTGTCCGGCAACCGCGCGCGCACCGCCTTGGACAAATCGACGATTTCCGGAACGTTCGCGAGATAATTACAGGAAAAGGCGACCACATCGGGCTGCCATCGGTCGATTAGCCGGAGGAAGGCGCGGTGATTCTCTACCTGTAGATCGATCAGCCGGACCTCGTGGCCGGCCTGTCGCACTGCGCCCGCGATAAGTTCGAGACCGAGCGGTTCCAGCCGCAGAAAGATCTTGGTGTACATCAACGGGCCCGGATGGACCGCCAGAAATCTCACAGCGCACACCCCCTATCAAACGATCTGCGCAACAGGCCGCCAACACTCCGGTACGCCTATCGCGGTGAACCTCTGATTGAATTCAAGCAGACTCCGCGGCCGCGAACAATGCAAACCAGTGTTAGAGCGATCACATTGTACTAACCCATAAGGCGCGGCCGACTTGCAAATCACTTCTCCTGTCACCACGCCGCGTGCCGAGGACATGCCGTCACACCCCGTCGATACCGTCTTCGAAGGAGCGCCGGATCAGCGCGCGCAGCGCCGCCGCGCGGTTGTCCCCCGCGACCGGTTTGTTACAGAGGCGCCATTGGGACGGATCGCCGGCAATCGCCTCCACATCGAGAACGACGAAAGCCGCGACAGTGACGGCTCTATCGGACACGGGGTAAGCACGAGCCCCGCAGGGCAATTCGGTGACGAGAAACACGCCGACCAGGCGTCTTTGCAATTGCCCTTCAGGCTCGGCCTCGAAACCCATCATCGCCCGACGGATTTCCGCCACCGCATCGTCGCGCCCCACCGCGGGGCGGACCTCGGGGTGCGCTTGCCGAAGGAACCGGAGCACAGGCGGGATCGCGGGTTGCACCCGGTTCTGTAGGCCCCTGAGCTGCCAGCCGAGACCCCAGGCGGAAATGTCCGATACGCCATCCACAGGTACCGTGGAACAGCCATGGACGCCCGCGGCGACAAGGACGCCGATAATCAGCCACCGGATGGATTGCATCAAAAGACTGTAGCGCGGCACGATCGGACCGGCCAGGAACCAAGAGGAAGGCGGTTCAGCGCCGTTCCGCGATCCCCTGACTGCTGCGTCGATTGAACAGCTTGTCGAAAAACGCTGTTTTCTGGGGACAACGCCCGTCCAGATGACACGATGTCATCTCGTCGGTCTTCTTGCCCTCGACAAACAGGCTGAGTCGCCACGGCCGGCCCATGATGATGGTATGGACGTAGGTCGCGAAACTTTCCGCAAAATCCTCCCCCGGGCCGCTCGTGCTGTAGAGGGATTCAAAGTTCGACTGCTTGATCGCGTTCATCAGGTCGGGCGCCGCCTCCAGCATCCGCCTGAATTGTCCGTTGCGCAGCGCCAAGACCACTTCCGAGATCCGCCCCTCGCCCTTCGGCGCGATTTGCGATTTCCAGGAATAGCAAGCGAATCCGCAATATTCCGGGTCGTCGATGGGAAGTTCTTCCGCATCCGAAACAAAGGACTGGGAATTGTCGACCACATGGCCGAATTCGTGCAGCAGCAGATACTGGAGCATAACGAAGCGTTCTTTTTCGCCCTTCTTGGCGATCTTGGCGAGAATGACATACCGCTGGTCGGGCGACTTTATCCGCAGGCCCATCGTGATGCCGCGTTCCAGCATCCCGGTATCGCTGTAGAGGCGGTCGACAAGCACGCTCGTTGTCCCGTCATTGCCGCCGAAAGTGCCGGATTGGGGAATCGCAAGTCCAGAGATATAAGGCATCCCCGGCATCGATAGGTTCCCGACGACGTGTACGCCGACCAGGTGATCCCGCAGGATCGACTTCACCTCCTGCGGTAACTGGTCTATCGCGACTTTGAGTTCGTGCCGGAAAGATTGCGTGCTCCGCGGTACTTCCAACTTTTGCGTCCGGCCGTATCGGCTCTGCGGATCGAGCACGCCGATCGCGTCGTTGAGTTCGTCCAGCTTGTCCTCGGGAATGTTCCAGACCCGCCGGGCGGGCGGATAAATATCCCAGTCCTCTTGCCAGCTATCGGCCCATCGAAATTTGGGCTCGCCCAAAATCGTAAATTGCAGGCCGACATACAGCAGCCCAACAAAGGCTAAGACACCAACGATGGATTTTCCGGACATCGGAGCCTGCAGGTTGATGGGACCAGACGGCAAACCCGGCGGAATGCCGCGCGGCATCCCATCCAGGGAATATTCCGGTTCTGAAAATAGGTCCGAAGTGTAAACAGGGCTTTAACCGGGTAAGACGATTTCCCGAAGGACCGGAAATCCGGCTAAAACTCAGCCAATTGAGGCCAGGCGTTCCAAGGCCTCTTCAAGCTTGCCAACGGCGCGTTCTTCCTCGGCCATCCGCTCGCGCTGCGTCTCCACTACCTCCGCCGGAGCTTTCGCCAAAAACCCTTGATTTGAAAGTTTTTTCTTGGATTTATCGATCTCGACGTTTTTCTTGGCGATTTCCTTGTTCAGCCGTTGTTTTTCCTGACCGATGTCGATCACGGTAGCGATCGGCAGCGCAACCGTGGCCTCGTCATGCACCATCTGAACCGACCCGGGCGGCACCGCATCGCCCACGGCGGCATCCCCCAGCCGGGCGAGCCACATGATGAGCGACCGCTGGCGATCGAACCAGGACGTCGCGTCCGCTCCCGGCCCGATCAGCACCATCGGCACACGGGCTGCGTGCGGAATATTCATTTCCGCCTGGACGGACCGAATGCCGCTGACCAGCCGCACGACCCAGCTCATTTCCCGTTCCGCGTCTTCGTCGAGCAATCCGTCGGAATAGGCCGGCCACGAGGCCCGCACGAGATCGGACTTCCGGTCCGCCGCCAGGGATTGCCACAGCTCCTCGGTCACGAAGGGCATGAAGGGATGCAGCATCAAGAGGACCTGATCGAGCGCCCAGCCAGCCGTACCGCGGGTCTCGGCGTTGATCGCCGAATCATCTCCGTCCAGCAGGGGTTTCGCGGCCTCCAAATACCATCCGCAAAAGGTTCCATAAATGAACTGGTAGAGCAGTTGAGAAGCCTCGTTAAAGCGCAGCCCCTCGATCTTCTCCGTCACCTCGCGGCCACAGCGCACGGTCTCGCTGACAACCCAGCGATTGACCGTCGCACGCACGGCCGACGGATCGAACGCCGCATCCGGCGCGCATCCGTTCATTTGGCAGAATCGCGCGGCGTTCCAGAGCTTGGTCGCGAAATTGCGCGAACTCTCCACCCGGCTTTCCGCCAGCCGGACGTCCCGGCCGGGCGCCGCCAGGGACGACAGCGTAAAGCGAAGCGCATCGGCGCCATAGGCATCGATCAGCTCCAGCGGATCGATGACATTGCCCTTCGATTTGGACATCTTCTGGCCCTGCTCGTCGCGCACCAGAGCATGCACATAGACCGTGTGAAACGGCACCTCGTCCATGAAGTGCAGCCCCATCATCATCATCCGGGCCACCCAGAAGAAAATGATGTCGAAACCGGTTACCAGAACGTCGGTCGGATAGTACCGGGCGAGCTCCGGCGTCTCGTCGGGCCAGCCTAGCGTGGAAAACGGCCACAGCCCGGATGAGAACCAGGTATCGAGGACATCTTCATCCCGCGTCAGCGCGGTTTTCTTGCCGTAATGCGCCGTGGCCGCGGCAACCGCGTCTTCTTCCGACAACTCGACGAAGATTTCGCCGTCCGGCCCATACCAGGCCGGTATCTGATGCCCCCACCAAAGCTGGCGCGAAATGCACCAGGGCTGGATGTTACGCATCCATTCGAAGTAGGTCCTGGTCCAATTTTCCGGGAAAAATTTCGTCCTCCCGTCTTCCACCGCCTTGATTGCCGGCTCGGCGAGCGTCTTCGCATCGGCGAACCATTGATCGGTCAGGTACGGCTCGACCGGCACGCCGCCGCGATCGCCATAAGGCACCGTATGGTCATGCTCCTCGGTCCGCTCAAGCAAGCCCTCGGCGTCCATATCCGCCACGACCTGCTTTCGAGCCTCGAACCGGTCGAGGCCTCTATAGGCCTCCGGCGCGGCATCGTTGATGCGTGCGCGGGTGTCGAAGATATTGATCATCTCCAGGTCGTGCCGCCGGCCCACCTCGAAGTCGTTGAAGTCGTGCGCCGGAGTGATCTTCACCGCGCCCGATCCCTGTTCGGGGTCGGCATATTCGTCCGCGACAATGACGATGCGGCGGCCGACCAGCGGCAGAATGCAGTGTTTGCCGATCAGATCCGTGTAGCGTTCGTCTTCGGGATGAACGGCGACCGCGGTATCGCCCAGCATCGTTTCCGGCCGCGTCGTCGCGACCGTTAGGGTGCGCCCGTCTTCACCCTCCACCGGATATTTGAAATACCACAGGGATCCCGCCGTCTCGCGCTGCTCCACCTCGAGATCCGATATCGCGGTCTCGAGTTGAGGATCCCAGTTAACAAGACGTTTGTCCCTGTAGATCAAGCCTTCCCGATAGAGCTGAACGAACACTTTCAGAACCGCTTGGCTCAGCCCCTCATCCATCGTGAAGCGCTCGCGCCGCCAGTCGCACGACGCGCCGAGCCGGCGGAGCTGTCCCGTTATGGTGCCACCGGACTCATCCTTCCACTTCCAGACGCGGTCGATGAAGGCGTCACGCCCCATCTCGCGGCGGGACATATTACCGTCCTCGGCGAGTTGCCGTTCGACCACCATCTGCGTCGCAATGCCCGCATGGTCCATGCCCGGCTGCCACAATGCGTCCCGGCCGCGCATGCGCTCGAACCTGATGAGAATGTCTTGCAGCGTATTGTTGAGGGCATGCCCCATATGGAGGCTGCCGGTGACATTCGGGGGCGGTATGACGATCGTATAGGGGTCGCCGTCCGCGGGCTGACCGCAACTGAAGGCGTCTCCGGACTCCCAGCGCGCATATTGCCGCCGTTCGATTTCGGTTGGCCGGAAAGTCTTTTCCAGATCCGCCATGCCCCGTTACCCCAAGCCAGAAATAATGCCGATTCCGGCCCAAGTCGGGGGGTTAGCTGTCTTCTCCCGTACGGGCCATGCGTTCGATTTCGCGCCGGACGAGACGTTCGACCATATCGGGCAGGTTGTCGTCAAGCCATTGACGCAGCATGGGCCGCATTAGTTCCTCGGCCATCTGTTCGACGGTAAGATTGGAGCGCGGCACATCGACGTGACGGGACAACTCGCCAAAGGCTGCCACACCCGCCGACTTGGTAAAATCGGAGAGAATGGCTTCCGCAGCGGGTGGCTGCGGAATTTCCGGCTCGGGCACCGGTTGCATCACCGGTTCCGGCGCAAACATCGGTTCCGGTTCCGGAAGGGGGTCGGGAGCCGCGTCGTAGATCTCAATCTCGCCATCATCCACAGCGGGCGCTTCCTCAGTCAACTCAAGCGGTTCTTCCGCTTGAGTAACTTCATCGAGCAATTCCAAGGGTTCCTCCTGCGGTGCGGGCTCGGGCGGCGGCCCGGCGTCGGCTTGCGGCGCCTCATCACCGTCCTCGGAAATTATCTTCCGAATGGAAGCGAGAATCTCTTCCATTGACGGTTCTTGCTGATTGCCTGCCTCACTCATGATTCGCTCATCCTGCACTTATGGTGTGGCACATAACGCGACCGCGCCACATCGTCCTCGTTGACTATTTCCGAACAGAGCTACCGCTCTCTTCGGATCCGGTGTCATCCCCAAGTCCCCACCACTTATTTTGAACCTGCCGATAATATTTTTGTTCATCGTAAATCGCGGTATCAAGCTTCAATGCCTGTGCCGTAAGTCGCCCGACAGCGGACAGCAATGCATATTGCGCGACAATTTCATCACGTTCCGCGCGCACAAGATTGACCTGCGCATCCAGCAATTCCTGTTCGGCGTCGAGTACATCGAGCACCGTTCTCGACCCGACCAATGCTTCCTGCTGCACACCTTCCAGCGCGATCCGGTTGGCGCGCACCTCGGAGTTGAAAGACCTGATGCGCGCGCGCGCCGTGACGAGCGATTCCCAGGCGTTGTTGGCGTCCTCTGTGGACTGGCGCCGGGCCTCCGATAGACGTTGCCGATTGCGGCTTAGCACCTGTTTCGCTTCTCTCACTTCGCTCGAAACGCTGCCGCGCTGGTAGAGAGGGATTGTAAGCTGCGCGGTAATCTGCGCCGAATCAGCGTCCGTACCGGAAGAAACCTTTTCGAATGAACGACCGCCTTCGCCGATCAAATCAAGGCTAGGCAACAAGCGGCTCCGGACAACCCTTACATTCTGCCAGGCCGCACGTTCGTCAAACAGTGACGCCAGCACATTCGGATTGCCATCCAACGACAATTCGATGGATTCCTTGAGACTTGTTGGCAAGTCTGTGGATTTCGACGGTTTCTGAACGTTTTCCGGCTCCTTACCGATAATCCGCACGTAGTTGCCGCCGCTAATCTGTAAATCGCCCTGCGCCTGCACCCGGTCGGCACGTGCGCGCGCGACGCGGGCTTCCGCTTGCGCCACATCGGTCCGCGTTACCTCGCCCACATTGAAACGATCTCTGGTCGCCTCGAGCTGTCGATTGAGAACTTTTTCGTTGTTGATGTTCAATTTAAGCACCGCTTGGTCACGAACGACGTTGAGATACGCGGTGACCGCATCCAGCAATACTTCCTGTTCCGTGATCGTCAACCGGGCGCGCTCTGCGTTCACCGTGTACTTTGCCCTTTGAATGTCGGCAACCGTACCAAACCCGGAAAACAGGTTTTGTGTAATCCGCAAATTAGCCTCATACACATCGCGGTCATCTTCTGTGCCAGGATCGAAATTTTGGTACTGGTATCCCGCATCTCCGACAACTTCAACATTGGGGCGCCAGCCGGAACGCGCCTGCGGAACGCCTTCATCCGCCACACGCAAATTCGCACGCTGCGCCTGCAAGGTCGGATTGCTCTGATACGCCATGATGACGGCTTCCGCTAAAGTCTCGCCATTGGCCGGTTGCCCCGACGCGACCGCCCCACACGTCAGAACCACGGCTCCCAAACGATGAAACAGGCGTCTCGAAAACGGTTGCAGTCTTTGGCTGCACCGTTTCTTCTGCATAGACATTTCGAACGGCTTCCCCACCATTAAACTTGTACTCGCATTTCTTATTCTTGCCCCGAGCCCGTTTCGCTTTCGCCACGCACCGTCTGCGCCGGAGAGTAGCATCAATCCCCAGACGCGGAGAAAAACCGTCCGTCTACCTCCAGTCGTACAATCGCCACTAAACCACAAAATATAGCCGCCCAACAAATCTAAAACACAAAACTTGCTTTTTTCTCGAACTCCGGTAGCGCCGGTATATTGGCGTTAAAGAGATCCCGGTGCGACATGTTTCCATTGCGCTTTTGCATCAGCGTCGCGCGCCCAGGCCTCCCGTCCGTCGAAAAAACGGCCATTAGGCGGCCATTTTCAGCAAGTTGATCGTATATCGATTGGGGTATTTCGGCGACCGCTCCGTCAAACAACACGAGGTCGTATGGCGCCTCATCCGGCCAGCCACGCGCCAATTCACCCTCGACAGCAACCGCGTTGTCATATCCCAATTGCGTGAATTTTTCGGTCGCCATGGCCGTAATCTCCGACTCGCAATCGAGTGAAAAGACAGCGCGCGTCATCAAGGACAAAACCGCGGCGGAATACCCGGTTCCGCCGCCGACACAGAGTGCCACTTCCGTGACGGTCGGACCGGCCGATTGCAACAACCGTCCCAATACCATCGGTTCCATAAGATAACGATGATGCCCGACCGGTAAATCTTCGTCGACGTAAGCAATTTCTGCCACTTCGGCCGGTGCGAACTGCTCGCGCGGAATCGACCCCATCGCCGAAAGAATGGACGCATCCGTCACCCGATTTGTCCGAAGTTGACACTCGACCATATTGCGCCGCGCGGCCGCATAATCCATGGCGATAACCTACTACCCCCCAAAACGAAATCATCCGGACCCATCTTCCCGGCCCGTCCATCGGTTCGCCTCACCGATTTATATCCTCCAAATCCGTCAAAAACAACGGATCAACGTTCCAATAGTGCTCGCTTGACCACCGCGGATACCCCCCGTATATCACCGGATGGAATAGGTAATAAGGTCCGGTGGCAGAGTGGTTATGCAGAGGACTGCAAATCCTTTTATGCCGGTTCGATTCCGGCCCGGACCTCCATTTCAATTGTTTATTAAATAGTTATAGATATTTTTTAAGGTACATTCTGGAAAATCTGGACCGCCGGCGCGGTCGATTTGAGACCGGCACGATGGTGATGCGGACTCCTGCACCGTGATATTCGGCATTCACATTCGCACCCTTGCGCGCATTTGTTTCGCCGTGGGCATAATTATCGTCATAGTAGGATCCTTGACTCCCCAACCTGCAATCCTGCCGTTCCGGTTGAGCGACAAGCTCGTTCATATTCTCGCTTATGCGGTACTGGGCATGGTGGGTTCGATTGGATACCCCAATCGATCCATGACCGCCATTCTGATTGGTGGATTGACCGTCTTGGGCGGCGTCATCGAAATCACGCAAATCTACATCCCGGGACGGGACGGCACCCTACTCGACGTCTTGGCAAATGCCCTGGGCAGCGTACTGGGCGTGGTAGGCGGGCGTCGGATTAATGAACGCTCGTGATCCGATTACCGTCCAGCGTCCTCATCGGCATCGCGCGGGCAAACCGCTTCGCCTTGCGTCCCAATTAGAGCGTCGCGAGCAGTTTACGGGCCTCTTCAATTTCCGGGAAGGTCGGCGCACCATCGACCGCCGCCTTGATGTACCGCCGGGCTTCCTCCTTCTCGCCGCTCTTATATAGAGCCATCCCCAAATGGAAGTTGATATGCGCGTGCGTTGGCAATCGGTCGACCGCGCGTTTCAGGAATACCACCGCAAGGCTGTAGTTGCCCTTCCGGTATTGGACCCAGCCCAACGTATCCAGGTAGAACGGGTTGTCGGAGTCTTGGAACCGCTGCGCCAGTTCGAGTGCCCGATCCAATTTTGCCGGGTCTTGAAACTTCTGGTCGGCAAGCAGTGCGGCGATATTGTTGGCGACGGCGTCGAGTTTCGGATTTTTCTGAAACAGTGCCTCATAGGTCTGCAAGGCACCGTCGAAATCATTCGCAGCCTGCTGTGCAGTCGCCAGCCCCAGGGTAAGCGAGATGTTCTTGGGTGCGTGTTCAAGCCCTTGCTTGATCAAGCTGATCGCTTCGTCGGGCTTGTTCTGCGAAAGCTTGAGGCTGCTCAGATTGAGGTAGGGCCGCGGCCAATTGCGTCGAATCGATTTCGCCTTCTGGAACGAAGATTCCGCCTTTCCGGCGATCTTTTCAAAGGCGTAAACCTCACCAAGAAGGTTATGAGCACCGACATTCTCAGGATCTTCGGCAACGACCCCCTTGAGGTAGTCGATCGCATCTTGCGCGCGGCGCAAGGCGAGATACGAACGCGTCAAACCCGTCAACGGTTCACTCGTACCGGGTGCCGTCGCCAGCGACTGTGTAAAGGCCCTGACAGCATCAAGATGGCGTCCGCCCGCTTGATACACCCGACCGATCGCGCTGAGGGCCACGGCCTTATCCTTCGCGGTATCGCGCAACAAGTTCGCTGTTTCCAGCGCCCGCCGCAGATCCCCTTTTGCCGCCAAGACATTTACCTTGAACAGTAAATAATCCTCGGAATGCGGGAGCCGGGCCAACGCCTGTTCCACCAGTGTCAGCGCCTTTTCATAGTTGCGCCGCCTCGCGTGTAATTGGATCAGCCGCCTGCGCGCCACATCGTTTGCCGGCTGAACCGCAAGGAGTTGCTGCAGATTATCGATCGCGAGCTCAACCTCGCCCGATTGCAGATGGGCTCGCGCGATCAAATCGAGCGCGGACACATTCGTCGGCTCATCCCGCAACACCCGCCGCAAATCCGCAATCGCATCTGCGTTCTTGCCATCGCGCAGCAAAAGCTGCGCGCGCATCGCCAGAGTACGTCCATTGTGAGGATCTTCTTTTAGAATCTGACGGACCAGCGACCACGCACTGTCGATCTTACCCTCGGTGAACCGCAGTTGCGCGAGCCCGCTGCGCGCCCGGATTGCATTGGGCGTCGATGCGGTCTTCTCGGCCAATTCAACGAGCATGGCCTCGGCGCGGTCAAGTTGCCGATGTTTCAGATACATTTGCACAAGGCCAAATTGAAGCTCCGTGTCTTCCGGCGATTCTGCGATCATGGCCTTAATGGCGCTTTCCGCGTCGTCAGCTGCCAATTGGTTTGCGTAAAAATCCACCAGAAGCATTCGCGCCTTTTGCGTATCCGCGGCAACGGCAATTCCATCCCGCAGCACCTTTTCGGCATCTTGGCGACGGGAGCTCGCAATCAGGAACCTGGCTAAATCGATACGATAGGAGAGGTTTTGCGGTTCAATTTTGAAGATTCCCGAATAGACCGTTTCAATCTGATCCATCTCTCCACGCAGTCGATGCAATTCGATTAGCAGCAGGCGCAGGGATAGGTCCGTTGGGAGGTCGGCAACCTTCTTTCGCAGGAACGCAACTGCGTCATCGGTTTTTTGCTCCTGCTTCAAGACACCGACGAGCACGGAAACCGCCCCGACGTTTTTCGGATCCAATTCAAGCGATCTCGTTGCCGCTGAACGGGCCTCATCCAGACTATCCCGCCGGATATGCACGGCACCTCGAAGGGCATAGGCGTCGGCGTTTTTCGGATCCAGCGTCAAAACGGCTTCCGCATGTTCCGACGCTTTTTCGATATCACCGCCAAGCAAATAATAGCGGCCAACCCGGACATTTGCGCCAATATGATTCGGCTCTTGTTCAACAATCTTGCGGAAACTTGCGAAAGCCGCCCGAAGTTTCTGTTCCTTTTCCCTAATCAATCCGAGGTAATACAGGGCCTCCATATTCAACGGATTAATTTGCCGCGCATTCCGGAATTCGAGGCTGGCCTTCTTCAGATTGCCGTCCTTGTACAATGCCAGTCCGCGCTCAAAATAGGCGGCCTCGCGTTCCTCCGCACCGTCACAGGCGACCAGCAGGAGCGGCAGTACAAGTGCCAGCGCGCAAACACGGGCGAAAGGGCCGCAGCGCCGATTTTGAATGCGATCGCCAGCCTTAAAGTTTAATCCCAACAGAGGTCGCATGCGATTGTTCCTGTGCCGAAGCAAGTTTGGAGTGATCTGTTTAGCCGCAGGATATATTGGAAACATGCGTGATCGGGGGAATATCAGTCGAAAGGGCTGAAGATTTCGGTTTAACGCTAAAGTATTACTGGTCAAGAACTGCCAATTTGGCCGTACGTCCATTGTTCGAAACAGCAATTCCGAAAGAACGAGGCAATCGGTGTTTGAATAGCGCCCGATCGACGAGGGGCGATCACGCGTCCATCAAGAGAAGAAAACGGCGATAAATGCAGGGCTAACCCATTGCCGACGGCGCGTTAGCGTCTTTGGATTTCTCGGCGGCGTCATTGTCAGGCGGCAGCACAGCGGCAACCTTTTCCTGAATTTTTTCAACTGTGTAAAGCGCTTCCGAAATCCTCTGCCGGACCAGCTCGTTCCAACCTTCGTCGAGGTCTTGTGCCGCCGCCATTTCAGTCAATCGGTCGACCACATGATTGAATTTATCCAGAACCGCGGCGCCTTCATTTATTTCTCCGCCCAAATCCGGACCGAAAACGGCCAGGTCGTCTGTCGCATTGTCGAGCCCCTCGACGCCGGCAATCCTCATCACCGCAATGTCGTCCAGGTTCATTCCTTTCTGGACTTTGATCTTTTCATCAAGCGACACCATCACATCCCGCATCGCCGTCGCGGTAGCCTCAAACCCTTCGGCGAGCCGACGCGCCGCTTCTTGAGCGTCTTCGACGCCTCTCGGCGCCAATGCAGGTTGCGGGCTCCAAGGCTCTACTACGGCGTCTTCTCGTTCAGCGCGCCGCTCACTCCCAGCGGTGGCGCTTTCATGCCACACCGTCGGCCGCTCCACGATCGACGGCATTGGCGGGGTCAATTCCGCCGGCTCCGGATCATCGGAAGCACTATCCGGAATCTCACTGTCTTCGATCACAACCGGCGTTTTGGGTTGCTGTTCCGGCTCACTCGCCGCAGGCACGACCACATCGCCCATCGGCTCTTCAGAAGCCGCGATTGCATCTACCGATACGATAGGTTCATCGGACACGACAGGCGCGGCTTCCGCCTCACCCAGAATGTCCTCGGCAGCGGCAGTCCATTCTTCAGAAGGGGTCGGCTCATCCATCGAAGGCAACGAATCGATGATCTCTGGTTCGGCAGCTGACACAGGATCCGCAGTTTCGCGATCTGAATTTTCAGGCGGAACATCGAACGTCGCGGCTTCGGCCACACTCGCTGGGTCCCCCGTAATATTGCCATCGCCGAGCAGCTCGTTCAGAAAAAGCGGGTCGGAGAACGCATCGGTCCGCGACGGGGCATCATCGAGAGGCTCATCGGTATTCCGTTCCTCGCCAGAAACAACTTCGACAGAAGATGGCGTTGGCGCCGCAACCGAAAGGCCCGGTTCCGCCGCGCCACCTTCCGGCAACGGCGCGGTCGGAGGCTCTGTGGCCCAAAGCGCTTCACGCGGCGCTTTTTCGCTACCCGATCCATCGAGTTCGCTGGGCGTATCATCGACACCGACATTTGAAGCCAACTGGCGGCGCAAGATTCGCTCGACGAGCGATTCATGCGTTGGCGCCGCGCTTGGCTGCTCCGGCCGAGCGGGTTCCTTGCCTGACTGCTGGTCAACCGCATGGATGGTTGTATCGGCCGGCTCTACCTGCAAGGGGGTTGCCGCATCGATTTTTTCAGTGCCGGGTTTAAACGGATTGAGCAATTCTGCAGCGTCATCCTCCGGCGGCGCAGAGTGGTGCGGCATCGGATCCGGTGTTGGCTCAACCTTGTTGTGCCCCAAATCCGAATCTGCAGGTCCTCCGCCTCCCTGATCCGTATCGAGATTCCCATTGGAAATTTCGGGATGCTTCCCGACCACCTCCGACTGCGATTCAAGCGGTATGCCCGGCACCGGATCATGGGAGACATTCGACGGCACGACGTCTTGCAAGTTTTCCGGCAGGTTGAACGTCACCGCTTCCGAAGCCCCGGCAAAACCAATTTCCGCTGCCGAAGTCGGCAGATCCTCTTCCTCCGTCTGCGTCGGCAATAGCGGGGTCAGATCCTGAGGCAAATGCAGCCCAGTGTTGGTTTGCACTTCGTCGGACGGATCCTCGACTGCCGTTTCGAGCCGCGGTTCCGGTTCCCCTTCCAAAGGTTCCGATGTCGAAACTTCCTGCGTCAGTTCCAGCGCATCGTCGGAAGACACTTCCATCGCCGCCTTCAGTTCGGCAGTGGCCGGTTCTTCGACGGTCGTTCCCTCAAGCAGTTCCAGCGCGCCCTCGAACGGCGTTTCGGAGATCGCCTCATCGATCAGGTCCAATGCCTCAACGTCCGGGGCGTCGTCCAGAGATCCTTGTGTTAAGTCAAGAACTTCATCTTCCGCAAATTCCGCGGATGTAGCCTCTAGTGAAAGATCCAGCACTTCGTCGATTGCCGCACCCGGCGGCGCATTCTGTACTGGACCCGAGGCACTAGGTGGTGTTTCCGTACCGGCATCGGGAACCATCGCAAGCAGGCTGAGATTTGGCGCATTGTTTCGGCGCCGCCCGGATTCCACATAAGGCGGGCCGGTATGCTCAAGTGACGTATCCTGTTCAGGAGACGCGGATTCCCCCAATCCTGGCTGCTCCTCCGCCGTACCGCTTGCCTGTTGCGTCATCTCCTTGGGCAATTCACCCAATAGCAATGCTTCCGGCACCCGATCAAGCGCTTCAGATTTTGCATCCGCGAGCAATGCGCTAAAGCCACGCCCGCTGTCTTCCCCGGTGCCAGGGCCATGATCAGTCGCATCCACGGGCGCTTTAGACACCGCCGCATCTTCCGACGGTGCGTCGATAACCTCCGATAAGCGTCGGGCGCTCGCCGATTTCTTCCTTGAAATTCTTGCTAATAGCGCCGCGGCGGTCGCGGTCGACTCCGTCGTCATCGCCGGTTCAGTGTTTCTATCTGCACGTCCCGGCGGCGTGTCCGGTGTCGCTTGTATTGAATCTGGCGACGGATCCGCCATGACGGTTGAATCCAAAATTTCGTCGCCCACCGCCGCCAATCGGAATTGCGCATTTTCCTCATGTTCCAAGACAGTATTCCCTCCCGCGTCCCGCGCCACGGTTGCGCCAACGTCGTCCGCGGCGTGCGGTACAACGGGTTCCGCGTCCCGGATCGGTGGAGTGCTCCTCAATTCCTTGAGAAACGCCGCGGTACCTTCCTCCTTTTCCAACTCCGCCGAAGGCTCCTCCGCCGGCGCGTCATTCTTCGAGCGCCGGTTGAAAAAACGGCCCGCGATATAGCCGCACAACAATACGACCGTAATGACGACCAAGGCCGGGAGTATGTAGAGTTCGAGAATATAAAAATATTGCTCGACACCATCATTGCCGAGATTAATCCGCACGGCACGAGCCGGAAGTGAACTCAAGAACAAGAGCACGCCCGCCACCAAGGAATAAACAAATGCCCGCATTAATTTTACTGGTCTGTTACTGTTACGACGATGAATTTTATCAGCAATATTACGCCACTCCAAGCGGATAACCCGGCGCATTAAATGACATCAGAAATATCCTTTGATTACGAGAACGGCCAAACAACAGACTGACGAAATTCTCAACAACCAATTGGTAAACCGTACTAAAATTTCGCCCCCAACGGTCGGTAAGGATTCATCCAGATGACGATTCACCAAGAATTCAGTGATGTAGAAAAGCACCAGAAGACGAAACACCATTTCGTTTAGAGGAAATCTTGAGAGGTAGTCCGAACTGAGATTAGGTACCACGAGTGCGAAAAATACGATCAAAAGGTCTTGCGGCGTAACACGGAACATGTCGCGCCGGGCGACACGCATCGCAACAATCAGAACCACTGAAGAGACCGCCAGATACACATTGATGCCAAAATCAGTGAACCACAGATTGGGTTGCAACGGCACCAGAAGAAAGACCACCAAGACGCTCGACATGTAGATGCCGGCTCTAATCATCAACCGCCGCCGACCGGGCAACAGCACTGTGCCGGCGACCAACGCCGCGATCGCGGCCGCGGACACGACGACGATATCGTGCGGCACGAGCCGAACCACCGACGCTCCGACAACCAGGAAAACCGCGACAGAAACGCCCAGGAAATATGTCGTACCAAGAGGTAGCCACCGCCATCCAAGCATCCGGAGGCGACGCGGACCGGCCGGCGCCGCGCCGGCCCGATGCACTCGCCAGCCGCGCCGCTCCGCAAGACTGACCAGCCCCACGACCGCAATGCAAAAAACGATAAAAACGCTGAGAATAAGAATATCGGACTGATACCGGACATAAAACGTGGTGCAGATAAGAAATCCATGCATCACGTAGATCAGCGAGACCGCTTCATAATGCTTGAAGCCTAATGCCAGCAATTTGTGGTGGATGTGGCCGCGATCGGGCTTGAACGGTGAGCGACCACCGAGCAAACGGCGCACAACCGCCCACGAGGTGTCCAGGATTGGGAACCCCAACAACAAAAGCGGCAATGCCGGGCTGAGCGCCAAATTAACTCGTTCCACCAGGAATATCGTCGTGGTGGCCGCGACAAACCCAAGAAACTGGCTCCCGGCGTCGCCGAGAAACACGATGGCCGGGTGTGTGTTGTAACGCAGAAACCCGAGTATACCGCCCATAACGCTGAGGCAGAGGACGACGACCGGAAAGCCGTTCGACTGGTACGCTAGCAAGGCGATGATAGCGAGGGTGATCATCGTGCAGCCAGCCGCCAAACCGTCCAGACCGTCCGACAGATTAACCGCGTTGGTAATGCCGAGAATGAACAATGCCGTCAGCGGATACGATACCCAAACGGGCATGGCATCAAGACCGGCCAACGGCAAATGCTCCAAGACGATGCCGCTCTGCATTACGACGGCGAGCGCAATTACCTGCCCCAGCAGCTTGATCTTATAGTTGAGATCCTTCACATCGTCCCAGAGACCGAACAGGAAGACGATCAGCCCGCCCGCAAGCAGGCCGACCATCGGCCCTTCCAACGGCAACCACATCAGGATCGGCAATAAAATTCCGCAGGCGATCGCCAGCCCGCCACATCGCGGCACCAGATCGGTATGAATCTTCCGTTCGTTCGGAACGTCGAGCAGATGCAAGGGACCCGCCAGCCGCATCAACGGTGGCAACAAGACCATCGTAACGAACAGAGCGCCGATGAAACTGAAGGCTGGGATCACTGATACGTTCCGTTGAAAATTACCTACGCCGAGCCAAATGCCCGCGGTGGAGCCGCCAGTGCATTACGTGGGGATATGGCGGCTGATCACCGGATACATCTTGCGCAACAACGCGCCGAGCCTTTCATCCGCCCGCGCAACAGGCTCGCCCGGGCGCGTCGGCGTGACCATGCGAATCAACGCGCCGTCCGTACGTTTGCGCGTGAGCCCATCCCAAAAAATAAACCATTTGACGGCATATTCGTTGGTCAAATTCCGCCCACGCTGAGCGAACCAATAATAAACAACCTGCCGGATGCGCCCTTTCGCAATCACGACGCGATTGACCATGAACGGTTCTCCGCCACCCCGCATGACCCCATCGATGCGGCGCTTGGATAATGTTTCGATTTCCCAACCGCCGCCGGGAATACACGATCTTGGTGAATGCACGGCACCGCCTTTGCGTTGCGAATCGTAGTAAGCAACATAAAAATTCACCGGCATGTCATTCGGACGGGAGTAATCGGCGATGATATGGTCGTTGAGCCTCAGCGCCTCAACGATGTGCAGGTCCAAGCGTTTTCGTTCGCCGCTCCACTCTCCGAAAGTGAGCGGAAACGCCACAAGCGGCACGCGCTTCGGCACGAGATCGGTGCGATGAGCCAGGGCGACCGTGCAAACCGCCGCGAGCACGAAGATTGTGAGAGATGCGTACCAGGCGCCGGTCATCGCCCCCGCGAGTCGACGGCGCGGCTTCCCGCCCCATTCGAAGTGCGGCAAATCCAACGGCAATGCCGCCGCAACGGTCCGTCGCGGCCGCCCAAACCGTGCAAAAATCCACACTTCGGTGAACAGGATCGCAACGCAGGCAATGAAGATGACCCACCCCTCGAAGAGATGGAGAAATCCCTCGGCCTGCTCGATGCCCCAGTGTTCGACGAGCACGCCGATCAAGCCGATGCGAAAACTATTCATCAGGATGGTGATCGGGATGGTCGACAGGAAAAGCACCGCCCGATGCCAGACCGCACCCTGGTACAGATACGCGCACAAATACCCGAAGCTCATCAAGGGGAAGAGGTACCGCAGTCCGCTGCATGCCTCGACCACCTGCAGCTTGTAGATGCCAAGATCGATGATGTTACCTTCGAGGTAGACCGGAATATCGAAGAGCCGAATGACCGCGACACCGATATTCGACGAGAGAATCTGCAGGTGCCCCGACAGCCCGACATAGAGGAAATCCGGCAATGGCACCATGAATGCAAGATAAACCATGGGCGCCGCGATAATCGCGAAGCCCCGCCACCCCGTCAGCGTCAATCCAACGCCGAACAAAACAATGATGAAACCGATTTGGATGAGGGTGACAATCGTGCTGAATTCACCCAGCAATGCAGCAAGCACACCGAAGAAAACCAACACGGCTCCCGCCCACCGGCCGGGCAATGCCGCGCCATCGCCGCGCGGCACGAGCGCGCCAGCCGCCACGAGCTCTTCCTTCTTTCGCCAAATCAGGAACGCCGCGATAATCGGAATCAGGAAGCCGTGGCTATATTCCTCTTTATCCCAATCGCCGACCATGTAGACCAGGCCATCGCGGAAGGTGAACACCATGGTCGCGAGCGCGACGACGAGCGTCGCCCACCAAATATAATCGCTTCTTGCCAACGGTCCGCCAGAAGCACGCGACGCGGACGTGTTCGACTCGACGGGTTCCTGCAGCGCATCCATGATTTGTGGATATCGGCAGGCGCGGGCGTTGTCACGTTCTCTTTGGGATAGGCACAGCCGCAATCACGATGATTTTACAGAACAGGAAACCGGAAATCGCCAGCCTGGATGGTGGCGCGGTCAGTCCTAAATCGCCTTCGGTGACGATTTGGCGACCGCCCGGCAAATGCTTGCCATATTCTGGCTTTAGCGCTTCGTAATTTGTAACGTGCACAGATGGAATTTCGTATCCTTGCGCACGCCTGTCTCGAAACCACCCACGGCGATACCAATTTGCTGGTCGATCCGTGGTTGCTGGGCAGCGCCTATTGGCGTTCGTGGTGGAACTATCCCCCGGTACCGGATGGGCTAATCGACACGCTCGATCCGGATTTCATTTATCTGACGCATTTGCATTGGGACCATTTCCATGGCGCCACCCTGAAGCGCCTGGGGCGAGACCGCACGATCCTGATACCCGAGACGCCGGACACGCGCATTCGCGACGACCTGACCAAGCTGGGGTTCCACCGGATTATCGAATTGCCGCACGGTCGGCCGTTTCGCGTCGCCGACGACTTCACCATAACAAGCTATCAATTCAACTGGTTCGCCGATTCGGCGCTGGTGATCGAGGCGGGCGGCGTCGTCCTGCTGAACTGCAATGACGCCAAACTGATGGGGCTCCCGCTCCGGCAACTCATCGCTCGTCATCCGAAAATCGACTTTGTCCTCCGAAGCCATAGCTCGGCCAATGCGCGGGTGTGCTACGAAGTTTATGATCAGGGCAATATCCATATCGATCGGCCGGAAAAATACACTTTGGAATTTGCCGACTTCGCCCAGTCCGTCGGGGCAAGCTATGCCATCCCGTTTGCCAGCAATCACTGCTATTTGCACGAGGATACGTATGGATTTAACGGGTACACGAATTACGCACCGAGCGTGGCGGCCTATTTCGATGCGAATGGCATCACCGATCCGAAATGCGTGGTCATGGCCCCCGGAGACAGCTGGAGCCAGAAGGCCGGATTCGAAATTGGCACCGTGGACTGGTACGAAAACATTGCGGACGCCATTGAAAAATACCGGGACAGCAAACTTGGCAGCCTGACGAAGACCAAGGCTATGGAAAATCGCGTCCGTCTGAAACCCGCACTCGTCGAGCGCTACGCCCGCATGCTCGCCGAGACCGTTCCATGGATCGTGCGGCGCTATTTCAAGAACCATCCAATCACCCTGGTTCTGTGGGATCGCACCGGGTGGAACGGTCTGGTGGTCGACGTGTGGCGCGGCCGAATCACGTTCGTCGATCGTTGGAACGACGTCGACAATCCAATCCAGATTCACACCTCGGCGCGGATCTTTCATGAATGCATCACCATGAAGAACTGGAACAGCCTATCGATCAGCAAACGCCTCAAGATACGCGCGCGGCAGCAGGACACGCGGTATGTCGAAGCGTTCGTCACCCTCAACAAATGTTTCGACTACCACCTGTTTCCGCTAAGGCGATGCCTGAATTGGCGGTTTATCCGGGTCTGGTCGACACGCTGGCGCGAACTGGCGCTTTACGGCGCTATTGCGGTGAACCTGATACTCCTCAAACGCGGATTTCGGTACAAGGACTACCTGCCAGGACCACGCATTATACGCGACGCCAAAATCTGATAGGCGCACGGCTTCGACCGATTTGGATGAATCGCGCCAGGCGTTTAATGAGCAAGGCGGCCGTCAACGAAATCGGGGATACCAAAATCCACATCATCCGGCCCAGGCATCGAATGAGTTGCGATTCCGGATGTCTTGTCGTACGCCTTGCGAACAGACAGCATCGACGGCAATGCAACTGTCCTTATGCCTAGATAAATAAATGCTAACAATGCCCACCCTAGTTGGCTCGACAGTACGCATTGCAAGCCTGATTCGCTTCGAATAACCTTGCCGAAGCCGTTCGTTTCGGCACAATTTTAGCCATAGTATCATTGTATTACCTAGCGGTGATGATGTCAGATCCGAAACCGACCGTCTTGTTCGTCGGTCCCACACCGCCACCATATTCCGGTCCGGAATTAAGTATGGCACTTTTCCTGGATTCAATATTGAACGAGAAATTCAATATTCGTTTCGTAAAGACAAATTTCCGGAAGACAAACAAAAATAAAGGTAAGTTCGATATTGAGAGTTTACTGGGCGTCCCGCATTTTTTTATAAAACTGCTATTTGCTCTCATCCGGCATCGTCCCAAGGTCGCCTACTATCCGATTACACCGACGCAACTGGGCTGGGTTGGTCGCGACGCACCTTGCCTTCTGCTGTGCAGGCTGTTTGGCGCCAGATCGATCATTCACCTGCGCGGCAGCCATCTGAAGCTCAATCTCCGGACTTTTAATCCGGCGGCGCGTTGGCTGGTACGACTGGCATGCCGGACTGTATCGCTGGGCATTGTCCAGGCCGAGTGTCTGCGCGATCAGTTCGACACGCTGCTTCCCGACGACCGTGTTTGCGTGCTGTATCAGGCGATTGACGCCGCACACTACGATCGCACGGAAACCGTCCAGCAGGATTCCAGGGACGTGCTGTTCATGGGGCACCTGACCCACGCCAAGGGATATTGCGACCTGCTGCGATGCCTGCCGCCGGTCGCGAATGCCGTGCCGGACGTCCGTTTCCTGGCGGCCGGCACCAAACGGCGGGGTGAACGCGGCGTCTTCTTCAACCAGCGAACCGGAGCGCCGCTCGTCCATGAGGAACCGGACGCCCTGGAAAATGAAATTCTGGCAGGCCCGCATCAGCGCAATTTCGAATTTCTCGGCATCGTGACCGGGCAGGA
>CAJHYV010000372.1_pt1 | contig 22856 bp, 19 predicted proteins | sample 9198851 | NCBI WGS metagenome assembly CAJHYV01 (sample SAMEA7708375, study PRJEB35096) | sediment metagenome | biome: marine neritic benthic zone biome [ENVO:01000025]; feature: sediment [ENVO:00002007]; material: shallow marine sediment [ENVO:03000034] sea grass bed [ENVO_01000059] ...
CACAAAACCCTCACGCGCATGCAGCATGGTGTGATTGTTGAGCCATTGGATATCTCCCGGCTGGAAATCCATCGAGAGTTCCAAATCCGGCCGCGTCGTTTGCTCGCCAATCCACTCAATCGCCTCCCTTTCCAGGTATGGCAATGTTCGGCCAATTTTGGCCGCCCCGTCCTTGATGGCCTTTTCGTTGAAGCGGCAACTCAACTGTCCTTCGAACCAGCTATAGACCGGGATCACATGCGTCACGGCCAACGGGTCGCCGGTCGGTCCCTTGCCATCCAGATCGAACTGAAAGCCTCGATGCAAAGCCGGCAGATACTCCGGATGCCGGTCGAGGATCTCGTTATATAGGGCGATGGCGCTCCGCACCGTACTCTGTCCACCCTCTTTGGCCGGCCGGATACACAACAGGCCGACGATATCGGTAAGGTCGCAATGGGCACGCAAGCGTGCCGACGACATGCTGCCGCGATGGGCGTCGGTGTTGTAGTCGAAGCCGAGGTCGGTCACCGCCTGCAGCAATTCACCTTTGATGTTTTGCGATTCCGCCATGCCGAGATGCGTGCCGATGCCCCAATAAATCCGGCGAATATCCTCATCGCTATAGTCGGCGACCGGCAGGCCGCGCATCAACACCAAGCCGCGGCCGGATTCGAGTTCGTCGAGCAACGCGTCCAGTACCTTGGAAAACGCCGGCAACGGGAAGTCATCCTTGGTTACCTCCTGCTCGGCGAGACCAAGGCGTTTGGAGTGATGCAACGCGGCATCCAACTCTTCCAGAGTCTCCTGACTAAACGGCCAAATCCATGAAGTATCTTCGTATAACGCCGCACTCTTCCAGGCGCAGGGCAGATCGAGTTTCGCTGGAACCGCATCCGTCATGACGGGATCTCCGGGCAAGTAATGTTCAGGCGCATTTGCAAGTCTACTGGCGCGCACCGCATACGAACAAGCCTTCGGCATCGGCCGCGCGCAACACTTTCTTAACCAAAAAAGTAACGCAATATAAAGAACCGCAAGCAATCATAGATGGACGGCATGGGGTTGTTATCACCGCCCGGTGTGCCATATTGCGTCAAGACAACAAGGCACAGGGGGCCATCGCAACCGAAAGGGAGGCGACCATGGCCAACACACGCCAAGCCCACGACGCCGCGTGGGCGAATCCCGCCGGGACCGACGGGTTCGAGTTTGTCGAATACACCGCCGACGACCCTGCACAGCTTGGCGCATTGTTCGAATGTATGGGCTTCGAGGCAGTGGCCGTACACCGGTCGAAGGGTGTCACCCTCTATCGCCAGAACGACGTCAATTTCATCGTCAATGCCGAACCGGAAAGCTTTGCGCAATCCTTTGCGCGCGTACACGGCCCGTCGGCCTGCGCCATGGCCTTCCGGGTCAAAAACGCCGCCATCGCCTACGATCTCGCCATCGCGAACGGCGCGAAGCGGCATTTCGGCCCGGTCGGGCCGATGGAACTGAATATTCCCGCGATCAAGGGCATCGGCGACAGCGTCATCTATCTGGTCGACCGCTATGGCGACTCGTCGATTTACGACGTGGACTTCGTTGCATCCGACGGCGGGGACGTGCCGCGGCCGGTCGGGGTTGGCCTCACCTATATCGACCACCTTACCCACAACGTTTATCGCGGCCGTATGGACAGTTGGGCGGCGTTCTACGAACGGCTGTTCAACTTCCGGGAGTCCCGCTATTTCGATATCGAGGGAAAGCTGACCGGCCTGCACAGCCGCGCCATGACCAGCCCCTGCGGTAAAATTCGAATTCCGATCAACGAGTCCGCCGACGACAAATCGCAAATCGAGGAGTACCTCGCCGCCTACCACGGCGAAGGCATCCAGCATATTGCGCTCGGCACCGACGACATCTTCGCCACGGTCGAAACGCTGCGCGCGCGCGGCATCGACTTCATGGACCCGCCGCCGGACAGCTATTACGAGGCGATCGACGCGCGCTTGCCGGATCACGGCGAGGATGTGGAGCGGCTCAAACGCGACGCCATCCTGATCGACGGTGCGCCGGGTAAGAATGGCGGGCGGTTGCTGCAAATCTTCACGCGCACGGTGATCGGGCCGATCTTCTTCGAAATCATCCAGCGCAAGGGCGATGAAGGATTCGGCGAGGGCAACTTCCAGGCACTATTCGAGGCGATGGAGCAAGATCAGGTTCGCCGCGGCGAATTGTCGGCATAGTGCGGGACCACGCCAATGGCCGGTAAAACCAATTTCGCAAAGACGCCGCCGGTAGACGATTTCGTCGTCGAGCAACGCTGGCAGGACTATGGCGCGGACGCGCATGCCATCTGGCGCCGACTGTTCGAGCGTCAGTCCAAGATTCTGCCCGGCCGGGCCTGCCAGGAGTTCCTCGACGGGCTCACCGGCCTCGGCGTCGCTGCGGATGGCATCCCGGATTTCGCCCGGCTTTCAGACATTCTCGAAATTTGCACGGGCTGGCGCATCGTCGCGGTGCCGGGGCTGGTGCCCGACGATGTGTTTTTCTGGCATCTCGCAAATCGCCGCTTCCCGGCGACACATTGGATCCGCACGCCCAAGCAGATGGACTATCTGCAGGAGCCGGACGTCTTCCACGATATTTACGGCCACGTGCCGATGTTGATGAATCCGGTTTTCGCCGATTACATGCAGGCCTATGGCCGGGGCGGGCTCAAGGCGCTCGGGCTCGGCGCCCTGCCCTATCTCGCCCGGCTCTACTGGTACACCGTGGAATTCGGGCTGATCCGGACCGCGGACGAGCTACGCATCTATGGCTCGGGTATCGTGTCGTCGCGCACCGAGTCCGTGTATTGCCTCGAAGACATGACACCGAACCGCATCGGTTTCGACCTGATGCGCATCATGCAGACGAACTACCGCATCGACGATCTGCAGGACGTGTATTTCGTGATCGACGATTTCGCCCAGTTGTTCGATGCAACGCGTCCGGACTTCACGCCGTACTACGCCGACCTTGAGACCCGGCCGGATCACGACACCACGACGATTTTACCAACCGACACATTGATCCCGCCGAATCGGTCGGCCTGAACGCCACGTAGCAGGCCTACAAAGGAGAACGCCCCATGCGCCATTGGATTTCCCTGCCCCGCACCGAAGGTACCGCGTCGCGCCAGGCGCATGCCGACCTGCCGGCAGGCACCTATGAGCGTGAACTCGGACGCGAGGGTTTCTTCGGGCCGGCGTCGCATATGGTCCATCGGCGACCGCCCACCGGCTGGATCGATTGGCAAGGCCCGCTCCGCCCGCGCGCCTACGATCTGAACAAGATCGCTACGGCAGATGGCCCCTGGAACGCGGCCACGGTGCTGCACAACGCCCATCTGCGCTATCGCTTCTGGCGTACCGCCGGCCGCATGGCCGCACTGGCACGCAACGGTGACGGCGACGAACTGCTGTTCATCCATCGCGGCGAAGGTGATTTGTACTGCGACTACGGCCGCCTGAAGATCGCCGCGGGCGACTATATCGTCCTGCCGCGCGGCACCCTGTGGCGAACCGAATTTGCGGGCGATGCGGAGGTCCTGATGATCGAAGCGACCAACAGCGCCTACGGCCTGCCGGACAAGGGCATGGTCGGACCGCATGCGATCTTCGACCCGGCGATGCTCGACACGCCTGCCATCGACGACGCCTTCCGGGCACAGCAGACGCCGGAGGGCGAGACCGAGACATGGCAGGTCGAAATCAAGCGGAACAACGCGCTCTCCACCGTCACCTATCCTTACAACCCGCTGGATGCGATTGGCTGGCATGGCGATCTGGCGCCGGTGCGCATCAACGTCCGCGATATCCGGCCGCTGACCAGCCCGCGCTACCACCTGCCGCCGTCGGCGCACACCACCTTCGTCGCCGACCGCTTCGTGGTCTGCAGCTTCGTGCCGCGCCCGATCGAAACCGATCCCGGGGCGCTCAAGGTACCGTTCTTCCACAACAACGACGATTACGACGAGGTCATTTTCTATCACCGGGGCGACTTCTTCAGCCGCGACGACATCGCGCCGGGCATGGTGACGTTCCATCCCTGTGGCTTCACCCATGGCCCGCATCCCAAGGCGCTCGCCGGCATGCTGGAGGCGCGGCGCGCCGAGACCGACGAATACGCCGTGATGGTCGATGCGCGCGACGGATTGACGCCGGGCAAGTTGGCGGCAGACGTAGAAAATGCGGAGTATGTGAATTCGTGGCAGACGGATGCCCATGCACGAGACATGGCGGATACGACATCATGAAACTCGCTTCACTCAAGGATGGCGGCCGCGACGGCACATTGAGTGTCGTCGACCGGACCTTGCAGCGCTTCGTCCGTGCCGGTGTCGTCGCTCCGACGCTGCAGCGAGCGATCGAGGATTGGGACCGCGCCGCACCGTTGCTGCAAGAACTTTCAGATGCGCTCGACGCCAACCCTGCCTCTGGCGAGCCCTTCGAACCGGCCGCCTGCGCCGCGCCGCTGCCCCGCGCCTATCAGTTCGCCGACGCCTCGGCGTATGTGAACCACATGGAGCTGGTGCGCCGCGCGCGGGGCGCGGAGATGCCGGAGAGCTTCTGGACCGAGCCGCTGATGTATCAGGGCCTGTCCGACGGTTTCCTCGGTCCGCGCGATCCCATTACCCTCGCCGACACCGCTTGGGGCATCGATTTCGAGGCGGAAATTGCCGTGGTGCTGGACGACGTGCCGATGGGCGTGGCATCGGAGACCGCGGGTGTGCACATCAAACTGCTGATGCTGGTCAACGATGTCAGCCTGCGCAACCTGGTGCCGGTGGAAATCGCCAAAGGCTTCGGTTTCTTTCAAAGCAAACCCGCCAGTGCCTTTTCGCCGGTCGCCGTGACGCCGGATGCCCTCGGCTCGTCGTGGGACGGCGCGCGGTTGCATGGACCCTTACGAAGTGTGGTCAACGGCACGGAAGTCGGCCATCCGGATTCCGGCGTCGACATGACCTTCGGCTTTCCAGAATTGATCGCCCACGCCGCCCGGACCCGGCGGCTCAGCGCCGGCACAATCCTGGGATCCGGCACCGTCTCTAACACGGATCGGTCGGCGGGATCTTCCTGTCTCGCCGAAGTCCGAATGATCGAAACCCTCGAGCAGGGCGCGCCGGTAACCCCTTTCCTCGATTTCGGCGATACGGTGCGCATCGAGATGACAGCCGAAGACGGCGATCCCCTGTTTGGGGCCATTGATCAAAGGCTCGAACAATCGCGATAACGCGGAAGACCGGTCCAACCTGAATTTTCCTTTCCTGCCAATCGCGTTAACGCTGCCGTAACGGATTTTTAACGGCTTTTAACGCATTGTGGCCCAGGATGGCGTTCTCGGGGTTAACCATCCAGCGCGCGTTAACCACGACTCCGAGTTCTCCTGGGCCAGATTGGGTGGGTCATGCGTTATCGGCATCTTGCCGTAACTGTACTGTTTTTGAGCCAAGCGCTTGCGCTTTTGGCCGCCCCGTTGCGTTCGGCCGATGCCAAGGAGATTTACCGACTCAGCCTGCCGGATCAGGACTGGGCCATGACGTTAACCGCACCGAACCTGCGGCTCGGCGTTATCGAACATAGCCTGCGATTTCGGAACGGAACCCCAGTCGCCTACTTCATGGGCGAAGACCCGCCCAACCACCGTATCGTATCCGCCTGGATTCAGGCGGCCGAGGGCGAGGTCGACGCGGAGGCATGCCGCAAGATGCTGTGGTACCGCACCAAGCATAAGGGCGTGCGAAAGACCATCATTAAGGAAGCCACCCGGGGCGAATGGAAAACGGTCGAATACACTGCCACCAAAAAAGTGCGCAAATCCAAATCACGCCGCCTGAATCGTGTGTACCGGTCCCGCCATCTCCGCGCCTATATCGCCAAGGAAAACGTCTGTATCGACGTCAATATCACCGACCTGTCGGGTGGCAAGAAGTCGACGCCATCCTTATCCACAACACTCGACGCAATTTCCCTGGAACCGGTGGAGGAGAGGGGAGTCCGCCAGTTCCCGGTTGCCACCGGCGAAGGCAATTTTGCGCTTCAACTTCCGCCTACCTGGCAGACGGAAATGCACGAGCCCAAGAAGGGCAAACACACGACCATCAATATCCGTCCCCATAAGTCGGGGAATTTCCTGATTCGCCTGACAGCCATGCCGTTGACCGCAACCCGCATGGTCCACAATTCGAAGTACAGCCTGCGAAATTGGCTCAAGGAAAGCGCGGATCGGTATTTGCCGACATCGATCGAATCCAAGGTCGAATTGAAGGAATTGGAGATCGAGGACGGCTTCGGCTACTACATGCAACTGACCGACAAGAAACCCAAGAACAAAGCGGCGCGCAAGAAAGCCATGCCGGTCTGGAACACGGGCATGGCTTGGGTCGGCGATCTGTTCGTCATCTTTTCGATCTTTACTCACGAAGGCGACACCGAGACCGTGGAAAAGGGCATCGAGCTCATTACCGGCGCCCGGCATATCCTGAATTGCGAACACGGTATCAACCGGGGCAGCTGTATCCGCCCGCAAGTGGCGAAGAGCAAGCCTAAAGAAGAGAAAAAGGAAAAAGGCTTTTTCGACAGCATCTTTGGTAAAAAATAGCAATCGCCAGACGTCATGGGCCGCAAGAGGCGCGCCCTCAAACTCCGGAATTCCAAAATAGGATTGAATACCGCAAAAAAAGCGGGCTCGACACAGGCCCACCCCGGCCATGTCGAACCCGCCTACCCCTTTTCGCCGATGTTCGGCGCCCTGGCGTAATTCCTTAATTCAGGTTCCGCGAACCGGCAATTGCCGGCTCACGTGTGATCCACCACTTCATCGCCGGCAGTGGCACGCCGGTTTTTCGGATCGGCCAGTTGTCTCCAACCTTCCCATTCTTCACCGGATCCAAGCAAACAAGTCGGTCCTCCGGGAAGCGTCATCAGCAGGGTCCAGCTTCCACCCGAAGCGGTGTAAAGCTCGACGAGACCGCCATTGCCCGACAGCGCAGTCGCCGTCTTCTCTTCTTCGTGTCCACTTTCCAGGGCTTTGATGATTTCCGCGCGCTCACCGCATACCATCTGCGCGTTCGCCGGCATGGCGGCGGTCATTGCGAATGCGGCAACCGCCGCTACTGTCATGGAGCGCAACATTACGCCTCCTTTTCTAGAGCCGACCGGCTCTCGCTAAAATACCCATCTCCCTGGCCGCACGTTTCATTAATAGTCTCTGGCGATGTGAATTTTGTAATATCCGTGCCCAAAATATGAAATGTCAGGCAAATCAATCAACAATCACGCCAAATCTTTATTTTTTAACAATCGGCGACGGTCCTAGATAAAGTCTAGGAATCGACGACTTTGTCTTATTACATATAATCTAGGAATATAGTGTTAATTCTTGCTTAAACGAGCCGAATTTTACTTTGTTGTTCTACATTCAAGGGTATAAAGATTACGGAAATCGGCCAAATTGCGCCCTTCGGCCACAAAAACCTCTGGCGACGCCGTCAAGCAAATGCACGGAAAATTCCTGCATATTTGCAGCCCGGCCCAACCACCCGAAATTGGCCCTGTGCGGCGCATCCCGCTTTGACGGCGGATGGCCGCGAGCGCTAGGATCAATGGCGGTCCGGGCGGAATTTCATTCCGAAAAACCGGAGACCTTTCAGTGCGGTTTGCCCTCTCGGGCGCGCGGCACGGCCTTGTTGAGACGAAAGATTTGAAATGACGAATAGATTGGACACCCCGGTTACCGGACCAACCGCTTGGCGGCGGGCCGACATCGACGCCGACAAACACTGGATATACCGGTTGACCAAATCGGACATCGACGCGTTGGAAACCGCCGCCGGCGCCATTCTTGAGCGAGGCCTGTCCCCGATGGACTTCGAGCAGAAGGATTTTCCCCTGCGCCAACTCACCGACCGCCTCGCGCCCCTGATAGATCAAGTGGAGAACGGGCGCGGCTTTATCCTGATTCGCGGTCTCCCCATCGACCGCTACGACCGTTCCTTGATCGAAACGATCTATTGGGGGCTGGGCTGCCATTTCGGCTTGCCCATATCGCAAAACGCCAAAGGTCAACGACTCGCCGAGGTCAAGGACCGCGGGCATGACTACGCCGAAACGAATGCGCGCGGTTACACCACCCGCGCCAAGCTGCTGCCGCACGTCGATACGTCGGATATGACCGCTCTGTTGTGTCTGAACCCGGCGAAAAGCGGCGGCCTCAGTTCGTTGGCAAGCGCCGCCGCAATCTTCAATGAAATCCTCGCCGACCATCCGGAATATCTGGATATTCTCTTCCGCGGGTTTCATCACGATCTACGCGGCGAAGGCGTCACCGGCCATATTGACGAAGTGACCAATCACCGAATTCCAGTCTACAGCCACTTTGCCGACCGTCTTAGTTGCAGTTTCAACTACAAGATCATCGAAACCGCCGGCGAAAAGATGGGCTCCCCGTTGAATGCGGAGGAACGGGCCGCTCTGGAATACATTCTCAATATGGCGGAACACCCCGATATCCGCTTCGATATGGCGCTTCGCCGCGGCGATATCCAACTGATTAATAATTACACACTACTGCATTACCGCAGCGCCTATACCGATCATGACGATCCGGCGCTCCAGCGGAACATGCTGCGGCTGTGGGTCAATTTTCACGATGGCCGGCCCCTCGAACCGGAATTCGCCGACCGCTACAATACGGGCGCGCGCGGCGGCGTCGCGATCGGCCACGGTAATGGCTACGCCATCTGACCGGACCGGTTTTGGCACGCGTTGCAAACGGCGCAACCACGCCGATAACCGGCGGCCACAACATTTAATAGGCTCATCTCAGCGCTTGATCGGCAGACAGCCCTGCTTCTTGGCGGCCAGCACCGCACAGATCGCACGTGCCTCGGAGATGGTTTCAAACCGCCCGGTCTGGACGCGATAGAAGATCCCACGCGACGCAATGGCGCGCTTCTCGATGATTAGTTCGAGATTTCCAAGCTCGTTGGGAAAGGACTTTTTAAGTCGCGCCCATTCACGGTCGGCGCGCTCCTGGGACTTCACCGACGATAATTGAATAAGGAACCTGCCCGTCGGTTTGACCAGCGGCGTCACACCATCGGACGGCGCTACCATGGCAACCGGGGCCTTCTCGGCCTTTGGCGCCGCCTTCGCCTGCGCCGGCGGCGCGGTCATCGCGGGCCCAGCCTCCGTTGACGCCTTCCCGGCTGGCACTGAAGACATCTTTTCCGGCTTGGCCGGCGCTGCAGCCACCACCGTGGCCGAGGCGGTGTCACCGGGCGAAACTTTCTCCGTCATACCGGACTGAGCGGGCGAGTCCGCCGATGCCCCGGACGACGCCGAAGTTGAATGTTCCGCGCTCACCGGCGGCTGCCGGTCCGCAACCACCGCGGTACCACTCTCTGTGGGCGCGCGGGCGGCCTGGCTTGATGACGGTTGGTCGACGGATGTTTCTCCCGTCGCGGGCGCTCCCGTCGATGGCGTTGCCGCCGGCAGCGCGTTTCCAATTTCCGTAGAAGCGGATTTCGAAGCATTGCCCGCCCCCTCTCGCAGAACCCTGCTACTCGCCGGCAGTTCCGGCGACACAGCGGCCATGGATTTTTCCGGCGCAACTTCCGCATCGGCGGGCTGCTCGACCGGCTTTTCAGCGTCTGTTCTCATCGCCGCCGCGGGTTTACTTTCGGACGCTAACTTTTCCGGCGCGCCTTCCGCCGGGCGTTCAGCAGGTGCCGCGCCTTCCGATTTCGTCGCCGTCTGCGCCGGGGGCGTCCACGGCGCTTCCTGTTTTGCCGTCTTTTGCGCTGTGTCGTCGATAAACCACCCGCCGGAATAAATCACAATCGCCAGGATCCCGGTCAGTGCGGCCATGACGTAAACGAATTTCAGCAACCGTGCATCGCGCACGGTCTCCTGCTCTATATCGAGAATTTCCGGGTCGGGCGTTCCAGCGGCCGCCGGGACGACCGACGGCTCCGCTGCGCTCAATGCCGGTGCGGCAGGTTCCGCGGCATGCCGCGGCGGCGCCAAATCTTCGGCCGCATTCAACGTCGGCGCTACCGGGTCAGCCGGTGGCGCAGGCGGCACCGCGGGTTCTTCCAACTCCGTGCTGCGCAAGGATTTTTCCGACAATTCCGGCAACGGGAAATTACCCAGCCCGAACAAATCCTTGCTTGCCCCAGCGCTTGTTCCGCTGCCGTTATCATTGCCACTATCTGTACCGTTTTCGGCGCTTCCGGCTGCCCGACTTTCCGGAACCAGATAAGGCCGCGCTTCGGCCGGTTCGGCCTCACCCTTCCGGGCAAGCAGCGAGCTGGTAAGAGAAGCGGGTTTATTTTTCTTTGGCAATTTTAGATCCTACCTTTCGGCGCAAATCGCGTCGGATTGCCCCTTCGATCGCAGCAGGCCGCTTTCCGGCGCAAGAACCGTCGGCCGCATATTACGCTCCAATCGGTGTTCTAAATAGTCCCAAAGCTTGGCTATCTCCTGTGACGAGCGGGACGTCTCGGACAGCTCCATTACTGTGCGCCCGTCGATCATGCTTGCGGCGAAATCGACGCGCTGATGGATAATCGACGGTGCAAGGGTGCCGTGCTGGGACAGCGCGATCGCCGCTTCTGTCGTAATACGGGCCCGGGGCGTCGCCGCGTTGACGATGAATACGAGCGGTTTTCCCAGCGATTCCGCCAACTCAACTGTTCGTCCGACCGAACGAAGATCATGCGGACTTGGTCGGGTCGGCACTAACACGAGGTCGGAAACCCTGATCACATCGCTAATGGTCGCGGTAATCGCCGGCGGCGTATCGATAATCAATAGATCTATACCAAGCTCTTCCAGCCGTTGGATATCTTGCTGCAGGCGCTGTGTCGACATGTGGACAAAGACCGGTGTCGGTGCCGCTCGTTCATTCCACCAATCCGCAAGGCTGCCCTGCGGATCCGTGTCGATCAGCGCGACCGATCCGGAGCCCACGCGTTCCGCCTGCACCGCAATATGTCCAGCCAAGGTCGTCTTTCCAGAGCCGCCTTTTTGCGACGCAACTGCCACCACCCGCATTCTTATCTCCCAACTCCGTGATGCGCCGCTCAACCGCCGCACGTCAACATTCATTGTCCTTGGCGCTCACAGCATCACACAAAGACATCGGAATATATAGCGCCCCACATGGACACCACTACCATTCCAATTCATCAAACCGCGCACTGCCGGGTGCGACTCTTCAGCCGCCGAGGCAGCGCATCTGACCAATCTTCCCGCCGATGGTCAACACCTAGTAGCACAATCTTCAGTTGCCACCGCATCTAGTCGTCGGTGTCTGTTGAATTTCCCGCTGCTCATCCGACCGGATATCTTTCGGGGTACTTCTACTTTGCGGTTCCGTAACGGGCGTTTTTGCCCGTTTCTTCCGACTCGGCTGCCCCCGGCCGAGGCTCTCCATGGCGCATATCAATGCCTGCGGGGGTGTAATTTCAATTGGGTGTGGCGGCGGCGATGCAATCAAAACGCCGCGCCGGACTCCTAACGCTGCTCGCTACCTATGCAGGCAGCCTGCCTACCAATGTGGGCAGCCGGCATACAATCCTAATTGATAGCAATCTAGCCAACCGTTTGCCCCGGATAGCCGCGCCACCGCTATCGATTGCACATTCTAATACTTCATAGGTGGTAAACCATCGGGACAGGGGTACGAGGCTCTTTACACCTTTTTTACTAAATACCTATGCGCATTTTACGCGTTTTGAAGCTACCCCCATAATTCCCTCACACAACAAGAACACTAATCGTCACAAGCGTGCGTAAGACACGTCGAAACGATGCAAAAACAAAACAGTGAGAATACCGGGCCAACCGGAAACAACAAAAGCGGCATCAAAGCCGTAATCTCGCGGAGTACTGTAATGGTGACGGCAGCGGTCGACTCTATCTCGATCAGACACTTAGGCGCTGTTCTCGGCGTTCTGATCGTTCTGCTTGGAATCTTGGACGTTATTTCCACGAATATGGTCATTGCGGCCGGCGGAACCGAGATGAATCCGATCGTCTCCTGGACGATGGAGCAACTGGAAAACTGGTGGCAGATGCCGAAGCTGGCGATCCATATCGTCGCCGGCCTGCTTGTTTTCTATTGGCTGAACAGCCGCTTCACGGCAACGCTCGCCTTCATGCTGGTGTTTATGTACGGCGTTGTCGTTCACCACAACTTCTCCTTGCTCATGTCCGTGTAACGATTGAACGGAAACGCCATCATGTTTGCCCCCCTCGTCCTAGGTATCGCCGGTTCCCTTATTACCGCAATCACCGTTTGTGTCCTGGCGGCGCGGCGCGGATTTCGGGCGTGGTCGGCCGCCGGCCTTATCACCATGTTCCTATTCGGCATGCTCTACACCGGGGTGCTGCAAATATTGGTTATGGCTGTCGACACGGCGCCGCTATCGGTGGTCTTGATCCAACCGGAACACCTGTACCTGGCCTTCGCCGGCACCAGTGCGGGATTAGCGTTCGCAATGACGGTTGGCCTCAGTATCGCGACAATGGCTGTGATACGCCGGAACGGGCACGAACTCGGCCGGCCCCAGACACTCCTGCGATGGGCTGTGTTCGCTATGATCGCCGCTGCGGTTGCCGGTCCTATTCTAGTCCACAACCAGCTTTCGATTGATCGCGCGCTCGTCGCAAATGAAGCGGAAATCACCGCGCTTCGAACAACCTACAAGGACGGCCTCGATAAGTTGATGCGGATCGGTGCGGTCACAAAAATCCAGGTGGGCGATACCGCGATCACTCATTTTATCGCCAAGCCACTGTATGCTCTTGGTGAAAAACGGCTGGCCGAGTATGCGAAAGCGTCGATGATCTATAATGTATATGTGGCAGGCAACGAACCGAAACCGATTGTCTTACGCAATGCCGTAACGGCCCGGCGAATCGGCGTCTTTGGAATGGATGGCGTCTATACCGTCGATCCAAACAGGCACAATCCACGTAACGCCACATTCCACCAATAGCGCGGTCGGCCTGAGTCTTGCGATAGGCATTTTCATTCCTTTTTATTGCGATATTTCAACATTTTAAATTATTATATTAATATTCTGAGAAATGTTATGTCGCATCTATCTGTTATAAAACAAATAAAATATATGTTAATTTTTCAACACTACAGTCACTTCCCGGAAAATTTTAACTAACAGTATATTTTTAAATACTTTATTTACGACGCCAAAATTATAGCGACTTAATTTGGTGGCATTTTATATAAAATGTTTACGGCTTCTTAAGACATCCTTGGCAAAGTCCAAATCCGGCGCTTTCGCGTCCATAAAAATTCTTTGCGAGGGGCGTCATGGCTCTGTTTCAAATGATTGCGAGGGGCACCGAAAAGAGTGTCCGAATTCTCGCAACCATTATCCTAATTTGTGGAATTCTAGGCGCCGCGCCGGTAAAGGCCTCCGAAGCGGAATCCTATGTTCGTGCGATCGCCGACAAGCTCGAGCCGCTGCTTGGTAACGGTGATCTGACCTATGACAACATCGACGCCTTCTTGACGACGCATATCGCCCAACAACTCGATATGCGGCGGATCGCGCGCTATGTTCTCAGCAAATACTGGTCAAAAATTTCGGCCGCGGAACGTCAACGCTTCATGAACGTATTCAAGAATTCAATCTTGGAAAGCTACAAGAAGCATCTCTACAATTACGCAAAGGCGGAAATCCGGATTGTCCGGTCCGTCGAGCACCCGCCCGCGGGCGTCTCGGTCATTACCAAAGTACGGGTGCCATCAAAGACGCCGCTCAGCATGAATTGGCGACTGTACCGCACCGAGGACCAATTGAGAATTTTCGATATTTCCGTCGCAGGAATTTCGAAAGTCTCGACCGCGCGGTCGGAATACAAGATCGTGCTGGAAAAACACGGCTTTAATCATCTGATTTCGGAAATTTGCAACCGAATCGAAGGAAAACGACCAAAGTCCTGTTAACCCGGCCTCTCCGACCCGGCGATCCGAAATCTCAATCTTTCGAAACCGGCCGCCATTGGCGGCCGGTTTTGCGACGCTTCAGCATCGCCCCCCTACCCCGGAGTATATCCGCCGCACACGCTGCGTCGGTAAGGAATTATCAATTATTTATTGATATTCAGTCATATACGCATGGGGTGGAATCATATCTTGCAATTGGTCTTGCAACACCGCGCTGAAAGTCAGCCGGCTTGCATCCGGGCCGGTAGCGTCGATTTCCTCTCATCGAGAATCTGTCGCCGTGGTGACAAATCTTCCACTCGGCGGGCCCTCAACGGCAACGGCCCACAATGCGGTGCCGAAATGTCGTGAGGCTCCTTGGCACGAAGAGAGCTGGAGAAAGATGATGATAAGATTGAAACACGCCGCGATCATGCTGGTCCTCGGCCTGGTTATGAGCGGTTGCGCCGGTCACAATAGCTTTCGTACGGCCGAAAATCAGGCTCCGGTAAACATCAAGCGTCTGTTGCTGATGCCGGTCGACGTTGAGCTCAGCCTGTTGACCGCCGGCGGCATCAAGGAGCCCAACGCGCAATGGACCGCAAACGCCCGCCGCCACATCGCCGGCGCCGTCCGTCAGATCGTCAAGCGACACAATGCACGGGTGGTTAAATACGGCGGCGCGCGCATCCGACCGAAGCATGTGCAGATCGTCAAGCTGCACGGCGCCGTCGGCGGCGCCATCCTTACCCACAAATACATGCGAGGACGGGCCCTGCCGACCAAGGAAGGCAAGTTTGACTGGACGCTTGGCAGAAGCGTCAACGCCCTCCGGAAGCAATACAATGCCGACCACGCGCTGTTCATGTTCGTGCGGGACAGCTACGCCAGTTCTGGCCGCAAGGCCGCGATCGTCGTCAGCAGCCTTCTCGGCGGCAATATGCAAGGCGGCAGACAGGTGGGCTTCGCCTCGCTGGTGAATTTACGGAGCGGGCATGTCGTCTGGTTCAACCTGCTTGCCCGCGGGAATGGCGACTTGCGAACGGCCGAGGCGGCACGGGAAACCGTCGGTCAATTGCTGGCGGGACTTCCGAAATGAAAACACTCAAGGTAATTGCAGCGCTGGGCGCAACGCTCTATCTGGGCGGCTGCGCCTCCGGCAACATGGATGCGTATGAGTCCGGGATGGAGCAGTCCGCCAAGGATTCGGCATCCGCGCCCGTGAAAACAGAGGATATCAGTAAATATCGCGTCACGGATCTCAAGCCGGGACATCGCCCGCCTCTCAACACGGACGAGGGCGGCCTCTGGATGAAGATGGATAAGGCCGAGGGCGGCATGCGCTCATCCGGCAATATCATAACCGACAGGGCCTTGAATGCATATGTTCGCCGCGTCACCTGCAAGGTCGCCGGGCGGTATTGCAAGGATATCCGCATCTATCTGGTACGGGTACCGCATTTCAACGCAACGATGGCGCCAAATGGGGCCATGCAGATATGGTCCGGGCTGCTGCTCCGAGTGCGTAACGAAGCGCAGCTCGCCGCTGTAATCGGCCATGAAATCGCCCACTACCTGCGGCAGCATTCGCTGAAACAATTTCGAAGCACCGTCGATACGGCAAGCTCCCTCACCTTCTTCAACATCGCAACGCTGGGCATCACCGCCGGGTTGGCGGACCTCGCCGCGGTCGGCAGCCTGAAGGCCAACAGTCGGAATTTCGAACGCGAAGCCGACGGTTACGGCCTCGTCTTAATGGCCAAGGCCGGATACGATCCGCTCGAGGCCCCCAAAGTGTGGGAAAACCTCATCCGTGAACAGCTCGCCGAGAAAGGCGAGGAAAGTTCGGCGTATTTCCTATCCACGCATCCCGCGAAACGCGAACGGGTCACTGCTCTGCGGAGCCTTGCGAAAAAGGCGAAGAAGCGTTGGTCCAAGGCTCGGAGAATCGGGAGGAAGAAATATCGGAGACGGATTCGCCCTTACCGGACGCGCTTGTTGCGCGATGAGCTTCAGCTTCAACGTTATAAGCGGTCGCAAGCGTTGCTCAAATCACTGAAGAAGGATCGGGCGAATTTGTCCGAACTGCATTACTTCCAGGGCGAACTTTATCGCCTGCGCAATAAGAGCGGTGATCGCAAGCGGGCTCTCACCTCCTATCAGAAAGCATTGCGTGCGGGCCGGCCGCCGGTGGAATTGCATCGTGCAATGGGCCTGATGTTGCTTAAGGAAAATCAGCAAGCCAAGGCAAATCAGGCGTTTAAACGATATCTGCGGCGTGCTCCAAAGGCAGAAGATGCGGACATGATCCGTCACATGATGAAACGCGGCTGACAGGCAAAGGAGATTTTCAATGCGTAGAATCGTATTCGTCGTAGCGGCGCTGGCCTTCATAGCAAGCTGCGCCCCTTATCAGCTGGTAGAGCCACCGAAGCGGGTTAAAATTTCCGATACGTACTCGGTTTCACCGCAGGTCAAGTGGAGCCGGGTGAACAACACCTTCTTCAAGAATGTCGAGCAGTGGACGGTCGACGGCGCCGGCCTCCAGGCGCTGATGTTCATCAACAACGTGGAAGACGGGCAGCCGATATTCCGGAGCCGCCGTAAGGTCAAGATTCCGGTTTTCCGCAGCTCTATGAATTCCCTGGAAATCAAGGAGCTATTCGAGAACAGCATGGCCGCGATGCAGGCTCAGAAAGTCCGGGTACGGAATTTCAAACCCGCAAAATTCGGCGGCGCCGAAGGCTTCCGCTTCACCTTCAGCTACAAGACCAAGAGTGGCCTCGATAAGCGAGGCGTCGCCCGCGGCAGCATCCGCAAGAACAAGCTGTATCTCGTCGTCTATATGGGCACCCGGCTGCATTATTTCGGCAAGTACCGGCGCGCTGCGGAAGGCGTGATGCGCTCAGTCCGCTTCCTTTGAGAAGAAATCGTGCCCGGCCGCCCGTGCGAATCGGCGGCCGGCGCGGCCCCTCGCGGCAATTCATTCGCGCAAATACTTGTCATAAACTGGGAAAGTACCAATATTAAAACCCCAGTTTGCGATCGGGAGGCATCCAAAGATGCTAGTATTTCTTATTATACTTGGCGTTTTTTCAATATTAATTTGGTTTTTATATGCCGCTGTTATACGAAAACGCAATAAAGCGCTCGAAGCATTTTCCGGAATTGATGTTCAGCTTAAGAAACGCCACGATCTAATCCCCAATATTCTAACTATCGCCAAACGCTTCATGGAGCATGAGAAGGAGCTCCTGACCGAAATCACCCGGTTGCGCGCGGCGGCAATCGACGCCGGGCCGGAAAAGGCAACGGAACGCTTCTCGCTCGAATCCGCATTACAAGGGCAGATGGGCAAGCTCATGGTCGCGGTCGAGAACTATCCCGAACTCAAATCGGACGCGACGATGGTAAACGCCCAACGCACCTATAGCGAAGTTGAGGCGCATATCTCGGCCGCCCGGCGCTTTTACAATTCCGCCGTCAACGCACTGAACAATGCGGTACAGATTTGGCCGTCCAGCACGATCGCGCGGATGATCGGCATCGACGCCATGCCGTTGTTCGAGGTGGGCGAGACGGAGCGGACGCCGGTCGCCGCCGGGGATTTCCTCTGATCCTTAATCGATGACCCTCGCCTTCGACGAAATCCATCCGCATGAGAAGGGTTTCGGCGCCTTCTTCGCCGGAGAAATCGCGCCGATCCTGGAAGACGTCGAGGCCAAGCGTCTGGAGGCGTGCAAGTCCTTCAACACACGGTTGCTCATTTGCATCCTCGCCGCCGTCCCGGCCGGCTTGGCGCTGTTCGTGTTTTCTTCCGTGCTTGTCTCCGATGTCACCATGTGGTGCGTTGTTGCCGCGATTGCCGGTGCCATCTGGTGGGTCAACCAGCCGCGCCGGAAATTTCTCGTAGCCTTCAAGCAGCGGATCCTGCGCCCAATCGCCGATTTCCTTGGCTTCGACTTTACGCATGATGGAAACGACCTCTGCGCCAGCTTCGGCGATACCGGCATTCTCCATGATCACGACGAGCGGGACTACGAGGACGGCTTCTCCGGCGCGCATCGCGACGTCGCGATCAGTTTCGAGGAAGTCGAGTTGATCGATGTCTCGCGCGATAGCAAGGGCCGGAAAAGGCGCACCACCGTGTTCGACGGCGTCGCCGCCATGATGCGCATGAACAAGCGCTTCAACGGTCACACCGTCATCAAGGAAGATCGCGGTAAGATCGGTAATTGGCTGACCGACACTTTCAATGAGTTCGAAAAAGTCGCGCTCGAAGATCCCAGGTTCGAAGACCGGTTCGAGGTTTACTCGAACGACCAAGTTGAGGCGCGTTATCTGTTGACACCGGCTTTCATGGAACGCTTGTTCGCCGTGTCGGAGGCCTTCGACAATGCCAAATTGCGGGCAAGCTTTCGAAACGACCGGCTTTACTTGCTGATCCCCTATGGCAGCAATCTCTTCGAAGCAGCCTCTTTGAGACAAACCGTGCTCGAAACCGACGGATTGCGCAAAGTGCTTGGGCAGATCGAATCGCTGCGCGGCATCATCGATGTGCTGAAGCTCAACGAGAAGCTCGGACTTTAGCACCGCCTATCGCAGTGCATCTTGAGGGATTGCCAGCATCATGCCCTCGCGATCCATTGTGATTTCCAGCGGCGTCTCGCCCGCATACTCACCATCCACCTGAACAGGCACGCCGCCGGGACCGGAGATCGATACGGTTGTCGCCGGTACGATCCGCACGCCCGGGCATCGGGTGAGCCGGCCCAGGAGCAGGCCCATCCCGTAACGCAACAAATCCCACCGCCCTGCCCCGTCGAGCAGACAAACCTGAAATCCCGGGTTGCTGAGATTCCCGTCGGGTGCAAATACGAACCGGCCCGCGTAGTGACGGCCCTTGCCGACAACAACCCAGCTTGAACGGGTTGCTTGACCGTCGAGTACGACGCGAAGGTCCGGCGGACGGTGGCGCAACCAGCAGCGAAAAGCGGACCAGAGGTAAGCGCCATGGCCCCAAAGCCGCTTCAGAGAGGGATTGACCGTTTTGACGGTCTCCGCATCGAGACCGGTCCCCGCCATCAACAGAAAGCGACGATCGTTCAGCCGGCCCGGATAGATTTTCTGCAACGGACCTTCCATCAGGGTCGCGACGATATGCTGCGCGTCCGACCGCAACCCGATTTCAGTGGATAACACATTTGCCGTCCCCACCGGAATCAGGCCGAACGGCACATCCGATCCTTCGAGACCGTTCGCGACTTCGTTTATGGTACCGTCACCACCCGCCGCCACGACCATGTCAAAGTCGTTCGGTGACGCGTCGCGCGCAAGGATCGCCCCATCGCCGGCCGTACCGGTCACGCGTTCGCTAACGGTGCAGCCCCGGCTCTCAAGCTCGCGCATTACCGCGCGCAGCAATCCGCGCCGCCGCCGGCCGGCAATCGGATTGTGGATGATTAGAAAACGAGACCGCCGTTCCATGTAGGGCAAAATAGGGAAATTTGGTCCGGCTTGCAGCGATTGGTTCACCCCTGCATCATGCTGGCCGGCATATCCATGACGGGGACCGGCGGCTTGGCCCGGAGTTTCGACAACTACGACTACATCATCGTCGGCGCGGGCAGTGCCGGCTGTGTTCTCGCCAACCGGCTGTCGGCCGACCCGGACGTCCGGGTCCTGCTGCTCGAAGCGGGCGGCAAGGACAACTACTTCTGGATCCACGTGCCGATCGGCTACCTGTACTGTATGGGCAACCCACGCACGGACTGGTGCTTCGAGACGGAAGCCGAGGAAGGGCTGAACGGGCGGGCACTCGCCTATCCGCGCGGCAAGGTGCTGGGCGGCTGTTCCTCGATCAACGGCATGATCTACATGCGCGGCCAATCGCGCGACTACGATCAATGGCGGCAGGACGGCAATGCCGGCTGGAGCTGGGACGACGTGCTGCCGTATTTCATGAAATCGGAAGACCAGGCGCGGGGCGCGGACGCGGCGCACGGCACCGGCGGCGAATGGCGTGTGGAGGAAATGCGCCTGTCCTGGGAAATTCTCGACGCGTTCCGTGAGGCCGCAGCCGAGACGGGCATTCCCAAGACCGACGATTTCAACCGGGGCGACAATGAAGGCTGCGGTTATTTCCAGGTCAACCAGCGGCGCGGCGTGCGCTGGACAACGGCGAAGGGGTTCCTGCGTCCGGCGATGGAGCGTAACAACCTCACCGTGCTGACGCACGCCCAGGCGGACCGAATCCTGCTCGACGACGCGAACGGTACGCGGGCGACCGGCATCGCATTCCGGTTTAAGGGCAGACCGGCGACCGCTACCGCGAAGCGCGAAGTGATTCTGGCGAGTGGCGCGGTCGCCACTCCACAACTCCTGCAACTCTCGGGCATCGGACCCGGCGACCTGCTGCAACGGTTCGACATTCCGGTGCGCCACGCGCTTGCCGGCGTCGGCGAGAACCTGCAAGACCATCTGCAGGTGCGGCTCGCCTTCAAGGTGCAAAACACCGAGACGCTGAACGAACGGGCGAACAGCCTGATTGGCCGGATCGGCATGGGGCTCGAATATTTTCTGATGCGGCGGGGCCCGCTCACCATGGCGCCCAGTCAACTCGGCGGTTTCGCCAAATCCGATCCGGGCCGCGAGACGCCTAACCTGCAGTACCACGTGCAGCCGCTCAGCCTGGAACGGTTCGGCGATCCGCTGCACCCCTTCCCCGCCTTCACCGCCTCGGTGTGCAACCTCCGCCCGGAAAGCCGCGGCCATATCCGCATCAAAAGCCCAGACGCGTCGACCGCACCCGAGATCAAACCCAACTATCTGTCCGCGCCGGCCGACCGTCAGGTGGCGGCGCAAGCGATCCGGCTGACCCGGAAAATCTGTGCCGCGCCCGCGATGGCCCGTTTCGAACCCGAAGAATTCAAGCCCGGCCCCCATATCGCAAGCGACGAAGACCTTGCCCGCGCTGCCGGCGACATTGCGACGACCATCTTCCATCCCGTCGGCACCGCCAGAATGGGTCAGGACGACCGCGCCGTCGTCGATGAACGCTTGCGGGTACGCGGGATTGCGGGGTTGCGGGTTGCCGATGCATCGGTGATGCCAACCATTACGTCGGGCAATACCAACGCGCCGACCATCATGATCGCCGAAAAAGCGAGCGACATGATCAAGGAAGATTGGCGGGACCGGGGGCCTTAAGGACGGCGCCGATTGTCGAATTCCAGCGCCGTTCGAACACGCCGTCTAATGACAATCCTCGGAATCCGGGCCGTCGAAGCTATCCATACTGACGGCCGACGCTGGTTCCCGGCGAAAAAAAAATGCTAAGCTTTTGACCGGCGCGATTTACGCGCCCAATGCGCGCCCGCCTGTTGTCGGCGAAGACGGCTGCGGGTAGCCGAAAAAAAAATAATATTTGTCGCAAAACATAATGGGAGGCACCCAGAATGCTAAAGCTATCATCAAGATTGGTAAAACGCATCCTGCTGAGCGTCATCGTCGCGTTCGGCATGATCGGTACCGTATTCGCCGCGGAGACACCGGTTCGCGGCGGCACGCTGAGCTACGTGGTCGGCAGCAAAATTCCCTCGTACGATGGCCACAAAGAAACCACTTTCGGCATGATCCATCCGGTTCGGCCATTCTACAGCCTGCTGCTCCGGGTCAATCCGGACAATCCGCAGTCGCCAACGGACATCATTTGCGACGTCTGCGAATCCTACAAGCTCAGCTCCGACGGCAAAAGCTACATATTCAAGCTGAAACAGAACGTAAAGTTCCATGACGGTACGCCTATGACGTCGGCGGACATAAAGGCAACGTTGGACAAGATCATCTTTCCGCCGGAAGGCATTCCGAGTTCGCGCAAGCAGTGGTACTCGGTCGTCGAAGGAGTCGACGCACCCGGCAAATACGAAGTCGTCGTGCGGATGAAGCGGCCATTGGCGGCCATGGTCGGCGCGCTCGCGTCGCCGTTCAACTTCATCTATTCGAAGAAGGATTTGGATACCAACGGCTACCGCTGGCATCAGAAGAACATCAACGGTACCGGCGCGTTCAAACTCGTCCAGCATCAGCCGGGCGCTTACATGGAAGGCGGGCGTTTCAAAGACTTCCACGTCAAGGGGCAGCCCTATCTAGACGGCTTCAAGGCAATTTCGGCGCCCAAGATGTCGGTCCGCCTGCAGGCTATTCGCGGCAATCGCGCGGCGATCGAGTTCCGCGGCTTCCCGCCGAAGGCACGCGATGATCTGGTCCGTGCGCTCGGCAAGAAGATCCGGGTCCAGGAAAGCGACTGGAATATCGTGATGGGCTTCAACGCCAATCAGAAGATCAAGCGATTCAAGGATCCCCGGGTGCGCCAGGCGCTTTCTTATTCGATGGACCGATGGGGTGGCTCCAAGTACCTCTCGAAGATCGCCCTCGTGAAAACAGTAGGCGGATTGGTCTTCCCGAAGCACCCCTTGGCAGCCAAGAAGAAATGGCTTCAAGACAACATTCCAGGCTTCCATCCAAACGTCAAAGCGAACCGCGCCAAGGCGGCTAAGCTTCTGACCGAGGCCGGCTACGGGCCAAAAAATCCGCTCAAAGTCACGCTGTGGAACCGCGCCGTCGACCAGCCCTACAAGGTAGTCGGCACGTGGTATATCGACCAATGGCGCAAGACCGGTATCGATGCGGATCAGAAGGTTGTGCCGTCCGGACCGTGGTATGCGGGTCTCCGCAAGACCAAGGATTTCGACGTCTGCACGTCGTTTATCTCTGCGTCGATCGTCAACCCGACCATCGACGTCTCGAAATGGCTCTTAAACGCGGGCGCCAATTATGCCTATCACGAGGATAAGAAGACGGACGATCTCTATTACGACATGCTG
>CAJHYV010000348.1_pt1 | contig 22757 bp, 23 predicted proteins | sample 9198851 | NCBI WGS metagenome assembly CAJHYV01 (sample SAMEA7708375, study PRJEB35096) | sediment metagenome | biome: marine neritic benthic zone biome [ENVO:01000025]; feature: sediment [ENVO:00002007]; material: shallow marine sediment [ENVO:03000034] sea grass bed [ENVO_01000059] ...
ATTGCATTCTCGTATTCCAGTTCCTGGATATTCATGCGCAGGTATATGCCGAGCCCGCCAGCCCCGACAAACCCCAGGATCGTCGAGGCCCGGAATATCGAGTCCCAATTATATATCGCAATGCCGATCCATGCCGGCTTTACCTGCGGAATGACGCCGAAGATGAACACCTTGGTCGGGCCGGCCCCGGTCGCCCGCATCGCTTCGATTCGAAGAAAATGTGCCCGACGCGTGCGAACGTGGAATTGCTTAATTGTGCCGCGCTAGCCGCGCGCTGATTGGTTTCGCTAGTTGACGGTTTCTGCCTGAGGCTTGTCCAACAAAGTCAGCCGCCACATCTCGCGCATGTATTGTTGATGGTCGAAACCAGTAGCGGCGTGGATCGTACATCGGTTATCCCAAACGACGATATCGCCCGGTCGCCAACGCCACTGTACCGTAAATTCCGGCCCCGTCACGTATGGCAGCAAATCTCTTAAAATGAGAACGCTGTCGTCTTCAACGCCTTCCAGATCACAAATATCCAACTGGGCGTCGGAAATTTCCTGTCCTTTCGGGAGCACAGCACAGGTTGAGCTATTCAGCCCATAAAGAGCGGGCTTGCCACTGACCGGGTGCTTCAGCACGAGCGGAACCCGGTTCGGCGGATTGGCCGACCGCTGTTCCGGCGTAAGGACGGGGTAGTTGGGAGAATAAAGATTAATTTTCTTGTCGTGGTGCGCAAGCGAGCACACCGCTTCCAAGACCTCGAGCTTTTTCTTTGTTTCATTTTCAAGCTGTGAAAATGCGCTCCGCGTATCCGCAAATAATGTTTCCGCTCCTTGAGGTGGCGCTTGCTTGCAATGAAAAACCGAACCGATGGGCGGATTCCTTCGGAAGGTTGAATCGGTGTGCCAAACTGGTCTCCGGGTCTGCGGGTTGTAACGAATGTCTGATTCATTCTCGAGTGGGGGAACTATTGCAAACTGGGCCTGCGGTTTTCCAGCGTCATCTTTAATGTTTCCGATTCTCAGAATTGGAAACCCCGGCACCATCTTGTCTTTTCGCGCCGCAAGAACTTCATTTTCAACCTTTCCAAAGACGCTTGACCACGCAATCAATTCTTCAGGCGTGATATCGGGCAGGTCGTCACCGCGCACCGCAAGAAGGCCGCCATGGCGTGTCCAGAGATCGTAGGCGTTCCGTTTGAATTCCTGACTGACCAAATCATCACGCGTGACGCGGTCGATCAGTATGCCGAAATCGCCATTTAGCGCGGACGTCTCGAAATTCATTTACTTAGCCCGTTCCGTTGAGAATGATCTTGGCCGAGACCGATATGACACCTCTACGATCGTCCACTTGATAGGGTCTCCGTATCTGCCAAACGCGCCAATTTCGGCTGCTACGGCCAAGGCGACAACACCCGGAGACAGGCTGCTATCAGGCATTCGATCGCTTGAGATACTGGCCATACCAATCGCAACCGACATATTCAACATAGGCGTCGATCAAGCGCTTGGTTATCGGGCCCGGCACGGAGCCGTCGCCGATCGTCGCGCCGTTTACGCTGCTGACAGGGCAGATGCAATAGCTCGTCGAGGTGATGAAGATTTCTTCCGCATTGAGCGTATCGTACAGGTCGATGTCCGCCTCCTCGACAGACAGGTTCTGCTGGCGAGCGAGATCGATCGCCGTCTGACGGCTGACACCCGGAAGAACGTATCGTTCCTTCGGCGTCAGCACCGCCCCGCCCTTGACGATAAAAATGTTGCTGCCCTTGCCTTCGGCGAGGTTGCCATTGGTGTCGAGCATCAGCGCATGCGCGTCCGGATCACGTTCTTTCACTTCCAATTCGCCGAGGATCAGGTTCAGGTAATTGTGCGTCTTGGCCCGCGGGCTGAGCGTATCCGGCGCCGGACGCCGGACGGACGGTGTAACGACCTTCAGGCCGTCACGATAGTACCGGCCCCTTTCACGCAGCGGCAAGGGCCGCGACTCGACCAGGACCGTACGCTCGGGATAGTCGGACCACTGGCGTCGGTCGGCCGCGTCCATGCCGCGCGTGACTCGCTGCGTCACCCAAATATCCTCGTCCTCGGTCACATTGCGCAGGTTTATTTCCGCGACTTCTTCCGTGGCGCGTTTCAGTTCGGCCCGCGAGACGCCGGGATCGATCCGGAGATATGCAAGCGACCGATAGAACCGGTCCAGATGCTCGTCGAGCTTAAAAATCCGGTGGCCGAAGGTGCGGGTAGTGTCGAATGCCGCATCGCCGTATTTGAAGCCGCGATCGCGAAACGGCACGCGGGCTTCCGTCTCGGGCACAATCTTTCCGTTGAACCACACTACCCAGTTATCCGACATTAGCGGTCTCTCCCCAGATTTGGTTTCGCCTAGTCCGCCGCATTTGTGATGTCGTGCACCGCGGCAATCGCCGCCTTGAAGCAATCCAGAAAGGCATCGATCTCGGCCTCGCCCATCGGCGTCGACAACGAGCATACGCCCCGCTCGTTCACGAAGACGCCGTTATCGCGCATATGGCCGACGATTGCGGCGAGGCGATCCTTCTCGTCCTGCGTCATCAACATGGACCGGTAATCGCTGAGCGGCCGGTCATGCATGTGAATACGGAATAAGGACCCCACGCCGGTTACCTGACCCGGCATCCCCGCTTCCTTCATGGCGGCCGTTACGCCGGCACGCGCGCGGTCCCCGAGCGCGCCGAGACGGCTGATTTCGCCGCGGGTCAACAGGCGCATCGCCGCCACACCCGCGACCATCGTAATGGGATTGGCGTTGAACGTACCCGAATGCGAGAGCGATGGCTTGCCCTCACGCGGATCGAAAACCGCCATGATCTCAGCGGAGCCTCCGACCGCGCCGACCGGGAATCCGCCGCCGATGATTTTCCCAAGCGCGGTCAGGTCGGGCGTCACCTGGAACAGCGTCTGCGCGCCTCCATAGTCCAACCGCAGCGTGATTACTTCATCGAGCACGATCAGCATGCCGGTGTCTTCGCGCACCCGATTGAGCATCGCGACAAATTCCGGTGTGGCAGGAATCAACCCGCCCCGGTTTGGCATTAGGTCGACGAGAACGCAGGCCAGGTCGGCCGCATGTGCCCGCAGGATGCGTTCGGCCTCCTCCGGTTTGTTGAAGGGAATGACCACAACGTCGTCGAGCACGCCCTGCGGTGTTCCCTTGGCATAAGCGACCGATTTCGGGTCGGCGTTGCCCCAAGTCGCCGGCGTGGAGTCGAGACTGACTTCCGCAAAATCATAGGAGCCGTGATACGACCCTTCGCATTTCGCGATCTTCGGCCGGCCGGTGTAGGCGCGCGCCGCCTTGAGCGCGAACATGACGGCTTCCGAGCCGGAATTGCAGAACCGGACCTGATCGAACCCTGGGATACGCGTGCACAACAGTTCGGCAAGGTGGATTTCCGCTTCGGTCGCCATGGGAAACGCCGTCCCGCGACCCAATTGCTCCTGTACCGCCGCGGTAATCGCGGGATGGGCGTGGCCGTGAATAAGGGAGTTGTAGTTGTTGGTGAAATCCAGCCGCTCGACACCCTCGACATCGGTCAAACGGCACCCATTTCCGAAGGCCGCATAATATGGAAATGGCTTCATGAACACGGTGATCCGGGTGTTGCCACCCGGCATGACGGCCGTCGCGCGTTCATACAGTGCGGCCGAGACTGGTCTGTCGATCATTAGACGCCTCCCCCCGCAATATTCCGGAAATTCTCCCAGCCGTGCACGGCGCCGGACGCGGGTTGCTTGACATAGTATGTGTGGGCTGGAGAATTGACAAACACGGGTGCGGCCGCACCGCAAATTCTTCATAAAATTCAAGAGGTAACAAGCATGCAGATCGGGGTGGACATCGGCGGCACCTTCACCGATCTCCTATGCGTGGACACCGCCGGGGTGCTGCACACGGCGAAAACGCCGTCGACGCCGGATGATCCCTCGCACGGGGTGATGGAAGGTCTCGCCCTCCTTGCCGAGCGCATGCGTCTGGGACTCGGCGAAATGCTGGCCGCAACCCGGTTGTTCATTCACGGATCGACCGTTGCCACGAATCTCGTGGTGGAGCGCAAAGGCGCGCGCCTCGGCTTGATTACATCTGCCGGGTTCCGCGACATTATCGAGCTTCGCGATGGCAGCAAGCAGAACCGCTACAACATTCGCATGCCGCCGCCGGAGCCGTTGATCCCGCGTCCGCGACGGATCGAAGTACCGGAACGGATCGGCGCCGATGGCACCATCGAAACACCGCTGGATGAACCTGCCGTCCGCCATGCGATCACGGCACTTCGCGATGCGGATGTTGACGGACTCGTCGTCCTGTTTCTCCATTCCCATCGCAACGGTCGTCACGAGCGGCGCGTGCGGGAGATCGTCTCGGAGAGCGACTGGGCGCCTTTCGTCTCGCTTTCGCATGAGGTGCTGCGCCGCGAGGGCGAATACGACCGCGTCAGCACGGCTGCGGTCAACGCCTATGTCGGTCCCGGACTCGGCGGCTATCTCAACCGACTTGCCGCGAAGCTGAGCGAAAGCGGACTTGCCGCACCGGTGCTCGTCATGCAGTCGACCGGCGGCGTATTACCACTGAAATACGCGGTGCAGCACGCGGTCGGCTCGGTCACCAGCGGCCCGGCCGGCGGCGCCATGGCGGGCGCTTTGTTCGCCGGGTTACGACACGAACCTCATCTCGTCACCTACGACATGGGAGGAACCAGCACGGACATTTGCCTGATCGAGGGCGGCAAGGCGCTGGAGCGCCAGGCGACCCAGCTGGGCGAAGTCAAGATTGCCGTCCCGGCACTCGATATTTCGGCGCTTGGCGCCGGCGGCGGCAGCATCGCCTGGATCGATCCTGGCGGCATTCTCGATCTGGGGCCGCACAGCGCCGGGGCCGCGCCGGGGCCCGCGTGTTATGGCCAGGGCGGCACGCAGCCAACCTTGACAGACGCCAATCTCGTGCTCGGATTGATTGCCTCGGAAAGTTTCCTCGGCGGCCGTCTGAACCTGAACCGGGACCTGGCCGAAAAAGCGGTCGCAACCCATATCGCGGAACCGCTGGGGTTGTCGGTTCCGGAGGCGGCGCTTGCCATCAACGCGCTTGCGAGCGCCCGCATCGCCGAGGGGATCCGCGCAAATACGGTGCGCCGGGGACTTGATCCGCGCGAATTCACGATCTTTTCCTTCGGCGGCGCCGGCGGGCTCCACGCGGCCGCCGTGGCGCAAGAGCTCGAGATTCCCCGCGCGGTCATACCGCGAGAGGCCTCCGTGCTATCCGCACTCGGATTTCTTGCCGCCGACGTCCGTCACGACTACCAGCGCGTCGTCGGTCACCGACTGCGGGACCTTACCACCGCGCTCGTGCGGGACCAGTATGCGGAACTGGAGGCAGAGGCAGCGGCCGCCTTGGGTGCGGAAGGCTTCGCCCCGGATCAAATCCGATTTACGCGCGTTCTGGATTGCCGCTACCTGCGGCAGGTCTATACGGTGCCGGTTGAGATTGCCGGCGAAAATCTCGCCCGCGAGGGTGGCACGGACTGGCTCGCGGAAGCGTTCGAGACGGTCTATGTGGCGCTTTACCGGCACGTCCATGAACGGGATGCCATCGTCGTGGACGCGTGCCGCCTCGTCGCGTACGGAAGTTTGCCGTCATTGTCCCTGCCGCAGGGCACCGTCGGCGGCGCGGATCCGTCCGCCGCGCAGCACGGGCAACGCCGGGTCTATATCGGCCCATGGAACGATGTGCCCTGCTACTGGTTCGACCGTCTGGCGCCGGGGATGCGGCTTGAAGGCCCGGCGATGGTCGATTCCGAATCGACCACCGTGGTGCTCCCCGAGGGTGCCGCCGCGGACATCGATCCTTACGGCAGCCTCGTCGTCGCGCAAACGGGAGACAACACATGACCGTCGCCGAACCCGAAGACCATGGACCGGAAGTCGATCCGCTCACCCTGGCGGTGGTCCGCCAGAAACTTCTCGCCGTTGCCGAAGAGATCGTGGAAACGATGGTCCGCACCTGCTTTTCGCCGCTTTTGAACCAGTCGCGGGATCTGTCGGCGGTGGTCCTCGACGGGACGGCGCAGGTGGTGGCGCAAGCCGAGCGGACGCCGATCCATATGGGCGCGATGCCCTTCGCCGTCCGCGCGATGGCGGAGGATTTCCACGACGACATCAGCCCCAATGACGTGTTGATGGCGAACGATCCGTATTGGGGCGGCAGCCATCTTCCCGATATTACACTCGTCAAACCGGTGTTCCGTGACGGCCGGCTCCGGTTCTGGGTCGCGATCCGCGCCCACCAAAGCGACACGGGCGGGATATCCGCTGGCGGCTATAGCCCCAGCGCCCGCGAAATTTTCCACGAAGGAATTCGCATACCTCCCGTCAAGCTGGTCGCCGGCGGAACGTTGCGCGGCGACGTGCTGCGAATGATCTGCGAAAACACCCGCAAGCCGGAAGATACGCATGGCGATATCATGGCTATGTTGTCATCCGTCGACGTCGGCGCCGAGCGGCTGGAGACATTGTTGGACCGCTATGGCACGGCACGCATCGAAACCTGCAGCGCCGCGATCCTGGACGCCGGCGAAGCGGCGATGCGCGCGCATATTCGTTGTTGGAAGCCCGGTGTCTACAAAAGCGTCAGCTATCTGGATCACGACGGCATGGCGACCGAACGGTATCCGGTGCCTGTCACGGTTACGGTTCGCGAGGATGAGGTCGAAGTCGATTTTCGGGAAGTCGGCGACCAGGTCGCGTCCTATTTCAACAGCCCGATCGCAAACACGAGCGCATGCGTTTACATCGCATTCTTCTACCTTAGCAACGACCAGCAGGTTCTGAACGAGGGCAGCACCCGCGCCATCAAGATCTTGACGCGCAAGGGAAGCCTCGTTGATTCGGTTTCGCCGGCGCCGGTGACCGGCTGTACGACCTTTACCGCCGCGGTGATTATCGAGTCCGTCCTGCGGGCGATGGAAGGTGCGGCGCTCGACGCGGTCGTGGCGGGCGCCGCGCGCCGGTTCCGGTATGTCATTGCAGGCAGCGACCCCGACACGGGTTCCTACATCTATCACTACTTCTCAAACAAGGGCGGCTTCGGCGCCAATAAAGGGGAGGATGGCTGGGTCAATGTCGGCGGCATGCAAAACCCGGGCGGCACCCCCAGCGCCAGCATCGAACGCGTCGAAGCGTCCTATCCCTTCGAGATCGAAACATATGCACTGACACAAGACAGCGGCGGCGCCGGCAAGCAGCGGGGCGGCGCCGGCGGAGTCGTTGCGCTGCGATACCGTGGCGCGGGTCCGGCCGTGCTTAACATCGCGGGCGAAGGCACGGTCGTCGCGCCGTTCGGCGTGCATGGCGGCGCCGACGGCAGCCCCCACGCGATCTGGATCGAACGGGGGAACGAAAAAATCGAACTGAACGGCCGCAGCAACGACACGCCCATCCAACCGGGAGACCTCATCGTTCATCATGCCGCCGGCGGCGGGGGCTGCGGCGATCCGCGCGAGCGCGCCCGCGACTTGGTCGAGCGTGATCTCGCCTATGGCTATATCAGTCCGGAGACGGCTCGCACCGCCTACGGATCGGATGAGTAGGGATCCGATCGTCCACCGAGTAACGCCGCGGCCACGTGTAGAAGCTCGTCACAGCCAGAGCACATAGAGCTGGCCCGCCAGAAACCCGACGCTCGCGACGAACCCTAAAACCGGAACCCAAATCGGATAACAGGGCTCGATTACATCATCCCGGTTTCGAACTTTGACGCGCCAAAGAGCAAGGTTGATCAGGACGAAAATCGCCAGCATGACAAGCGAAGTGATGCGCGCAAGCGTCACGATCGGCAGCAGCAGGGTAAAGGCCAAGACCGTCAATCCTACGATCACCGTCGCATTCACGGGGGTTCGGCGTGTGCGATGGATGCGGCCGAAAATTCGCGGGAGCCAGCCCTGCTTGCTGAGGCCATACAAAACGCGCGCCGCCATGATTATTTGGATCAATGCCCCGTTCAGCACCGCGACCAGCGCGATCGCGCTCACCACGGCCGGGGACATGCCCGTGCTGCGCTGGAACAGGAGCGCCAGCGGCGCGTCGGACGCCGCAAGGGATTGCGGCGACACCACCGAGACCGCGGCCATCGCCAGAACCACGTAGAGCACCGTCGTGATGACCAAGGTCAAAATGATCGCCTTGGGAAGAGACCGCCTGACGTCTTTCACCTCTTCGGCGATATTGACCATATCCTCAAAACCGATGAAGGCGTAGAAGGCCAGCAGCGCACCGGCGAAAATTCCGCTCCAGGCAGCCGTGTCGCCCGGCACGAAATAGCCGGACCAATCGATTTGCGCCTCCGGTAATCGGGTCATCGCGCCGCCGATCACGAGCAACAAACCGCCCACCTCGATAACGGTCGCGGTTGCTGCAACCGCGACGGATTCGGTGATCCCCCATGCAGCCAGGGCGGTCAGGACCGCCACCACGGCGACGATTTCCCAATGCGGCGGGGCTTCCAAAAATTGCCCCAAGTAGCCGATGAATCCGTGGATGATGGCGCCGCTGGAGACAATACCCATGAAGGCAACCGCCATGCCGACCAGTACGGACAGCAGGCGGATGCGAAAGCCCTGATAGACGTACACCGCCTCGCCGGCGCTTTTGGGAAACCTCGCCGACAACTCAGCGAATGAAAAAACCGTAAACGCCATGATCGCTGCGGCGGTGAGAAACGCCATCGGCGTCAGGAACCCGGACAACCCCGCGACCTTGCCAATCAGCACATAGATGCCGGCACCGACCGTCGTGCCCAAACCGTACAGAACGACCAACGGCAACGTCAGGCTCCGCTTCAATGTCGCTCCTTCGGTCCCACCCGCCACCGGCAAAGGGGAGTTCACATTGGCGGGCACTTGAAGGGGGCGCGTCGGTGGGGTGCGGGGCACCGTTTGGTTACCGTCTTTAAACAATTTGGGGGAAGCGCATTTTGCGGCACGCGGCGGCGGCGGCTTTGATTTGCCTCAATGCGCTGGGGCTCTTATTTTGAATAATCGAAAATGGGAATCTGCATGCGCGATAAGGGAGCCGCCCGATGCCCGGATTACTGGACCTGCTGTATCGCGATCACGAGAATATGAAAAAGCTGTTTGGCGTCTTCGAGCAGGAGCTGTCCACGTTCAACCGGGGCGAGCCGCCCGATTACGACCTGATTGTCGATATCCTGGATTACTGCATCGCCTATCCGGATATCTATCACCACCCCCTCGAAGACCTGGTTATGGAGCGGCTAAAGAAGCGCAATCCCGACGCCGCCGCGCCGATGGGCGATCTGCATGAAGAGCACAATCGCCTCATGGCGCAGACGCGGATATTCCTGGCGCTCGTACACGATGTGCGTCAGCAACGGCAGATCGCGCGCACGACATTCAGCGACGAGGCGCAGGCGTTCCTCGATGCCTATCGCACGCATATGCGATACGAAGACGAAACCATGTTCCCGGCCGCCGCCGAGAGCCTGACGGAGACGGATTGGAAGGAGATCGAGGCCAGCTGGGAAAGCCCGTATGATCCGCTCTTCGCCGACCGCTCGGAACGCCGTTACCGCCGCCTGCGAAATGCGGTGCTGGACCAATACGGCACGATGGAAAAGACCAAATAACGGTGGCCGGTTTCATCCGGATTCCGGCGGTCCTTCGGCGGGAGGCCGGTTATCCGCGACCGGGTCACTCGCGGCAGCAGCCGCAGAATTCTCGTTCTCCGGCGCTTCGTCTTCGAACAGAATGCGGTTTGCCGCACCGTCGAGATCCTCGAACTGCGCCGATTTGAGCGACCAAAGGAAAGCGACAAGGCCGACGATACCAAGCCCGATCGCAACCGGGATAAGGTAGAGCAAGCCGCTCATCGCGGGTGCCCCCAACCCAGACGCAAGGCGTTCAAAACGACCAAAACCGATGACGCGGACATCGAGGCCGCCGCGATAATCGGCGTCACCAGACCCGCCATTGCAAGCGGGATGGTAAGCGCATTGTAGAGCAGCGCCAGCGCAAAATTCTGGCGTACGATGCGAACCGCCGACCGGGCCGTGCGGAGCACCGTGTCGACTGGACCGAGCAATTCGCCCTGAAACACCACATCCGCCGCGGTCTGGCTGATATCCGCAGCCGTCGCCGGCGAGACCGAAGCATGCGCCGCGGCGAGAGCCGGCGCATCGTTCAGGCCATCGCCGACCATGCAAACGCGGCGGCCATTCGCGCGCCATTGTTCCAGCTGCGCCACCTTGCCGGCAGGCACGCATTGGGCCTGCCAATCCTCGATACCGACCCTCTCGGCGACGGCGGCGACAGCCGTGGTCCGGTCGCCGGAAAGCAAGGCGACGGTCCGGCCGGATGCCTTCAACGCCGTCACGGCGTCGCCTGCATCGTCGCGCAATCGGTCGACGAAACCGAACCGGACCGGCGCCCGGCCAGGCTCGTTCAACCAGAACTCGCAATTTTCGGCCTCGTCCGCGGTGCCGCCGCACCATTCGCGGGAGCCCAGCCGAATCGTCTTGCCATCCCGGCTGAGCTGCAAGCCACAGCCCGGCACTTCCTCGACCCCCTGTGCCGCGGGCGCCTCAGGCGCGGCCAACCGGAGTGCGCGGGCGAGCGGATGCGTGCTGGATGCGGCAATCGATGAAGCCAGCGCCAGATCGGAGTCGTTCCAGTCGTCCGCCGCGGCGAGTTTCAGATCGCCTGTCGTCAAGGTGCCGGTCTTGTCGAAGACGATCATGTCGACCTGCGCCAGACGTTCCAGCGCGGTTGGCGATTTTATGAGAACACCGATTTTGAACAATCGGTTGCAGGCGACCACTTGAACGACCGGGACGGCCAATGCCAGCGCGCAGGGGCACGTGATGATCAGAACCGCCACGGCGTTGACCAGGGCGTCCTGCCAGGAAAGGCCGCCAAACTGCCACCAGCCAACGAATGTCGCCGCCGCAAGCAGATGCACGACTGGGGCGTACACGCGGACGATGCGCATCGCCAGATCGACGTAGTGCGACCGGCGCTGCTCGGAGGCTTCCAGCAATCGCTGAATTTCGGCAAGCAGCGTGCCGTCGCCGGTGGCGGTGGTCCGTACTGTCAGCGTGCCCGTCAGGTTCACCATGCCCGCGTACAGGCGCGCACCCGGTTTCACGGCGGCCGGATTGACTTCCCCCGTGATCAGGCTGGCATCGATGTCCGACGCGCCATCCAACACGGTGCCGTCAATCGGGACCCGTTCACCAGCCCGAACAAGCACATGGCTTCCAAGCGCGATGTTCTTCACGTCTTCCGCACGAAGGCCGCCGCCCGGCTCGACAAGCATGGCTGTCGTTCCCTGGAGGGCATACAGCCGTTCCGCGGCCGAGCGCACGCGCGCCCGCGCCCGTTCATCTAGGTATCGCCCGATCAACAGGAAGAAGAGCAGCATGGTGGCCGATTCGAAATAGACATGGCCGGAGCCGCGCATGGTTTCGGCGAAACTGAGCCCAGTTGTCAGCAACAGAGCGAGCGCGATCGGCACGTCCATGTTGATGCCGCCGCCGCGCAGCGCGGCAAGTGCCGAGCCGAAGAACGGCCGCCCCGCATAAGCGATGGCGGGAACGGCGATCAGCGCGGATACCAGGGTCAGCAGCCGTCGTGTCGCGGGTAGCATGTCCTGCGCCTCGCCCGCCCAGAGTGCAACCGAGATAAGCATGATATTGCCCGCGGCGAAGCCCGCGACCGCCATCGCGCGCAGCAGGAAGTTCTGCTGGTCCGGCGACGTTCGCGCATACCGGTCGAGATCGAACGGAAGAAGCCGGAATCCCATCCCTTCGACCGTCCGGTTCAGCTCTTCGAATGTGGCTTGCGCGGGATTCCAGCGCAGGAAAAGACGCTGGGTCGTCAGGTTTACCCGCCCATCGAGCACACCGGATATTTTCGCCAGGCCGGTTTCGATTTGATGCTGACAGTTTGCGCAATGCAGACCCTCCACCATCAAATGAGCCGTGTGCGAGCCGTCGGCGTCTTGCCGCACGGTATCAATCGGCGGCGCGGCCGGTGAATTGCTGCGCTCGATGGGTGGCGCCGGCGCACAGGGAGTTCGGGCGATCGCGACAGTTTCGCTCATCGCACGACAATCCGCTGGGCGAGCTTGTGAATTTCATCGGCGCGCTCGAGATCTACATGCACCTGCCACTGTCCGGCCAAGGGCAGGGTCACCGTACGGCCATACCGGCCGATGCCGACCGGTTGCAGCGCGACGCGAAAATCATGACCGGCATGAGTGGGCCGCCGGAAAGAGGCGATCGCCCGTGCGCCGGTCAATGCCGCGCCATTCCGGTCGCGCAGAGTGACGGCGAAGTCGATGCGGCGGCGGCCAAGTTCGACAACCGAAATCTCGCCGGACCAACCGCGCGCTTCCTGGCGCGCAACCGCGTCAAGGGTATCGTTGTACCGTAGCCCCTTGAGGTAATAGCCGCTGTACTCCAGACCGGTCCAACTCTGCACGGCGAAATAGACCATTGTCGCATTAGCCAACAAAACCACCGCAAAGAAGGCGAAAAAGGCCATTGGAATCATCGACCGCTTCGTATCCGGTTGTTCGGCGGTCATTTGTCAGGACCCCTAAAGACGGTTTCGTGGCGTTCGGCTTCCCCCGGCCCATCGCTGGCGTTTTCCCGGATGACGAACGCAAACGGCGTGGATTTCCCATCGAGACTTTGCGCCGGCGCCTTGACGAATATCCGGAATGCGGTGACCGCGTCCGGGTCGGCGCCGAGCCATACGGTTGCGTGCGCACCGCCCTGGCCCACGACGGTCACTTTGGCGTCGGTCAAACCGCTTACACCGAGCGCGAAATCGCGTTGACGCCGTTGCTTGTTGAGGATTTTGACGGTGAAGCCGTTGCGGATCGATCCGTCCGATAGCTGAACGAACAACGGATTGCGGTCACGGATGACGTTGAGCCCCACGCTGGGCCGCGACCACAGGCTATACAGAATGACACCACCGATCAGCAGCAACAGCACCGCATAGATCAGGGTGCGTGGCCGGATCAGGCGATACCCAGGCGTTGCGCCCTGTTCGCGGCTAATCTGGCGTGAGATCGAATCGTAGGTGATGAGGTTGGGCGGGCGTCCGAGCGTCGCCATGACACCGTTGCATGCATCGACGCAGAGCGCGCAGCCGATACATTCGAGCTGGCTTCCGTCGCGAATATCGATGCCGGTCGGGCACACGGCCACGCACTGGTTGCACGCGACGCAGTCGCCCAATCCGCTCTGGTCCTGGTCTTTCTTCCGATGGCCGCGCGGCTCGCCCCGCCACTCCTCATAGGTGACGGTCAGCGTATCCTCATCCAGCATGGCCGACTGGAAGCGCGGCCAGGGACACATATAGGTGCAGACCTGCTCCCGCGCGAAACCGGCCAGCAGATACGTGGTGCCAGAAAACAATCCGATGAAGAACAGCACGGCGCCGTCGACTTCCAGATGCAACATATCCTGCACAAGAGTCGGGGCATCGTGAAAGTACAGAATCCAGGCGCCGCCCGTCAGTAGCGAGATCACCAGCCAGAGGAAATGCTTGGCGCCCCTCTTGGTAAATTTCGCCGCGGTCCAGGAGGCCTTGTCCAGCTTGATGCGGGCATTGCGATCCCCCTCGACCCAGCGCTCGACCCACATGAATAGATCGGTCCAGACGGTCTGCGGACAGGTGAAGCCGCACCAGACGCGCCCAAACAGCGACGTCATCAGGAACAGCCCAAAAGCGCCGATGATCAGCAGGCCGGCGAGGTAATAGACCTCCTGCGGCCAAATCTCGATCCACAGGAAATAGGCGCGGCGGCTCGGCATGTCGATGAGGAAGGCCTGATCGGGCGCCCCCGGACCGCGTTCCCAGCGGAGCCATGGGGCGAAATAGTAAACCCCCAGCAAGCCGACCAGGGTCAACGACTTCAACCGCCGGAACGTACCTGCAACCCGCTTTGGAAAAACCTTAACCCGGGGGGTGTAGAGCGGCAGCTTTTCACGCTGTGCGCGGACGGACTCCGCATCTTCAACCGCAATTTCGCTGGAATTTGGGGTTGCGTCCATTGCGTTGGGATTTATTGGCCGCCGCCCAGAGAATGGACGTAGAGGGTCAACATCTTGATCGTCGCATCGTCCAGCCGGCCGGCCCAGGCAGGCATAACACCGTGCCGGGGGGCGGCGATCTGGCGCGCAACCGCTTCCTTGCTGCCGCCATAAAGCCAAACCGCATCCGAGAGCCGCGGCGCGCCGATCTCACGGTTTCCCTGGCCCGCGGGGCCATGGCAACTGGCGCAATGTTCCGTGTACAGCGCGGCCGCCGGGGTCGTGTCGGCCCCGTCCGTAGCGCCACCCGACAGCGAGAGTACATAGACGGTCAGCTGTTCGATCTCGTCCGCGGCGAGGATCTCATCAGCGCCGAACCGGGGCATTTCGGAAAGACGCGTATCATCATCCTTATCCCACCGCACACCGTGGCGAATTGTCAGTTCGATATCCGTGAGCTTCCCGCCCCACAACCATGCATCGTCCGCCAGGCTCGGGAAACCCGGACGCCCGGCGCCGCCGCCGGCATGACACGGCGCACAGTTATCGGCGAAAGCGGACTTGCCGCCCGCCGCCGCAAACTGAAACAATTCGGGTCTGGTGCGAATCTCTTCGAGCGGCGCCTTCGCAATTTCGTCGATGTAGACCGCGCGGCTTGCGCGCAACGCCGTCATGGATTTGTCCAGCGCTCTGCGCTCGGTGTGGCCGAGCAATCCCTCGGTATACCCGCTGGTCCACGGAATTGCGGGATACAGGACGAAATAGACGACCGAGATGAGCACGGTCGCGTAAAATACATAGAGCCACCAGCGCGGCAGCGGCGTGTTCAGCTCCTTGATGCCGTCCCATTCATGCCCGGTGGTGTCCTGGCCGGTAACGGCGTCTTTTTCGATCTTGGTCGGCATCTGTTTTTCCTATCCGCCGTTTTCCGGTGAGGTGTCATCGCGCAGCGGAATCGAAGCATGGTCTTTCATGCTCTTTTTCCGTTTCTCCGACGGCCAGAATGCCCAGGCCGCGATTCCGATGAACAGCGCCATAAATATTACGACCCATACCGGATAGAGAAGATCGGCAATTTCCTGCATTGCGTTCGCCCTATTGTTTGAGGTCTTCGACGCGGTATTTCGAGAAATCGACCAGTGTTCCGAGCATCTGCATATAGGCGATGATCGCGTCCATCTCCGTCAGCAACGCGGCATTCCCGTCAAAATTGCCCACCACCGCTTTGGGGTAGCGTTTGATCAGGTCTTCGGTGTCCGCATCCGGATCGGCCTGCGCTGCCAGGTCGGCCGCGGCCTCGGCAACCATCTCGTCTGTATAGGGAACACCGACCGCCTGATTGGCCCGCAGATGGTCGCGTATGTCATCGACGCGCAGCGGCCGGTTCAACATGAACCGGTAATCGGGCATGATCGATTCCGGCACCACCGACCGGGGGTCGATCAAGTGTTCGACATGCCATTCGTTTGAGTATTTGCCGCCGACCCGGGCAAGATCCGGTCCGGTGCGTTTGGAACCCCACTGAAAGGGGTGGTCGTACATGCTTTCCGCGGCGATGCTGTAATGTCCGTAGCGCTCGACTTCGTCGCGGAACGGTCTGATTTGCTGCGAATGGCAATTGTAGCATCCTTCGCGGATATAGATGTTCCGGCCGACCAGCTCCAGGGGCGAATACGGCCGCATGCCCTTCACCTTTTCGATTGTGCTTTCGATGGTGTAGAGCGGCACGATCTCGACGATACCGCCGATCGAAATGACAATGAGCGTCAGCACGGCCATCAGGATCACGTTCCGTTCGATTCTTGCGTGGCTGAATTTCATGGCCGGCTCACTCCGCAGCGACAGCGGTACGGCCAGGCAGGACATAGGCTGCCTCCTGCCGCAAATCGCCGCGGGCCGTCCGAATCAGGTTGTAGATCATAATCAACGCGCCGAGCAGGAACAGGATACCGCCCACCGCTCGAATCACGTAGAAAGGATGCATCGCCTCGACCGTTTCCACGAACGCGTATTGCAGGAATCCGAGTTCGTCATAGGAACGCCACATCAATCCTTGCAGGATTCCCGAAACCCACATCGTCGCGATGTACAGGACGATACCGCCGGTCGCGATCCAGTAGTGATAGCTGACCAGGCGAACGCTGTAGAGACGGTCGCGTTTCCATAGGCGGGGCACCAGGAAGTAGAGGGCGCCGAAACTGACGAAGCCGACCCAGCCCAAGGCGCCGGAGTGGACATGCCCGATTGTCCAATCCGTATAATGCGACAGCGCATTCACCTGTTTTACCGCCATCAACGGGCCTTCGAATGTGCTCATGCCGTAGAAGGCGACGGAGGTGACCAGCATGCGCAGGACAGGATCGGTGCGCAGCTTATGCCAGGCGCCGGACAGGGTCATGATGCCGTTGATCATGCCGCCCCAGGACGGCATCCACAGCATGATCGAAAATGTCATGCCCAGCGTCTGCGCCCAATCGGGCAAGGATGTGTAGTGCAGATGGTGCGGACCGGCCCAGATATAGAGAAAAATCAGCGACCAGAAATGGATGACGGACAGCCGGTAGGAATAAATCGGCCGCTCCGCCTGTTTGGGTATGATGTAGTACATCATGCCGAGGAAACCCGCGGTCAGGAAGAATCCGACCGCATTATGGCCGTACCACCACTGGGTCAGCGCGTCCTGCACGCCGGCATAGAGAATGTAGCTCTTGGTGCCGAACAGTGACACCGGCACCGCCAGATTGTTGACGATATGCAGCACGGCAATCGTCAAAATGAACGCCAGGAAGAACCAGTTGGCGACGTAGATGTGCGGCTCGCGGCGGCGCACGACGGTGCCGACAAAAACGACCAGATAGACGACCCATACGATGGTCAGCCAAAGGTCGACATACCATTCCGGCTCGGCATATTCCTTGCTCTGCGTGACGCCGAGCACATACCCGCTGGCCGCCATGACGATAAAGGCCTGGTAACCCCAGAAAACGAACAGCGCCAGGTCCCGTCCACCGAACAAAGTCGCCCGGCAGGTGCGCTGAACCGTGTAGAACGACGTTGCAAACAGGGCGTTGCCGCCGAACGCAAAAATCGCCGCGCTGGTGTGGACCGGCCGAAGCCTGCCGAAGGAGGTCCATTCCAGCCCAAGGTTGAAAACGGGGAAGGCCAGTTGAAGCGCGATAAAGACGCCGGCCGAAAAGGCGACGATGCCCCAGAATGCGGTTGCGATGACGAATAGACGGACGACCTGCTCATTGTATTCAAGCTGATCGCCCGCGGTTGTACCTGCGGTATCGGTCACGTCATGCCCCCTGATCTCCCCCATTCGGTGCCGGCAAATTGAAGCGCCGCAGAGTTGTCGTTGCCTCATTCGCCGACCTTGATGCATATCAATGATTGCACGGTCGCCCGACAATTTGATAGATCGAATGCAGCTTCATACAAAAAATTGGCACGCAACGAAACTTTATGGGGAGCGTACCGAATGAACGATTTGTCGAGCTGGGGTGTGGGGATCGCAATGGCCCTGCTCAGCCTGTTTGGCTTGATCATCGCAAGCCAGGCCACGGACGATGTAATATTCTGGACGGCGATCGGTCTGATGCTTTTTGGAATATTGTTCAATTACTACCTGGCCGGGCGATCCAACAAAGGGCGCGGCGAGTGAACGCGACGGTACGGGTCACCGCATTGCCCTGAACGCAACAAAACTCTCGGCGGCGCCGGTCAGCGCTCGATGCGCCCGTCGATTTCCGGGTCCGCCGCCAGTACTATGCCGTCGAATTTTTCGCCCAATTCGGATCGCCAGGGGCGCCGCCTCTCGAGTGCCGCGATCACGGCAACCAGCAGCCCGGCGGCGATCAGCGCCAGGAGCCAGAACGGCAGTCCGGTCAGGTCCGCATAGGTCACCTTGCCGGGGCCGCCGGTCAGCAAATCCGGTTTGATCGTTGGATGAAAAAATCCGAAGGCGAAGGCCCCGGCTATTCCACCGATCAGCACGGCCCAGGCATCCTTGTATCCGGCGCCAATTTGCGCCAGGACCGTTCCTGGACATGCGCCTGCCAACGCCATGCCGGCACCGAATATCAGGCCGCCCATGAGATTGGCGACATAGAACGTCGCCTTCGGATGCAGGTCGATAGCACCCATGCCGTTCAAGAGCGCCAGCGCGATCAAACCGGTTGCGCTCGCGGTCAGGAAGACTTTCAACATGATGAAGTTGCGCAACTGAAACTGTCCGAGGATGACGCCGGGCTCAAAGACCCGTGATTTTTCCAACGCGACTCCAAACACGACACCCATCGACAGTCCGGTCAGAATGAATATGGAAATGCTCATGTCGGCCCCTCAAATTCTTCTGAACATCATCGCCACCAAGATGCCGCCGAGGAACATTGCGGCTATGGCGATGGTCGATCCGACGGCAAGCTGCGCCATTCCCGAGACGCCGTGGCCGCTTGTACAGCCGCCGGCCAGCCGGGCGCCAAACAGCATCACGAAACCGCCGAAGAACCCCATTACCATGCGAAGCCACAGTGACCGCAGGCCGACGGCGCGCCACCAAACGCGGGACATTCCGGTCCGCTCAAGATTGGAAAGGCGGGCGGACAAGAACGCGCCGATCGTCACACCGATCACCAGCGCCAATTGCCAAACATACTTCGCGTCGTTGACATATTTGGCAAAGTAGCCCGCATCATCCGCGGCCCGATCGAAAAGCATGGCCAAATGGCCCGCGACCTTCACATAGGAAGAAGACGTGCCAAGCGCGGTGTCGACAATCAGGAACGCCGGAATTTGCAGGAGGCCAATGATCACGCCCGCCACATAGGGCGACCAAGCCTCCGTATTCAATTTCAACATGGCCTACCTTCCCGCGCGAGATCGCGTTCATGCGTCTCAGTGTGAAGACGGGAGGATCGATAGTCGTCCGCTTAGAAGCATTGATGAAGGTCAATGCGCGCGGAGCCCGGCTTTGACAAATATCGAAGAAATTTGGCGCTATCGGCCCCATTCGGAGGCGCCGGGCGTAAGACAAGGAGAATGGCGATGCCGATGAAAAGTAGATTGGCAAGATCCTTATTGGTCCTGCTGCCGTTGATGTTCGTGGTTGGCTGTGCGTCCCAGAGCGAAGTGAGTTCCCTGCGCTCGGAAGTACAGGATATCCGCGCTGCGGCCGACGCGGCGCGAACCGCCGCCGAAAAGGCGACGGAGCGGGCCGAGGCGGCGGAACGTCGTGCAACCGCCGCCGAACGGGCGGCCGGCGATGTCAGCACCAAGGCCGATCGGATGTTCCAGAAATCTCTTCGCAAATAGGTCGACACCGATTGTATGATTGTTCGCCGTGGCGAGCCGCCCTCAGGGACGGCTCAAAATGGCCACAGGCAGTCCCGTGCGCTTGGTTGTCGCCTCTTCGACCAAACGCCAATCGATTCGACCCGCGCGCCGCCCGGCCTTCTCGGTGAGGTAACGGCGCAGACCCGATACGGATTCAGGGGCCTCGGGGTTCGGACGGCCACTTTCCTCGACAGCGTCAATGTCACGGCCAGCCGGATGAATCTCAAGATACAGCATATCATCGGACCAGCCTGCCTTGACCGATTGGTTCACCACCGTGACCGTTTCGCCGACCGAAACAGTCTTGAACAAAATGGCGATATCTTCAGGGTACAGCCTGATGCATCCGGCACTCACCCGCCGACCGATGCCATAAGGTTTGTTCGTGCCATGAATCACGAAACCGACCCACCCCATGTCCAGGGCGAATTCGCCAAGCGGGTTATCCGGGCCGGGTGGGATCGCCGTCGGCAGGTTGGGAGTTTCCTTACGTAAAGAAGCAGGGGGATGCCAGGTCGGGTTTTTCCGTTTGCCGACGATCGTTGTTACCCCAAGGGGAATAGTCTTACCATCACGCGGCGTGCCCAATGGATAGGTCGCGACCGTTGGCGGTTTTTGACGGAAGTAATAGAGACGCTGGTCGCCCAAATTGACCACAATTCCCCGTCTCGGAACATCTGGAAGGATATGTGCGGTCGGTACGATCACACGGGCACCGGGTTTCGGCAGCCACGGGTCGATCTGGCGGTTGGCGGTTCGCAGTTCCACGAATCCGAGGTCATGCCGGCGGGCGATGTCGAGCAGCGTATCCTGGTCCTCGACCGTTTCCACCGTTAGTGCACCAATCAAATCGCCCCGACGATTTTCTTCGCCGCCGTGCGCCGCACCGAGACCAACAGCAGCAACCAAGACCGCCCACAGAATGTAAGCGCTAGCCTTTCGCATGTCGCATTCCTTATTCCGCAGACAACGCAATGCACCTCAACTGCCGCGATTTCATCCCTGATATGCATCAATCGATCGTGTTCTCGGTGACAGGCCGGTCGTCTCGGTCCGCGCTAGGACGGCGCAGAAATTTTTTGACTCAAATCAATGCACCCTCCGTCCCGCCCGGAGCATTTTCGATACGAGATGTTGGAATTCTGACGGAGTAAATGCCATGGCTAAGAATTTGACTGTCGAAACCGAGAAACGAAGCGAAGCCGGTGATCCGATTTTTCGGCCGCTGGGCTTGTTGCGCGATGACATCGACATCGCCTTCGACCGCATGTTTAGCAACTGGCCGTTCCAGGGACGGGCGCTGGAGGCGGGTCCATTTGCGGGATCTCGCGGAGGCGATGCCGCCGTGCAGTTGCGTGTCGATGTGTCCGAGGACGACGACAAGTTCGAAATCGCAGCGGAAGTGCCCGGGGTCGATGAAAAGGATATTTCACTGACCATCAAGGACGATCTCCTGACACTCAAGGGCGAGAAGAAAACTGAGCGCAAGGAAGAAAAAAAGAATTTCTATATGAAGGAACGAAGCTACGGTTCCTTTGTGCGTTCGTTCCAGCTGCCTGATTCCGTGAAGGCAGATCAGGTCCGCGCGAAATTTGCCAATGGCGTCGTGACGATCGAGATGCCGAAGAAACCTAAATCGAAGACCAAGGAAAAACGGGTGCCCATTCAATCGAAGTAACACCCGTGGTCGGATGATTTCCTTTCCGTCATCGGCCCGCTGCACCCACGGTGCGGCGGGCCGTCTGCATCGCGCGTTTTGATGCAAGTCAATGATGCCAATGCTACTCTTGCTTACATTGAAAGCTATCGTTCAGTCATTGACGGGCCTTTACCGTCCAATTCGTGAACAGCAAATGGGATTGTGGAATGACCTATAGATCCATTCTCGCCGCCTTGACCGGAACCAGCACAGATACGGCGACAATGTCGGTGGTGGAGCAGATCTCCGAAAAGTTCGACGCGCATGTCGACGTATTTCACGTTCGCAGCGATCCGATGAGCTTCGTCAGCTACACGGGCGATGCCATGTCGATCGACGTATACAGCCGGATCATCGAGGCGGCGGAAGAGGAGAACGCAGCACGCGCGGAAATCGCCCGCAAAGCGTTCGAGGCGTGGACGGAACGGAAGAGCATCCCTTTGCTCGATACGCCCGATGGCCTCGACCATGTAACCGCAAGTTGGCGGGAGCAGACAGGAAACGAAGCCGATCTGATTGCCGCCGCGGGGCGGGTATACGACCTGGTTGTCCTGGGTCCGGGAACCGATGATGCCGGAGCGGCGCACGATACGGCGATTGAAAAGGCCATCTTCGATACAGGCCGTCCCGTTTTGTTGGGGCCGGCGGAACCAGTGGACGGTATCGGCAAACGAATCGTGATTCTGTGGAATGGCAGTGCCGAAGCCGCGCGCGCGGTAGATGCTGCGCTTCCTATGCTGTCGCAGGCGGATCAGGTTCACATTCTAAGCGTGAACGAGGACACCGGACCAGAACCGGCGCAATCCGGCCTCGCGCGCTATCTGGCGTGGCACGGCATTACCGCGACATTGGCGACCTTTGAACCCGATGAGCGGCTTATCGGTGAAGCGCTTCTCAAGGAAGTCCGGCGCATGGAAGCGGATTTGCTGGTAATGGGCGCCTACGGTCATTCCAGGTTGCGGGAATTGGTGCTTGGGGGTGTTACCCGGCATATGCTAACCGAAGACCACCCGCCGATTTTCGCGGCGCACTAAACTACTGAGCCGATAATAAAATCCAAAAAAGCAAAGGACTCCAACCATGACGTTGCGCCACGTACGCCTTGAACTGGCCCGAACACCCGACCATCCCAGCGGCAGCATTCATTGCGGCTATGAATTCAATATTCCCCTGCAACCGGATGGATCCTTCGACGAGGCTGCGTGGGCGGAAACGAAGACGGACTGTACGGTGCGGCGTTTTTGGGAAGGCGAAGCGGATGAAAACGGATTGATCGAGCGGCAAGGCGACCGTTGGGTGTTTTCCTATGATCCGACGACGGAAGAGGACGATGAACCTATGTTTCGTCTCGGCGATCATAAATTTGCGTCAGGCGAATACATCTCCATAACCGAGCATGATGGCATCCAACGCACCTTCCGGGTGGTGTTCGTTCGTTAGGTCGGGACCGGAAAAATCCCGAACCCTAGCCGGTGGCGCGGGCGGATTCCGGTGCGGTGGGGTCTTCCGGCGGCTGTCCCAGGTCGCGGGCGATTGCCTTGAGATCTTCTTCCTGAAGCGTTTCCTTTTCCAGCAGCAAGTCCGCTGCCGCTTCCAGCTTTTCGCGATGCTGATCGAGAATTTTCCGGGCGCGGCCAAA
>CAJHYV010000530.1_pt1 | contig 22757 bp, 18 predicted proteins | sample 9198851 | NCBI WGS metagenome assembly CAJHYV01 (sample SAMEA7708375, study PRJEB35096) | sediment metagenome | biome: marine neritic benthic zone biome [ENVO:01000025]; feature: sediment [ENVO:00002007]; material: shallow marine sediment [ENVO:03000034] sea grass bed [ENVO_01000059] ...
AGCTGCAAAACAGGCCGAATTCAGCAAAGAGGCCGAGGTAGCGGAAGCGATCACCCGCGATATCCGGGTCAAGAACGCGCAGGCGGGCCGCATGATCGCGGCGATGGAAACCGTTGTCGCGGAGCATCGCACCCGACTGTCGGAAATTCGTGCTGCACAGGCGAAGGGCCGCGATAGTGCTGCGCTTTTGGAGCAGCGTGTGGAAGTGGCAGCGGGCGACCTCGAAACGATGAAGGAATCGGTCGGCAAGGCGGAGGGCCATCTTGCCTTGTTCAACGAGGCGCGCGGCATCGTTCTGGAAGAGAACGAGTCGAAGGACTTGGCGCAAGAACCTGTCATGAAATCGATGACGGTGGAAATTCTGACGCTCCGCAACCGGATCAAGTCGATGCATAAATTGATCGGCGACCTGTCGAGCGTGAGCTGAGGGCATGGTGATGGCCGGCCTGCGGCGTTGCGGTCTGATGCTGATCGGTGCGGGTATCGCCGCGGCGTTGCTGTCCGGTTGCGAAACGGAACAGGATCCGCGCTCCGGCGCCTTTATCGACGGCGTGACGAACCTGTACACGGGCGGCTATCGCGACTATGTGAACGAGCGGCAGGACGACCTTCAAAAAACGCAGGACCGGGCAAATACCCTGGAAGCGCGTGCACGCTCGATCACCGCCGAACGGGAAGAGCTAGAACGTGAATTGCAGCAAGCATCGGATGAATTGGCCGGGCTGCAGAAACGCTTGGCTGACCTGCAGGAAAACCTGGGGGCAAAGCGCCAGTTAAGTACGGTTCAGCGGAAAAAACTGGACGAGGCCGACCGGCGGGCGAAATTGGCGCGAACGCGGGTAAGCACGTTGCGCACCGCCGCGCCGCAATCCGTCGAGGCGCAGCGCCAAAGCATCGCCGACCTCAAATCGCTGATCGGGAGCGTCGGCGCCATGGTGCAGGATTTGTCACGGTGAGGTGCCGGCGCACCGCAGTCTAGAGCAGCGTGCGCCCAATTGGGCGCGCATAAGCTGCTCTATTTCTATAGAATCGATCAACCTGCCTTTAAATGATTCCATTTAAAGGCAGGTTGATCTAGTAGCCGAGTTCCCAGTCGATGACGTTCATCAGCGGTTTGCCGTTCAGATAGGCGGTAAGGTTTTTGCAGAACACGTCGATGGCCCGGTGACGGGGATCGTCCGAGCCGCCGGAAACATGCGGCGTAATCAGGACCCGCGGATCGGACCATAGCTCCTGGCGCGGCGGGCCCTCGAATTCGCCGACATAGACATCGAGCGCGACGCCACGGAGCTTATCGGCGGCGAGGGCGCGCACCAGGGCCGGCTCGTCGATAATTTCACCGCGCGCCACGTTGATCAGGATGCTGCCCGGTTTCATCGCCGCGAAGGCTGCGTCGTTGAACAAATCCGTCGTTTCCGGCGTCCATTGGCAGCAAATTGCGACAAAATCGCTTTTCGCCAACAGGTCGTGCAAACGATCCGGGGCGTGCAATTCGGAGAAACCCTCGGGAAGATCGCCCGCCGCCGGCACGGTTCGCCGTGTGCCGACCACCCGCATGCCGGCCGCTGCGCACAGCTTGCCCACATCCAGGCCGATTCCGCCCGCGCCGACGACGCACACGGTCTTGCCCTGGACCAGCAAGGGCCGGTAGCTGCGGTGGTCGAATTTCTGTTCCGCCCGTTCGACGGCGGCCCGGTGCAATCCCATCGCGAAATGGAAAATACATCCGAGCGTGTATTCCGCCATCGGCAGCGTGTTGCCCCAGCCCCTGGATGTGGTGACGATCACGTCGCTGCCCCAGAGATCGCCGAGGCGGAGATTGCTCGCGCCGGCCGGGCGCTGGTGGAACCATTTCATTTTGGGTGTGCGGGCGCGCAGATCGAGCGGGAAAGGCCATCCGCCCAGGATGATTTCGGCTTCCGCCAGCAGCGCATCCCGTTCTTCCCGTGTGCCGCTGCCGTTCGCGTCCGGCGCGAGGTACCGCTGCACGGCGAATTCGGGCCAGGTCTCGCGAATTTCGCCGTCGAACCAGCCGCCGGCGTCGGTCAGGCGGATCCGGCTGTCGACGGCCTCGATCCGGGCGCGTTCCTTTTCGGATACGGGTTGAATGGCTAAAATTTCAATGGTCGACATGTTTTTTTCTAACCTTATTCCTGCAGACGGGATTGCGGGAGCTTATACCACCGGCGTGCCGGTGATCGAGGGCCGCCCACTGCGGTCGTGATGCGCGTCCATCATGGCGAAAAGCTTGCCCTGAAGTTTCAGGACAAGCTTTACCGGAAAGTGGTTGTGCGGAACGTCCGCGGACCGGGCCGTCAGTTCACCAGCCCGTAGAATTCGGCGGCGTTGTCGCAGGTGATCTTGCGCGCCACGTCGGCCGGCAGGTGGCCGAACTGCTCCTTGATGTAGCGGTCCGAATCCGGCCAGACGCCGTCGCCATGCGGGTAGTCGGAGCCCCACATCAGCGATTCGACGCCGATATCGTCGACCAGTTTGGTGCCGATATTGTCGAACTGGAAGGTCGCCTTGCACTGCCGCCGCCAATAGTCGCTCGGCTTCATCTTGAGGCCGAGATCGTGGAAGCGGTCGTCCCATTCGAAATCCATCCGGTCGAGCGCGTAAGGAAGCCAGCCGATGCCGCTTTCGCCCAGCGCCACGCGGACGTTGGGATAGCGTTCCAGCACCGCGCCGCCGATGATCGCGGCGATGATGTTGATCAGGTTCATCTGAAAACCCGACACGGTGGTGAACATCGCCGCCCGCCGGGTCTTGCCTTCCAGGTTTTGCATCCGCTGCGGCGACACGGCGGGGAAAGTGTGGAAATGCAGCGGCAATCCCACCTCGTTGATCGCCTGCCACAGCGGCTCCCACATCGGATGGTACATCGGCTCCATGTCCCACGAGCAGGACAGCTCGATGCCGCGCAGGCCGAGGTCCTTGACCCGGTAGATTTCCTTTACCGCGGCCGGGATATCGCCGTACGGCAGGCAGGCAAGGCCGATCTGCCGGTCGGGATATTTCGAGCAGAAATCCTTCAGCCAGTCATTGTAGATGCGATACATCTCGTTCGCGGCGTCGTGATCGGCGAGCTTCGACGCCGCGCCGAGGATGCCGTACATCACCTCCGCGTCCACATTGTCCCGCTCCATGTCCTTGATCCGCAGATCGGGGTCGGACACGCGGCGGATGTCCTTCTTGCCGTCCTCGTAGAGCTTGGTTTCGGCCATCAGATCGGCGCGTGCGTGCGCGCCCGGCACGTATTTCGCGCCCGATGGGCCGACGCCGTTCTTGAGGCCGAAGGAGGTGCCGTTCTTGCAGGTCCAATAGGGTCCGTCCGGCCCGTCGGTGACATAGGGCATGCGGCCCTTCATCGCCGGCGTCGCCTCGGTCACGAAGAGATCGGGCGGCATCCAGCACAGATCGATGTGGCAATCGGCGGAAATACGATTGTATTTCATGGTCGTTCCTCCTGGGGACTGACAGTCGCCGTGGCCGGCCGGTCGCGGCGGCAGCGTGAAAGAAGCGGTGCCCTTTGCGCGTTTGATTTCGCGCTGGCGGTAGTCATTGTGAACCAATCGACCGCCGGTTGTCGATTCCGACAGCGAGAAAAAACTAATTTACGGTCGTTCCGTGCGTGCAAAACAGAAATGCTTGCCCGGTCGGGACTCCCGCGCGCCGTCGGTTTAATCTTTCCCGAAATGATCCGTGTACCGCAGAAGGGAATGAAATCATGAGCGACAAGGAAAACGGCGGCCATTACGAAGTCGTCTGGCCGCGCAGCGAGCGGCAGTTGCAGATGCAGCCGCTGGCCAGGCGGCTGGACACGCTGGAAGGCAAGACCGTCGCCGAATTGTGGGACTACGTGTTTCGCGGCGACGAGGTGTTCGAGGTGCTGGAGCGCGACCTCAAGCAGCGCTACCCCGGCATCAACTTCGTGAGCTGGCGCGACTTCGGCGCCACCCATGGCGAGGACGAGCGGGAAATCCTCGCCTCGCTGCCGCGCCGCTTCAAGGAGATGGGCGTCGACGCGGTCATTTCCGGGATGGGCTGTTGAGGCAGCTGCACGCCCGCCGTGTTGCGGGCAAGCGCGGCTTCCGAACTGGCCGGCGTGCCTTCGTCGTCGCTGGTCTGTGAAGGGTTCATGGGCCAGGCCGGGACCACGTCGGTCGGGCTCGGCATGTCCAACCTGCCGCTCGCCTTCGTGCCCGGCCATGTGGGCAATCAGAGCGCCGAGGAACTGCAGAAGAATATCAGCGAGGTGACTTGCGACGCCGTGGTTTCCAACCTGCTGGAAGCGCCGTCCGAGCAGGCGATTATCGTCGAGCCGTCGCCGCGCGACACCGTGTTCGCCGGAACCTTCGAGGAGGTGAACCGGCTGTTCTACGAAAACGAGTGGAGCGACGGTTTACCGATCGTCCCGCCGACCATCGCCAAGGTCGAGGCGTTCCTGCGGTTCACCGCGCGCGATTCCGACGACATCCTCGGCATCCTGCTGCCCGACAGCCGGGCGGCGACCGTCTGGAGTGTCGCGGTGAACGGCGTGATGGCCGGGTGCCGGCCGGAATACATGCCGATCCTGGTCGCGCTGGTCGAGGCGATGGCCGACCCGGATTACGGCGTCGAGCACAGCGGCAACACGCCGGGCGGCGAGACGCTGATTACGCTGAACGGGCCGATCATCAAGGATCTCGACTTCAACGTGGAGCAGGGCGTCTTACGCGACGGCTTCGCGCCGAACACCTCGGTCGGCCGGTTCTGGCGGCTCTATTTGCGCAATGTCGCCGGGTTCCTGCTGCACAAGAACGACAAGGCGACCTTCGGCAATACCTGGCGCGTGGTGCTGGCGGAAAACGAGGACGCGGTCGAGAAGATCGGCTGGCAGCCGAACAGCGTGGAGATGGGCTTTCAGGCGGGCGACAACACGGTGACCATCGCGCGCTATACCGGCGGCAATCTGCTGGCGTCGGTCTATGGCGACACGCCGGAACGGATGATGCCGTTCATTGCCGACGGTGTGCTGCGCCAGAACACGTGGCAGCTCGTGTTCACGGTGGGCACGTCGAACGGGTCGTTGCGTCCCCTGCTGGTGCTCAGCCCGATCCTGGCCGAGACGATCGCCCGGGCCGGTTGGTCGAAGCAGGACGTGAAGCAATACCTGTACGATCACGCGCGCCTGCCCGCGTGGCAATTCGAACGCTATCTCGGCGAATGGACCGATCACCCGATCCGGTCGCTCAAGGATCAGGCGAATCTCGGCAAGATCCCCAAGCTGTTCTACGAATCGGACGATCCCGAGCGGATGGTGCCGATCGTCTTCGAGCCGGATGATTTCATGATCGTGGTCGCTGGCGACCTGTTGCGGACCAACTGCTACACCTTCGCCCATAATGGCATCCTGGGGTATCCGGTGGCCAAGAAGATCGCGCTGCCGGATGGCTGGTCCAGCCTGCTGGCCGGGGCACGGTCGGGCTAACCGGCCATGCAGGCGCTTTGGCTTCTGCTCCCGGCCGGGCAGCGCCGGTCCGGCGAATGGATCGACGATACGCTGGTGCAGCGGGTGCGGGAGCGGGGCATGGAGAAGAAGTGGTCGCTCGCCGGCCAGTTCCCCCGCCAACGGGTGGAGGTGGTGCGTGCCGCCGACCCTCATGCTGAGGTCAATACGCTTTTCTATCGGCGGGGCTGGACCGACGGGCTGCCGGTCGTGCCGCCGACGCTCGAGCGGGTCGACGCGGCGGTCCGCGCCACCGGCCGGCGCGCGGGCGAGGAGGTCGGCGTGCTGGAGCCGCTCGGCGGCGTCGCGACCGTCGAGAAAATCGCCGCGAACGCGGTCATGGCGGGGGCCGCGCCGGAACACCTGCCGGTCATCCTAGCCGCGGTCGAGGCGATCATGGACGGCGATTTCAACCTGCGGGGCGTGCAGACGACCGACGAGAACGTCACCCCGCTGCTGATCGTCAATGGGCCCGCGGCAATGCAATTGGAGATCAATGACAGCTATGGCGCACTCGGCCCCGGCTGGCGGGCGAACGGCGCTATCGGCCGCGCGCTGCGGTTGATCATGAACAATATCGGCGGCGGCTGGCCGGCGGTAGTCTCGTTCGCCGGGCTCGGACAGCCCGGGCGATACGCGCTCTGCCTGGCGGAGAACGCGGCCGCCTCGCCCTGGGATCCGCTGCACGTCGATGCCGGGTTCGGCGTCGGGCAAAGTACCGTCACGGTGACGCGGGCCGAGACGATGATCAACGTGACCGGCGGGCTGGAGGAGCTGACCAGCGTCATGGCGTCCGCCGCCTCCGCGTTCACCATGCTGTACGCGGGCAAGGTGGCGGTGATCCTCGCGCCGCATGTTGCCCGCGATCTCGCGCGGCAGGGCTGGTCAAAGCAGGATGTGAAAACCCATCTGCACGGCCGCGCCCGCATCGCCACCGACGTCTGGCGGCGGTCCTGGCTGTGCACCGCGCACGCGGACAGCCGGCGCTGGCCCGACTGGGTCGTCGCGGCCTCGGCGGGCGACAGCGTGCCGGTGTTGCGGGACCCGGACGACATCACCGTTATCGTGGCCGGCGGCGACATGCCGATCCCGCAATGCGCGTATTTTCCAAGCTGGGGCTTCCCGCCCTGTTGCGTTACCAGGGAGATCGGGCCGATAAAGGGACCGGCCAGAGGATCGATGGAAGAGGGATAGCGAGATGGTATTGCGGTCGCGGGGACAAGCCGACCTTATTGTCGTCGGCGCCGGCATGGCCGGGCTGACGGCGGCGCATCATGCGGCGCGGTGCGGCCTCTCGGTGTCGCTGTGCGAGGCGACGCCGCTCTATGGCGGGCAGATCGTCAATGTCGAGGCGATCGACGGCTATCCGTCGGTGGGCGAGATGCCGGGCATCGCGCTGGCCATCGATCTCCTCGAAAAATGCCGCGAGCTGGGGGTGGCGATCCTCGAGACGGAGATCGCGGCGCTGTCGGTCGATGACGGCCTGCACCTCTCGGCCACCGATGGCGCGGCGCATGCGGCGCAGGCGGTCATCGTGGCGAGCGGCGCCCGTCTCAAGGCGTTGGGTATCCCGGGCGAAGCGGATCTCGTCGGCCGCGGTGTGTCGCAGTGCGCATCCTGCGACGGCCCGATGTTTCAGGGTGACGATGTCGCGGTGATCGGCGGCGGCGATGCCGCGGCCCAGGAGGCCCTGATCCTCGCGGGATTTTGTCGCAAGGTGACACTGATTTGCCGCAGCCCCATGCGGGCGAAGCGGGATTATATCGACCGGCTCACCGGCTGCGCCAATGTGGATTTTTTGTGGGATAGCGTTGCCGACGAAATCCTGGGGACGCAAGGTGTGGACGGAATTTCAGTGCGCAATACGAAAGACGAGAGCGTTTCCGTTTTTCCGTGCAAGGGCGTTTTTCCGTTCATCGGCGCGACCCCGAATAGCGAGTTTTTACCCGAATCGGTGCAGCGCCAGGACGGCTATGTCATTACCGACGCGGCCTACCGGACGACGGTCGCCGGGATATTTGCCGCCGGCGCGGTTCGGCAAGGCTATGGCGGGCACGTCGCCGAGGCGGTCGGCGAAGGGGTTTCCGCTGCGACCGCGGCCGTATCCTTTCTGCGCGGCGCCCATCGAGCCTAGCTTCCCGCAGTAAAATTGGGACCGCGATCACCTGGCGGTCGGCTATTCCAGCGACGTCCGCGGCAGGATGGCGTTCAGCAAAGGGCCGTCGATAACGCCGCTAACCGGCAGTTTCTTTTCTTTCTGATATTTTCGGACTGCCGTCGCGAATTCATCGTCAAAAACGCCGTCGATTTTTCCGCGATAGTATCCAAGCGATTTGAGATGCTGCTGAAGTTGTGTGACCACGCCGCTGCCGCCAGTGCGCGGCGGCGGCTCGGTTAACGCCTTGGACGGTGGTGGCAGCTTGCGGGCGATTACCGGTTCGCGCGGCAGCCCTGCGAATCCTGGCATGAGTCCGCCATTCGACCGGATACGGGGCGCAATCGGTTCGGCTCGTCGCGCGATGATATTGGGGATCGTGTTAGGGACCGTATTGGGGGCGGTCGCGCGGCGTTGCTGACGGCGTCCGGCATAAACCTTTGGCAGTGCGAACATAAGGTGATCCAGCAATTCCTTGCTGGCCATCCCGTCAACGGTTAGTCCGGCGTCCCGCTGATAGTGCCGGATGGCTGCGCCGAGTTCTTCGCGGCCGGCCTTGCCCGAAGGGGCCGTGTCGTAGCCATGGGCGTGCAATTCGGTTCGAATGCTTTGCAGATAGGCGGCTCGCATGTCGGGCGTCATGCTATCGACGGAAATCACGGCATTGCCGAGGCTTGCCGACTGCCATGTCGCGCCAATGGAGGGGTGCGGTCCGGCGCTCACTGCGACGGCGAACAGCGCGAGCGTTGGTATCATTTTACGCAAGGCCAAGGCACTCCTCTTCACTGGGATGATCGTTATTATATTATTTTTATCAGATAGTTAATAGAGATTATTTCCGGTCGACGCCGGGATTTCAGCATCGCCGGGAGAAACAGAATTTATTAACGCAATTTATTAACAACTTATTAACCCGCGTCGCACGACACTTCCCGAGACGTTGAAATTGGGGAGCGGGGCAAAGATGGCGTGCCGTTGGGTTTCGTCGATTTCTGGAGGTGTGCCGGGCGCGGCCAGGGCCGGGCTTTGCGGGGCATTCGTGATGCTGGCCGCCGGATGCAGCCAGACACCGGATGCTGAAACCAGGCGGTCCGCAACCGATACGGTCCCGCCCGTCGCAATGCGCCTGCCGCCGCCGCAAGCGCCCTATGTCCCGTCGTTACCGTATGGATACAGGGCGCAAGAGGTTCATTTGCGGCCTCGGATCATAAAATCCTCCCGATTCCTGCAATGCGTGCCGTACGCGCGCCGACAATCCAATATTCAGATTCGCGGCGATGCCTGGACTTGGTGGCGGGCCGCGAAGGGGCGCTACTACAGAGGGAGGCAGCCGGCGGTTGGATCGGTCCTCGTGTTGAAAAGAAAAGGCCGAAGCCGGGGCCATCTCGCATTCGTCAAACGCATTCTCAATGACCGGACGATCGTCGTGGACCACGCCAACTGGCTCAACCAGGGCCGAATTCATAAAGACATTCGCGTGCGCGATACCTCCCCTCGTAACGACTGGTCGACCGTACAAGTGTGGTATGCGCCCGGTCAGCGATACGGGGGCGGCACATACCGTCCATACGGTTTCATTTATCCGACAAGGGATAAGCGGTGGAACGCCAAAATATCGTCCATGGAGTTGCGCGGAACGGCGAGCCGGCAAATTTCAGGCTGAGCATTGCCGTACACTTCGATGGGTACGGTGCGTAAAAAATAGCACCGTGACAATCAATCCAAAGACTTCGCACAGTGATAATATTGCGTCAATTCTTTGACTATTTTGCAGCATTAATAAGAATGGTCATATGATCTTGCGCTATACTCAAGCTATCGTTAGTTTGCGCTTGGGTGGATGGTCGTTGAACCTTTGACATCGGAGGAATAATGAAAGGCTTTCGAATCTATCGACGCCTTATCGCATGGCCGGTGGCGGCGCTGATGCTGCTGTTCTCGCTGCCTGTAAATACGGTCCAAGCGGGCATGGTATCCACCGAACGCGTCATTGAGCAGAATGCCTCGCCGGCGCAGGTCGAGCGGAAACAAAACCGCGAGCGGGTCATACAATTCCTGAAACGTGACGATGTGCACGAACAAATGCGGTCCCTTGGCGTCGATCCGAAAGAAGCATTGTCCCGTGCGGAAGTGCTTTCCGATGCGGAAATTTCCAAGATTGCAGGAAAGCTGGATGAACTGCCGGCCGGTGGCGATGCGCTCGGCATAGTCCTCGGCACTGTATTGGCTATTTTGGTGATTTTGCTGATTACGGATCTTTTTTGTTGGACCAAGGTTTATCCCTTTACGAGGTGCGTCGGGAAATAGGGCTCGATTTATCGTGAAGCACCTGCGGGCTGGTGCGGCCGTCTTCCTTTATTTAGTTCTTTGTGCGGTGTTGGCGGGATGCGCCACGCCGCAGACCGACCTCGCCTTGGCGAATCGGGAAAATCTGCCGGCGAAGGCGGAAATTCCGAATGTGCCCTTTTTTCCGCAGCAGAAGTACTATTGCGGCCCCGCTGCGTTGGCCATGGTGCTTTCCTGGTCCGGGCTTCCGGTGACGCAGACAGACATGGCCGCGCAGGTTTACACGCCAGGGCGCGAAGGGTCGTTGCGCACCGATATTCTGGCCGCTGCACGGCGAAATGGCCGGCTTGCGGTAACCGTTCGCACCTTGCCGTCGCTGATGGCGGAAATCGCCGCGGGCAATCCCGTATTGGTGTTCCAGAATCTGGCGTTGGATTGGTACCCGCGGTGGCATTATGCGGTTGCGTTTGGCTATGACTTGAAGGCGGGCACGCTCTTGCTGCACTCCGGGACCGAGGAACGCCATACGATCGATCTAACCGCATTCGAGCGTACGTGGCGCCGCGGCGACTTTTGGGCCCTGGTGGTTCTGCCGCCCGAACGTCTGCCCGCGACGGTTGGTGAACAGCCGTTGATCGACGCATCGGCCGGGCTGGCGCGGGCCAAGAAACACCATGAGGCGGCAGCCGCGTTCGGCGCCATTGCTCAGCGTTGGCCGGAAAGCTTTGTCGCCTATATGGGGCTCGGCAACGCCCGCTTTGCTGCCAATGATTATCCGGGTGCGGCAGTGGCATTCCGCGACGCGACAAAGAAGTTTCCCGCCCAGGCGTCCGCCTGGAACAACCTGGCCTATGTTCTCGCCAAGCTCGGTCGGCGCGATGAAGCGGTTGATGCGGCGCGCAAGGCCGTCCATCTGGGCGGTGCCGATACTCCGAGTTATCACGAGACGCTGAACGAAATCACCGGCAGTGCGTCCTAGCGGCAACCGGCGTTGGGCGCGGGAAATTTCCCGCGCCCATGCCGTGTCGTTCGGTCACGCCTTGGGTTGGGGTACGAACCGCATATACGGTGTGGGTGCCCGCCAGCCGTCCGGGAATTTCTTTTTGGCATCTTCGTCCGATACCGTCGGGACGATAATGACGTCTTCGCCTTGTTGCCAATTCACCGGTGTTGCCACCTGATGGTTTGCCGTGAGCTGCAGCGAATCGATGACCCGCAGGATTTCGTCGAAGTTTCGGCCGGTTGCCATCGGATATACGAGAATCAATTTTATCTTCTTGTCCGGTCCGACGACAAAGACATTGCGTACTGTCTGGTTGTCGCCCGCTGTCCGCCCGCTGGAGGTATCACCGGCACCGGCGGGCAGCATGCCATAGGCCTTGGCGACCTTCAGCTCGCTGTCGCCGATCAAGGGATAGTTCGGTGCATGGCCGGTTGCCGTTTCAATGTCCTTCACCCAGCGCATGTGATCGTCCACCGGGTCTATGCTTAGCCCCAATATCTTGCAGCCGCGCTTTTCGAATTCCGGTTTCAGGCTCGCCATATAACCGAGTTCCGTGGTGCAGACAGGCGTGAAATCCTTTGGGTGCGAGAAAAGTACCGCCCAGGAATCGCCAACCCACTCATGAAATTTAATCGGGCCTTCCGTCGTATCGATTTCGAAATCGGGCGCGGTATCGCCAATTTGCAGTGCCATGATTTGTCTCCCTTTGGAACGTGAAGTGAGATACATGATTTCTGCCCCGCGGATACTCTATGGCGAATCACTGTAGCGCGGGAGTCAAAAATCTTGATTGTCGACGCAGATGGTGTTTCGCATCGACGAATCGACGGCCGGTCGTCGAACGCCGCCGAAGCCGGCATAAAATTCATATGCCATGACGCTTCATTGATCGGACCCGCTTCGGCAAGTATGAATCGCCGTGACAAATTGCGCACTACCGGCAACAATTCCGGCTGTTGAATCCAAGCCAAACCGGGTCGCCGGCGCCAAACTCCTGCCGAATTTCCATGAAATAGAGGGTAAGCCAACGTGTCTGAAGCTTCGGGAACTCCGTTCGAAAAGCATGCCATCGGCCAATCGGTCTCGCGTTTGGAGGACCCGCGCCTGTTGCGGGGTGAGGGGTGTTATTCCGACGACTTGAACTTGCCCGGCCAGGCCTTTGGCTATGTCTTGCGGTCGCCGTTCGCCCATGGACGGATCACGGTTCTAGACGTTGCCGCGGCCCGGGTGGCAGACGGTGTGCTGGCGGTATTGACGGCCGAAGATCTTGATGCCGCCGGCATCGGCACCATGCCATGCCTGCTGCCGGTGAAGAATCGCGACGGGACGCCGCTGATCAAACCGCCGCGTCCGGTGCTCGCGACCGGGCATGTGCGTTTTCGCGGCGAGGCGATTGCCTTTGTCGTTGCGGAAAGCCTGACGCAGGCGCGCGATGCCGCGGAACGTGTCGATTTGCAAATCGAGACCCTGCCGGCGGTGACGGATTGCCGGCTGGCGGCGGAACACGGCGCGCCGCTGCTGCACACCGAAGCGCCCGGTAATCAGGCGCTCGATTGGGAATTCGGTGACGAGGCGGAAGCCGACAAGATATTCGACTCTGCACACCATGTGACAACGATGACATTGCGCAGCAATCGCGTGCATGTGTCGGCGATGGAGCCGCGCGCGGCCGTCGCGGAATTCGATACGGCGACCGGGCGCTATACGCTGCACTGTCCCAGTCAGGGGCTTTTCGGGTTCACCAATGTGCTGGCCAAGGAAATCATGCGCGTCCCGCGCGAGAGCATTCATGTGCGTACCTATGATGTCGGCGGCTCGTTCGGTATGAAATCGGCGCCCTATCCCGAATATGTTGCGGCGCTGGTTGCGGCCAAAATCGTGGCCCGGCCGGTCAAATGGTGCGACGAGCGGAGCGACAGCTTTCTGTCCGACCAGCACGGTCGGGACAGCTATGCGGAGACGTCTTTGGCCTTCGACGACGGCGGCAGGATATTGGCGGGGCGGGTGCTGGTGCATTGTAATGTCGGCGCGTATCTCACGGCGGTCGGTCCGTCGATGCATACCCGCAACGTTCCGCGGAATTTTCCCGGCCTATATCGCTTGCCGGTCTTGCATGCGCGCACCCGGGCGCTTTTTACCAACACCACGCCGATCGGCGCCTATCGCGGCGCCGGCCGTCCGGAAGGCGTCTATTACATGGAGCGAATGATGGATACGGCGGCCCGGGAAATGGGCATAGACCGGATCGACCTACGCCGCCGCAATATGATCACGCCTGATGAGATTCCTTACGAAGCGGTTTCCGAACTCACCTATGACAGCGGCGATTTTCCGGCGGTCCTCGATGCCGGGCTGGCCCATGCGGATTGGGATGGCTTCGAAGCGCGGCGGCGGGATTCGGAAGCCAAGGGTAAGCTGCGCGGACTGGGTATCTCCTGCTATCTGGAAGTTACCGGCCCGCCCGCCAACGAGATGGGCGGAATTCGGTTCGAAGAAGACGGCACCGTAACGATGATCTCGGGATCGTTGAATTACGGTCAAGGCCATCAGGGGACGTTCGCGCAAATTCTGACCGCCAAGCTTGGAATAGCCTATGACCGGTTCCGCTTGATCCAGGGCGATAGCGACGAACTTATCGCGGGGGCGGGGACCGGCGGGTCGCGCACGGTGATTAGTGCCGGGACCGCGCTGGTCCATGCCGCAGATATCGTAATCGAAAATGGCCGCAAGCTGGCGGCCCATGTATTGGAGACGGCGGAGGAAGACATCGTCTTCGAGCCTGGCGAGTTTCGCGTGGCCGGTACCGATCGCAGCATCAGTATTCTCGAGTTGGCCGCGGAAGTCCGCCGCTTGCGCGGGGCTGGTGGCCTTCCCGAGACGTTGCCCGCGGGGCTCGACACCAAGATCAAGGAGGCGACGCCGCCATCCGCCTTTCCGAATGGATGTCATATCGCCGAGATCGAGATCGAGCCGGAAACCGGCGTCGTGACGGTAGTGCGGTATTCCGTGGTCGACGATTTTGGCACGCTCATCAATCCCATGCTGGTTGAAGGGCAGGTGCATGGCGGCGTGGTCCAGGGGCTTGGGCAGGCGCTGATGGAAAACGCGACCTATGACGGGGAAGGGCAGCTGATCGCCGGCTCCTATATGGATTACGCCCTGCCGCGCGCGGAGGATGTACCTGAGTTCGAATTCGATTCACATCCGGTTCCCGCCACCACCAATCCGCTTGGCGCCAAGGGCTGCGGCGAAGCGGGGACCAGCGGGGCGTTGCCCGCGGTCATGAATGCGGTTGTCGACGCCCTGGCGCGTAAATCCGGAATTACCCATCTCGACATGCCGGCGACGCCGGAGCGGGTATGGTCCGCCTTGCACGGGCACGCCTGACACCGGTTATTGGCTGTTTCAGCGGGGATTTCATGGTGCCAACGCCCCGAATCCGTGGAAAGCGGACGAGGCGCCGGCAAACGCGACCGCCGGTGAGGCAGGGATCGATGCGTGCGTGGCATTTCCCCGGCGCGTTGAGCCAGCAACGTGGCCGCTGAAATATTTGTCATAAATTCAGCTTTTCCGCGCTCCTTGAACCATTCGTTAACCACTTGTGGACATGATGGCGTTGCAGGATGCGCGCTCTGCTCATTTGCGCAATGCGGGTGATGGTCAACGGTTTCGGTCGATGCCGAGCTCGGGGATGCATTGGCGTGGCTGGCTGGGCGATTGCGCAGGCATCTTGCGGTTATGGAAGGCAAAACAAGAGTCGATTTATGTCGCACGGCAAAAGGGAGTCGAACCCCACCGCACGGGCCCGTTTCACGGTCTCGCCGGACCGGTGGACGCCAACTCGGCGATGGGGAGGTAAGTGATGAGCGCGGACAAACCCGTGGGCATTCCACTGAAAATTGCGCTGGAATTGCCGAAAAAGCACAATTTTGAACGTTTTTCGTTAAAAGTCGAAGGCCTGATGAGCGGTGCCCGCCTGTCGAATGGGCAGATCACCGGCGATAGCGGGTGGTCGCTCAGTCTCGATGATTTGGACGGTCTACTCTATCTGCCGCCAGCCGCCGACTTCGCACCGCATTCCGTGCATGTTCGCCTTATCGGGTATGAGGATGATTTCGCTTCGACCGTCAGCTTGACCGACTACGAAATCAAACCGGCTGATAGCGTGCCCGTCCCGACACAAGCGCCCGCGGCAGCCGCGGCCGCGCCCGCCGGCGCTTTCGCTTCGGATGTTTCCGACCAACTGGAAAAGGCCATCCGCGAAGCGCGGGAAAAGGCGGGTGCCGTGGCGCCCACGGCCGGTTCAGCGGCCGGGAATGACGATCGACTTGTCGCCGCCAGAGCCGAATGGGAAAAACAGGCGGCCGAACGGGAGGCGGCGCTGCAAGCCAGTGCGGAAAGCTCGACAGCCGCACAACGGGCGGCATATGAGCAACAGATGATGGCGATGAAGGAGCAGGCGGCCGGCGCGGAAGCACGGGTCAGCGCCGCCGAGGCCACCGCCGAGGAAATCAAGAAGGCATTGGCGGAAACCCTGGTCAGGGCAGAACGCGCCGAGGAAACCGCAGAACAGGCGCAAGCACAGGCGGAGGCCAAGTATCAGGTTGAGATTCGAACCCTGCGGGATGAATTGGCGGCGGCCGAAGCGGTTGCCCAGTCGCAGGAAAGCACGCCGGGAAAGATAAAAGAACAGCTGGAGGAGCTCCAAAAACTGCACGCCGCCGAACTCGCGCAAAAGCAAGAGGAAATGGCCGCTATTCATGCAGCGGAATCGGTGGCCCGGGCGGAGGAAGTCGAAAGTCGTCTGAAGGTAGATTTCGAGATTAAAGTTGCCGAAGTGCGCGCAGAGGTCGAGCGCGAGTCGGCGGTAAGGCTCGCCGGATTGGAAGAGCAGACCAAGAAAACCATCGCCGCGGCGCGGGAGGCTGCGATTGCCGAGGCGCGTGTGCAGTGGGTCGCCGAAAATGAACAAAACGCCGCAGCGGGCGCGGCAAATGAAGGAGAGATGGCCGAACGGATTGTCGCCGCACGGTCGCAATGGGAAGCCGAGTTGAAAGTGGCGCTCACCGACCGCGATCTGCATTGGGAAGGTGAATTGAACCGTCGCCTCGCGGAAAGTGGCGGTTCGGGTGCTGCCGCGCCGGATCTCTCCTCGGCCCGGCGTGAATGGGAGGCCGAACAGCAAAAACTCCTGGCCGCCAGGGATGCACAGTGGCAGGAGCAGTTGAACCGTCAACTCGCGGATGCCCGCAACGCATGGGAAGACGAAGAAGCTCGGCAGTTGGCCAATCTCAAGAAGCAGCAGTCGGGGGCGCCGGGACCCGTCAATGTCGAGGTTCGCACGGTGGAAGCGGCTGAGGTTGAGGTGCCGTCCGGGGACGGACGCATGGAGCCGACGTTGAATCTTACAGACGTAGCAACGGGTGCGGACTCCGAAGAATCGGAAAAGGAAAGGTCGGGAGTCCAGAGCGCGGTCGCGGCGGCGGGCGCCTTCAGCCTGAACCTGGCGAAAAAATTAAAGAAAAGCTCCGGCCCCGTAACGGCTATCGATCATATTCACAAGGAGGCCAAGCACAGGTCCGGCCGCAGGCGCAGCAAGAAGACGATTGGCGGCCGCATCGGCGCGATGTTCAGTGCGATCGGTCGCCTGTTCGCTCTGCGCCGCCTCTTTATTCTGGGTGCGGTTGGTGGTGCGCTCTACGGCGCTTTCGTGTACTTGCCCGCCTTCAAACCGTTCGCGGTGGAGTTTTGGAAATCGTTCTCCGGTGACGTCGCGACGAAGGTCGAACCGAAACGCCGCAAAGGTCAACCAGTCAGGAAGGTGGCGAAGGCTCTTTCCAGCAGCGGCGTGCCGGCAAAGCCGATTGCGAAAAAGCGGACGTCAAGAAAGCCGGTGGCCAAGCCGCCGATCGAAGTGAAAACACCGGCGCCCGTAAAGAAACCGGTCGAGGCAAAGTTGCCGGTCCCGCCCAAAAATCCGGTTGTGGCCAAAGTACCGACGGCAAAGAAGCCTGCGCCGAGATCGGCCTACATTAAACCAGCGGCGGCAAAGTTGCGGCGGGCGCCTGCTCTGGATGCGGAAGTAATTGCCTTGGCGCGCCGTGCGGACAAGGTCTTGCGGCTTGGCGTTCGAGGTTCCTGGGTGAAAATTCGCATCCCCGGCGATGGCATCAATGAGGGATGGGTGCCGAGCGATACGCTCAGCGATACGGCGCCAAAATAGAATACGCCTATCCAATTGATTTCGGGTTGATACCTGCAAGCGTCGCTGGCTGACTGTCAGCCGCGCTTGCGGTCTTTTCGACGCGCGATTAGCGTGGGGATCGCAAAAATTCATCGAGGAACCCCGCCAATGCATTGGACCGAGCGTCGTAAGCGATTTCGCACCCTTCTGACCGGCAACAGCTGCGTTCATCCCGGTTCGGTCTATGACCCGATTTCGGCACGCATCGCCGAGGATTTGGGTTTCGAAGTCGGCATGTTCGCGGGCTCCGTGGGGTCGCTCGCGGTATTGGGCGCGCCGGACCTCATTACGCTCACCTTGACCGAATTCGCCGCGCAGGCATACCGGATTTGCCGGGCGGGCAATCTCGCGCTGCTGGTCGACGCCGATCATGGCTATGGGAATGCCCTCAATGTGAAGCGGACGGTGGAAGAATTGGAAACCGCCGGCGTTGCCGCGCTTACGATCGAGGATACCGAGCTGCCGCAACCCTATGGCGATCTCGGCAACACGCGGCTGATTTCGATCGACGAAGGCGTCGGGAAGATGCGCGCGGCGCTGGAAGGGCGCCAGGATCCCGATCTCGTCATTGCCGGGCGCACCAGCGCCCTTGCGGTGAATGGCGTGGAGGACGCTGTTGCGCGTGTCAAGGCGTATGAGGCGACCGGCGTCGACGCGCTGTTCATTGTCGGTGTTCGCGAGAAGGCGCAACTCGAAGCATTGGCGGCGGAAGTCACCATCCCGCTATTTCTCGGTGGCGTTCCGGCCGATCTGCTGGACCGGGATTATCTCGCCGGGCAGGGTGTCCGAATTTGCCTGCAGGGACATCATCCAATCATGGCCGGCATTCGCGCCGTTCACGACACGCTGAAAGCATTGCGCGAGGGTACCCCGCCGTCCGAGATCAAGACCGTCGCGCCGGCTGACCTTATGAAACAGGTTACGCGGGATGCCGATTACAAGCGGTGGATGGAGTCATTCCTCGGCGGTGGTTGATCCGGGGGTGCCTCTTCGGTGAGCGGCGTCAAAGCTGAATCGACTTCACCTCAAGAAATTCCTCGAGGCCGAATTCTCCGAATTCCCGGCCGATCCCCGATTGCTTGTAGCCGCCGAACGGCGCCGACGGGTTGAAGGCGCCGCCGTTGATATCGACCATGCCGGTTCGCAGCCGCCGGGCGACGCGCAGCGCCCGATCCTGGTCCGCGGACCACACACCGCCAGAAAGGCCATAGAGCGAGTTGTTTGCGATGTCGACCGCATCGTCCTCCTTCTTATACGTGAGGATCGACAGGACCGGCCCGAAGATTTCCTCCTGCGCAATCGTTGAGTCCGGCGCGACCCGGCCGAACACGGTTGGTTGAACGAAAAAGCCTTGGTCCTGGCCGGCCGGTGCGTCCGCTCCGCCGCACAGCAGTTCCGCGCCCTCTTCGACGCCTTGCCTGATATAGCCCTGCACGCGTTCCTTTTGTGCCGCCGAGACCAGCGGGCCGAGCCGCGTACTGTCTTCAGTGGGGTCACCGACCGTCCAGCCGGCCGCGACCTGTTTGGCCAGTTCGGCCACTTCGTCATAACGGTTTTCCGGGATCAACATGCGGGTATGCGCGGTGCAGGTCTGACCCGAATTCAGGTAGCATGCGCCGAAGACGCCCTTCACTGCCTTTGTGAAATCGGCGTCGTCCAGCAGGATCGCCGCCGACTTGCCGCCCAGTTCGAGCGTGACGCGTTTCACGGTCGCCGCGGCCAGTTCGGAGACGCGCCGCCCGGCCCGGGTCGATCCGGTAAACGACACCATGTCGATTTCCGGGTGCCGCGCGATGGCCTCGCCGACGACCGGGCCTTCGCCATTGACCAGGTTGAAGGCGCCGGGCGGCAGACCGGTCTCCGCAATCACTTCCGCCAGGATGAAGGCGTTCAATGGCGCAACTTCGCTCGGCTTCAGGATGACGGTGCAACCGGCGGCGAGGGCTGGCGCCACCTTGGCCGCGATCTGGTGCAGAGGATAGTTCCAGGGGGTGATGCAGCCGACGACGCCGACCGCCTCGCGCACGATTTTGGAATTTCGGATTTCCTGTTCGAATTCATAGGCGGCCAATACCTTGGCCATGCCCTTGAACTGGCCAATCGGCGACCCTGCCTGGATGATCTTCGACAATTTTATCGGCATGCCGACTTCGGCGGTGATCGTTTCCGCAATCTCGTCGGCCCGCGCGGCGAGTCCTTCGTGGATTTCCAACAGGATCGCTGCTCTATCGGCGGCCGGGGTCGTGGACCAGCCCTCGAACGCCGCGCGCGCAGCGCGCGCTGCGACATCGATGTCCTCGGCGGACCCTGACGGGACACGGCCGATCCGCGCTTCGGTCGCGGGGTTGATGACGTCGATAGAATTCTTGGTCGTACCGGCAACCCATTCGCCGCCGATGAAGTGCGTGTCGTAATCGCGCATTGTCGCTCTCTGCTGTTGGTCGGCCGATGCCAAGGGCTTTTGCCGCGATCCACGATACCATTTTGTATCGGTGCTGCTCATCGTATTTGTACCTTGGCACCCGGTTGGTACAGTTTGGATGCCGCATGCACAACAGGGAGCGCCATGGAAATGAAGCGCAAATCCAGCGAGTCCGTCGCCGCCACGCAGGATGTGGAACGGCCGGTCAAGGCGGGACAATTCGAGATGGAATGGGGCAGCGACGTTGCCGCCCGTATGCTGCGGGAATTCGACATTCCGTATATTGCGCTCAATCCCGGCGCCAGCTACCGCGGATTTCATGACAGCCTGGTGAATTACCTCGGCAATCGGGACCCGCAGATGCTGGTGGTCCTGCATGAAGAACACGCGGTGGCGATGGCGCATGGCTACGCCAAGGTGGCCGGCGCGCCGATGGCCGTCGCGCTGCACAGCAATGTGGGCCTGATGCACGCCACCATGGCGATCTTCAACGCCTGGTGCGATCGGGTGCCGATCCTGATGCTGGGCGCGACCGGGCCGGTCGATGCGTCGGAGCGGCGGCCATGGATCGAATGGATCCATACCGCGAAGGACCAAGGCGCCCTGATCCGCGATTATGTGAAATGGGACGATCAGCCGGCGTCTGCGGGCGCGCTGGTCGAATCCATGCTGCGGGCATGGCAGATCGCACGGACCGCGCCGCGGGCGCCGGTGTATGTCTGTCTCGATATGGGGTTGCAGGAAACCAAACTGGATGCCGCACCGTCCATCCCGGCCGTGTCGCGTTTCGGTCCGGGGGAATCGCCGCCGCCCGCTTCGGATGCGGTGGCCGCGGCCGCGCGCCTGCTGAAGAAGGCCGAGCGACCGCTGATCATGGCCGGTCGCGTGTCGCGGGATCCGGCGGATTGGCAGCGCCGGATCGAGCTGGCCGAATTACTGGATGCGCGCGTGGTCACGGATTTGAAGGCCGGGGCCGCCTTTCCGACCGATCACCGGCTGCACGTCGTCCCCCCGATCAAACGGCCGGGGAAAGCGGCGGGCGACGTGCTTGCCGCGGCGGATGTGGTGCTGGCGCTCGACTGGATCGATCCGGTCGGCACGTTCCAGCTCGCCACCGGCGAGGCGGCGATCAATGCCAATATAATCAACTGTTCGGTCGATTCATACATTCACAATGGCTGGTCGATGGACCATCACTTGTTGCCGCCTGCCGACATTCGGCTGCTGAGCGAACCGGACATTGCGGTTTCAGCGCTGCTGTCGGAATTGAAGTCGCAAGGCAAACGGTCGGCGCCCGGCTGGTCTGGCGCGCCGGAGATCGCCGATAGCGGCAGCCCGCGTATCGAGGGTGAACTGGACTATCACGACATGGCGAAGGCGTTGACGGGCGCACTCGACGGTCGGCCATCGTGCCTGATCCGCGTGCCGCTCGGCTGGCCGGGCGATACGCTGCATTTCCGCGATCCGCTCGATTTTATCGGCGGCGACGGCGGCGCGGGCATCGGCTCGGGCCCCGGGATGGCGGTGGGCGGGGCGCTGGCGTTGCGGGGGACCGGGCGTTTGCCGATCGCGATCCTCGGGGATGGCGACACGCTGATGGGATTGACGGCGCTTTGGACTGCAACCAAGTACCGCATTCCGTTGCTGGTCATCGTGGCCAACAACCGATCCTACTTCAACGATGAGCTGCATCAGGAACGGGTGGCCGATGGCCGCGACCGGCCGCCGGAGAATCGCTGGATCGGACAACGGATCGAGGACCCGGACCCGAATTTCGTTCAGCTCGCCGCTGGATTCGGCTGGGAGGGCGAAGGGCCGGTCAATTCGTCGCAAGCTCTTTCCAAAGCCTTGGTGCGGGGTGTAGAAAGGGTAGAGGCGGGTGGCTGCTACCTGATCGATGTAGAGGTCGCCCGGTATTATGGTGCTTAGTCCAACACCCGAAGCGCCGCTCGTCGGCAATGTGAGAGCCAGCGATCGGAATCCCTTCCTTTGATTGTATTTACGCCAAGCCATGGCAGGCGAGCCCTGCACCGGTATTGGCAAGAATGCAGCGGTCGGATTAGGGTATGGGCGACGGGCACGACGGACAAAAAACGGTAGGGAGTAGCATGGTCGAAATGCGATATGAAGCGCCGGACTCGCTGGATGCGGCGGTAGCGCTGCTCGCCGGATCAAAAGGTGAGGCGCGGGTTTTGGCGGGCGGCACGGACCTCTTGGTTCAGTTGCGTGCGGATATGATCGAGCCGGCGCTGGTCGTCGATGTGAAACGAATTAAGGAACTTTGCCAGATCAAGGCCGAGAAGGGCGGATTTCGCGTCGGCGCCGCGGTCAGCGGCGCGGAGCTGAACGAGCATCCGAAATTCAAGACGGTCTGGCCCGGCGTTGCCGAGGCGTTCGACCTTATCGGATCGACGCAGATTCAGGGGCGCGCCTCGATGGGCGGTAACCTCTGCAATGCGTCGCCGGCGGCGGATAGTGTTCCCGCGCTAATCGTCGCGGACGCGGTCGCCACCGTGGTCGGCCCGAAAGGCACCCGCGAGGTTGCGGTGGAGAAAATCGTGACCGGTCCCGGCAAGACCTCGCTCAAGAAAGGCGAGATCGTTGCGTCCTTCCTGTTTCCGGCCCGGCCAAAGCATTCCAGTGACGCCTATCTTCGGTTCATTCCGCGGACCGAAATGGACATCGCCGTGGTCGGGGTGGGTGTCAGCCTGACCCTCGACGACAAGGGCACATGCAGCGCGGCGCGGGTTTCACTCGGTGCCGTGGCACCGACGCCGTTGCTGGTGGCGGATGCCGCAAAGGCCCTGATCGGAACCACGCTGGACGATGACGCGATGGCGGCATTGGCCAAGGCGGCAAGCGCCGCTTGCAACCCGATCGACGACAAACGCGGAACGATTGAATATCGCATCAAGGTTGCCGGCGTCCTGGCGCGCCGCACGGCTCAGATTGCGCTAGAGCGCGCGAGGGAGAACTAATGTCCAAAACTCATGTTTCCACGACGATCAACGGAGATCCGGTCGAATTCCTGTGCGATCCGGAACAGACCTTGCTCGACGTCCTGCGCGACGAGCTGTATCTCACCGGCAGCAAGGAAGGCTGCGCGTCGGGCGATTGCGGCGCGTGCAGCGTCATGCTCGATGGCCGGCTGGTGTG